>JGI10216J12902_101168313_pt1 | contig 12098 bp, 14 predicted proteins | sample KanNatreferecore_FD_12902 | JGI IMG/M metagenome (IMG submission 12902)
CCGCCAGCGCGCCGATGTCCAGGCAGACCGGGTTGGTCTTATCGGTTGGTCCAACGGCGCGGCGGCAGTCCTAAGTGTGGTGTTCGATAAGGGCGAGCCGCAGCACGACTTTCGTGCTGCCACGGCGTTCTACCCGAGTTGTCTGCGGGCCTATCCTGGCGGACCAGACTACCGGCCCTACGCGCCGCTGCTCGTGCTCATCGGTGCCAAGGACGACTGGACCCCGGCAGCGCCGTGCGTGCAGTGGACCGAGCGCGCCCAGGCGCTCGGTGCTCCGATGCGCCTCAAAGTCTATCCCGACGCTCACCACGGCTTTGATGCCCCGAATAATCCGGTACACGTTCGCCCCGAGGTGCGCAACCGGAACAAACCCGGCGGGTGCTGTGGCGCTACAGTCGGCACCGAGCCAGCAGCGCGTGCCGATGCCATCCGTGAAGTGACACAGTTTTTCGCCAGTGAGCTTGGGGGACGTGGCGTATCGCCTGACTGATACATGCCAAGGAAGGGGTGCGATGCAACTCGATATGATGCTGCTCACGATGGATGACCTGACCACGGCTGGAGTCTATGCTAAGACCATAGAAGAGATGGGTTTCACAGCCCTGTGGACGGCGGAAACGCAGCACAATCCCTTTTTGCCACTGGCCATTGCCGCGACCACAACCCACCAGTTACAGCTGGGCACAGCCATTGCGGTGGCGTTTCCGCGCAGTCCGACGGTGTTGGCACACATCGCCTGGGACCTGCAAGCGAACTCACACGGTCGGTTTATTTTGGGGCTCGGTACCCAGGTCAAGGGTCACAATGAGCGACGCTTTGGGGTCAAGTGGGAGGCCCCGGCGAAGAAGCTGCGCGAGATGATTTTAGCGATGCGGGCCATCTGGGACTGCTGGCAAAACGGCACCCCGCTCAATTTTACCGGCGAATTTTATCGCCTGACCCTGATGACGCCGTTTTTCAGCCCCAAACCGATGACCTACCCCATGCCCCCCATCTATATTGCCGGCGTCAACCCGCTCATGTGTCGCCTGGCGGGGGAGCTGTGTGAGGGGTTTCACGTGCATCCGTTGCATTCAGTCAAGTATTTACAAGAGCACGTACTCCCAAACATCATGCAGGGAGCGGCGAAAACGGCCCGCAGTCGGCACGACATCGCGCTCGTGAGTGCGGTCTTTGTCATCACTGGTGACAGCGCTCAAGAACTCGCCGAGGTGCGTGATAAAGTACGTATGCAGATCGCCTTTTATGCCTCGACACGCTCCTACTGGCCGGTATTAGAGACGCATGGTTGGGGTGACGTAGGGCGCCAGCTCAACCGCATGGCCGCGCAGGGTGATTGGAACGGCATGGCCAGAGCCATTACGGACGAGATGCTTGACGTCTACGCGGTGACGGGGACTCCGGATGAAATCCCTGCCATGCTGCGCGCTCGGTACAATGGTCTGCTCGACCGAGTGGCCTTCTACTTTCCCTATCAACTCGGCGAGCCCGAGGCGCGCTGGCGTAAATTCGTCCAGGCTTTCTACGAATAGTGCGAGGAGGAAGAGTTGACTATGCAAAAACCGCTGCTTGAAGGTATTCGGGTGCTCGATCTGGGCCGATTCATCGCGGCACCGTACGCTGGGCAACTGCTCGCCGATTTAGGCGCAGACGTCGTGCGTGTCGAGCGCCCGCGCCCGGAGCCGGACCGCGAGCGCGGCCCGTACCTTGATGGGCAGTCGATCTATTTCGTCACCCTCAACCGCGGTAAGCGCTCGGTGGCGTTCGACATGTTTTCTGAGGCGGGCCGTCAGCTCCTCGATGCGCTCATCGCCAAGACAGACGTCCTGATTCAGAACTACTCGCCACGCACTGCCCGCGATCTCGGTTTGACCAAAGAGCGCTTGCTGGCGCTGCATCCTCGCCTGATTCTGTTGTCCATTACTGGCTACGGTCCCGACGGCCCCGATGCCGAGCGTGTCGCCTTCGATGGCCTGGCCCAGGCACGCAGTGGGGCGATGGCCTGCAATGGCACAGGCCAGCCGTTTTTGAATCACCTGCCATACGTCGATTTTAGTACAGCCCTGTACGGCAGCTTTGGGGTCATGTCGGCACTCTACGAGCGCGAGCGTACCGGCCAGGGGCAATGCGTGGAGGTCTCCTTGATGGAGACGGTGAGCGCTTTCGTGGGGAGCTACGGGATGGTTGCTGAGACCATTCTCAATGGCACGCCGCGCCGCCAGCAGGGCAATGCGCTGGTATTTGGTCTGGGTGACTGTGTGCAGACCAGGGATGGCGATTTCGTGGTGTTTAACTGCATCGGCAGCATGTTTACACGCTTATGTGAGATGATTGGGCACACCGAACTGCTGGACGACCCACGTTTTCGCACTGATGCCTCGCGCTACACGCACCGCACGGTGCTGATGCCGTATATCACTGCCTGGGCCAGCACCCTGACGACTGACGAAGTCCTGGCTACAGCCCAACAATTTCGCCTGCCCTTTGAGAAGGTGAGCACGGTGGATGAACTGGCGCACGATGCCCATGCCCAGGCACGGGGGATGTTCCCACGCCTCACTCAGCCCGCTATGGGAGAGATTCCGGTGGCTCGCCAGGGCATGACGCTGAGCGCTCACGAGCGGCTGTCACTCCGTCCTGCACCGGCTATTGGTGAGCATACGGAGCATGTCCTGATGGACTGGCTTGGGTATACGGCAGTGCAGATGCAAGAGTTGCGGCAGCAAGGGATCTTTGCTGCTGCAGCCAGAGCTTAATAGTCGATGCAGCGCTCGGGGAGGCTTACACGTAAAATTCTCCAATGACCATAGCGGTTTCATCTTGCCCACGCCCGCGTCCTCTGCGACAATGCTCTGGCATTCCCCAGGGTGATCAGAGGAGCAGGGACGCTGCAGGTTGTAGCCGCCATCGTTACTGTACACTGCCCGGGCGTGCTGGTGTGTAGAAGAGTAAGCTCCGATAAGGAATAAGGCATGAATATCTTCGTTGGCAATATTGCTTTCACGGCAAGTGAGGATGATCTCCGCGAGCTCTTTGAGCAGCATGGCACCGTCGACAAAGTGCACCTGATTACGGACCGGTATACAGGACGTTCACGTGGTTTCGGGTTCGTGGAAATGCCGGATGCCGATGAGGCCAAAGCCGCGATCGCGGCCCTCAATGGCGCCTCGCTCCACAATCGCCCGCTCACGGTCAACGAAGCCCGCCCACGCGAGCCGCGTCGGGACAGTGGGCGTCGGGAGTATTGAGCGACAGGAACGATCACGGAGCACGACGCTGCGCGGGGAGATAGTGTCTGTCTACAGGCATGGGGTAGCGCCCTCCCTGCCGGCGCAGAGGCATACCCGTATATGGATGCGGCAAATCACGGGACACTAGGGAAAGGTGTGCAAGTGATCAAACATGTGGCGATGGACATGGATGGCGTGTTATATCGCGGGGACCAGCCACTTCCTGGAGCGATTGAGACCCTCAATGCCCTCCGCCAGCGGGGTGTCAAGGTCGCTTTTATCACGAATAATGCCAGCCGGCATCGGGAGGAGTTGGCCGCCAAGGTGTCGAGCCTGGGATTTTCCTGTGATATGCATGAGATCTGGGGATCGGCCTACACCACAGCCAGATATATCGCCAAGAATGCGCCTGGCGCGCGCGTGTTTGCGGTGGGCACTGCCGGTATGGTGCGCGAGATGCACGAGGCTGGGGTCACTGTCGTCCCGACGCACGAGGGGGCAACACACGTCGTGGCCGGTCTGGACATGGATCTGACCTACGACAAACTCAAACATGCACATTATGCCATTTGCCGTGGGGCGATCTTCATTGCCACGAATTTGGATGCCACCTATCCCGATACCTTGACCACCACGACCCCAGGTGGGGGGGCGATTGTCGCAGCGCTGCGCACCTCAACCGGGGTGGAACCCATCGTCATTGGCAAGCCGCAAACAACGGGTCTGGAACTCGTGGCCGACTTCTGGGGCGTTGGCCCTGCCGACATCGCTGGTGTGGGGGACCGCCTGGACACCGATATTGCTGCTGCCAGAGCCTTCGGATGCCTGGCCGTGCTGGTCCTGACCGGTATCTCTACGCAGGTGGAAGCAGAAGCCGCTACCGGCCTCGAGCGGCCCGACGTGATTCTGCCTGATCTCACTGGCCTCATCCCTCTTTTGGAACATGGGAGAGCCGAGGTCGAGTAAGAGTGCATAGCCCTATGGCGTACATCTATCGCTATGAAAACGGGCATTTCGAGCAATTTGAAAGGCCCGTAGTGCGCGAACAACCGTTGACGATCTTCGTCAATGGGGTGGAGATGGCGACGTTTCTGTGCACCCCCGAAAAACTCGACTATCTGACGGTGGGATTTTTAGCTTTTGAAGGTTTCATTCACAGCCTAGACGAGATTCGCGAGCTGGACGTCGATGCCGAGACTGGTGTTGTGGACGTGGTACTGACTACGTCAGTGGTCAAACCGACGCGGCGTGTCTTCACCTCCGGGTGTGGCATGGGGTTGACCTTTACCCTCCGGCTCTCCCACTATGCTCCGTTGCCAGACGATCTGTGTCTGGCGCCCGAGGACATCTTTCCGCTCATGCAGCAGATGTTCGACGGTGCCGTCATGTACAACGCCTCGCGGGGTATTCATGCGGCGGCGCTCAGTGATACGCAGCAGGTGGTGCTGCTCGCGGAAGACGTGGGGCGCCATAATGCCTTAGACAAAATTCTCGGCGAAGCGCTCCTCAAGGATATTCCTACTGCCGGACGTATCCTGCTCACCAGCGGCCGCATTTCGTCAGAAATGCTCCGCAAAGGCGCGCATATGGGGACGCCGTTTCTCATATCACGGACATCCCCGACGACGCTGTCCATTGAGGCTGCCAAACGTCTCGGGATCACACTCATCGGGTATGTCCGGCGCCAGAGTTTTAATGTCTATACCCACCCTGAACGCTTGTTGTACTCACACCCCACTGCAGTGGCACGCAAGGCGTTAAGGCCGTCGTCCCCGTGAGGGCCCGCTCCTCAAGCTGGCACATGCCGGCTGAACTTGTCGCGGTAGATGGTCGTGCTACAATAGCGCCGGCTATGCGAGACGGATGTTTCAGAGCTTAACTCAGAAGAGTAGGAGTCCTATGCGCATCGAGATCATATGCACAGGCGACGAGGTGTTGACCGGCAAAATCGTCAATACCAATTTTAGTTATATGAGCCAGAAGCTCGAAGACGTTGGGCTGGCGGTACAATGGGAGACCACTGTTGGTGACAACCGCGAGGAACTCCTGCGGGCCTTCCAACTTGCCGGGCAGCGCGCTGACGCCGTGATCGTCAACGGTGGCTTGGGGCCGACCGTAGACGACCTGTCGCAGGAAGTTGCCGCTCAGGCTGCCGGAGTAGAGCTCGTATTGCACGAGGGCTGGCTAGCCCGTATGGAAGAAATGTTCCAGCGCCGCAGTCGGATCATGCCACCCAACAACCGCAAGCAGGCTATGCTGCCAGCCACGGCAGAGATGATCAATAATCCCGTCGGTACAGCCTGTGGCTTCGCTCTCGACATCGGCAAGGCGCGCTTTTTCTTCACTCCTGGTGTGCCTCGGGAATTGCGCCGTATGCTCGAAGAGCAAATCATTCCGCGCCTCCTGGCTCGCAGTGGCACTCAGACCACCATTCATTTAAAACGCTTTCACTCCTATGGGCTAGGGGAGTCGCACGTTGACGCGCTGCTCAAAGGGGTGGAAGACCTCGTGCCCGATGGCAGCGTAAAGCTTGGCTTTCGGGCGCATTATCCGCAGCTAGAAACCAAGCTCACCGTGCGCGGCACGGATATGAACGACGTGCGGACGAAATTGGCCCCAGTGGAGCACGAAGTGCGCAAGTGGCTCGGCAATTTTATTCTTGCCGAAGATGATGCGACCCTGGAAGGGATCATTGTAGACCAACTCGCAAAGCGGCAGGCATCTCTGGCGGTGGTCGAGATGTTCACCAGTGGTCAGATTGCCGCCCGCGTCGCCCCTCTGCCCGGCGCCGAGGCAGTGTTTCGGCGTGGCATCGTGGCGCGCAGTGTGGCCGAGATTTATACGGCGGTTGGTCTGGAAGCCCCGCCCCCCACGGGTGAGTTCACCCCAGCTATGGCAGAGGCTGTCGCCACTGCGGCGCGTTGCCAGACCGGTGCCACGTATGCCCTGGCAGTGCTCGTAGAGATCGACGAGGGGGCCGATCGCATCGACTTTGGTGGGACGATCTGCCTGGCTATCGCGACTGCGCACGAGGTCGCCTCACGCCGTAGCCGTATTGTGGGCGGCCGCGAGTGGGTACGCTTAGGTGCCGTCGAGATGGGGCTGGATTGCCTGCGCCGGTATTTACAGGGTTTACCTGTCCACGAGCGTATTGATTTTGAAAAGACCGACGATAAGCCGTAACTGCCTCACCCTCACCCCCGCCCTGGCCCGCCTCCATCCAGGGGGAGGGCAGCGGTCTGTAGCAGAATAGCGGCACATTGCTGGACCGCGGCCTCGGCTTTGGCGCGGAGAACCGTGTCATCATTGTTACTAATCGGGTGCGGAATGATGGCAAACGGGAATCCTGGCCGTCCTGATACCTGGGCCATCACCTGAGCCGTTTGCACAAAGCGATCCGTAATGATAGCAGTGGCAGTGATACCCACGTTCTCGGCGGACACGGCGTCGTGCAGACTACACGACGAGCAGCTGCCTCAATCACCCACGGCTGAGATGATTGCCTCACACTGCTGCATGTGCGCCAACATCTCGGGTGGCGCTGGCCGACTCGCATCAGGCTTGCGGAAGCGCATCACCTGCGCCACACCAAAGCGTGCGCGCAGGATTGCCTCGACATGGTCGAGCAACTCACGCACACGAAATTTGCTGTTATCCAGCAGGCCAATCGTCCGGCCTTCAAGAGACGTCAGTCGGGCTGCTCCAGGGCTTGTCGCTGCAGCGTCCTCAGCCGTGGGGTCGAACACACGAATACTCATCACGCCGTCCTCCTCAGGGTGTGCGCACTTCAATCGCCTGGGTGATGGCCTCTGATTTAGCGCCGAACCAGGGTGGGATGACCACGCCAAACCCGCCAGCCGGCCCTCCTGCAGCAACGACTAAGAGGTCATCTGGTGCGCGCAACGCGGTAAATTCCTGGTCCGGACCACCGCGCCGATGGACGATATTGGCTTTGCCAACCGTCGCCCAGTCACGCCGCAACACGCGTGCTGAGCGGTAAATATACTCGCGGATGTCGCGCTTGTGCCAGCCAGCAGCGACCAGCAGCTCGCGCAATTGCTTGGGAATGAGCAGAGCATAATTGCCTGACCAGACGGAATAGGTCAGCATATTGTGCCGCATCTCGGCCGCAAAGGTTTCGACAATTTCCTCAGGATCGTGCGTCCACTCATTCAGGAGCTGGCGCGGCGATTCACAGGCCATAACGGTAATGCCCGACATCCCCACTGGCACGCCATGCTCCTGCGCCAGCGGCATCCATGGACTGTCCTCTTCGTCCTCAGCAATACAGAACGTGTACTTGCCCGGATGGCCGAGCGTCGAACGATCGAGTTGCCCAGGGATACAGCCGAGCACGTTGATCAAGACCAGGCGTATAGCTCTGCCAATCGTAGCATTGGCGCGGTTGCCGTTGCCGAGCACGTTATGCGTCGCGTTCATGCCAATGACCGGACGTATGGGGCCGTTCACCACAATAAACGGTGCACAGCCCCCAGTGCTCGCCGTGCTGCCGTGCAGGTTGAACGGCTCCTGGCACATGGCGCGCAGAATGGCCACCACCACGGGCATATAGGCTGGTAGACACCCGGCCATGACCGCGTTAATGGCAACTTTCTCGGCCATGATGGGGCGCTGCCGTATGCGCTCTACCCCCACTATGTCCCCGGCTGCCAGCCCCGCCGCCTGCAGGCATTCGACAACGCGTTCCTCCGTGGGCGGCACGATAGGCAAGCCATCCGTCCACCCCTTTTGCTGGTACAACTCATTCACGTCGAGCGCGTCAGCCAAGTCATACGCGGTTGACCGCAGCATGTGTTGAGGCAGCGTCATGACAGCTCCTGTCATCTCAAGACTTCTATTTGCTCCCCCAAGGGAGATAACCGTTTGGCAGCCAGCACAATATACATCTGGCTGTCTGACGTCACCTCTTCTCCCTGCCAGCCGCCGTAGACCACAGTGGGACTGAGCCCCGCAGCCTCGATCATGCCGCAGAGTTCAGGCAGGGCATACGCCTGGCCGCTCACACCAAAAGTGTGGATGGCCCCGGTTCTCGCGTCACAAATAAAATCTCGCCGGGCGTAGGTTTTTTCGCGTGCATAATAAAAATATTCCGTGAGTACCAACTGCGGGAAGCGCCCCGCAATGAAATCGTGCCCTACCCACCACTCTTGCTCACCGTCCAGAGCAGCAAAGAAGCGTGGAGCATACACGTCGAGCACAAACATGCCACCACCAGGACGCAGGCTACGGCTGATGCGTCGCAGCGCTTCTTCAGCATCATGACGGGGCATCTCAGTAAAGCATCCGAAGATGAACGTCACGGCGTCAAACACCGCCTCGTACTCTATGGCGCGGACGTCTCCCTGCACGAACTCGACTGCCAGGCTCGCCTTGTGCGCTCTGCGCTTGGCGGTAGCAATGGCTGCTGGTCCGAGATCAATGCCCGTCACGAGCGCGCCGCGTCGAGCCATCGCCAGGCTGTGACGCCCGCCTCCACAGGCAATGTCCAGAATACGTTGGCCAGAGCGTAACAATCCACATGTTTCTAGAAAAGCTATTTCGCGGTGGGTATAGCGCTGTGAGCGCGTCGCAGTGCGCAGAAAATGCCGACTGAAGGTGGCGTCATCCCACGGTAGCGAACCGATATCGATAAAGGGCCGTGGTCGCGGCCGTCGGTGTGCAATGGTCTGGAGGCCGTGGAGAAACTGGGCGGTAACATCTGTCATACGCTGTACATATTCAGGAAATGTGGTAGCTGGCATGCTCCAGCTCCCGCAACTCAGCCTCTAATCTTTCTAATAACTTCGCCTCTCCAGCCCATTCGACATACTCTAGATCACCGCCATGGAGATCTTCAGCCGCCATCTCGTGGAGAAAACGCGTCGTATCTACCCCATAGCGCGTTTCAAAGGTGGCCAGACGGCGCTTTGTCCGGGCGATACTGGCACGCAGGCGTACCTTATAGGCCTCCAGCGCTTGTACCACGGTCTGGGCACTCCCTCGGTCTGGTAGTTCAATTACCATGCGAATACCCATGCCTCTCTCCTCTACCTCGTGAGGCTTGTATCTACTGTCTCAGGTCTCATACTAAACCCCGCCGCTGACCACAAAACACGCTCAGGTCCAAGCAAGGGCAGCAAGCGCTGCCTCAGCTTTTGGGCATGCTCCCGGCAGCGCGCGAACCAGCCTGGAAAACCTGCGTCGGCGAGTAACGTATCCATGCCCAGGCGGGCGGAACGCTGGCCCCCGGAGCCATCCCCGTCGAGGAACGTATCGATAATGACACGCCCCTTCTCGCCTACAGCATGTGCCAGCGTCTCTGCGAAGTTCGAGGAACTTGGCAACAAGGGCGATACCGTGATCTGCGTGAAAATGCCACGCACCAGAGCCATGTGCACCAGGGTTAGGCGCCGCTCAGGAGAGGCCGAGGAACGCGTAAAACGTCGATGCACATCCGGGAGATCAGTTTCGATGCTGACATTCAGCGTAGCGAACGGCAGTGCGGCAAGCAGAGCGAAATCGCGCTGTACCAGCAGCGAGCGCGTCTGCACCACGAGCCAGTCAACCGGATGGGAGCGCAGCACTGCCAAGCAGCGCTGTGTTAGGCATGCCGACGCCTCGGCCGGCTGGTACGGGTCCGTTGCCGAGGCCATGAACACCCGATAATGCCGCGCGGCTGGTTTGCGCAATTCCTGCTCCAGCAGCTCGGCGATATTTACTTTCTGCCGCACCCAGGTGCCCCATGCCGCCGGCCCAAATTGCCCCACAGGACTCTCTCGGACATAGCAAAAAGGACAGCCGACTCTACCAAAGGCACATCCCACATATGGATTGAGCGTATGGGTAAAGCCAGAGGCCAGGAAGCCGCCTTTTTGGGGTGTCAAGGCGCGCTTGACGGTAATCGCTATCCCAGCCTCCATGCGTTCCTACTTCCTGCACTCCCTCTGCCTGCGAGCACAGAGGGAGCAGCATATACCCGACTATTGGATGACCGACTTGGGTGTCGCCACAATACGCGTCACTTTGATCTGGTCGCGCAAGAGCATGTCAGGTATTTGGGGGTCAATGTAGTTCTTCCAATGATCACTCTCATAGACCGCTTTATACAACCGTGCTCGCTCTTCCTCACTTTCAAAGCGACGGATCCAGACATACAGATCGTCTTCTTCCTGCCCCACAAAACTCCCGAGAATGACCATACCTTTCGAGACCTGGAAAGGAATGATCTCCTCTTCCATGAATTTCACCCATTTTTCACGCTGCCCAGGCTTCGTACGATACTGCCGTAATTCAAAAAACATGGCATGCTCCTTATACCCATACCGACTCGTGTTACATACACCTCACGTGCTTCCGGTACTTACCTATCAGAAACCCCCTGCACACGCAAGGCCCCTCAGCTAGCGTAGGCGTGGGAACACCTCCTTTTCCAGCCCACGCAAGAGGGTATCGGGACGAGTATAGCTGGCCTCATCACGCCACCAGATGGCGTCAATGTCGAGGGCGGCCAGGGCGTGCACCCGGTCAGCAATTTCAGCGCCAGAACCGACGCAAAGCATAGCTTCCACTGCCGCGTCCGACACAAAGGTCGAGACCCGCTTGGCTTCTTCCCAATCCACGGCGTGCCCCAGGTCAGGGTACAGTCTGGGAAACGCGCCCGTCAGCGCTGGGGGCTCGGGCAGGCCAGCGAGACGCAAGAGTTCACGCGCATGCCCGTGGCGGTAGTTCCCGGCAACACACGGGCGCATGTGGTCGATGGCCCGTGCCTTATTCTCGTCCACCATGGCCTGGACCACTAGGATGCGGCGCACCGTGTGCGGCTGTCGTCCGGCCCGTTGCTCGCCGGCAGCGATGCGTTCGAGGGCCCAGGCCACGGCCCCCGGGGCTGCCCCAACGCTGATGAGCACGCCATCGGCAATTTCTCCAGCCATCTCTAGCATTTTCGGACCAGTCGCGGCGAGATAAATCGGCAGGCGCGGATGCGGCGTCGGCAGGGTGATTTCCAGACCGCCCAATTGCGTGGCCTGCCCCTGGAAAATGCTACGCCACAGGAGCGTCGCGTGCCGCATGGTCGCCAGGGTGGCAGCCTTGTGGCCGATAATGTAGGCCGAGCTATACCCCGTGCCAGCCACCAAATCGGCCCGCCCACTGGACGCTTCATCCAAAGTTAAGATCGCACTAGCCGTGGTCACCGGGTGACGCGTCAAGGGATTGGTCACCCCTGGGCCGAGGCGTAAGGTTTTCGTGGTCATCGCCGCACACATCAGGTGTCCGTAGACATCACGCCAGCGCCCCGCCAGCAGAGGGGTATCAGGCATCCACAGAAAATCGAACCCTGCTCCTTCCACACGAGCAGCATACTCCGCTGTCTCCTGCGGGGTGCCAGCAGTAGGGACACGCAAGCCAAAATGCAAGGTCATGCTGTCTACTCCTTCGTATAAGCCATCACAAATACCGAGAAAAAACTGGCTATGCCAGAGAGATCAGGCCTATCCGTTAACGCATCACAGCACTCTTGTGAAACGAGAGAGCGAGGGCGACGTTCCAGAACAGGGGGACTCTGGCTTCATAATCAATTGTCACTGTGACGTCATTGACTGTTTTTTGTATTTTGATGTCGCTTTTATCCACACTACTGACATTATTGATTTCAAATAAACGTTTTTGGATTAGCCTAGAAATCTCCTCTCGAGATTTTTCTTTTAAATCCGGCTCTTTCTTGAGGGAATTTACGACATCGCCCACACTCAAAGCCTCAATATAGGCTGGAGCAGCTCTCATGACAATATACACGGCCAAGCCCACGGGAATAAGAATGAGAATAAGACCAATGGCTGTTAAACCTGCTTGGTTCTTCACCCTATGCAT
>JGI10216J12902_104227729_pt1 | contig 12096 bp, 6 predicted proteins | sample KanNatreferecore_FD_12902 | JGI IMG/M metagenome (IMG submission 12902)
CCTCGGCCACTCGAGACACTCCACGCGGCCGTTCTCGGCCGGCAGGTGGACCTCGTCCCAGCGCTTCAGCCGCAGCTTGAAGCTTTCGCGGACGTGGTTGAATTCCTTCCGCTCGTGGTCGTCGCAGCCGAGCGGCGGCAGATACACTTCATCGGTCTTGCACTCCGCGTACTCGAGACAGAGCACGAACCGATCACGTCGGCCTCGATCTTTCTCGCCGTGTTCGTCGCGATCCTCGTCTGTGTCATCCGGCGGTTCGCCCTTGGCCGCGTCATCAGGAGGCGACTGCTGTTGGTCGTTGCCTCCGCTCTCGCACAGCCGCTCGTACTCGTCGAAGGTGACCCGCTGTGGCTCGCAGATCAGAATTTCTCGGCCGCAGCAGTCCAGAGCGAGACCGATCCCCACGATGAAATCACGCTTGTCGGCATCCCACTCGACGTCGAGGCCGCACACGACGCCGTTACCGGCGACCATGCGATTGATCAGCCACCGCTTCTCGTTGAGATACCGCTGCTCGAGCAGCAGATCCCGCACGGTGAACTGCTTGCCGTAGAAATAGGCGTTGCGCTCGAACACCGGCGTCTTGCAGACGCCACATTCCGGATCGTCGCTAGGTTTCATATAGTCCTCGCCGCCATCGTTGTCGTCATCACTGCAGACCCGCTTCGCTTCCCACCCAGGCGCCGCGCTCGAGCCCAAGGCCGGCGCCACTGCCGGCGATGCCTCTTCCCAGCGGGGTCACGCCGACCTGGTACGGTTGCCTCTCTGTTACTGCCGCACCTGCGCCGAGGACGGCCTGGCCCGCACCGCTGTGGTCCGAGACCAGCCCGATCGTGCAGATGGTGTGTGCCGGTTTCTGGTCGTCGACAATGCGCTCCAGAGTGCGGCGACGTGCCAGGAACTCCTCGCGTGGCATGTCGACGAGCACCGTGAACCGGCCCGCGAGCGATAGAAACGGCTCGTCGTCCCCGCGCACCTGCTCGCGCAGCACCGCCCTGCCGATGACGCTGCTGTCGCCGACGCGAAAGCCGCGCAACGCCGAGCCGAGCACGACGCTGCGTTGACCGAGCCTGACCTGGGCGCCGAGCACCATCGGCTCCAGTCCGGTTCCCTGCTCCATCACGAACGCGTGTCGGCCGGTATAGATTTCCAGGAACTCCGCAATCGCGCCCGGCGTCCCCTTGCGGCGATAGAGCGACGGCGATCGTTCGATGAGGCGGCGGATGCGTTCGCGAGGGACGTTCTCCTCGGCGGTCACCCCGATCCACGACGCGAGCCACGGCAGGAACTCGGACGGCGCGAGTCCTGGATCGAAATGCCGGAACAGCAGGTCGATCGTGCGGTCGAGATCGTGGAACACGGTTTCGAAGAGCGCCAGGAATCGTTCGAGGAACGAGGCGGAGAGCACGTCCTCGCGGTAGGTGGCCGGCAGGTACCGCAGGTACGACGTGCGCGGATACAACAGCCGAAGACTGCGCACCGCCGGCCGGTTGTGTTCGTCGAAGGTCGCCAGCGTCAGCTTCAGCCAGAGGTACCGGCCCCGGTTGTTGCCGACCAGCATCGCAAGCTGGTCGGCTGGTGAGCTGTCGGGCGGCGGCGACGACTCGAATACGTCCGGCGGGCGCGCCGCCAAGTGCGCGCCGAGCAGACGTTCAATACGTTCACACTTCTCGCAGACCGGGACGTCGGACTCGAACACGCTGTCCACGGCGTGCGCGAGCGCCTCGTCATCCGAAGCGTGATACTCGACGGCAACGCTGGTGCGCGGTGGCAGCTCAGCGGCGAGGGCGAGGCGGTGCCACGGCCCGCCCCGAACCCCGCTGTCGAGCGTGCGTGTGTAGTACACGCCCGAATCGCCGATCTCGCCGAGGCTCAGGCTGAACTTGCCAATCCCGCGATCGGTTGCGAGATAGAGGTTGTTCTGCGCGTCGAACCCCATCCCGACGATGGCGCGGATGTCGCGCGGCAGCTTCACCGTTCCGAGGTAGCTGCCAGACGCGTCGAACTGGTGCAGCACGGGCCCAGCCGGCCGCTCCGCAGCCAGATAGATGACGCCGCGACCATCGATCTCCATCGACGTGGCTCTGGCCGCCGTCCGGGACGCGATCAACGCGTCGACGGGGCGCGAGCCCACGAGGTGTTGTCCCCCATCCGACGGTCGAATCCGCAGGAGACGATGAACGTCGGCGCAATACACGTAGATGTCGCCCGACGGACCTACAGCGATCGCGATTGGCTGACGACAGTTGACGAGCGCGGCGCAGGATGGGCGGGCTTCTCCCGGCGGCGTGTCGTAGCGGCAGACGTGTGGCCGTCCATTCCGGTTCTCGAGCGTGTAGAAAGCGCTGCGGCGATCGAAGGCAACGTCGACACAGTCCGGTGCCACCGTGATTTCGTGCAGGATCTGGAACGTGTCGCGCGCAAACCCGAGCGCGCAGTGCCCCCGGAAGTCGAACATCCACAGCAGCGTCGAGGTCAGCCACAACCGGCGCGGATCGATCTGCTGCGAGTCCCCGAGCCGTACAACTCGCTCGGTCAGTCCATTCCGCGGGTCATGGCGAAAGAGTCCCCAGACGTCCTGGTCCGACGCGATCCAGTAGAGTTGCCCGCATTCGTCCACCACGATGTCGGCGACCGTCGCGTGCCAGTCCGGCGGCGTGATCCACTGCTCGAATGCGGGCCGCGCGAACAGCGAGATGCCGCCCGCACCGAAGTCGAGACGGCAGAGCAGGCCATGCTGCCACTGCGGCTGCGTGTGAATCAGCTGTTGCCTGTATTCCGGATCATCCATGACCGTGCTCGCCTTGTCCGCGCGACGTGCGCCGCATCGGATCGCCCTCGCGTCGTTGCTCGAACGGGATGACCGTGACGGCATGGCGTCCCGCGGTGGGAAGGCCTGTCGACGGAAGCGGCAGCGGTTGTTCCGGTGCGCGATGGTTCAGCGTCACCCACGCAACCGACTCGACTGCGTCGTCCTGCAGCAACAGCGCGTGAATCTCCGACGCAAACACCGATCGGCCGAAAGGCCATCCGCTGCCGTCGGGCCCTCCCCGCACGGGATCGAGGAAGGTGTTCAGCCGGCGCTGCACCGTGAGTCGCGCCTCGCCTTCGTTTGCACCTCTTCCTAGAAACACGGTGCAGCCGACGTCGACCGGCACGAATGTCGGCGCGATCACATGCAGGGTTGTCGTGACCAGGCGGGCAGCACTCAGGTGGCGCTCGACCGTGGCCAGGAAGCCTTCGCTTGGATGCGGCGGCCGGCCGGTGGACTCGAGCGCGTACGGGAGCACCACGACGGTGACGTGACCCGGCATGGCGACGCACGGCAGCCTCGGATGGAACTGCGGGAGCACCAGCACCTGCGCAATCCGCAGGCCCGGCGTCTTCGTGACGAGGTCAACGTAGTCGTCGGAGGTGACCGCACGCGACCGCGTCCGGAACTCGCCCCGCGCGCGCAACGCGGTGTCTTCGAGCGGCTCCTTGCTGGCGCCGCCTGACGCAGCGATCGCGTTTCGGCCGCGCGCCGTCAGTCTGGGATCGGCGAACCGCCAGCTCTGGCCCGCGGCGATGTTGCCGTCGGCGCCGCGCGAATGGACATACAACCTGGCACGAATGTGTTCGCGCCCGGTGGGCATTCGCCCGTTCAGACCGTTGCCGAAGCGAATCTCACCCGACTCGGCGTTGAGCATGTAGTGCTGATCCGAAGGCGCGGACTGAGACAAATCGACCGTCCGCTCCCAGGTAGTCCAGCTCTTCGGTTCCTGCTCGGGGTGTTCCACGGGAGTGCCAACCTGAACGACAAGCCGGTCACCGACGATCTGGTCGGCGAACACCGCCTGGAGCAGCGCTCGATTGAAGCGGCGACGCTGCCGTCTGCCGGCGGCCGCCAGCTCGGCCCGGAACGTGAGATCCCGCAGCTCCGCCGGCACGCGCACGCCGCCGAATGTCCTCTGGTCGTACAGCTCGTCGTCATCCAGCAAGGCGTCGAACGCGCTCGCCATCGCGCGCCTCTCGTCGTCTGTTGGCTCCCGAAAGGCGGGATGCGCGCGGTCGATGAGCTCCGGTGTGCGCAGGACTTTCTGCGCGCCATCGCCAAGCATGTCGGCGACCCTCTGGACTCTCACCGCATCTTGTGGATGGTGCAGTTCGCCGGCGCGCGCGAGACGCATGATCGTCGTCTGCCAATCGAGCACGGCGCCCACTTCGAACGGTCCGGCCTCGATGACCTCGTCCATCAGCAGCGGCGCGTTCTTCACGCGCACGACCTGATCGGGCACGCCGAGCCCCACGCCGAGATCCTCGTTGACAATCCGCGCGGCCTGCCGGACTGCCAGAGCGTTGGTCGAGACTTCGGCGATGTTTGGAGCGAGCTCATACGAGCCAGACGCCAGCGTGCCCCTGATCCAGTACCGCTCCTCGTCCTTGCGCGCGTTGGCCGGCGTCTGGAACCGGATGCGACCGCTCCGTGACAATCTCAGCGTCTCGTCCTCGATGGTGATCAGCGGCTGCCAGCCATTGGCTGCCAGGTACTCCCAGCGGATCCCGGCGGAGGACACGAAGCCAGCCGCATTGCGCGACAACGTCACGCGGGGCGGCAGGCCGCGCTCGTACAGCTCGACGAACAGATGGATCTCTGGTTCGGCAAACCATCGGTCGAAACCAAGACGGAACGCGTCTCCCAGGTTCGGCGACGGGCCGAACGCCGCGAAGTGCGCCGCCGGATCCGCATTGGCCCGGGTCTGGTCGACTTCGCGGCCGCCAACGATGGTCCGGACGTCGGTCAGCTTGCTCGCTGTAAGGAAGGTGTCGCGTTCTGTTTCAAACGCGAACCGTTCGCGACCGACTGGATTCACGGGTGAGTGGGCCGGCACGAGCCTGCCGGCAAGGGCCGCGTCGGCTTGTATCGCCAGTCGCGCGGTGGCGGGCCGCTGCGGCTTTCGGGTGACGCCTGCGAGATCGAGGAAGCGGAGCATGCTGAACTCGGCGACCCGGTTCAGCCGGTACTGCTGGATCTCGGCCAGCCAGGCGAAGAGTTCCACGAACGTGATGCCAGGATCGTGAACGTTGTGGTCCGTCCACGTTGGCGCGACGCGCGGGATCAGCGCGCGCGCTTCGTCGACGATCAACGCCCACCCTTTGTCGTCCAGATTCCGCTTTGGCAGCGACACGATCACCCTCCGTTTGCCACGGCCATCCGGATCTGGTGCTCACCGCTGGCGATCAGCTCGTCGTCGCCGATGTCGAGGCGGTCGCGGAACTCACCGCGTGCGGTGCCGAGCACCAGGTTTTCGACATGATCGATGTCGCTGATGTTCTCGAGCAGCCGGTACAGATGGGACGCCGACAGGTCCTGGCCGAAGTCCCACCCTGTGCCGTCGACGCCGCCAGTCAGCGGGTGCAGAAACGCCGACAGTGCCTCGTTCGCCCGCCGCTCCGCGACTGCGGTCGTGTCGATCGTTTTCACGAACACGGTGACCGATACATTGACGGGCACGTAGGCGGGCGGCCCGACGAACACGCCGCTGCGCGAGGCAACCGTCACATCGCACGCGCCTTCGAGATGCCGGCGGACCGCCCGTCGCAGCTCGAGCGATGGAACCGGGATCGCGTCGGTCGAATCCGGCACGATGAAGACACTCACCGCGCCGCTCTGGCGCTGTCCGCGTGCGTTGCGGTTGGGCACACAGCGCGTCTTCCGCACTTGGCGCGAGGCCTCCTCCGCCAGCGACTCGAAGTCCTGGGGCGTGACCGCGCGCCCGCGATGGCTGATCTGCGCCGGCCCGATCTGGAGCATCTGGTCGACCGTCGCCTCTTCGGAGCCGCCGCCGGCCGCCACCGGGTTGGTCACCGAATCGATGCCTGCCACCGCGGTCACGAGCGTCGTGATGGTGCCTGCAAGGACATTCCCGATGACGCCGCCGCCCGATTGATAGGTGAAGGCGACGATGTTGTCGCCTCCCGCCGGAGGCACGCGCCCGTGCACGCCGTCGCCAAACGCGATTTCCGCGCTTGCGCGATCGAGCCTGTAGACGCGGCTCTCGCCGGTCGCCTCGAAGAACTCGTCGACGGGCGTCCACCTCGTCCAGGTTTCGAGCACGCTGCCTTGCTGGTCCTTGATTTCGATGAGCGCGCCCTTGCCACCGACGCGGGTGATCTCGCCGCGTTCGTCGCCCGTCAACAACTCACGCACGCGCACTTCCTCGCCGGGCAGCACGGGCTTGCGTTGGAAGCGGAACTGCTGATCGGCGGCGGCGTTGCTGCTGCCGAGTATCTCGTTGAGGATCGTCTCAGCCTGCCTGGTCCAGATGCTGTTGAGGAAGACCCCGCCGAGCACGGGCGAGGTGGGCCAGGTGCCTTCGCGCAACCGCGATCGCAGCCAATGCAACGTCCGCCCGAATTCTGCGCGCCGCGGGAGAAAGTCAGGCACCTGGAGGGTGATCAGCTCTTCCTGCGTATAGGCGTTCGTGTCGTCCTCGACTGGCACCGTCTTCCAGCCCGTTTCGGTGCGGAACTCCCACGCGAGCCGAGGCGTCCGGGTTTCGTCGACCGCCAGCTCCCTGGCCGCGACGAACAGGCGCACCGGGCCGCCGCGGAACGGCTTGTCGAAGCCGAAGTACACCGTGCGCGCCGAGTCGGCCAACGCGGCAAACGGCACGAAGTGTTTGTCGGGTGTGTTGTTGGCGGCTGTCTGGTCGATGTATCCGAGATTGTTGAAGGTCAGGCAGCGCTCGGGCGGCTGGTCGTCGGTCAGCCGATACTCGATCGTCAGCTTCTTGATCAGCGGAGGGCGGATGGGATCTTTCTTGACCTCGATCTTGTTGTCGTCGCTGATGAGGAAGATCTCGCGCCCGTAGTCGCCCCCGACGATTCGGGCGCGAATCCAGTAATTTGGCTGTCCGGCGACGTCGGTCTCGGCAATGTCGTCCGGCGTGCGGAATCGCACGACACCGGGCACGAGCAGATGCTGGGTGCCGTCGCTGACGCGCAACGAGGACCATGACAGGCCGTTCCAGTACTCCCAGGACAGACGCGGACGCAGTTCGGTTTGCGCGGCCTCCTGATGCTCGTCCCATTTCTCTCGGAGCGGACTGACCACAATCTCGTAGTCGGTTCCGCGAGCGGGGTTGCCGTCGAACGGCTCGGCAACGACGACGAGTCGTGAGCTGCCCGAGTAGCTCTTGATCCGTCTGGGCGAGATGCTCGTCGCAGGAAACGTGATGAACGCGTTCACCGGTTGCGACGCGCTGGTCGCCAGCACCACGGAATCCTCGGACCCGCGCGCGATCCTGCCAGCCGCGCGTTTCTTTTCGAGCACTTCGTAGGTATCGCCGGCCTCCGGGTTGTCGCCCCAGGGCTGGTCGACCGTGGCCACATCGGTGGCATCGTCGAACTTTTCGATCTTGCGTAGAACGTCTGGCCTGTCAGACCTGTGGACGACAATGTAGAGGTCCTTGGCAGCGTTGCTGTCATCCTGGAGTGTGATCTCGATGTCGTCAGCGGCGACGACCGCGCCTTCCGACACCGATTCGAGCAGCTCGACTTTCGCGTCGGTCTCCGGCAGATCGTTCCAGCTGCTGGCAAGGACCGCAAACTCCCCATTGGTCTCGTATCGCCTGACCTGACGCGCTTCCCGGCCGCTGCTGTCCGGCAGGTGAACGTAGTCGCCCTCGGCCGGTCTGGTGGCCCCCGAGCCGGGGGCGATGAACGCCAGTTCGCCAGGCCCGGCGTCGAGCGTTCCCTCTTCCTGCGCGCCGCGACGTTCGCGAAATTCGATCAGCGAGTTGCGATTGCTCGCAGAAAAGACGGAGATGAACGTTTCCTCCGTGGACCTGATACGCGCGGTATGCGCGATCGCAATTGGATCCTTCTTCAGGCGGCCGCCCGCCAGATTCGTGTGCAGGCGGAATTCTTTTGGTTGCCTCGCTTCCCACAGGCCGTCATCGGCGCCGCGCACGAACAACCGCCATTCGTCGGGGCGGCGTCCCAGCGCCCATGGATTGGAGTCGGCTCCTGACGGAGGCGCTCCCCAGTCTCGACCGACGATCGGATCGGCAACAGCAGGCAGCACGGGCACGTCCAGCTCGACGATGCGATTGGTCTTCGCGTGTAGAAACACCGTGGCCCGCGTCGACTCGTCTGCGCCTTCGTAGAGGCGAGCGAAGGGGCGTGCACCTGGCGCGCTGAGGAACGATTCATCCGGCGAACCCCCCGCGGATGAGGGGGTCGCGACGTCCCAGCCCAGCCCAATGCCCCGGAGCCGGTAACACACACCCCGCGCGTCGGTGACGAACACCCAGTGTGTCGCGTCGTCTTCTGTCGCTGCGGCGAACGGAGTCGAGGCCGGAGGAGCCGGCAAGTTCGTCGCCTCCCATTGAAAGGTCGGGGTGTCGAGGCTGACGGGATCGACCAGACGCGTGTACACGTCGTTGTCGGCCGCGACGAACACGCGCCACAGCGATCCAGCCGTGACGATGATGGGATCCGACCGCAAGCTCCGGATGCCGACTGGCGCCTGCAAGCTGCTCCAATCCGCAGTCAGTTGCTGGTCGTCGCGAAACCGCGCCAGCCAGACGAACCCATCGTCGGCTCGGAAGACCACGCCGAGCGCGGAACCGTTGACGCTGGCCGCCGGAGTGGTGCCCGCCGTCAGTCGCGTACCCGGCGGTCGCAGAAAATCGAGCGGTGCAGGCGGCGGTCCCGCTGTCGGATCGCTCTCGAAGCGAAGGAGCCGTCCGCCTGCGCCGTGTGCAAACGCGAATGTCCGCGACTGATAACGAACGACAGCCGGCGTGGACAGGAGGTCGGATACGTCGAGGTCCGTTTGGATCTCGACCTCTGCGCCGGGCTTGGAGAACCCTTCAACGCTTCCCAGGTAGAAGCGATCGAAGGTGCGCGGCTCGAACCCAAACGGGCGAAACTCGACGTTCACGTCGAGTGGCGTCTCGTTGAAGAATCCCGCGTCGGCGGCGATCCCCTCTTCCGCCGACAAAGTGCGGAACGTCACCGAGTCGAGTACCGGCAGCTGGTCGCGTCTCCCCGGCAGAATCGGCTCCGCCAGCCTGGCGCGAATCCAGCGTGTCTCGACGCCATTGACCTCCCGCTCCTGGATTTCGCCAGGAATCTTGCTCAGGACGATGCGGCCGGGCTGTGTCAGCCCCGCGGACCCGTCGGCCTCGATGGTGAGCAGGTGCCAGGTCGGGTCGTCCTTCGACCCTTCGGGAACGCCCCAGAATTCCCAGGCGACGTTCAACGGCAGCCCCGCGCTCGACGTGCCCGGCCGCGGCGCGACGAGCACTTCAAACGTCGCCGCGCTCTTCACGTTGAAGAGCTCGTGGTGGCCGAGATAGAGGATGTGCTCCTGGAGGTTTCGGCCTTCGAACAGGGTGAAGCGGGTCACCTTCTGAACCCTGTCGCCCTCGGCGTAGTCGCGGCGCAGGGGCTGCTGCACCGAAACGACGTGCCCTTGCACTTTCTGCACGACGACATATTCCGCAGCCGCGCCCGTCGCACCGGATTTGGCGCCGTCGCAGCCGCATCCGCCGTCTCCCGCGCTGCTCCCACTACCCGACGTGATGCGCAGGATGTCGTTCTCTTTCAGCTCGTCCACGAGGTCGAGTTGAAACGAACTCGAGCCGGCGCTGGAGAACGCGACGATTGTGCGCAGTTCCTCGTCTCGAGCAGCCGTGGCGAGTGGCAGGAAGCTTGGGGGTGGCTCGAGGATCGCGTCGACCTCCGGATCGACGGCGACCAGGGCTGCGAGCGTGCCGGGCACGGCGAGCAGGCTGCTTTCGGTTTCAAACGTCAGCTCTCCGCCTGCGGTGGTGGCAGACACTTGCGTCCGCGGAGGCACGAGGATAGTGGTCTCGGTGCCGGTGGCCGGCACGAAGCGCACCGGCGCGCGCGCGGGGGTGGCGGGCAGCAGCCGAATGCCCATCATCTCGAGGAACGCGATGAAGTTTCTTCGCGGCGCCGCGTTCAGCCGCTCGATGACGCCCTCGGCGATGGACGAAAAGATTCCAATCAGACCGACGCCCGGGTCGGTGTCGTCTCTCGCCGACCACTCGCGCACGTAGTGCGGTGCGCGGCCGCGCAGCGTCCGCGTAAGGCCGCCGGCGGTCCTCCGGTCGATCGGGGGTGGCGTGATGAGCGGTCTCATACGACGCCCTCGTTCAGGTAGAACGGAAAGACGAGATTGAACTCGTTGTTGGTCTCGCGGACGCGATAGTTGAGCACGATGTCCAGCTTCCCGTTCGCTGCGTCCTTCATCGAGATGTCGAGGGCCAGAATCTCGATGCGGCCTTCCCACTTCACGAGCGCCTCGCGAACCCGGCTCTCGAAGAGTCCCACGGTCGCGCGGCTGAGCGTGTCGAACACCAGGCGATGAATGCCGCAGCCGAAGTCGGGGCGCATGAGCCGTTCGCCAGGGGCCGTCGCAACGATGATGCGAATCGCTTCTTGAACATCCTGCTCATACTCGGACAGGGCGATGCGGCCGGTCGCCGGATCCAACCTGACCGGGAACTTCCAGCCACGTCCGAGAAATGCCTTGGGCATGGCGGCTCTCACCCGATCAGCACGGTCAGCTCACCCAGCAGGATGGCGTTGGGCGGACCCGCTTCTACGACCTGGTCGCCCTGACGGGCGGCAGGCAGGCTGTTGATGAGTACGGTGCTGCTGCCGAGCGCGACGACGCCGCCGACATGCGGCTTCGGCCCGTCGAACAGCGGGCAGACGTGCGTGTCGCTCCCCACCCGCCACGCGGGCCTCCCGCCGATGAGCACGGTGACGCTGCCCGGTCCCGGACTGAGCGGCGTTCCGTGACTGGTTTGATCGCCGACGCGCGCGGCCGGTTGACCCACAGATCCTCCCGTTGTCAGTTGATGCGCACGAGCGCGCCTTGAATCGTGATGGTGCCGCTCGCCTTGATGTTCATCGACGCGCCCGCCTCGATATCAACGGACTGCGACTTCAGCTTCAGGCTCATGGCGCTCTGAACCGTGATCGTGTTCTGCGCGGAATCGATGGTGATGGTGTTGGAGCCGCCGCTGTCCTTGACGGTGATCGTCGCCGACCCCGCGGTGTCATCCATCAGGAGCACGTGCCCGGCCTGCGTCTTCAGCTCCAGCGTTTCCTTGCCGGCCTTGTCGAACATCGTGATCTGATGTCCGCTGCGCGACTTGATCCGTCTCGTGTTGTTCTCGCCGTCGGCGTTGTCGGCCGGCGGCGTGTCCTTGCCGTTCCACAGCGCGCCGAGGACGTACGGGTGCTGGATGTCGCCCTTGTCGAACGCAACCAGCACCTCGTCGCCCACTTCCGGCAGGAAGTAGGTGCCGCGATCGTGTCCCGCCATCGGCACCGCGATGCGCGCCCAGAAGCTCTCCTGCCCGTCTTCGCGCCACGGATACTTCAACTTCACGCGCCCCAGGCCGTCGGGGTCCTTGTTGTTGGCCACGAGCGCGATTGCGACTCCCTCGATCCGCCCGCCTTCGGCCTGATCGGTGCGAAGAAGCTCCAGCATGCTCATATCGTGGTGTCCTTTACCTTGAAGGTCGTGCGGTAGCCGCCCGTGCTGATCGTGTGCGTCGCCTGCTGCACGTAGTAGGTCCGGCTGAAGAGCTTTCCCAGACCGCGGAGCTCGATGTTCGTGTCGGCCTTGATCTCGGGCAGGCCGATCGACTCGCCGCTGCCGCTGACGAACATCTCCGCGCGCTTCTTCAGAATCGCCTTCGCCATCTGGTCGGCCTCGCCCTGAGAGAACACCGGCACGCGCACTTTCAGCTCGCCGCCGTCACGGCACACGGCACTCAGGAACTCGGCGCCGCTGCGCTCGCCGCGATCGCGTCCCGGCTCATCGCCCTTGGACGCCTTGCCGACAAACTCCTTCTTCTGCGCGACGTCCCAGCCGCGCACCTCGACCGCGCTGACCTGCTCGGAGATGTTGATTTCCGGCGCGAAGCTCACCAGCCCCTTGCCCCACTCGAGCGCCACCACGGCGGCCTTGTCATTCGAGGGCGGCTGAAAGTAGAGGCTGCGATCGAACACGAACAGCTCGTAGCCGTTGCGCTCGGCGAGCTTCTTCAGAAATTGCTGGTCGCT
>JGI10216J12902_100079127_pt1 | contig 12094 bp, 10 predicted proteins | sample KanNatreferecore_FD_12902 | JGI IMG/M metagenome (IMG submission 12902)
AGGGCCCGATCGCATAGGGAACGAGGCTGAAGACGCCGAACGAGATCGCGACGTGGACGATCGCGCGGGTCAGGCTTCTCGGCCGCAGGCGCGGGTAGCGGAGGTAGATCCAGACCGCCACGACGCCGAGGCCGAGGAAAAAGGCTGGTTCGAGGGCCATCGTCTCCCTTTTCCCATCGGCAGGCCGAAACGAACCCTTGAGCGCCTCCGGGCGCGAAGGCCAGAGTTTCCAGGACGAATGGAGGGTTGCGCCAGCCGAGCGGCGAATGAGAATACGGCCATGGACAGCAAGGGCGCCCAGGAGCTCGCACGCCTTCTCATCGAACGGCACGGGACCGTTCCCGAGGCGACCCCCGCGGCGCCGCTCCAGAACACGGAGGCTGCGCCGATCTTCCACTGGGTCGGCATCGAGCCGCCGGGAACGGCAGGAACGGGATCAGCGGATCCCGAGACCGCCTGAGCCTCTCCTTCCCGCCTTAGTGGACGAGCAGCAAGCGACTTCGACACGACCCAAGCCGAAGCGGGGCTGGCGGCGCAGCATCATCTACGCGGCACTCATCGTCGTGCTGCTGATCGTCAACTACTCGCTGGCGCACCGAGCGACCGAGGTGCACCGCGTGCGCGTGCCGTACAGCCCGTTCTTCCTCGCTCAGGTCAGGGCGGGCAACGTGGAGCAGATCACCTCGCGCATCACTGCGATCCAGGGCGAGTTCCGCAAAGCGGTCGTGCCGCCGACGGGTGGCCACGCGGTTCGGAACTTCAAGACCGAGATCCCGGCATTCGCGGACAACCAGGCGCTCTCCCGGCTCCTCGAGTCGAAGCGGGTCGTCATCAATGCGGAGCCTCTGGACACGGGGGCCTCGTGGTGGCAGAGCCTCCTCTTCGGCTTCGGGCCGACGCTTATCTTCCTGCTGCTCATCTTCTTCCTGTTCCGGCGATTCGGCCGGGGGCAGTCGATGCTCGGCTCGTTCGGCCGCTCGAGAGCGCGGCGGTATGAGCCCGGCGGCAGCACGGTCACCTTCGCCGACGTGGCCGGAATCGACGAGGCCAAGGCCGAGTTGACCGAGATCGTCGACTTCCTCCGCAACCCCGAGAAGTATCGACGCCTGGGCGGCCGCATCCCGCGTGGCGTGCTGCTGAGCGGCCCGCCCGGCACCGGGAAGACGCTCCTCGCACGGGCGGTCGCCGGCGAGGCGCACGCGCCCTTCTTCTCCATGTCCGCCTCGGAGTTCATCGAGGCGATCGTGGGCGTCGGCGCATCACGGGTCCGCGATCTGTTCAAGGAAGCGAAGGAGGCAGCGCCGGCGATCGTATTCATCGACGAGCTGGATGCAATCGGGCGCTCGCGGAGCTCAGGCGCCGCGTCCGGCGGCGCGAATGACGAGCGGGAGCAGACGCTCAATCAGATCCTCACCGAGATGGACGGCTTCGACGGCTCGACGAGCGTGATCGTGCTCGCCGCGACCAACCGTCCCGACATCCTCGACAAAGCACTTTTGCGGCCCGGCAGATTCGATCGCCGCGTCACTGTCCAACCGCCCGACCGGAACGGCCGCAGGTTGATCCTCGAGGTCCACACCCGCTTGGTGCCGCTGGACGCGAGCGTCGACCTCGACCGGATCGCCGCCACCACGCCCGGCATGGTCGGGGCGGATCTTGCGAACCTCGTGAACGAGGCAGCGCTCCTCGCCGCCCGCAGGAGTCACGAGGCTGTCACTCCTTCCGACTTCTCCGAAGCGCTCGAGAAAATCGTCCTCGGAGCAGGGAGAAAGGTAATGATGAGCGACGCCGACCGGCGCCGCACCGCATACCACGAGGCGGGCCACGCACTCGTCGGCATGCTTACGCCGGGAGCGGATCCGGTCCGAAAGATCTCGATCATCCCCCGCGGTCCTGCGCTGGGCGTGACGTTCTCGGCTCCCGACGCGGACCGGTTCAACTACACGACCGAGGATCTCGAAGCCCGCATCAAGGTCGCGCTGGGCGGCCGGGTGGCGGAGGAGCTCGCGTTCGGAGACTTCACCACAGGCGCCGAGGGCGACATCGAACAGCTGACCCGGCTCGCCCGCTACATGGTCGGCCGGTGGGGCATGAGCGCAAAGGTCGGACTGCTCGCAGTTCTGCCGCAGGACGGGGCCTCGCCCCTCGCTGCGGCGGACGGGTTCTCACAGCGAACCCGCGAGCTCCTGGACGATGAGGTACGCCGGATCGTCGAGGAGGCGCATGAGGACGTGGTCGCGCTACTACGCGAGGAGCGGAGGCGGCTCGATGCACTCGCCGAGGCTCTCCTCGCCAAGGAGACGCTCGACGAGGACGACGCGTATGAAGTCGCTAGCGTCGTCCGCCCTTTGACGCCCGTGATCGCGTAAGCGCGGTCGGCGTCTTCACTTGACCTTCCGCAAGACGTACACGCCCTGCGCGTGGTAGATCGTCCGCCATTCCGGATGCGCATTCATCCAGCGCTGCGCGAACGACCTCAGATTCGGAAGCGTCCGTGTGTCGTTCTCGTTCACGACGAGCCAGCGTGCGCTCCTGACGTACGGAAAGATGTAGACGTAGCGACGCGCGGAGAGGTACCCCGCAAGCTCGTGCGTCGCCGCGACCGGGATGTCATGCGGAATGAGCCGAACCGCGTGCGCCTGGGCGTCCCGGGCTGGATCTGACGTCAGCGAGGCTCCGAGGGTTCGTGCGTTGGCGACAATCGGGCTGTTGATCGCAATCGCTGCGACGGCGGCCAACGCGAAGAGAGATACCTCCCGTCTATCCCGCTTCACCTTCTTCAGCCCGAAGACCGTCGCTGCGATGAGGAACGGGAGAATCCCCGCGGTGTACGACGTCCCGATCACCGTCGACGACGGCTTCACCGAGAGAAGGTTGATCACGAGGTCGGGGACCGCGCCGAGAAGGAGAAGCGGCGCGCGGAACGCCAGACCGAGCAGCGGGCAAAACAGGAACAGAAGGTAGACGGCCTTGTGCGGCGTCGCGACCGTATGAACCAGGGCGCCCGGGTCGGTGACCGCAGTGTGGAGGATGCGGTGCGCGTTACCGCCGAGAGTGGAATAGCGCTCGGCGAAGGGCGCGTATCCCGGTCTGGAGAAATGAGGGATGATCACGACGAAGGCCAGCAGCGACGCGGCCGCCCCAACGCCGAAGATCGCCAAGCCTACGCGGCGTCTCCCCTTCGAAAAGGCATACCAGAGCCCCAGGCACCCGACCGCGAGCGGTATCTCCTCCTTCGTTGTCGCGGCGAGGAGCGCGCAGACCGCAAACGGCACGAGGCGATCCTCGTCGAGGAACCAGATCGCGAACAGGATGAGTGGGACCGCGAAGCTGATCGGATGGAAGCCCGAGGTGGGCGTGAAAGCGTTGAACTGCGTCGCCGGATAGAGGAGGTAGGCGAAGCTGAGGAAGACGGCGGCGCGCTCGTTTCCGAGGTGCTTCCTGGCCAGCCAGTAGACGGGTAACGCTCCTGACGCAACGGCGAGCGGTTGCAGGACAAGAGGGACGATCGGGCTCGGCCAAACGAGCCACAGCGGCACGAGAAAGAGAAGGAAGACGTCTGTATGCACACCGAGACGCGAAGCCTGCAGCCCCTCGGGAGTCGTGAACTCCAGAAAATGCCCGTGTGTCGTCGACCAGATCGCCTGGACCATGTCCCCCACGTCCAGACGCTCTTCGTGGAAGCCCACGTAGAAGAGCACAACCGCCACGGCAAACAGGAGCCCGTACACGGCCGCGCTTATGTACACCGCACGCGTCGCGGCGGATGTGACGCGACCGCACTCCCTCACGCGAACGCCGCTCTGTGAGGGCGCGCCCGCCTGCTCGACGCCGACGGAGGTCATGATGCGGCGGCCTCACTCTGCCGTCTGCTTTGGTCCACTCCGGAGCAGACCGCCATGGCCGCAGCCTAGGCCCCTTCTCGCCGGCCGAACGCGGCCGTTCGACTAGACCAGGCCAACCGTTCGGACTGCGGCGCGAGAAGCTACAGCGTGCTTCCGGTGCGGGCCGGAGAGCCCAGCTACCTGCGACTGAGCACCTTGTTGACGATTCGCACCACGGGTGACCCTGAGGGTCCGGCCGCACGGCGGGCCCGTTCGATGCCCTCGGCCTTCGCGGTTCCGCGCGTGACTCAGTGCCGGACTGAGGGACCGCGGAAACGGAACTTCTTCGTCGGGCTGAAGCCGCCGGCGTTGCCGTCGGCGTCGACCACCGCCATGCGCCAGTAGAAGAGCCCACCCTTCGCGTACCCGCCCTGGAACAGATTCGGCGCGACGCTCGTCCCCTCTGTCTTCTCGCTGTCAACACCGCCCGAGAAGTCCGGTCGCGTCGCGACCTGCAGGACGTACATCTTCACACCCGGCCGCGGCTGCCATCTGAAGAGCAGCGTCCGCCCGTTGCTCGCCGTGACACGCAAGCCGGTCGGCGGCGAGACGGTGCGGCTGAATAGCACCGCATCGGAGTACGGACCGACGACGCCCGAGGAGAAGTCTGCCCGGACCTGCCAGCGGAAGACACCCGTGCGCGACAGTCGCGGGATCAGCGCCGGCACAGGGATGTGTGAGAACGTCTGCGTGCCGCCACCCGGAACGGTCACCTTCACGTCATAGCCGATCGCACCGCTGACGGGCGACCACCGCCAGGTGGGGATCGATTCGCTCCGACGGACGTTGTCAGCGAGCGGCTTCGGAGTCGGGAGCACCTGCTTGAACGTTCCGACGTCCGACCAGGTGAATGCAATCGCGGTCTCATCGTTCGCCTGGACACGCCAATAGAGCGTCGCCTGGGCGGGGTACGTCGTGCTGCTGACGTAGCTCGTCGACGGCGTAACGACATTGTTGAGGAGCTTTCCGAAATCGGGATCCGTCGATACCTGCAGCCGGTAGTTTCGCGCACCCTGAACGGCGCTCCACTGGAACTGCGGCTCAGTCGCTGCAAGCTCCGCGCCCTTCGTCGGCGACACGAGCATCGGCGGCGTCGAGCGCTTTTGGAAGTTCGCCGCCGCCGCATGTATCGGATCCACCGAGACATTCGCCCCGCTCGCGGTGGCCGCGGGGAGGATCGCCCAGTAGAGCTGGGTCGTCTCGTCCTTGTAGGTTTCACGTGGGACGTACACCGGGTTCTGCGTGAACGCGTAGTCGACGAGCGTGGTGAACGAGGCGTCGCGGGCGACGATGACCCAGTAGCTGTTCGCTCCCGGAATCCTGCGCCAGGTAAAGATCGGGGTCTGGGACATCAGGGTGCCACCTGTCGGCGACATGTAGTCGCCGGCCGTCGGTGCCGCGACGGAACCCCCTGCTGCGGCGGGGGCCACGTAGCTGAAGGCGTCGTTCAGGAAGCTGTAGTCACCGTAGACTCGCCCGCCGGAGCTTGCGGCGTCACCTTCCGCGCGGATGCGAACGCAGTAGTGCCAGCCCGGGGTCAGCCTCGGCCCGTCCGCCGCGACGCCGACGCCCGTTGCCGGATACGGGACGCTTCCGTGGCCGGTCCCGAACGGGGACCACGCCGTCAGCGGGGTGATGACGTGCCAGTGCGTCTTGAGGCGTGTGATGTCGCAGGAGCCCTCCATATCCCAGACGTCGAGGTCGTACGCCGACGCGCCGGGAACCGGGTTCCAGACGAGGACCGGCACCGAGGTCGGCCAGCCGGCCGGCTTCGGGCCGCTGTCGCCCGTCTCGTCGCGCATGTGCAGGCCCGAGATGCTCGATCCTGCGACCGGCGGGACATTGTCGAACGTCTTCGTGAAGGTCGAGCCGTTCGTCCAGACGCCCTGAGCGCCCTGAATGTTCACGGGCCGCACGCGCCAGTAGTACGTGTTGTTCGGAAGGAGTTTGTCCGGGGAGTAGCCTGTCGCAACCGTCGGGGCGGAGCAGCAGACGCGCGAGCTTGCGTTGAAATCCTGCGAGAAGTTGACGTCGAGCTCGTACTTCGCTGCGCCCGGCACGGGGTTCCAGCTGAGGAGCGGGTCGAAGAGCTCAGGTGCGTCGACGAGGTCGCGCAGGTTCGTCTGCGTCCCGGTCGGCCAACCCCAGCGGAACGAGCGGACCGCAGAGCGGGCACCCTCGTGATTCTCGGCGTCGATCGGCGTGACGGCCCAGAAATACGTTCCGTCGGCAAGGGTCGAGGGAGGAATGAAAGACGTCGTCGTCGTCTTTGCCGGGCTGCCGCTGACCGGCGAGGTCAGGGCCTGGTCCTTGGCGATGACGACCTCGTACGTGACGGCTCCGAGCACGGGCTGCCACGAGAGCAGCAGGGGCTGCGTCGGGAACGCTATCGACGCGTTGTCGGCCGGCGAGATGAGCCGCGGGGCAGAGTTCCAGTTTTTCGTGAGAGCTCGAACCCTCCAGGGCGAGACGGAGCCGCTCGACCCTATCCCGCGCACGCGCCAGAAATATTTGCCGTCTTGAAGAGTCCTCGGCAGCGTCGCGATGGTGCTGCGGGTCATGAAGTGCCCGACGCTGCCGGGCACGAGCGAGTTGAACGCCGCGTCCGCACCGAGCTCGAACTCGTAGTGATCGACGCCGCGAACGGGTGACCACCGCAGAACGCCCACGTCGTAGCCCGCCGCCGCTGCAGACGCGCGCGGCGTCGACTCGAGGTCTGTGCGAGCTTGCGCCGCCGGCACCACGACGCACAACACCACGAGCGCGCCCGTCAGGGCGTGGCGAAGGGACCCCTTCATGAGTTGGAGCTCGTGTGCACGTCGCGCTCAGAATCGAGATGCGGAGGTTGTCGCACCACCGCCGAAAGGATGGGCAAGTCCCGTCTCACGGGTGGTGGTGATCTCGCGAGTCACGAAGACACGCCGGAGCGCCGAGCTCGAAACATGCGCTCGTCGTCGCCGATCCGAACGCGTGCCCACGCGAGCGCGTTCCGCTCAACACATTCGCCGACGATCGGCAGCGTCTCGCGCGCCTCCCTCTCGCTTCCGAAGCGAAGCCGGATCACCCCGTAGCCCCGCCACGACTTCGCCTCCGGGCGACTCGGCAGCGCCTCGGCGATGAGCCCGGCGTCGGCCTTGGAGGCCGTGTCGATCGTTACCTGTACAGCCACTGACCCCTCCCCAAACGGTCGGTGACGACGTGCGTCTTCGCCTATGCGGCGCAACCCCGCACGCCGACCAGACCCCCTGACCGGCGTGCCCGTAACGAAAACTTCAGCCGCGAATGCGGCGCCCGCGCACGCGCACGTACGCGAAGAGCAGAATCACGAACAGAACAGCCAGGATGATGTAGATCGTGGTCATCGGGCTCCTTTGGAGAACTTCCGTGCTTCGTTCTGCATCTTCGGCGACCTCCCTGCCGCCGTCGCCACCCGTCCGGCCGGTCCGCCACCCACCAAAGCGGCGGAGGGTCGGCTCACGACGGCGTCCCCATCGCGTGCTCGACCGCCTCCGCGATGACTTCCTCGGGGGTGCGGTCCTCGGCGACGATGCGGTGACCCAGCACCCAGGGAGCCAGCCAGCGGACGTCGTCGAGCTCGACGCGCCGGCGGCCCATCGCGGCCGCTCGCGCCTTGGCCGCCGTCAGGAGATGTCGCGCCGCGCGCGGGCTGGCGCCCAGCTCGATGCCCTCGACCTCGCGTGTGTAGCGGACGATCCGCACCACGGCGAGCGAAGCCTCCTGTGGCACCTCGACCTCGTCCACTGCCTCCTGCGCGACGAGGAACGCACGGTCGCCTAGCAGCGGTGAGACCTCGCCCAGCATGTCCGGTATGACGCCGCGGTGTGGCAGGTCGAGCGTCCGGAACTCGGTCTCCTCGTCTCCGTACTCGAGGTTCACTTTGATCAGGAAGCGGTCGAGCTGGGATTCGGTGATGGGATACACGCCCTCGTGCTCGTACGGGTTCTGCGTGGCGATCACGAAGAACGGCGGGTCGATGAAATACGTCCGGCCGCGCACTGTCACATGGCGCTCCTGCATCGCCTCCAAGAGGCCTGCCTGAACGCGAGGCGGCGTGCGGTTGATCTCGTCCGCGAGCAACACGTTGGTGAAGATCGCACCTCGTTCGAGAACGAGCTCGCCGCCCTTCATGACCATCTGGCCGATGAGCTCGCTCGGAACGGTGTCGGGGGTGAACTGGACGCGCTGGAAGTTGGCGCCGAGCACTCGCGCTATCGCCTGGGCGAGCAGCGTCTTCGCCGTTCCCGGAGGCCCTTCGAGGAGCACATGGCCGCGGGCTAGCGCCGCGACCATCATCAGGTCCACCGCTTCGTCGTGGCCGACGACGGCGTTCGCAACCTCGCCCCGCGCGCGAAGGAGCAGCTCTCGTAGACGCTCGCCCGCGTCGTCTTCGGTGATCCGGTCGAGCGGATCGGTGATCAGGTCGGTCACGATGCCTCCGTCAGCCGAGGAAGAAGCCGATGATGCCGCCCAGTGCCAGGAACGGCCCGAATGGGATGGCCTTCTTGCGAGCGGCGACTCCCTGCGTGGCAAGGATCCACAGGGCGGCGAGAAGGAGCCCGAAGAGAGCGATTGCGACAGCCGTGAGCGTCGCCGCGCCGAGCGCGAGCCCGAGCAGGAAGCCGAGCTTCGCGTCGCCCACGCCGAGAGAGCCGGCAAAGAAGAGCGCGAAGGCGAGGAAGAAGAACCCGAGCGCAGCGCCGGCGGCGAGATGGCTCAGAAAGTCGCCCGGTGACGCGAGCGCGACGAGCACGCCTATCACCAAAACGGCGGGGAAGATGATGTCGTTCGGAAGGACATGGTGCCGAAGATCGATCGCGGCCAGGAGCACGAGCACCGGGCAGAGCACGGCACCTACGAGCGCGTGTCCGGTTGCCCCTTCCGCTACGAAGCTCGCGACGACGAGGGCGACGGAGACCACCGCCACGGCCGCTGCGTCCTGGCCATGCGGCAGCAATTCCCGCGTGGGAGGACGCCGCTGCTCCTGTTCCTGCTCGGGTGCGGGGGTCGTGGGCTGCTGAGCCTCGGGTGCGGACACGATCTCGCTCATTTGAAGGCGTCGAAGACAGAGATGACGGCAGGACCGAGGATGACCACGAACATCGCCGGGAAGATCATGAAGACGAGTGGGAAGAGGATCTTGATCGGGGCTTTCTGCGCGCGCTCCTCTGCAGCGGCGCGCCGCCGCTTGCGCATCTCGAGGGCGAGGCTGCGGAGAATCTGCCCGACGGAGACGCCGAGCCGCTCGCCCTGGATCATGGCCCGCACGAACGACCGTACGGCCGGCGTCGGGCAGCGGCCGAGCAGATTTTCGAGCGACTCCATCTGCCCTAGCCCCATGCGCTGTTCCTGGAGCGCGATACGGAGCTCGTCGCCGAGCGGGCCCTTCATCCGCTCCGAGGCAAGCTGGAGCGATGCGTTCAGACCGAGGCCCGCTTCGACGGTGACGACCAGCAAGTCGATGAGCTCTGGCATGTCGTAGTCGATCTGATAGATCCGGGCGTCGCCTCGTCGGCGCACGTAGGAAATCGGTGCGATCCACCCCACTGCCGCGGCGAAGACTAGGCCGAGGATGGTCAACGCGGTGCTGCGCCCGGTTGCGACCGCAAACCAGACCCAAAGCGCAGGCACGGCGAGGACGCTCAGCACCTGGTAGCCCATCATCATGCGGGGAGACGTCCGGTACATGCCGGCAACTATCAGCTGCTTGCGGACCGCCTCCTCGTCGAAGATGCCGAGGCGGTCGGCGAAGAGTGAGCCGACGCTCTGCGCGACGTCGTCGAGGAACGCGCGCAGGCCCCGGGTTGGCTCGACCTCGACGTGGCCGGCGAAGCCGTACCGGCCGATCTGGCCGAGCGTCTCGGCCGCACGAAGGCGTGACGCAATCACGCCTTGCGTCACGAGAGCGACGGCGATACCTGTGAGGACGAGGCCGACGAGCGCGGTAAGGATCACTTCATCACCTCAGACCTTGATGTCGACGATCTTCTTGATCACGAGCGAGCCGGCAACGCACAGTGCCGCAGCGAAGCCGAGAATGACTCGTCCGCCGGTGTGAGCCACGAGCGGATGGAGATAGTGCGGGTTCACGACCTGGAGGATCAGGATGATCGCGACCGGCAACGCCGAGACGATCCATCGCGACATCCTGCCCTGCACGGTGAGCGTCTTCACAAGACGCCGCAGCTCGAACCGCTCCCGAATCGTCTCGGCTACGCGGTCCACGACCTCCGCGGCGTTCCCGCCCGCCTCGCGCTGGAGCTCCGCGACCAGACCGACCTGCTCGAGATCGCGGCTGGCCATCCGCTTACTGACGGCGGCGACGGCTATCTCGAGCGGAACCCCGAGCTGCTCGTCGGCGACGACGCGCTGCATCTCCGACTTCATCGGGTCGGACCCGCTCTCGACGACAACCGCGAGCGAGCTCGCGAAGCTGTGCCCTGAGCGAAGGGCCGACGAGATCACCTGCAAAGCATCCGGTAGCTGCTCGGCGAACTGATCCCGCCGGCGTGCGAGGGAGCGCACGACCCATTCGCGGACGCCGATGGGCACGAGGATGGCGAAAAGCGCCCACCAGAAAGAGCCGGTGGCGGCGTAGATGAAGAGCCAGGTGAGCACGGTCGCGATGATCGCCCCGCTGACGACCGTCACCGCCGAAGTCTTGATCCCCGCGATCTCGAGCACCAAGTCGAGCCGCGCGAGGAGGTTCCGCGAGCGTGCGGCCTGTTCGGACTCCACCGCGCCGAGTGTCCCGGTGCGGCGGTCGTGAGCCTGGAGGCCCGGGACCGAGACGAACTCGGCCATGCGGCCCGGCAGCTGGGACGATTTCGGCTCCAGGAACAGAATGACGAGCAGTGCCGCGGTGCCGGCAACGAGGAGTGACAGCAGCACCATCAGGATGGGCGACGTCCAGATCCGGCTTGCGATCGACTTGTGGTACGGAGCCACCGTCTTGATCGGCAGCGGCGGGGTCTCGTATGCCGCAGTCGCGTTTCCGGCACCGCTCACGTCCACCTTGACCTGCACCGGGACCTTCGGGCCTGCGAGCGACTTGTAGCGGAGCACATATTGCTGCGACAAGCGGCCGCCCAGGTTGTCGAAGAGCGATCGGAGATCCTTCTGCGAGGCGAGCGTGTAGTCACCGCCGCCTGCGTCGGCGAGCGATGTGAGCGACTTGGGGTCGAAGTGCTCCGACCTGAGCCCGATTGCGTAGAGCTTGATGTGCGCGTCCCGTGCCGCCGCCGCGACGTCGGCGCTCTTCGCGAGGCTACCGGTGTCTGCGCCGTCCGACAGGACGAGGATCGAGCCCGACTGGATGTTCGCCTTCGCCAGCAGATCCTCGGCCTTCGCGACGGCGTCGTAGATGTGCGTGCCGTATGCAACCTGCGGCGTCTGCGCGAGCGCAGCCTCGATCTTGTCGACGGACGTTGTGAACGGCAGGGTCACGGTCGGCTCGCTGTTGAACGTGACGACGGCGAGCTGCTGCTTCGGATTCCTGCGAGACGCGAAGCCGCGCGCGGCATCCATCGCCGCCTGGATAGGTCGTCCGTCCATGCTCTCGCTCGCGTCGACGACGAGCACGACCCCGAATGCCCGCTCCCCGACCTGGCTCGGCGACAGCACGGAGACGTCGGCGACCGACTTTCCGTTCTCGGTCACGGTGAGGTCGTCCGCGATCAACACCCTCGTCGTCGGCAGCGAGATGACGAAGGAGCGATTCGGGAAGTCCGAGCCCTTCGCCTCTGTCAGCGTCACGCCGCCGGCACCGGAAGCGCCGGCGGCGAGGACGGCCGCCGCGAACGCGACGGCGAGCGGGAGCAACGCACGCCTCACGAGCCGTAGGCCTCCCTCACCGGGTTCAGCAGCGGCTCTCTCGTCTGGAAGAGCCCGAGCGGCAGGCTGATGCCCCGCTTCTCGAACTTCGAGAGGAACGTCGGCCGCAGGCCTGTCGACCGGAGGCCGCCCACGATCTTCCCGTCCGCATTGACTTCGTCGATCTCGAACTTGAACAAGTCCTGCATGGTGATCACGTCCGACTCCATCCGCTGCACCTCCGTCACCGAGGTGACGCGGCGGGAGCCGTCTTCGAGACGCTCGAGATGGATGATCGCGTCGAGCGCCGACGAGACCTGCTGGCGGATCGCGCGCACCGGGAGGTCGTAGCCCGCCATCAGCACCATCGTCTCGACGCG
>JGI10216J12902_102628170_pt1 | contig 12093 bp, 6 predicted proteins | sample KanNatreferecore_FD_12902 | JGI IMG/M metagenome (IMG submission 12902)
TGACCTCATCCTTACCAAGGATGTGCTCTACCAACTGAGCTACATGGGCACTCCATAAAAACGGATCGGGTTGCCCTGTGGCCCCGAAACGAAAAAAAGCCCGCAACCTGTGTTTTTCCTGCGAAAATCTCAGGGTTGCGGCTCTCTCAATCCTTTTCCGGCCCAACGACTGAGGGCGGAAATTATGGAAGCAACCCCCTGTTGTCAAAGCGTTTTCTCAAAGTTTTTGGCCGCAGTTTGTACCGTGCCGCCAGCGTCTCGCTGGCGGTTTTTCGTCAGGCTTCGAATCGCCCGCAGCTTTCGTTCACTCCAGCCGCACCCAAAAACTGCGGAAGCGCTTCCGGTTCGGTTCCTTCAGCGTCTTGCAATCTTCTCCGCCGATTTTGCGCGTCCCATCGTCGCTGAGAATCTGAAATTCATTCGCGGGTGTGTCGGGATAAACCACGAGCGCTTCCGGATTCACGCCTTTGAAGCGTGTGTCGGGCAGCTTGCGCGCCGTGTCTTTTGCCTCTCCGCTCCATTCATAAAAATGGGAGTGGCCTTTGGCGTCATATGAGCCAGCGATAATCAAATAGCGTCCGCCGGTGTAAGCCATGCCGCGCACGCCGCGCTCGCCCAAATCGAGCAGAATCGGATCGCCAAAGCGCGCGGGCTTGCCTTCGAGCAACTCCGCCGGGTTTAGCAACGGCACTATGAGCGCGCGGCCCTGGGGAATCGGATTCCGAAAACCAATCAGCAACGTTCCATTCGTCGTTGCGCAAAGGCCTTCGATGTTCAACCCGCCGGGTTCTTTCGGCGCGCGCGTGGACGCGATGCCCAAATTGAACGGTCTGAGCCGCGCCTCCCGTGTGAAATCCGCGAGCAGATTGGCATACGGCCGCCCAACCGTTTTCAGTTCCACAGCGCCCTGTTCTGTCACCTTGAATGTCGTCGCGAAAAACCGATGGCGGTTTTCGCGCGCTTCGCCGTCCCGATTGCGCCCGTGCGATGTGATCCAATAAATGCGATCTCCAATTCGCACGGACGCTTCCAAATCTGTTTCCGGTTTGCGCGGATCGATGTGAAGGAAAGGTCCGGCCTGGAATGATTGCACCGGGGGACCGGAACGGTCGCGGCGATACACGCGCAGCAAGTTGTCTTCGTCATTGGCCACGATGAATAAGTTGCTGCTCACCGCCACGCCCGCCGAGGCGTCGCAACAGCCGATGTGCAGGACCGGTTCGCCGAGTTGGGAAGATTTCGAATCATCGCTCTTCTGGGCGCACGAAGTGGCCGCGCAGAAGAGGGCCGCCCACAACATCTGGAGAATCCGGTTCACGCGGAACAGTAAGGCGAAGTGACGCTTGCCACAACTGAAGCAAGGCCCGCGCGGCGGGCATTTCGTTACTTCCTGATCCAGGGCGAAGCCGTAAAAACTCCTTCCACCGGAAAATGGTCCGAGGCTCCGGCCCGGATTACTCGCGCGGAGCAACAGCGCAATGCAGGGGAATAGACAATATGATCCATACGCCGCCGGAGAGTGACTGCACTCGTGTGCCATTCCCACGTCGGCGTCCGGCGATCGAACTGAGGAAGCGCATTGAGCATTCCTTTCCTTGCCAGCCAGTTCATGACCTGGCTGTCTTCGCCATCATTGAAATCACCCGCAATCAAGGCCGGCAAATCCGCGTCGCGTCGATTGAACAAACGCTCCATCTCGCGCACACGATCGTCGCGGGTAGAAAAATAACCGATGACCCACCCACCCCTGTCGCTGACGGGAGGCCGCAAATGCACGTTAAAGACTTGCACCGGGCCAATTGGAGTTTCGAAGGCCTGAATCCATCCATCGAACCAACCGGTGTCAGAAGGGACGTAAGCGATTTCACCACCGCGCTTTTTGGAAAGGAAAGCGAGGCCGCCGCCACTCCGGCCTTTTGAGTTTCGAAACTCGGCAAACGGATATTCCCGCCGCAATTCCGCGCGGAGAAACTGTTCCCACGCCGGAGTGGTTTCCTGCAAACAAACGATGTCTGCGTTGGAACGGCGAATGATCTCAGCGGCGGCGGCGGGCTGCGGCGCGCCCCAGTTCACGTTATAGGTAAGGACGCGGACGTGCGGCGCGGTCGGCGTTTGAGCGACCCGTGGGGAACGGCAGCCAATAACCAACAACGCAAGAACAAGTCCGCAGCACAGCTTCATGGCCGCCAAGTCAGACAACAAGCGGGCGGCTTGGTTCAGACAGCCGCTGACTCTGTCGTTTGGAATGGACTCTCTCGCCGAACACTCGCGATCAAAGCTGGACGCAAACAGCTTTCGTTTCCGTGTAAAGTTCGATCGCTTCTGAACCCATCTCGCGGCCCCAGCCGGATTGTTTGTAGCCGCCGAACGGAAGCGCGGAGTCGAAGATGTTGTAGCAGTTCACCCAGACTGTGCCGGCGCGGAGTTCGGAGGCAAGCCGGTGCGCCTTCGCAATGTCGCGCGTCCACACGGCCGCGGCCAGTCCGTAAACGTTGCTGTTCGCGGCCTTGAGCACGTCATTCAGATCGGTGAACGGCACGGCGCAGACGACGGGACCGAAAATTTCCTCGTCCATCACTTTCATGCCGGGCTTTGCGTTCACCAGGACAGTCGGTTGTACGAAGTAACCGCGGTCGCCGGCGCGAGCGCCGCCCACGACGGGTTTTGCCCCTTCCGCGTGTCCGGACTGCAAGTAGCCCATCACGCGGTTGAATTGTTCCTGGGAAACAAGCGGCCCCATTTCGGTGTCCGGTTCGTGGCCGGGACCAATTTTGATTTTCTTCGCCGCGGACGCGACGCCGCTGACGACTTTGTCGAAATGTTTTTTGTGAACGTAGAGCCGCGAACCGGCGCAGCAACATTGGCCGTGGTTGAAGAAAATGGCGCTGGCCGCACCGGGAATGGCGGTTTCAAGGTCCGCGTCCTCGAAAACGATGTTCGGCGATTTGCCGCCGAGTTCGAGCGAAACTTTTTTCAGATCGTTCGCTGCAGCTTTGACGATAAGCTTGCCGACTTCCGTGGAGCCGGTGAACGCAATCTTGTCGATGCCGGGATGCGCCGCGAGCGAGGCGCCCGCTGTTTCGCCGAGACCAGTGACGATGTTCACCACGCCGTCGGGAATGCCGGCTTCCTGAATCAGTTCGCCGAGACGCAGCGCGGAGAGCGGCGTTTGCTCGGCGGGCTTGAGCACGACGGTGCAACCCGTCGCCAACGCCGGGCCGAGTTTCCACGCCGCCATGAGCAATGGGAAATTCCACGGAATGATTTGGCCCACCACGCCAATCGGTTCGCGCTGCGTATAAGCCAAAAACTTTGCGCCCGGCGCGTAGGGAACTGAAATCGGGATCGTGTGGCCGAGAATTTTCGTGGCCCAGCCTGCCATGTAGCGGAACAAATCGACGGCGAGCGGAACGTCTGCGACCCGCGCGACCGCGAGCGGCTTGCCGTTGTCGAGCGATTCCAGCCGCGCGAACTCTTCCAGATTCTGTTCCAGCAAATCAGCGAGCTTCCACAGAAGACGTCCGCGATCCGAAGGCGTCATCGTGCGCCACGGCCCGGACTCGAACGCGGCGCGTGCCGCTTTCACGGCACGGTCAATGTCCTCTTTGCCGCCCGCGGCCACCTCGCAGATGATTTCACCCGTGGCAGGGTCATGCGTGGGAAAGGTCTGACCGGAAGCCGCTTCGACCCATTGGCCATTGATCAACATGCGCCGGACTTTGGGGGATGCGGCGCGGCTGGCACGTGCGCGGCCATTGCCGACGGCGAGATTTTTTCGCGAAGGAGAAAGTTTGGTTTTCATAATGTGCTCCGTTGTTTGGTGATGGTGGACTGTCGCGGCGTCCTAACGGAAAGGCGAACCAAAATTGCTAACAACTTCGCCACGGTTATCGCCGTCGCGTAGTGTGGTTTGACACGATTTCTTTGCCCACTTGGGCCAGTGCCAGATTGAAGAGCGCTCCAATGAGCGCCATCAGTGCGGCGTAGATGCGGGCGCTGCTTGTTCCGGGCGTTCTGTGGGTGGCTTGAAAAAGAAAGCGAGCAACCCGATCCCGAGAATCGCTAAACCGGTAGGCACGAGGAACAGCTTGTGATAGTCCACGATCACACTGCCATCCGCGCCGGTCGTTGAATACACGGCCATCAACCGCGGGAAAAGTTGACTGGCCACTACCATGCCGACGCCGAGGATGAGCAGGTTGAATAAACCTTGCGCGCTTGACCGAACATCTTTCGGAAACACCGCATCCACGAAAATGTAAACGGTCGCGAAAAAGAACGCGTAGCAAATGCCATGCAACACCTGAATCATGATGATCAGCCATTGCCATTCTTCTGTGCCAAAAAACGCAAAGACGCCGTAGCGCGCGGCATGGCCGGCGATGCCAATAATCATCGTCCACTTCCAACCGATCCGGATGAGCACTGCTCCCAGCGCCAACATCGTCACGATTTCCGCCACTTGCCCAATGCTGCTGACCACCATGGTCATTTTGGCGGAAATGCCCACACGGGTCAGAAAGCCGTCGATGACCACGAAGTAGCCGTTGTGAATCGTTGAATCGATAAAGGTCACGACGAACAGCACGAAGACAAAGGGCAGGCCGAGAAGTTTGGCCGCACGCAGCCACGCGAGCCGGTCCAGACCCTGAGCATTCTTGTTCGGCGGCGTGTGTGGAAGGGTGAGGCTGTAGGCCGCGAGGAGGAACGAAATGATAGCCGCCACAATGAAGACCATGCTGGTTTGCTTCGCATCCGCCCTGTCGCCCAGTAGGAAAATAAACGGCCAACTTACGACAATCCATCCGACCGTGCCGCCCATTCGAACAAATCCGAAATCCTTTGCCGGGTCTTTCAAGTTCGCGAACGCCAGCGAATTGGTCACCGACAACGTCGGCACGTAGAGCAGACCGTAAAGCAGGAAGAGACCGAAGAAGGCTGGAAAGCTCTTAGTGAACGCCGTCGCAATCAATGCAAGGCCGCCCACGAGATGACTGAATGCCAGAAACTTTTCCGCCGCGAAATTGCGATCAGCGAACTGGTTGCTGAAAAACATTCCCACCAATGATGCGATTCCAAATACGCTGCCAACCCAGGCCTGCTGCCCAGGCGTGAACCCCAACATCCCCATGTATGGAAAAATCTTAATCTGCCACGCCCCCCAAATGGCGATTTCCAGGACCATCATCAAAAAAAGTCTGTTCCGAATGGAATTGTTCATAGGCGTTGGTGCGGACGATACGAAACGCGGTGTCCGTTGAGCAAGCCGCAGTTCTTCGCGCGATAGCGGGTAATCTATCCTGTCAGCGCGGTGACAAGCCGCTCAAGCAAGGAAAACTGTGTCTCTTTAATTCTCTTGCGCGCCTCTTCGAGCGTGAAGAACTCGGCGCGATCGATTTCGGGGAATTCGCACATCTTGCCCGACTTCGGCGGCCACTCCATTTGGTAAGTGTTGCTGAGAATCGGTCCTTCGCAGTCGCCTTCGAACGCCCACGCGTGAACCCATTTGCCGCCCTTCTGTTGAATCGATCCGAGTTCGATGTACGGGCCGCGCGGCTCAAGGCCGGTTTCTTCCTTGAATTCGCGCTTGGCCACGTCGAGCAATTCCTCGCCGGCATCCGGCTCGCCTTTCGGAATCGTCCAATGGCCTTCGTCTTTTTGTCGTGAGAATGGCCCGCCCGGATGCGCGAGAAAGAATTCGAGCCGGCCATTGCGGCGGCGATACATGACAAGACCTGCGCTGATGCGGGGCATCGGGAAAGTAAAACTCCAAATCCCAAAATCCAAAATCCAAATATACTCCAAACCCCAAAATCCAAGCCCACCCGTTTGACTTGGAGCGGCGGTTAGAATTTGAAGTTTGGGATTTGGTTTGGAGTTGGATTTTCGGATTTGGATTTTATCTGTCGTTGTCCGACACTCCGCATCCCTGAAATGAAAACGAAGGCTTTGACGAAACGCGCCGCACCACAGGCGCCGAAGAAATCCACTTCACGCGAGCGCTTTTACTCGTCGCAAGTCGTGGATGGCGTCGAACGCGCCGCAAGCCGCGCCATGCTTTATGCGGTCGGCTTCAAGAAGGAAGATTTTCGCAAGCCGCAAATCGGCGTCGCCTCGACATGGAGCATGGTCACGCCGTGCAATATTCACATCGATCAGCTCGCCGTCAGCGTGGCGCAAGGCATCAATGAAGCCGGTGGCAAGGCCGTCGTTTTCAACACGATCACGATTTCGGATGGCATCTCGATGGGCACGGAAGGGATGAAGTACTCGCTCGTGTCGCGAGAAGTGATTGCTGATTCGATCGAAACCGTTGCGGGCTGCGAAGGATTCGACGGCGTTGTGGCGATTGGTGGCTGCGACAAGAACATGCCGGGTTGCATGATGGGTCTGGCGCGGCTGAATCGCCCGAGCATTTTCGTTTACGGCGGCACGATTTTGCCGGGGGATTACAACGGCAAGCCAGCAGACATCGTGACCGTGTTCGAGGCCGTCGGCAAACACGCGGCCGGTACCATGACCGAACAGGAGGTTCATGATCTTGAAGCAGTGGCCATCCCAGGCGCTGGCTCGTGCGGCGGCATGTACACCGCGAACACGATGGCGTCCGCGATCGAAGCGCTCGGCATGAGTCTGCCGAATAGTTCGGCGCAAGCCGCGATTTCCGGCGAAAAGACCAGCGACTGCGAACGCGCAGGACAAGCGGTGCTGAATTTAATCAAGGAAGGCATTCGCCCGAGCGACATCATGACAAGGAAAGCGTTTGAGAACGCCATCACGCTCATCATCGCGCTGGGCGGTTCTACGAACGCGGTGCTCCATCTGCTCGCGATGGCGCATTCCATTGGCGTCAAACTGACGATTGATGATTTCACGCGCGTCGGCAAACGCGTGCCCGTGCTCGCGGACCTCAGGCCCAGCGGCAAATACGTCATGGCGGAGCTGGTAAAAATCGGCGGCACGGTCCCGTTGATGAAAGCATTGCTCGATGAAGGTTTGATGCACGGCGACGCGCTGACCGTCACCGGCAAAACGCTCGCGGAGAATTTGAAAGACGCTCCGAGCTATCCTGCCGGGCAGGACGTGGTGCGCTCCTTCGACAATCCGATCAAGAAGGACAGTCACCTTGTCGTGCTCTATGGCAATCTTGCGTCGAATGGTGCCGTCGCCAAGATCAGCGGCAAGGAAGGGCTGCGCTTCACAGGACGCGCGTTGGTGTTTGAGAGTGAAGAGAAAGCGCTGGCGGCGATTCTCGACGGCACGGTGCAGAAAGGCCACGTCATCGTCATTCGCTATGAAGGCCCAAAGGGCGGTCCCGGAATGCGCGAAATGCTCTCACCGACTTCAGCGATCATGGGGCGCGGTCTTGGCAAAGATGTAGCGCTCATCACGGACGGACGTTTCTCCGGTGGCAGTCACGGATTCGTCGTGGGCCACATTACGCCGGAAGCTTACGTCGGTGGCCCGATCGCCATTGTGAGGAACGGCGATTCAATCACGATTGATGCTGAGAAACGCCAACTGAATCTGGATGTGCCGGCCGGCGAGATCAAAAAGCGTCTTGGGAAGTGGAAAGCGCCCAGGCCGCGCTACACCCTCGGCGTGCTCGCCAAATACGCAAAACTTGTTTCGTCGGCCCATTTAGGAGCAGTGACAGACGAAGGTCTTTGAATCCCGAAGGTGTTCGTCGCGGAAAACGTTCAACACCCCATTGCGAATCGCGTTTTTTGGTGACGCACTAATTGCCGCAAAGCTGCTTTGTCGCTTGTCGCCGCGATGGTGTTACAGCAAGATTCCAGCAAAGCCGATTTTGTTGTCAGGAAACCAATTCCTGGCCGTTGATGCCGGAGACAATTTTATGAAGAACGAAACCGCAGTTCTCGAAAACCAACAGCCGGTGACTGGCGCTGTCGGCAAAGTCCCTCATCAGCGCGCGAAGCCCAAATATCCCGGCGTGCGCGTCACGTGCAACGGCAACCAGCTCGTCACGCAGTATGTCGAGACGCGCATCACCGAGGGCGGCGTGTTTTATCCCATTACGCCGAGTACGGAGGGCGGCGAGATTTACCAAGGCTCTTACGCGGCGGGCGAACTGAACGTCTGGGGTCAGCAAAAGGTCGCGATCGAAACGGAGGGCGAACACGCGGCGCAGGGCGGCGCGACGGCGTATGCGGTATGTGGGCGCCGCACGGTCAACTTCACCTCGGGCCAAGGCATCGTGTATGCGATGGAGCAATATTACCACGCGCCGGGCAAACTCTCGACGATGGTCATCGAAGTTGGCGCCCGCGCGTTGACGAAGCATGCGCTGAACGTCCACTGCGGCCACGATGATTTCTACGCCGCGCTGGATACGGGCTGGACGATGCTGATGTCGAAGGACGCGCAACAGTGCGCCGACCAGGGCATCATTCTCCGGAAGGTCAATGAGTTGTCCCTGAATCCTGGCATGAACATCCAGGACGGCATGCTCACGACGCATTCGGAGCGTATGTATCTCGCGCCCGAGGCGGAATTGCTCCGCGAATTTCTTGGCGCGGCGGATGAGATGATTGATTGCCCCACGCCGGCGCAACGCGAGCTGTTCGGACCGAAGCGCCGACGGGTGCCGCAGATGATGGATTTGAAAAATCCCATCCTGCTTGGGCCGGTGCAGAACCAGGAGCATCACATGAATGGCGTGGTCGCGCGGCGGAACAATTTCAACGAGCCAATCCTCGGTTTCCTCGAACAGGCCTACGCCGAGTTCGGCCGGCTCACGGGCCGCCATTACGGGTTTATCACCGAATACAAAACCGAGGACGCGGACACGGTGTTCGTCTCGCTCGGTTGTGCGGCGGACAACATCGAAGCCGCGTGCGATTACCTGCGCGAACAGCGCAACGCGAAGGTCGGCTCAATCCACATCAACGTCATTCGGCCTTTTCCGGAAGCGGCTGTCATCAATGCGCTACGCGGCAAGAAGAATGTCATCATCCTCGAACGCACCGATGAAGGGCTGGCGGGCGACAATCCGCTCGCGCGCGACATCCGCGTGGCGCTTGGCAAGGCGAATGAAGTGACGAACTTCGGGGGCGTCCTTCCTGCGCTAACACCGGCGGAGACGCCGCGCCTGTTCCGCGGCGCTTACGGCATTGGCTCACGCGATTTCCGTCCGGAGCACACGCTCGGCGCGTATGAGTTCGCGACCGGCACGAGCAAGCGCAAGGACGGCGCGAGTGCGGCGGACGGCGAGACGTTCTTCGTGCTTGGCGTGGATCATCCTTACGCGGTCATCAGCAAGGACACGCCGTCATTGCTACCCGACAAGTCCATCGCGGTGCGGTTCCACTCCATCGGCGGCTGGGGCATGATTACGACGGGCAAGAATCTCGGCGAACTCGTCGGCGATTTCGGCCAATTTATTTCCGAGCGCGCGGGCGAGAAGGACCAGGACGGTTTCCTCGTCGAGAAGCTCTACGTGATGGCGAATCCGAAATACGGCTCGGAGAAAAAAGGCGCGCCCACGAATTACTACCTCACCGTTGCGCCGCAGCCCATCAAGGTGAACTGCGAACTGAACCACGTGGATGTGGTGCTGTGCTGCGACCCGAAAGCATTCACGCACACGAATCCGCTCGATGGCCTCAAGAAAGGCGGTGCGTTTGTCTGGGAATCCAGCGACGACGTGAACACCGCGTGGACCCGTATCCCGGCGAAGTATCGCCAGTTCGTGAAGGACAACAACATCCGCGTCTTCATTTTGCCCGGCTTTGATATTGCGCGGAAGGCGACGAACAAGCCCGAGCTGCAACTGCGCATGCAGGGCAACTCATTCCTCGGCGCATTTTTCCGCGTCAGTCCGTTCCTCAAAGAATTCGGCATCAGCGAGGAGAATTTTCTCGAGAGTGTGGAGAAGCAGTACAAGAAAAAGTTTGGCCGTTTCGGCGATGCTGTCGTCGCTTCAAACATGACAGTGATGACTGAGGGGTTCAGGCGCGTGGAGGAAATCAAATACGGCGAAGACGGCGACGCCGACCGCTCTTCGATGCGCAATCCGCCGTTGGCGCCGCTTGGCGATCATCAGCTTTTGCCGACGGCCGGCTGCGGCTCCTCGTGTGGTGGCGTGCCGATGCCGCCGACGCAGTCGCGCATTCCGCTGCAATCGCTCGGCAAGTTCGACAGCGAATTCCGCGCAGGCCTCGGCTACCACCAACCAGCTGGCGCGTTCGCGTCCGTCGGCGTGATGGGTGCGGGCTCTGGCGCCACCCAGTCCAAGTACAACGCGCGCCGCGAGACGCCCGTTTACATCGCGGAGAACTGCACACAGTGCATGGAGTGCATCACCGCCTGTCCCGATACCGCGCTGCCGAACACTGCGCAGGATGTTGTCACCGTGCTCCGAACGGCGGCGGTGAATTACATCAAGGACACCGGCGAACGAAAGAAAATGCTCAACGAATTGCCCGGCATCGAGCAACGCGCGCGCGTGAAGATGAACGAGTCCGTGAAGGCGAAGACAAACGTACCGTTCAAGGATATCATTCGCGACGAGGTCAATGCGCTCGCTGACATTGCGGATGCCGCAAAGACTCAGTTCACCGGTATCATTGCCAAATTGCCGATTGCCTATTCGAACGTCCCGGCCATCTTCCGCACCGTTGAAGCAAAGACGCCCGGCGCTGGCGGACTGTTCTCCATTTTTGTCAGCGACCTTTGCAAAGGCTGCGGCGAGTGCGTGCAGGTTTGCGGCGACCACGATGCTCTGCGCATGACGCGCGAGACGGAGGAACTGAACGCCGAGCTAACGACCGCGCAGATTTTCTCACGCCTGTTGCCCGACACGCCGCAGAAGTTTCTGGGTCTTTACAACGACAGCGACGCGGCGAATTCCCGCGAGGCTGCGCTGCGCAATCACCTCATGGTGCGGCGCAATTACGAGGCGCTTGTTTCCGGCGACGGCGCGTGCGCTGGCTGCGGTGAGAAGTCCATCCTCCGCGCGGTGGCCAGCACGACAGAGGCTTACATGCGCCCGCTCTATCACAAGAAGGCCGACCGCCTCCGAGCGAAAGCCGAACGACTTGCGAAGGAAGGCGCGCAGAAGCTTACCGCGCTCAAAGCCCGCAGCGCCGACGAGTATGAACTGTTCCGCAAGACGTTCGCGCACGTCATTATCGGACTCGGCGGCGAGAATGATGACGACACGGCGAAACGAATTGCTGATTACGAAGCCAAGCACGGTGCCATCACGGACGAGCAACTCATTGGTGGACTTGTGGCCGTGTTGAAACAGGACGCCTTCAATCACAAGGAACTCCAGGCCGTGGACGGACGCCGCGCCAACGGCATGTCCGTGATGATGATGGGTGCGAGCACCGGCTGTAACACCGTTTACGGCTCCACGCCGCCATCAAACCCGCATCCGTATCCGTGGATGAATTCACTCTTCCAGGACGGCTCGACGATTTCGTGGCTCATGGCCGAATCGGTCATCATCAATCACGCGCGCAGTTCCGTCGTGCCCGAGCGGCTCACCGACGCGTTGCTCGACCGCACGGAGGACGTTGCGAGCGCTGCGGAGTATTTCACGTTGACGCATCTCGACGACGCGCTCATGACCGAGCAGGAAATCAAGGAGCTGCCCAAGGTCTGGGTCATCGGCGGCGACGGCGCGCTCGGCGACATCGGCTTCCAGAACGTCTCCAAGGTGATTCTGCAAAATCGCCCGAACGTGAAGATGCTCATGCTCGACACGCAGGTTTACTCGAACACCGGCGGCCAGAACTCCGACAGCTCGACGATGCTCGGCGGCTACGACATGAACCAGTTCGGCGTCGCGTCGCAGGGCAAGTTGATTGAGAAGAAGAACGTCTCCGAGGCGTTCACCAGCGGACACGGCTCGCCGTTCGTCGCGCAGGTTTCCATCGCCAACGCAGCCAAGCTCTACAAGGCCATGCTCGACGGCCTCGAATATCGCGGCACGGCGTTCTTCCAGTGCTACACCACCTGCCAGCCCGAGCACGGCGTGGGCGACAACATGAGCGCCGACCAGGCCAAGATGGTCCGCGACGCGCGCGGCATGCCCGAGTTCGTCTTCAACCCGCGCAAGGGCGA
>JGI10216J12902_100932634_pt1 | contig 12091 bp, 11 predicted proteins | sample KanNatreferecore_FD_12902 | JGI IMG/M metagenome (IMG submission 12902)
GAAATTCCGTTCGAACCTGCATGACACTCATACTCATCTTGCAGAACAGGGAAAGATCAATTCCTCGAAACTCAAAGGCAAAGCCAAAGTGGTTTACCTGTGGAAACGTTATAAGAGGGTAGCGGCTATCGCTGCATCTATTGCGGGCATTACCGCTATCGGAATTTCTGTCCTTGTCAATTCATTTTCTCCCAAAAACGATAATAGCAAGATCACAGAGCTAAGCCGGATAGTTGATAATATACAACAGCAGCAGGTTGCACAGGGTAAAGAAGTGAATAGTTTAAAGACCAGCATCAAAAAAACACCTGTAATACCCTTCAAAGCAAGTGGTACCGGTTTTTTAATCGACGGGAAGGGTTACCTGGTAACCAACGCGCATATCATACGTAACTCCAAACATATTGTCGTTATCAATTCCAAGAATGAGCAATTCAATGCTGAACTGGTAAAAGTTATTCCTGGTAAGGACATAGCTATTCTTAAAATAAATGACGAATCGTTCAAGCAATTAGGTGCGTTGCCATATGGTATCCGGAGATCATCCACCGACGTGGCGGAACCAATTTATACGCTGGGTTACCCGAGAAACGAGATCGTCTACAGTGAAGGTTACCTTAGTGCAAGAACAGGATTTAATGGTGATACACTTAGTTGCCAGCTGGGCATTGCAGCCAATCGCGGGAATAGTGGCGGCCCGGTGTTTAACCATGATGGTGAAATAATCGGGATTATAAGCAGCAAGGAGACGGAAGCAGAAGGCGTGGCTTTCGCTATCCAGTCAAAATATATTTACACAGCAATTGAAGAGCTGAAAAAAGATACTTCTTACCAGTCTGTTAAGATCCCTTCAAAATCTTCTTTGCGCGGTCTTAGTGCTTCGCAACAATTCAAAAAGATCGAGGATTATGTATTCATGGTAAAAGGAGATTGAGGCAGCCTGTCGGCAGTTAGCGGTCAAAAACACGATTTTTCCCACAAAGAGCACAAAGAAAACCACGAAGACCACAATTAATTTTTAGAAAAAGAATTTAGTGGTCTTTGTGGAGCTTTTGTGTGCTTTGTGGGAAACAGAACGCTCTATTAGATCCACAACCTCTCCGGATACTCCCCATTAGCAATAAGACTCAGCAGGCTTTTTTCAACACCGGGCGCATCTTCTTTATAGGTCACGCCAAACCATGAAGAAGCCGTGGGAATCAGTTTTATCTTACCTATTTTCTTGTTGATAAACTGGTCGCCCAGTATGGGTATAAAAAATTCAGCTTTGGGATTGATGATGTTATCCCGTAAGAAATCATGGAACATTTTTTCCCCGATCTTATAAATAGATGGAAAAAAACACCAGAAATTCATGGATACTTTTGCATCCGACGGCAATTCAAATTTCTTACCGTTTTCTTCATATACAATACGATCTCCTTCCGGGTAGAGATTTATTCGCTCATGTATAGCCGTCAAAAAACCGTTGTTGTCGAGTTCGCAAACACCCCGGCTAACAGAACCATGTTCAGATACCGTTTTGATAAGATCGTAACCGATGATTGAGTATAGATCCGGACGACACTCATTTACGAGGAAATGGTAGGCTTTTTCAAATGCATCCCTTCCATAAAAATCATCCGCATTGATCACGGCAAACGGCTCATTCACGGCATCCCGGGAACAAAGCACCGCATGGGCTGTACCCCATGGCTTGATCCTGTCTTCCGGCACCGTATACCCATTTATAAAAGCATCCATTTCCTGGAAAACATAATCGGTAGCTACCCGGTCCTTTAATTTGGGTTCAAAGATGCTCTTGAACGAATCGGCAAACTCGCGGCGAATAATAAATACAACTTTACCAAACCCTGCACGGATCGCATCATAAATGGAATAATCCATGATCGTTTCATTACCCGGACCAAAGCCCTGCACCTGTTTCATACTTCCGTATCGGGAGGCCATTCCGGCTGCCAGTATCACCAGTGTTGGTTTCATACGTAAAATAAAATAGGCACGAAATTAATCTAAATTCGGGTAGTGGAACACCTGATAGTTTCAGCTAGCGCCTCACCCGATAGCTATCGGGTTTGAACCACGAAGACCCAAAGACACGAAGTAACACGAATAAATCTCTTGGTGAACCTTCGTGTCTTCGGACCGTTGTCTCTGTCTACCGGTAGGCAGGGTTCAAAAAATTGAAACTGATACATTACCAGTTTTCGGGTTTGAACCACGAAAGTATAACGCAATAAAATCACAAGAAACACCTTGACAGTCACCTTTGATCTTAATAATATATCCATCCAGGCACTACCAGTGTCAACATTCCATGAAAAGCAAGTGGATGTTTCAGTGCTGAGACTCGACCTGATCCACCCGGTTATTTCCGGTAATAAATGGTTCAAGCTTCGTTTCTATCTCGAAGAAGCAAGACAGCAGGGTAAAACAACAATAATTACACGTGGTGGTGCATGGTCCAATCATATTCCCGCTACTGCAGCAGCTTGTCGTCTGCAGGGTTTAAAAAGCATCGGGATCATTCGGGGTGAAGAGGGTATTTATCTTTCCGACACACTTCAACAGGCCAGGGAAGCGGGCATGGAACTCTATTTTGTTTCCCGCCAGGAATATGACGATAACAAACTACCCAAGACATTGAGTATTGAACCCAGCCATTATTTCATTAGTGAGGGCGGATATGGATTCAAAGGTGCAGCTGGTGCTGCCACTATACTGGATCATTGCAAAAAGCAAAATTATTCGCACCTGTGCTGTGCCGTTGGCACCGGTACAATGATGGCAGGACTCCTGACAGGGGCTCTGCCATCCCAGTCCGTAATCGGTGTAAGTGTTTTAAAAAATCAACCGGATATTGAAAAGAAGATATTATCCATAGCTGGCGAAAACGCGGCAAACATGTATATAAATAATGAATATCATTTTGGTGGCTACGCCCGTTATAAACCCGAACTCATACAGTTCATGAATGAATTCTACAAAACAACCGGCGTACCTACTGACTTTGTCTATACAGGAAAATTATTTTTCGCGATACATGACCTTATTACTAAGGAGTTTTTCATACCCGGTAGCAGATTATTAGTTATTCACAGTGGTGGATTAACAGGTAACCATTCGTTGAATAAGGGAACGTTAATATTTTAGTTTTTCTGAATGGCTGCCCTATCTTTGTCAGCAAACACAAGAATCCAATACTTTTCCCGTTCTAACAGCATGAAAAAACTGGTCTTATTCTTCCTGTTTTGCTCCACGATTGAAAGTGCAGTGATATACGCCCAGGATACTCTCCCTAAATTCACGGTGAAAGATGCAGGCAATAACCGGTATGTAATTGCCTGGGTTAACACATTTACCAATATCAAACAAATTAGCATCCAGCGTTCGTTCGACAGTCTTACTGGCTATAAAACTATTCTTACTGTCGCTGACCCCACAACACCGGAGAATGGTTATGTAGATACAAAGGCCATTAACGATCATATGTTCTATCGGCTGTATATAATGCTCGACAAAGGAATTTATATGTTCAGTGCTGCCAAACGACCGGTACTTGATAGTTTCCGGAGAAATGATTTCACTACACGTCTCGACCGTTTCCCTTCCGGTGATTCTATCAGTTCCCCGAATCCCAATAAAAGCCGGCCAAACGCATTCGTTCCCTCACTGTATGTCTATACACATCGCGACGGGTATGTACGGATCAGTCTCCCGGATGACGAAAAACCTAAAAAATATTCCGTCAAATTCTTTGAAGAGGATGACACCATGCTTTTCGAGATAAAAGAGATAAAGGAAAAAGATTTCAAAATTGACAAAGCTAATTTTTTCCATGCAGGCTGGTTCCGCTTTGAATTATACGAGGATGGAAAACTGCTGGAGCGGCATAAATTCTATTTGGAAAAGGAATTTTGAGGTTTTTACTGCAGAGACATGGAGTCGAAGAGAAAAAATTGGATTTTTAAATTTACCCGCCATGGCGGGTAAATTTCTTTTCGGTTGTTTTGTGGCTTTTTGGTAAACCTTGTGAAAAATCCTCTGCGTCTCTGCGGCGAAATCATACCAAATCAGCATCAAACACAATTTCAAAATTCCTCTTCACCTCCTGCTTAACTTCATCCATATTAAGTGTGTGTCCTAATTCTTTTGCGAGTGATGTCACCTGTTTATTAGTAATACCGCAGGGAATTATATGGTTAAAATAGGAAAGCTCAGTATTTACATTAAAGGCAAATCCATGCATAGTGATCCATCGGCTGCAACGGACACCGATAGCACAGATTTTTCTTTCCTTTCCGGGAATGCCCGCATCGATCCAAACACCGGTTTCACCCACAGACCGGTTACCAGTGATACCATAATTGGCCAATGTCAAAATGATCACTTCTTCAAGCTGTCGCAGGTAATTCCCTATATCCGTAGTAAATTTCTCCAGGTCGAAAATGGGATAACCCACAATCTGACCTGGTCCATGGAAAGTGATATCCCCTCCCCTGTTGGTATGAAAAAAAGCGATGTCCTTTTCCTTAAGTTCTTTTTCGCCCAATAAAACATTTTCCATTTTACCACTCTTGCCCAGGGTATAGACTGGTGGATGTTCGGTAAATAGAAGATAATGCACTGTTCCCAGCTCATGACTGCTGCCTGCAGATTGTCCGCCGGAACCAGTTTGGCTACTATTTACTTTCTTACTGGCAACATTCTCTCCCAATAACCGCTCCTGGTAATCCCATGCAGCCTGGTATTCCATCAACCCGAGATCCCTGAATATGATTGCCTGCCTGTCCATCATTGTTGCAAATTTACCGACAAAATGCCTTCCGTTAACTTTGCCAATATGGAGGAAAAAGTACCGAAGGTAAACGGCGATGCACCCGATACAAATGATGAGCTGTTCGAAAGGTTCAATATAATTATTGACAAGGGTCAGGATCCTCTCCGCATTGATAAATTCCTGATGAACCGGATCGAAGGTGCTACGCGGAATAAATTGCAGCAGGCGATCAACCTGGGACTCGTACTCGTGAATGGAAAGGAGATCAGGCCAAACTATAAAATAAAACCACTCGACTCGATTATTGTGTACTCAGACATGAGTCCTGATGAAACCGAAGTGGTGCCCGAAAAAATGGACCTCGACATAATCTCGGAAGATGATGACCTGATGATCATAAATAAACCGGCCGGAATGGTGGTGCACCCGGGGAGCGGAAATTATTCCGGCACTTTGCTGAATGGGGTAGCCTGGTATCTACAGCAACAAAAACCTGAATTATCAGAAGATTTACTTCCAAGGTTCGGGCTTGTACACCGAATTGATAAAAATACAAGTGGTTTACTGGTGTTGGCCAAAACGGATAAAGCGATGCGGCAATTAGCTAAACAATTTTTCGATCATACGGTAAAACGACAGTATACAGCCCTGGTCTGGGGAGATCTGCAAAATGATACCGGCACGATCCGGGCACATGTAGGTCGTCATCTTCGTTTTCGAAAACTTTTTGAAGCCTACCCGGATGGTGAACATGGCAAGGAAGCAGTAACCCATTACCGTGTCCTGGAAAGATTCGGCTATGTGACACTGGTAGAATGTATCCTGGAAACCGGACGCACCCACCAGATCCGGGTACACATGAAATATATCGGTCACCCGTTGTTCAATGACGATTTTTATGGGGGTGATAAAATTGTAAAAGGGACCGTGTATGCCAAATACAAACAATTTGTCGAAAATTGTTTCCAGCTTTGTAAGCGCCAGGCCTTACATGCTAAAACGTTAGGTTTTATTCATCCCTCGAGCGGTACCGAAATATTTTTTGATACGCCATTACCGGCAGATATGCAAATGCTGATTGAAAAATGGAGAAAGTATGCTTCGTCAGGAGTCAATAAGCAATAGTTATAAGATAGCATACTTAATGATTAAATACGTAGTCGAATAAATAAATTGATACCGAAAATTCATGCACACCCCACTTTATCGAAGACCCCGATAATCTCCAGAGAGAGCAGGCTTGTCAGGTATGTACAGTGACAATTTATTAATTTGCAATATGAATTTGAAATGCCTGCCCGCCCTGATCCTGCTGATTTCATTTCACTCTGCTCATAGCCAGGAAGACTCCCTGGATACAGAGCGCCTCGCAAAGATGGTAAGCCTCACGGAAGTGGTGATCCGTACCGATATTAACGTCGCCCGTTTTATCCAGCAGGTAAAGGACGATACTACGTTTTACAAAGCCTTCCGTAATCTGCATTTGCTTGGCTTCACGTCCTGGAATGACATACGCATCCGGGATAAAAAAGGAAATACCAAAGCTTCCCTGCAAAGCAAAACCAGGCAAACCAGGGCTAACGGCTGCCGAACCATGCAGGTGATCGATGAACATAGCACGGGCAATTTTTACGACGATGATAAGAATTATAATTATTATACAGCCGAGTTGTATGCAGGTCTGTTCTTTACAAAAGGTACAATCTGCGGTGAAACGAATATTGTAAAGGGCATCGATTTCCGCCCACGATCTCAATCAGGTATGGAAAAAAGAAAGGAACAGCTTAAGATGCTTTTCTTCAACCCCGGTAAAAAGATACCGGGTATCCCTTTCATCGGTGATAAGATCGACATCTTCGATCCCGATCGCGCGAAACTGTATGATTTCGTTATCGATTATGGTGACTATGAGGGACAGTCCTGTTATATTTTTTCAATTAAAGTGAAACCAGACCTGAGCAATGGAGAACGAAACAGTATCGTGATCGATAGCATGATCACCTGGTTCAATACCAAAACGATGGAGGTAATGGCGCGTAATTACGACATGAGTTATGATGCTGGCGTCTATGATTTCGACGTGCACATGGAGGTTATGATGACCAAATTCGGGAACTTACTGGTACCGCGCTTACTTCGTTATATTGGCAACTGGGACGTTGTATTAAAAAAAAGAGAACGGGGTCTATTTACTGCTACCCTTTTTGACTTCACACATTAAGAAAACCTAACCGGGAAACAGCATTTTATAGTCGACACTTACCTTGCCTTTACTGATATCATTCAGTCGTCCTTTCATGAGTTTTCTTTTCAGCGCCGAAATATGATCAATAAATAATTTGCCTTCGATATGATCATACTCGTGCAGGATCACCCGGGCACTGATCCCTGTAAAGGTTCTTGTGTGTGATACAAATTCGGTATCTGTAAATCGCAGGGTTACGGATTCTTCCCGCGAGATGTCTTCCCTGATTTTGGGTATGCTGAGACATCCTTCGTTGTAGATCCACTCCTGCCCGGCTGTTTCCTCGATATAAGCATTAATAAAAACACCCTTTACACCCGGTGCATCGTTGTACTCAGCTGTCTCCTCTGGCTCCATATTTCTGAATATCTGTTCTGTATCTACCACAAATAATCGTATATCCCGGTTCACCTGGGGCGCCGCCAGACCGACTCCGCTGCTGGCATACATGGTTTCCCACATATCTTCAATCAGTTTTTCCAGGTTAGGATAGTCCGGTCCGATCGGGTTGGCTACTTTCCGGAGTATTGGATGTCCATAAGCTACAATAGGTAAAACCATTCAATTTCAGATTTGCGATTTCAGATTTCGGATTTTCCGCAAATGTATGACTATCGCAGCTTTCGACAAATCTGCAATCGCCAATCTAAAATTGCCAATCGCAAATCTGAAATCTATTGTTGCCTCATGTATTCCTGCAACATGATGGTCGCAGCGATTTCATCAACCAGCGCCTTATTACGCCGGTCCTTTTTCTTCAATCCCATTTCCAGCATGGAATCCTTTGCCATTTTAGAGGTGAATCGTTCATCAACGGTTTTCACCGGGATAGAAGGAAAATTCTTTTGGAGATCTTTTATGCATTGCGCAACAAGCGGGGTCGCATGGGTGTCGGAATCGTCCCAGTTCCTGGGTTCACCAATAAGAATTAATTCTACCGCTTCCCTGCTAAAATAATCTTTTAAAAAAGGTATCAGTTCCTTTGAATGAATAGTAGTTAAGCCAGTGGCTATGATCTGCAGCGGGTCTGTCACAGCTATGCCCGTACGTTTAAGTCCAAAATCTATCGAAAGAATCCTGGCCAATAAAATGTAATTAATGATTAATGAACAAGTCTGCAATAACAAAGATGGCAAAAACAACCGAAGCAATCCCATTCGTTGTCATGAATGCCAGGTTTACTTTCCGAAGATCGTGTGGTTTTACCAATATATGCTGGTATAACAGCATGCCTGTGAAAACAGCAACTCCCAGCCAATATATCCAACCAAAATTTCCATACCAACCAGCGATGATAACTGCAGCAGCACTTAAAACATGAAAAGCTTCCGACACCCGTAAAGCCTTTGTTTTTCCCAGCCAGGCCGGGATTGAATAAAGGTTTTGTGACTTATCAAATTCCTCATCCTGCAATGCATAAATTATGTCAAAACCACTTACCCAAAAGATCACCGCCAGGGAAAAAAACAGCGGCAACCAATGAAATAGCCCCGTCACTGCCAGGTATGCACCTATCGGAGCCAGTGATAATCCTAATCCTAATATCAAATGACAAAGCGGGGTAAAGCGCTTAGTATAACTATATCCCAATACTATTGCTAAAGCAACAGGCGAAAGTAAAAAACAAATATTATTGATAAAATATGTACAGCTGATAAACAACAGGCAATTGGCACCAGTAAAAACCATGGCGTTTTTGGGAGTGATGATACCAGAAGGTATCTCACGTATAGCCGTACGCGGATTTTTTTCATCAAATTTTCGATCCAGGTAACGATTAAATGCCATTGCAGCGCTGCGGGCGAATACCATGCAACCAATAACAAGTAAAAATTTAATGCCTATTTGTTTCCACGCAACATCTTGCGAGTTCAAATCCCAACCAACAGTTTTATGCAGGTTCCATTGTCCGGTTCCAAATGCACTATCCAATTTCCCTATACTACCTAGCCCCAAAAAAAACCCAATCAGCGCAAAAGGCATCGCGAAAATGGTGTGAGAGAATTTTATCAGACTTAAATAGCTCTTAATTTTACCCATACTTTTTACTCCCGATAATCCTGTTTAATTCCATTAATCTTAGTTCTGAGTAGCTCCCATAAAACAACCCCCGCTGCCGTAGCAATATTGAGGGAATGCTTCATACCCAGTTGTGGAATCTCAATACAACCATCACAAAGCAGAATGGTGGATTGATCCACACCGGTCACTTCGTTTCCAAAAACCACTGATATTTTTTGGTTTGGTGCAAGGTTCAATGACTGAAGTTCATGACTCCCCTCCGCCTGTTCGACAGCATAGATTTTATATTCTTCCCGCCTCAATTCTTCCAATGCTTCGGTAGTTGTTTTAAAATATTTCCAGCTAACGGTTTCTTCAGCCCCCAGCGCCGTTTTTTTGATCTCCTTATGTGGCGGTTTGGCAGAATAACCGATGATATAGATGGCTTCCACCAGGAAAGCATCGGCTGTGCGAAATACACTCCCTACATTATACGCACTGCGGATATTTTCCAATACGACAATTACGGGCATTTTATCAGACTGCCTGAATTCTTCCACAGATTTACGACCCAACTCCTGCATACTTAACTTTCGCATAGGGCAAAGTTAGGTTATCGGAGTTCACGTGTGCATAAGTTCACGGGTTCACAAGTTCACGAGTTCACGAGTTCGGGAACTCGTGAACTCGTGAACTCGTGAACTTGTGAACTATTGAACTTACCATTTCACTTCAGGTTAATTATCTTCTTATCCTTAGGATACTTTACACTATAGGTAAACCGCACTTTCTTGCTTTCCCCCGGTTTTAAATCAATTTTCCATGTAAGTACACCGGTCTCAGGATTGACCATGGCATCTCCACTTTCTTCGAGCTTCACTTCTATTTCCTTGATACTGCTTAATGGATACTGATCTTTCAACAGGAGATTGATGTCCGTAAGCTTATTATTCTTAATGATCACTTCATAGGTGAATACCTGCCTGCTGTCTTTTCCTGTTGTTTTAAGACTGCTCAATTCCTTAACAAGTGAGCGCTTCACGGCAATCCGTTTATCCCGGCCAAGGGAAAGGTTAAGGGTATCAGAAGTTGTGTTCGGATCAATAATGGATTTACCTATATAAGTATCGTCCATTATGATATTAGCGTCACCGGGTAATAGATCCAGGTTCTGCCAATCGGCTACCTCCGCCAGCAGGTATGCATCTTTATCCATCCTGGGCACGGCATAATTTTTCAATACACAGGCTATCTCCTGGTCTTTAATAGTCACACTATGCAGTTTCCCGTCGCTTTCAATATCGTAAGGAAGATCGATTTCGAAACTGGTGTTGAGTTGTCCTTCATTCAGAGTGGTGTATTGCTGGAGTGTGCTGGGATCGATGGTAAGATCATTAACTTTCTGCTGTCGTGCCTGTCCCAGCGCGGTTACAGTGATCTCTTCAGCCATGGATTTATCATCTTTATACGATTGGATGACGTTCCGGCTTGCATTACCCGCCGCCGCTCTTCGCTGTAGGTCGGTATAAAGCCCGGGTACATATAATTGCAGGAACCAGGGACTAAGTACCGGGGCGGTCACGCCAAAATTGGGCGTGCCGGTACTTAAAGTAAGTTTTGTTTTTTTCCAGTCGATACCACTGGTCTGCGTCAATGTTGCCTTGTAGACCATTTTTACTTTATTGGTCTTTGAATTCACACGGATATCATAAATAGCGGTCCACCCGGCATTCGTAGTATAATAAGATAATGAAACGGGGATCTCCTGGGCCGTTTTGCACATAACCTGCAGGATCACCTGCCCACGAGGTCTTAGTTTAGGTGGCACGACAGTGGTGATAAAAGTGATTCGCTTGCGGATATCATCGATCCTTTTATTAAGTACATAAATGGTTTGCTGGTGATTAAATACATTCACCCTCGTCCTTTCGATCCTGCTATTATAATATTCCACCAGTTTCAGCACTTCATCACTGGTCACCGTCTTGTTGCCGCTGGTACTGATCGTCGATTCGATCAGGCTCCCTGTCTTAACAAGTACCTGCTCCTCGATACTAATAAGATTATTCACTCGGCTAATCTCTTTTTGTACCAGGACAACACTATCTTCCAATCGTTCCACTTCCTTGCTTTTGACCACAGCGGGAATAACCGGGGTATACAGGTAGTAACGTTGGGATAGCAGGGCTACATCTTCGGGGCAGCTGATTTGCAGGCTGTTTATATCTACACTCGTGCTTAGCTGGTCAATGACTATAAATTTCGTTCCCGCGTCCACTTTTATTTTAGATTGGTGGGTTAACTCGGCCCCATAACCGAAATAAACCGTCGCATTAGTAATATTAGCATCTGCCCTGGCGGTATCAGTATTAAGAACAACCGGGCCCTGGGCAATAGTGCAGGCACAAAGGAGTATCATCCCGAAAATCAGGAATATTTTTTTCATGGCAACTTTATTTTCACAACAGATGCATGGAAAATGAGAGTTACATAAAATGCTCCGAGATTCGAGCGTCGAGCTGTTAGCCAGATCAGGCTCCAGAGTAAATTTCCGAACAAGGAGTTCTGCTCCTGGCTCAAAGCTCAACGCTCATGGCTAATCCGTATTTTTGTCTTTTATGGCAAAAGCAGTGACATCCGATACACCCATGATGCAACAGCATAAGGCGATCAAGCAGAAATACCCGGATGCGCTGTTGTTGTTCAGGGTGGGTGATTTCTATGAAACATTTGGTCAGGATGCCGTAATTGCGTCCCAGGTATTGGGCATTACGCTTACTAAACGAAATAACGGTGCTGCCGCTTCATCAGACCTTGCCGGCTTTCCTCATCATGCTCTCGACACCTATTTGCACAAACTGGTAAAAGCAGGTTACCGGGTTGCGATCTGCGACCAATTGGAAGATCCCAAGCTGGCCAAGGGTGTCGTCAAACGAGGAGTAACCGATATGGTTACACCCGGCACTGCGGTAAATGATAAGTTACTGGAACATCACACCAATAATTTTTTAGCCGCTATTCATTTTGCCGAAAATGAATGGTATGGCCTTGCTTTCCTGGATATA
>JGI10216J12902_103861930_pt1 | contig 12090 bp, 27 predicted proteins | sample KanNatreferecore_FD_12902 | JGI IMG/M metagenome (IMG submission 12902)
AGGTTTTACCCTGTCAGGCGGCCTGGCCCTGGAGAGAGGGGGAAACAGATCTTTGCCCTTCCGGCGGAAGGACTTGGGCTGCCTCCCCTTGCGTGATCACCTCATAGGTGCCAAAATACGGGAAGCATGACGCTGAAGTCAAGAGGGGGATTCAGGAGTTCGATATGAAGCGGATCTACGTGGACCTGGAAACATCAGGAACCGACCCGGCGCGCCACGCCATTCTCGAGATCGGAGCAGTGGTGTTCAGCAACGGCCAGGAGATCGCGGCCTTCAGCTCCCTCGTCTATCCGGGCGAGGACGCGTTGAGCGCCGCCGACCCGCGAGCCATGGACGTCCACCAGATCGCCTTGGCCGAGATCCGCGCGGCCGAGCCCACCCTGGCCGTCGCGGAGAAGTTCCGGAGGTTCCTATCCGAGAACCGCGGGACGCTCTACGCGTTCCCCGTCGAGTTCGAGTCGTCGTTCCTCAAGCTCGCGCCTTGGAGCCTGGAGCACTGGGGCGATTGCGTGATGGAGGCGGTGCGGAAGGTGATGGCGGCCGAGGGCGCGCTCGCCATGGACGTCCACAACAAGCCGAAGAGACCTCGCCTGGGCGAGGCCGCGGCGTTCTTCGGAGTGACCGGCTGCGGGCCGGCGCACCGCAGCCTCAGCGACGCGCGCAAGACCGGTCGGGTCCACCAGGAGTACATGGTTCGGGTGGAAGCGGAAGACGAGGCCAGAATGATGGGCGAGAGTTCATGAGCGATACTCGAAAGGCGGCTGACGTGGAAATTCCTCCCAAGCCCGTTCCGACGCCGCCGGGAGAGGAGGTCACGCTTGTTCTCGCCAAGGTGGTGCCGATCCCGGTGAGCAATCCGAACGGCCCCGCGGTCAGGCGCGCGCCCATCCCGATTTCGTGCGCCCAGTGCGGGTGCCGCATGACGCGGGATCCGGCGACGGTCCCGTTCCGCGTGGGCCCGTACAAGGGCGGGTTCCTCTGCCGCGACTGCTGGGTGCTCTACTGGGACGACCACCCGGAGATGCTCGCGGACGCGCAGAGCCGCCAGTGGGTCCAGGGGGAGTCCCGGAGCATCCGGCTACGCCGCGCCGGCGCCGGCTCGGAGCTGCTCTTCGAAGAGGACGGCAACCGCGCCTATCTCACGGAACGCGGGACCGTGCTCATCGACCTCAAGCGGCTTCCTTTCGGCGGACCTGACGAGTACGATGGTGCTCGCTTCCAGCTTCTGCTGAAGATGGCCGAGGCCTTCAAGAAGAAAGAGGTCCCTGGCTACGAGGGAGACGGCACGGCATCGGAGAGGTAAATGGTCACCCTCTTCCACGGCACTCTGACCCAGCATCTTCCGGAGATCCTCGCGAACGGGATCTCCGAAGGGGAAGGCTGGGGCGGCGCCGGGACACGCGGCACCTTCCTCTCCGGCTCGATCCAGGGCGCGCTCTACTGGGCGAAGATCGCCTACCAGCGCGACGCCGGCGAGAAGATGGAGATCGACAGGTTCGACCGGGACCACGGCCACCATGCCGACGAGCTGATCGCTGTCCTGGTCGTTGACGTCCCCGAGTCCGAAACGAGCAGGCTCAAAGCCGACGAGGAGCAGTTCGAGGACGTCGGAGCGGACTTCGATCCGGCGGACTGGCAGAGGTCCCTCAAGGAGATCGGCGACGTCCGCTTTGAAGGCCCTATCCCCAAAGAGTGGGTCCAGGAGGTCGTTCCTCCCAGCCGCGTCAAGCGCGCTGGGAGGCGGGCACCGGCCGTCCCCGTCGAGCTTGACCTGGCCACCAACATGTTCGGCAAGCTCAAGTCTGGGCCGCGCAGTAAGGTCATGGCGCTCATCCAGAACCCGAGCCAGAAGACCTGGGACAACGCTCATGGCGTGATCCTCAACAGCCAGTGGATGACGCTGTGGCAAGCGATCCTGGCCGTAGACCCGACCTTCCCCAAAGAGGGGAAGGCGACCGACGTCAAGGGCCGCGTGATCGAGGGGTGGCCGCGCGTACCAGATCCAGACCTCGTAATCCGCGCGCTCAAGTACGCGACGCACTAGAATTTACATGAGACGCGAGGCGAGCGAGGCTATGCTGCTGTACCGCGGGACCCAGCGTCCCGAGATCTCGGGGGTGCGGAAGGGACTCTCGTACACCCCCTCGCTCGCGGCCGCGATCATCTGGTCCTCGGTGCCTCCGGACGTCTGGTCCCGCCGGGAAGCGGTGTTCCTCCCGACGTCGACGGTCCACCGCGCGCGACTCAAGCGCAGCGCGAAGGTGCTTTCCCTCGCTGAGGACAACTACGTTTCGTTCGACCACGTCCTCGCGATCCTGGGATATGGGGAGCGCGACGGCATCGACCATGCGGAAGCTCTCAAGATCCTCCAGTACATGCACAACCGAATCACCGGCAGGGCCAGAGGCGGCGAGTTCCTCTACCGGGTCGTAGACGAGGACGGCGAGGAGCTCAACGAGCGAGACCTCCCTTTCAGCCTCTCCAACCCCATGACGCTTATCGGAGAGTTCAAGGACGAGTTCGGGGGCGACGATTCAATCGCCGCCCGCCTAAGGGCGGATACGTTCATCTTCGCCGACGCTCCGGCTACCCAGCGGGCCGCGCTCAAGCTGGGATACGACGCGCTCCACTACCGTGACCTCTTTGCTGGCGCGGAAAGCGTCTCAGAAAAACTGCTGGGGATCCGCGCTGACGACCTGGAAGGGGTTGAGACCGACTACGATCTCCAGGGAGAGGACGTCTACGTTCACGAGACCTACAGGCCGCTCAAGGCCGGAGCCATAGAGGTCGTGGATAGCGTCCTGACGAAAGATCTGCTCAGGCAGGTCGATCTCGCCGAGCTGAGTCGATCCAAGTAGAAAGACGAGGAAGAATCATGGCCAGCAGAAAGAAGAAGATCCTGGAGCTCGCGTCGAACAGCCCCATGCTCAAGGACGGCGAGCTGGAGCTCGACAACAACGCGAAGGTCTCGGAAGGCGACGACAACGGCGCCTATGTCCAGGTTTGGATGTGGGTTCCGTTCGACGGGACGCCCCTGGACAAAAACCCCTAACGATCGTTGACCGTGAAAACAAACTCCGTCATCTGCAACCTGTGGCTCGCCGCCATCTACTGGCTCTGCGAGAGAAGGCTTGGCCGGCTGGCTTGCGTGGTCTTTTTTCCGGTCGTCCTGATCTCGTTTTTGGTGGCGGGCGTTCTGTCTCTGCCGGAATCCCTCGTTCGGTGGATATGGAGAGGGGGAAGTTCCCCGGTATGAAGGCGCTCATCCTCGTCCACCTCTCGAGCCTCGACAACTACGCCGAGTTCTCCTTCGACGCCACGGGCGTCTATGACCAGGCGTGGCGCTTGGCGGAGCGCATCGCCAAGGCCGCCCACGAATTTGCCGGCCCGCTATACATCGTCGACCAGAACTGGAAGTTTCTGGGCGAGAAGAACGACGAGCCTAGGCAGTGGCTTTGGAATGAGCTTGAGGTCCGACCCGACGCGGTCTGGATCCACTTCGACGAGGACTACCAGGATTGGAAGGTCTTCCTTCCGAAGTTCCTGAAGCGCCTGAAGAAAGACAAGATCACCCAGGCCGTGATGGGCGGCGTTTGGCACGATCCAAGTCTCAAGGTCGGATGCGTGACGACGACATACCTGTACCTGAAGATGAACGGGATTAAAGCCAGGGTGGACAGGGCCCTGGTCGGCTGCGAGACCGACTACGGGCCGGAGGGAGACCCGAACTTTCTGTTCAGGAAGTAGGGACGAAGGGCAAGACGATGCCGATTGACCTGGAGCGCGTATGATCGAGATCGTCAGGGGTAAGCTCTTTCAAGGATCCCTGGATGAGGCAAGGGGGATCTTGGAGGGCGCCGCGGCCGAGGAAATGGGGCTTCGCGCCGTTGTGACAGTCGCCCGCGAGGTGAAGAACCCGGTTCCATCGGGATCTCCGTTCGTTCACCTACGGCTGCCGGTCGACGAGTACAGCTTTACACCGAAGATCTTCTTCGACCTCGCCAGCGGCATGGGTATTTACCCCCTCCTGGTCCATTGCTCCGCTGGAGTGGCGCGTTCACGAGTCTTCGCCGCGGCGATCGCGCATCGGGCTTTCGGAGTGCCCCTTGAGGAGGCGATCATGATCGCCGATCCTCCGAAGGCGAATCTGGTTTATCACGCGATGATTGCCTGGACCAAGACCCTGAGCGGGTAGGAGGCGAATCATGCCGACCACTGGAAGTTACCAGTTCAAGCTCGCCGCCAAGGCCGTGGGCGGAATCATCGCGGACGCGATCGACCTGCAGCTGGGGGAGTGGGCCTGGATCGACCGGACCCAGGACTACGAAGTCGACGGCGTGAAGGCTGGGACGCGCTGGCTCATGATCTACGCGTGCTGCCCGGACTGCTTTCAGCACCTATGCCTCTACCGCAAGCGCGGCGAAGGCGAGCCCAGGGGTCACGTCATCGACAAGGACGGAAACATCTCGCCAAGCGTCCTGCACACTTGGAAGGTGAACGGGATAGAGCAGTGCGGTTTCCACACTCAGCCGACTCGCTTGCTTGGATTCGTGGATCTTCGGGAGAAGTAAAATACCGACGTCGGGCATGTCGATTTTAGGTTGACACGCGTGTATACGCCGTATACACTCCTGGCAGGTACACAGGAGGGGTTATGACGGTCGAACGCGCGGCCAAGGTCTTCAACGGCGTCTACACCATCAAGAGCTCGAAGACGGGCGACCACCGCACCTTCAAGATCCACACCCAGAGGAAGGACGAGGAGTTCGCTCCCGGCCAGCGCGTGGTGTCGCTCTTCACGGGCACCGACAACTCCGCCGACGAGCACTACACGGGCTTCGCCTTCATCGACGACAACGGGATCCACGTCTGGAAGTCGAAGCGCGGCCAAGGCCAGTGGGAGATCTACGCCCAGATGCTCTGGGATCTCTGTCTGGACTCCGCGTTCTCGAGGTGGGCCGACCGCGGCTTCACGATCAAGGGGGCCGGGCACTGCCTGCGCTGCAACCGCCTCCTCACCGAGCCAAATTCGATCCTCACGGGCATCGGGCCGGTCTGCGCTGAGAAAGGAATCTAGCCATGAGCCAGCCTCTCCTGGTCGCCTACGGCATGGGAGTCGACTCGACGGCCATGCTCGTGGGCCTCGCCCAGCGCGGGATCCGGCCCGACGCGATCCTCTTCGCCGACACGGTCTCCGAGAAAGACGAGACCTACGCCTACCTCCCGATCATCAACGAGTGGTGCCGGAAGGTGGGCTTCCCCGAGGTCACCGTCGTCGAGTACGTGGTCAAGAACTACAAGAACTGGCCCCCGTACTTGGGGCTCGAGGAGAACTGCCTGACCAACGGCACGCTCCCCTCCGAAGCGTTCGGCATGGGCTCCTGCAGCGAGAAATGGAAGCAGCAGCCCCAGAACAACTGGACCAAGGCCTGGGCGCCGGCCGTCGAGGTCTGGGCCGCCGGCGGCAAGGTCAAGAAGGCGATCGGGTACGACGACTCGAGCGCCGACAAGAAGCGCAGCTGCTCGGCGGATCGGACGTTCAAGGTCACGCCCGACGAGCGGTACGAGTACTGGTATCCGCTCCAGGAGTGGCACTGGGACCGTGTCCGCTGCGTCGCGGAGATCACGGCGGCGGGGCTCCCCGTGCCTCCCAAGAGCTCGTGCTTCTACTGCCCCAACATGAAGATGCCCGAGATCGACGCGCTCCCCGCGGAGAAGCTCGCCCGGATCGTGATCATGGAGGCGCGCGCCAAGGTCCGCCTCGAGGGCCACATGACCCAGGAGCAGCTGGACGAGAAGTACGAAACCCAGATGAAGGCGTGGCTCAAGAAGCGCGACAAGGCCGTCGCGAAGGGCCTGCCGCTCCCCCGCGCGCCGAAGCACAAGAAGGCCGGAGACCCCAAGCTCATGCGGGGCCTCTGGCGCAACAAGATGGTCACCGACTACGTCCGCGCGCGGGGCCTGCTCGCCGGCGCCGTGATCGACCGTCTGGCCGGCCAGGTGCCGACGGAGCTCGTGCGCCGCAACGAGGCCCACGCGCGCGGCGAGACGGTCGAGACCTGGGACGAGTTCATGACCCGCGTGCTCGTGGACCTGAACTAGAAGGACGGGACGAAGATGCCGACGAAAGCCGCCAGGGAAGAGAATCCCGCCGTCCAGGAGATCGCGAATCTCCTGGCGCGCGAGTTCAACAAGGTCGAGCCCAAGATCAAGGGCGACCTCAAGAGGGCCTACCGCCGCGAGGCCAAGCAGGGCTTCGATGACCTGATGAAGGCTTCGGGGGACCCGAAGAACGTAGGCCTCATTTCCGGGCGCTCCGGCATGTCGTTCCACGGCTGGTACGCGTACACGGCCTTCGACACGAAGAAGGCGGACAGGGCGTGGCGCCGGAAATGGGAGAAGAACGGAAGGCTCCCGGATGCGGCCTATAAGGACGCGCCGCCGCCCGGAGGGCTACAGACCTGGGAGCAGATCCGCCGCTGGGCCGAGTTCCTGCGCGTCGACTACCATGACGCCGACCAGAGCGCCGAGCGCGCCTTCGACAACGCGCGCGACTCTTTCATCTACAAGAACGTCGACAAGGTCCGCAACGTGCTTGAGGCTCGCACCGAGCTCGTGAAGGCGGTCGTCCAGTTCGGGTTCCATCGGAACGTCTTCACCGGCAGTATCGAGGTCCAGCTTCTCCCCAGTGCGTCCTTCGAGGCCGAGATCGGGCTCAAGTACGTGATCCGGACGACGCCGCGTGTCACGCCCTACTTCCAGTACCCCCTCAACTTCACGACCGCGAAGATCGGCGGCGTGGTCCACGCCCGCCCCAGTGAGGAAGAACTGCGCCTGCTCCTGGGCGGGAAGCCCCGCGGCACGCCGGCGGAGGAGCTTGCGGCCCAGGGCTTCTGCCCGCGCAGCGTCCAGGAGATCCCGTACTCGGAGGCGACGGCCTGGATCACGAACCGCATGAGCCCGTACATGACATGCCCGGACTGCGGGCAGAGCGTCAGCGTCCGGAATTTCAAGTGGCGGAAGCACCTCCCGAGCGCGGTCAAGACGCCCCAGTCGATTTAAGGTTGACACGCGCGTATACGGCGTATACACTCTGGGGGTTGAATGGTAGAGGAGAATTTTATGATGGTCACCATCACGGCGTACCGGGCGTCGAACGGACGGAAGATCCCGGTCAAGACGATCCGCTGCGCCGACCACCAGGCCAAGGAGTTCGTCAAGATGCTGTTCGACCTGGGCTTCGACGACGTCTCCGTCCAGTAGGTGGGAGGCTATGTACCTGATCGAAGGCTTCACGCCCTGGCGCCGTAGGGGGCAGACCGCGCGCAGGACCCCCACCTTCCGCTCGTCCTCTCTGGAGGCGGCCAGGGCGGAAGCGGATCGCATCTTTCGCGAGCACGGGATCGTGGTCGCGATCACCAAGATCCGCTGACGGACTGAACCATGAGCGACACCGACCTGACCCCGGAAGAGATCGCGGCCCAGGAGCGGAGGCTCCGCCAGAAGAACCGCGCAATCATCTGCCGTCGCTGCGGGGCCATGCCGACGACGATCATGGACGGGAAGGACTTCGCGGACGGGCTCCCCGGGATCAAGTACAAGTGCTGCGGTTCCTGCGGGCACAAGGAAGCTCGGCAGGCCCGACAGAAACGTGAACGGCTGTAGGACTGAAAGGTGAAGACGATGAAGACCATGCTTGGAAGGTTCGCCTACACGGCCATCGTGAGGCCGGAAGGTTTCATCCTCGGGAAAGCCGACTACGGCACCCGTGGATATACCCCGGTCTACGGGCAGACTTTCAAGACCTGGGACGCCGCTAAGAAGGCCGCGACCGACCTGAACGACGCGAACGGGGTCTCGCGGCTGGAAGCCGAGGAGATCGTTTTCAACACGATGCGCTAATTTGGAGATGATCGACATGGGCAAGGCCAAGACCGACAAGCAGGTCGACAAGGAGATCGAGGCCCTGAAGGAGATGAAGCCGTTCGTCCGCGAGTTCACCGCCTTCGGGGACAGCAACCACGACAAGATCGACGCCCAGATCAAGGCGCTCGAGGAGATGAACGACGAGGAGGACGCGGACGACGAGTGGCCGGACGAAGCCGACAACGAGGTCCGCATGTGCGCCACGGACGCGATCCGCTGGATGAACGGGGAGGACGACGGGGCCCAGCCTTCGAAGAACTGGGCCAGCCTGGACAGCCGAAAGAAGGCGAAGGGGTAGCCATGGACCTCTCCAAAAGACTCGGCCGTCCGATCAAGATCTTCTGAGCGGTAATCGTACGCTACGGTCGTAGCGTGCAGCCGGGCTTCCTGCCGGTGATGTCCGTGAACACCGAGGAGGAGGCCGAGCAGCTCCTGATCGCGGCCTGCTCCAGGAACGAGAACGGGGAGTTCGTCGCGCGGGAGCTAGCGCACGAGCAGACCATCGAGAACCTGTTCGCGTTCGGGGACAAGCTCGAGAAGTACTACGAGACGATGATGTCTCGGCGCCTAAAGTCGAAAGTTTGAGGGGCAATGAAGACTCTCGCGATCGTGTACTGGAACTGGGTGTACGCCCTGACCGGCTTGCCTGAGGCTCGAGTCATGGCTAGGCTGATCGAGAGTGGCCGGCTTCGTTTGTGGTGATCTGAACTACATCGCATAACCCCTCACTGCCCCTCCGGGCGCCACATGCGCCCGGAGGGGCCTCTTGCGGCGGGCCGCGCGCCGGCCCTCCACACGAGGAGACCTGAACCTTGAAAGGAAGGTTGCCATGACGATCAAGGACGTGAAAGCGAGAGTGGCCCAGGTGAAGGGCAGGGTGGAAATCAGAGACTACGACGACGCGCACTGCCTCGAGGACGATCTATTCCAGGACGTCCTCCGCGCCGTCGCGAAAGGGGACAAGAGGTCCCAGGCGCTCGCCCAGGCCGCGCTCGAATCCAGAAAGCTGGTGTTCAACCGGCACACGGCGTAGGAGGGAGGCGGCGATGTTCTACTGCGATCCCTGCGCCCAGGCTCGGCGCTGGCCCGGGTCAATCGGGAAGTCCATGGGACGCTGCGAGCTCTGCAAGACCGTGACGGAGTGCAACGACCGCCCGTCGTCGACGCTCCCGAATCGACGTCCGCGGAATGTGCCGGCCGTCACCCAGCCTCCTCCGCACCACGAGAACCCGGACTACGAGGCTTTTTTCAAGGACTAGCGGATGCGCTTCATCAACCGGTACTCCGTCGGCGCCGCGGCGTTCGCGCTCATCCAGACGGCCAACGTCGTCTTCCTGGGGCCGACGGTGTTCAGCGTGTTCGGCATGTGCTTCTGCTGGGGCGTCCTCAGCAGCATCATCTTTCGCGATGCCATGAAGGGGCCCGCGTGCCGATAAAAATTGGAGGACAGTGGGGCCCTAAACGGGTTGTCCGGTCTTCCTCTCTCCTATCTGGGGCGGCCGGGAATTTCTCCCGGCCGCCCTTTGTTAGGGGTCGCGATTCCAACCTCTTGACAGCCTGCGTATACCGCGTATACTGAAAGCCATGGAATACAGGATCTGCCGTTACTGTGAAGACACGGACAACGCGCGTCGCATGATCAAGTACTCGACGCGGTCGTACGCGCACTGGTCGTGCCTCCTGGGCCGCAAGTCGATCGAGGACGGCCTCGAGTGGCTCCGGAGCCTGCCGTCGCACGAGATCCGAAACTCCCCCGTGATGGCCATTCAGGAATGGCTCGACGCGCGTGGCTGGACCGGCCAGCGCGCCTTGGAGCTGCTCCTCGGGATGGCCAAGGCCGCGGATCGCAAGAGCGCCAAGCCCTGAAGCTGATTTCGTAATTTTACAAAGGAGAGATCGTGAGCGAGCCCGTGTTGCTGTCGAAGGCGGACCTGGACCGGATGGCCTCGGACATGAAGAAGGCCGTCGAGGTCAATGAGACCTTGCGTCGGCAGCTGAAGACCGTCCAGACCGAGTTGGACGTGACCCGCGCCACGGCCAACCAGGCCAAGCTCGAGGCCGAGCGCCTGCGGAAGGTCGTTCCCTCCGAGAAGGTCCAGGAGGAGAACCGGGGCCTCCGCGACGCCGTCGCCGACGCGCACCGCAAGATCAGCCTGCTCGAGAAGGAGATCCCGAAATCCGCCGCGGAGATCGAGGCGAAGAAGCGCGAAAACGCCCAGCTGCAGCGCCGCTTCGAGGGCATCCAGGCCACGTTCGATACCATGCAGTTCGCCCGGGACAAGGCCCTCAAGGATCTCGATCAGGCCGTGGCCCAGGCCGCGACCAAGCAGAAGGAAGACGCCGCGGCCTACCAGAAGCTGAGGGTCGACTACGACGCCCTCAAGAAGGTCGCGGACGAGCGGAAGAAGGCCTCCGACGTGAAGGCCATGGTGGACAAAATCGCCTCCACAAGCTGATGCGCATGGAGTGGAAGCGCCAAGCCTGTGAGGGCTGCAAGCGCACGCGGGACACGTACGGAGGACGCTGCGTCCCCTGCCGGCAACCCGCGGATCGCCGGCAACTCGTCGAGCACAACGTACCGGTCTCGACCGCGGACGGCATGGCGCAGTTCGCTGGAAGGTTGAGGGCCGTGGGGAAGACGTTCGCCGAGGTCGAGGACATCTTGAGGATCCTGCACCCCAGCGTGATGTCCAACGTGAACGTGACCGCGAGAGGGTTCTTCCAGATCGAGGACAAGAGCCTCGTCTGGCGGCGCCGGACGGAGTGGATCCAGGGGACGACCAAGTACTCCCTGGGCGAATGATCGGGAGAGAGAGATGCAGAAGCACCGTTCCGACCACCAGCTTAGGGTCGACGAGTTCATGCAGCTGGCGGCCCAGGAGCTCCCGGAGATCCCGACCATCCCCTCGGAGGCCGTGCTGCAGCTGCGCGCGAACCTCATGCTGGAGGAGACGCTCGAGACGATCGCGGGTCTTGGCTTCAAGGTCGTCCGCGATCCGGACACTCTGAAGCTCAAGGCGGTCCCGAGCGGGGAAAAACCGGACATCATCCAGGTGGTCGACGGATGCGCCGACGTCAAGGTCGTTACGACCGGGACGCTCTCGGCCTTCGGCGTGGCCGACATGCCGGTCCAGCTGGCCGTCGACCGGGCCAACCTCAGGAAATTCGGCCCCGGATCCTACCGGCGCGAGGACGGGAAATGGGTCAAGCCGCCCGACTTCGTTCCGCCGGACATCATGAAAGAACTCGTCATCCAGGGGTGGAAGGGATAGCCAATGCCAAGTCGCCAGATGGCCTTTCAGATGACCGAGTTCCAGTACCTCGAGCACCTGAAGCAGCTCGCGAGCATCTATGACCTCAGGGATCCGGCGCTCAAGATCGAGGACTGGCTCGAGCGCGCGGAGCCCGACGAGAAGAAGCGGGACCGCTTGAAGGCGGTGCTGCTGATTTCGGTTCGGTGCCACAAAAACGGCATAGACCCTATGCGCGTCAAGAAGCTCGTGTGCTGGCGCGACGCGGAAGGGAAGCCCAGCGACCTCGAAGCTTTGGTGGATGGGAACAGAAGAATCTGAAGCTGTCGCGGCCAGTGGAAGGGAACCGCCAGGAATGCGTGGGAGCGCACGGATGGCGTGTAAGACTTAGATCCCGTGGGGGCTAAAAAACTCTCCCAGCCCCCTGGACCAGATGCTCCTTCCAGCCGCGCCGATCGTTGATGGAGGAACCGCGATGTTGAAAGAGATCCAGGCCGCTCTACCCAAAGCGTGGACCCAGGAGTCGTACAGCGACACGTTCAACGCGTCCCCCTCCGAGTACAGGGACTTCCAGCACGCGCTCTGGCACGTCGTGAAAGCCACGGCGAAGCTGGGCGAGATGGTGGAGATCCAGGATCACGCGGAGCGAGAGGTCGTCAACTTCCGCAAGGAAGACGTGGAGAAGTATCTCGCCGACATCGTGATCTCGTCGGTTCGTCTGGCGATCAAGAATCCTTCCGGCAAGATCGACCTGGAAAGTGCCGTGCTTCGCCGGCTCAAGCAGAAGATGGACCTGGAGATCAAGGCCGAGTGATCGTAGCTTCCGCATTTCGCGCTTGACTCCACGGCGTATACCGCGTATACTTCAAGTACGGCAGGAGGGGCCTGCCGATAGGAGGGGGTATCATGACGG
>JGI10216J12902_100177469_pt1 | contig 12086 bp, 7 predicted proteins | sample KanNatreferecore_FD_12902 | JGI IMG/M metagenome (IMG submission 12902)
GTGCGCGAGCGATTTCACTCGAACATGATCGGACTTCATGTCGATGCCGGAAATTCGCTGCTTTCCGAACGTCTCAACGCTCTCGCTCACAGTATCTTCCCGAATTCTGTCGGCACGGAAGAGGCACAGCAAAGGGCTGCTGTCGCGCTCGGCGGACAAATCAAGCTACAAGCATATGCGCTCGCGTACAGCGACGGCTACCTCACCATTGCGCTGGTGGCCGCACTAGCGATCATCCTAATCGCATTCATGAAGCCAATGAAGATTTACTTTGACGAAGGCTAGGGAATCGCGAAGAACTTGAACATCGATCGTGCTGGGACCGCAGGCGTCCCCGCCTGCCCGCGTCGCAAAGAACCAACTCCGTTTTTGTCGAATGGCTGAGATTTTATTGGTTGCGCTGGACGGGGGCAGGCGAGGACGCCTGCGGTCCCAGGACGATCGTTCCTGATTAAATTCATAGCTTCTTTAGGTGGAATTAGTTGACCTTAGCACTCAACAATGAGTCCATAACATTCGTGGCGAGTTGTGAGGTCCTCATAGCAATCGACATCAAGACACTTTCAATTTTTTCCTCTTGTTCGCTTGTCAGTGGGCCCAGCCGGCGTCGCCAGCGTGCGAGTTCCGCCCGGGCAATGTCTTTCGGATCAAGCGTTAGTGCTGTCCTTTGTTCAATCACGCGCCAAGCCTCCGCACTCCATTGTGAACCTCAGCTCGACGGCGTTCACGCGACTCAATGATCCAACTTTTTATGATCATCTCAGTAGTTAACCGTGGCTTTGCTGGTGTCGCAGCCGCAGTAACATTTTTGCTGTCTTCGCTGCCTCGTTTCACAACTCGTATCAAAGTCTTCATAACGTCACCTTCGGATCTTTGAGCCTGGTGGACTCCGCGCGCGCTTTTTCTGGAGAGCCCACCAACCTCGAGCACAAACTGTCATTTAGCTGCGCTCACTTGAAAAATCCTTCAACCCTCAGCAGGGAAATCGTTCGCAATTTAGAAAAGCAAGAAGCTTGCCATCCCTGGACGCTTGTCAACCTCGAAGATCGTCTTAAATGCCTTTATTAATGATAGAGAGGATCAGTTTGGTTTGATGAATGTCGGAGAAGTAAGTTCTTGCGATCGGCGAATGACTGTCAATTCCGGCACGGTTAAGTACTGGTCCAGAATCACGCGGAAGAGCTGTTTTGATTGTCAGAGAAGGTTAATGGATTCAAGAAGCTTTCTCTGCGCTTTCTCTGCGTTCTCTGCGTCTCTGCGGTGCATATAGAGCGTGACTCTAAAAGCGCAGAGAACGCAGAGACGCAGAGAACGCAGAGACGCAGAGAACGGAGAGATAACGTTGAAAATCGTTCATCTGTTGTTATCAGAGAAGGAGAAGCAGAGAACTCGCCTGCACTTACGCGAAAGCATAACGCGCCTTCGGAGCCACTTCGTCGGATACTCCATATTTGATCTTTACATCTCGTGGATTAATGCCGAATTTCCTCATGCGATCAAGTAACGTGCTCCGCTTCACGCCCAAACGAAGCGCCGCCCCATTTGGTCCACTGATGCGGCCTTTAGTTTCCTGAAGCGTTCGCAAGATTCGCTCCTGTTCCTCGAAGTCGCCGACAACACTCGCCGCATCTATTGCTTCAGACATCTTGGTCGGTAACGTAACCGCAAGCACGTTGTTGGAGGTCAGGATCACAGATCGCTCGATCAAATTCTCCAGTTCACGCACATTACCTGGCCAGTACCAACGCTGCAGTTTCAGCATGGTCGCTTCGGGAATGGTATCAATCTGCTTGCCCATTAGCCGCGCATATTTCTGAGTGAAGTGTTGGACCAACAAGGGAATGTCTTCGCGACGTTCACGCAAAGGCGGAATACGAATGGGAAACACATTCAAACGATAGAATAGGTCCCGGCGAAATTGTTTCTCTTCCATCATCTGTTCCAGATCGCAATTGGTGGCTGCCACCAGTCTTACATCCACATTCTTGGTGCGCGCGCTACCTAATCGTTCGAAGGTATGCTCCTGCAAAGTGCGCAAGAGTTTTGGTTGGAGTTCCAGTGGCATGTCACCGACTTCATCGAGAAACAGAGTTCCCCGATCGGCCAACTCCAGACGACCCGGTCGTTGCATGGTTGCACCGGTGAAAGCACCGCGCTCATGGCCGAAGAGCTCACTCTCGAATAGCGAGTTCGGAATTGCAGCGCAGTTCAGGGTCACAAACGCCTGCTTTTGTCGCTGACTTCGTTCGTGAATTGCCTTGGCGATGAGTTCCTTGCCAGTGCCCGTCTCTCCGAGTAACAGCACAGTCGAATCACTCGCAGCAACCAAATCTACGAGTTGCAATACCTGACGCAGCGCAGCGCTAGCGCCAATAATTCCCGGGAAGATAGGATCGGCTGCTAAATCAGGAACCGAAATCCTTTCACCAGTATGGCGATCGATGCTCGTGGTTATTTCATCGTACGACGGGTGAGGATCTGACAAAACACTTAAAGTCATCTCTACCTCCTTAGAATTGACCGTCTGCGCTTTCAACCAGGGGATTCAAAGTATTCGTCTATTAAACTTGTCCAACTTTTCGACCTAAGTTTGGACTAATGCGTTTTCCCACGAAACCCTACATCGGGCGACGAACCAATACCCCAATAGTGTGAGTAGTCTCTAACCTTAGTTTGGCGGAATGAATAACGGAATCTGAATTCAGTTTCTTAGAGGAGGCGGTTAACGGTGTTACGGGGACGAACAACTGTGACTCGCCGTCCGAAGAGTTTCGAGTCCAGCGAATAGGCGCCGGGACCGAGAAGAGCGAGCGCTACGGCATTAGCTATAGCAATTACGGAAATGACGGTGCTCGAGTGGGGATTGATTACCATGTTCCCAACGACCAAAGCCACCGTGATGGCGCATAAGTATGGGGTTACGAAGCCTATGAGTAGCGAACCTGAAATCAGCAGGACCGCGGCCAGGACCAGCCGATAGTAAGAGCTTTGATAGTTCAGGGCGATGATGATGAGAAAGGCCACCACGGATATACGCAATAACAACAACGCCACGCCGGGCCCACCCTGAGGAAACATCGAGAACAATCGTTGCACGGGCTGAGTGTAATCACTGTCGTTCCATGAAAACACCCTAACCTTAGCGATGGTTTGATACCTCTTTTGAGGTATGGGGAATTTTGCTGTCTGTAACGATCGCACTCAGCGACTCTGTGGACTCAGAACTGGAGCTTGAGCGCAAACTGAATCGAGCGTGGGCCGCCAATCTGATAGAGAGGATTCAGGCCACCATTCGCACCACCTGACCCGAGACTGTTCGCAAGTGTTTGCGTGGAGCGACCGAAAAGTGGACTGGTCAATGTATTGACCGGATTTCCAAAGTTCGGGTGGTTGAAGATACTGAAGAATTCGGCTCGAAAGCGAAACCTGATTTTCTCAACGATGTGAAATTCTCTTTGCAATCCGACATCGGCTTGCCACGCTTTAAATCCACGCAGCACATTGCGGCCGAAATTACCCTGCGTTCCGATGGCTGCCGCAGTAAAAGCTGCTCGATTGAAAATTTTGCCACCGGCAAATTGTGACCCAAATAGCTCGAGAGGTACTCCCGAGTTTAGGTTTGGCCGCGCATCGAGCCTGACTCCGCCGGCCGAGAAAGAGACGCCGACAACATCAACGGGTGGTGCCGACCTGGCGAACACGAAAGAGTTCACCGACCAACCGCTCAAAATCGGTTTGAGAACTCTTTGTGATCCTGGAAAAGGCAAAGCGTAGGTCACGCCCGTTGTGAACGAATGCCGGATATCAAAATCGGAATTGCCGCGATCTATTTCCGGGCTGGCAATCGTACCCGGCGTAGTCCGGTTGTTAGCTGCGTCCGTCGAGGCAATATCTATCGAATGGGACCACGAATACGAAGCCAATGCTTGCAATCCCTGCGACAAACGTCGCTGGAGCTTGATTTGGAGCGCGTGGTAGTCGGATGTCGCCGAGTTGTCGTTTACCACCACAGTCTGAAAACTCGGATTCACATTAACCAGTTTGGTTCCGCGGAGTAAGTCGCGACCAATCGCACCGACGTAGGCTAGGGACAGACTTTGGCTGTTTCCAATTGATTGCTCCAGCGCTGTATTCCACTGATAGGTCCGGGGAAGCTTCAGGTGTCGGTCCGCCACCAGAATTGTAACCACTGGAGGATTAAGCGTCGGAGCTGGAGGAGCGGCGTTCTGAGCACTAAGCGGAAATGCTACCGAAGGAAGTATCTTGCTGGCAGCGTAAGGAAAGAAACTAGACACCCCACCCAGCGATCCCTGCCCCAGATCGTAAAAGACTCCGAAGCCCGCACGTAGAGTCGCGTCCCAACCTCGTATTCCACGGAATTGATAAGCAAGTCCTACTCGTGGTGCAAAATTTCCATAAGTGGTTTCATAGAGCGGAGTGCCTCGCGGCGCCAAAGTCATTGTCGCCGGATGATCCAAACCTATTACGGTAAACGGATCGTTGGCTGAGTTTTTGCCCTTGAGCGACGGATTAACGTCCCAACGTAAGCCATACGTCATTGTAAGTCGCGATGTAATCTTCCACGTATCCTGACCAAAAAGCGAGAAGTTTTGCGATAGCAAGGCACTACTCTGCATGGCGAACGTGGCGGCTACCGAAGCTGTTCCGGATAGAGCGCCCCCTGGGGTGGCGCTCATTCCCGAGAATTGTGCAAATTGCCGGTAGGAGAAGGGACTACTGAAAGGGGCGAGCCAACGATAGTCGACTCCGAACTTCAATTGATGGTTACGCGCTGTCAGCGAAAGCTCATCGATCAGGTTGACCTGACGCTGCTCGCTCGTTCCCTGATTTCCTTGGTTGTAGTTTCCCACGCCCGGAATAAACAAGCCGAAGATACCATTTGCCGACGATGATCCTGTGGGAAACAATAGTGAATCTGGAAGCGGCACGGCGCCGCCGAAATCATCGAGAAAGAATCTGGCGCCGATTCTGTGGTTACTATAATTCGCTCTTGCTTCGTTGCTGAGCCGCGGACTAATTAGGTATGTGAAGCCGACAGTTAGAGTGTGTATAGACGATAATAGCGAACTGGTCATACTGAGGATGGGACCGGCTAACGGTGGGCTTCTTTGGTCTAACCGGGAAGGCGAGTAGTCATACCGGCCAAACAAGCTGGTCTTCGAATTGACCACCTGATCCAGACGGATGCTCGATGCGTCCAGCGTGGAGGGGTTCGAGTAGCTGGCGTTGAATTGCGCCAAGCCCCCCGAAAGATTGATACCGTTTGCAATCGGAAACGCGTCCAGGAACGGACGGATGGTAACGGGAGCCAATTGTCGAGATTGAGCGTCAGGCACGACGCTTTGCTGGGTTGACGGCTGGCGCAGGCGCAACCCTTCGTAAGAGAAGAAGAAGAAAGTTTTATCTTTGATGATTGGCCCGCCGAGCACACCTCCGAAGTCGTTCTGTCGCAGCTTCGGCTTTGCAAGATTATTGGAGTTCACAAACCAGTCTCTGGCGTCCAACACATCATTTCTGAAGTACTCGAAGACAGTGCCGTGAAAACGATTGGTTCCGGAGCGTGTGACGATTGACACTTGGGCACCAGGAGTACGTCCGAACTCCGGAGCAAACGAAGACGTCAGGACCCGAAACTCCTGCATGGCATCGACCGACACGAGGCTGTTTGTCCCGCCCGAAACACTGAGCGCGGGTAATGACCCGCTGGCGGTTTGGACCATTTGCAGTAATCCGGTGACGCCGAAATTGGCGCTGACTCCATCGACGGAGAAATAGTTGGCGTCAGCGCGCTGTCCGTTCACACTGAATTGTCCCTGTTCGTCAAACCGTGTGGCGGTCACAACCACGCCGGGCGTGAGCGAGATCAAGGTCTGGAAACTTCGTCCGTTGAGAGGCACATTCTCAATGAAGGTACGATCAACCACTGTACTCACGGTTCCCGATTCGATGTTCGCCAAAAGCGCGTCACTCTCGACCCTAACGGCTTCGGATAAATCTCCAATCGTCAGCTCGAAATCAAGGCTAAGAGTGTCCTGAACGTGAAGCACCACAATCGGCTTGATTAGCCTTTTGAAGCCAGCTTTTTCAATTTCAATCCGATAGGAAGACGGAGGAAGATTCGTTAAAGAATATTCGCCTAACCCATTGGTGACGGTTTCATAGGAGAAGTTAGTGCTGGTATTGATGGCGGCAACCTTGGCATCAACGATCAGTGCTTTCGATGGATCGGTAATGCGACCAGTAAGCGATGCATGGGTAGATTGCGCACGGATACAACTAAACGACGTGAGGAGGAGAAAAACAAATGCGGAGTCGCGACGCATAAGTCCAAACCTCTTGGACCAAACAGGGATGGAAGAGGCTACTTCTCAGCTTGCCATTATGTCAAATGTCAATCACTAAAAACGGTAAAGGTTCGATCCCCCAATCGAGGGATGCCTGCTGGCCGTGGGCCGAGTAAATCCGTCTGATATAGCTTTGCGCAAAAAGTCCGAATGCCACCGACGCAGTCGGGTGGATAATTCAGAGTTAACCTACAAAGAATTGCCACCATATTCTTTCGCGCCGGCGAACGCGCATGAAAGTGGGCGATTCAACATGATTCGCCGGCGCGAAAACCTTTTTTAAAGACCGGCCATGTAGGTAGGATCTGAAAAAAACCACCGACTGCGTCGGTGGATTTCGATTTTTTGTGCAAAGCACTCTGATATAGGAATGGGATAAGATTACCCGAATGATCCCAACGCGCTCACCTCGACGGTACAGGATTGTTTTCCGAATTGCGCTGGCTTGTTTACTGTTCGGATGCTGCGGGTCTGTGTTCGCATTGAATCCGGCGTTGGACGTGAGTCAGTACGCGCACACGTCCTGGAAGATTCGCGACGGCTTTACTAAAGGCCAAATCCGCGCGATTGCCCAGACTCCCGACGGTTATCTCTGGCTGGGAACCGAGTTCGGCCTGCTTCGCTTCGATGGTGTCCGGGCCGTCCTCTGGCAACCGCCGCCGGATCAGCAGCTTCCCTCCGACTTTGTTTGGAGCCTACTCGCCGCGCGCGACGGGACGCTTTGGATCGGCACCTCGAAAGGGCTTGTCAGTTGGAAGGACGGAAAGCTCACGCAGTACCCGGCGCTTGCCTCGCAGTATGTCTTCAGGCTCATTGAAGACCATGAAGGCACAGTGTGGGTAGGCGGTGTGGGCAGCCCCATTGGCAAACTCTGCTCAGTACAAAATGGCAGCGTCAGGTGTTATGGGGAAGACGGCAGCCTCGGACGAGGAGTGGTCGGCTTGTTCGAGGACAGCAAGGGCAATCTCTGGGCGGGCGTTGAAGATGGGCTGTGGCGATGGAAACCCGGCCCTCCAAAATTCTATCCACTTCCTGGTGAAAGCGACAGTATCCAGGGCTTCGCCGAAGATGATGGCAGCGTAACATTATTCGACGTGAGGAACGGAATCAAACGAATCGTTGACGGGAAAATCGAAGATTATCCGCTCCCCGGTAACGTGGGCGAAGTCAAAACCCATAGGATGCTCCGAGACCGCGATGGCGGCCTGTGGCTCGGAACTTTAAGTCGCGGCCTTATGCACGTACATCAGGGACGGACAGATCTGTTTTCAACACCCGACGGCCTGTCAGGTAGTGACGTTGAGGCTATGTTCGAAGATCGCGAAGGCTCTATTTGGGTGGCTACCGCCGGTGGCCTCGACCGCTTTCGCGACTTTGCCGTCGCGGCGTTTAGTGTGAACCAGGGGTTGTCGAGTGAGGGCATCCAGTCTGTTCTCGCAGACCGGGACGGGAACCTGTGGCTCAGCACTTATGGCGGCTTGAACAGATGGAGTAAAGGGCAAATCACTATTCCCCGCACCGGCAGCGGCAAACCGGACGGCAAACTCAACGGACTTAACCCCAACTCTCTTTTTCAGGATGCTGGCGGGAGAATCTGGGCCTCTACGCTTCGCGACATCGGCTACCTGGAGAATGACCGCTTCATCACCGTAAGCAGTTTTTCTAACCCGGCTGTGCTTGCCATTGTTCAGGACAAGGCGGGGGACATCTGGATCGATGACCTAGGGGTAGGTCTTGTTCAATTATCCCGCGAGGGTGAGGTGCAGCGGATTCCCTGGGCCACGCTGGGACATAAAGACCCTGCCAGTGCCCTGGTCGCCGATCCGTCGCAGGACGGGTTGTGGCTTGGCTTTCATCTCGGCGGCGTCGCCTACTTCGCCGGCAATCAAATCCGCGCATCGTATACAGCCGCCGACGGGCTTGGCGCGGGTGGTGTCAACCAGTTGCGACTCGACCGGGACAGCACGCTCTGGGCCGCCACCGACGGCGGACTCAGCCGGTTGAAGAACGGCCGTATTGCGACGCTGACCGGCAAGAACGGATTGCCCTGCGATACGGTTCATTGGTCGATGGAAGACGACGCCCGTTCGTTCTGGCTCTACACTGCTTGCGGCCTCATACGCATCGCGCGCCCCGAGTTGGACGCGTGGGCCGCCGCGGTGGAAGAGGATGGCGACGCAGAGCCGACGATCCACGTCACGGTTTTCGACAGTTCCGACGGAGTTAGAATCCTTGCCGGCGCTGGCCACTACAGTCCGCAAGTCGTTAAGACCTCGGATGGGAGATTGTGGTTCGGAGGGTTAGACGGCGTCAGCGTCGTCGATCCGAACCACCTACCCTTCAACCGCCTTCCGCCGCCGGTGCGCGTCGAACTGATCACCGCCGACCGCAAGACCTACGAAGCGACGTCTGAAGCGAACGAGCGCGTGCGCCTACCCCCACTGATACGCGATTTACAGATCGACTATACGGCCCTCAGTCTCGTAGCACCTGAAAAAGTTCGTTTTCGCTACAAGCTCGAAGGCTACGACAAAGACTGGCAGGACGCTGGTAATCGTCGTCAAGCGTTTTACACGAATCTCGCGCCTCGCAACTATCGCTTTCGAGTCATCGCATGCAATAACAGTGGCGTCTGGAACGAAACGGGTGCCTTCCTGGATTTTGCAATCGCTCCCGCGTATTACCAAACCATTTGGTTTCGTGTCGTGCTGGTGATCGCGTTTGTTTTGGTACTCGCCACACTTTATCAACTCCGCCTACAACAGGTCGCACGGCAAGTTCGCGGGCGCATGGAAGAGCGTCTTGCGGAGCGCGAGCGAATCGCACGAGATCTACACGACACTTTTTTGCAAGGTGTGCAGGGATTAATCCTGAAGTTTGATGCCGCCGCCAAACAGATCCCGCGTGATGAGCCCGCTCGCAAGGCGATGGAAAACGCGTTGGACCGCGCGGATGAGGTGATGGCTGAAGGTAGAGATCGCGTGAGAAATTTGCGTGACGCGAACCTCTCACTAGGCGATCTGCCGGCCGCATTCACTCGTATCGTCAATGAAAACTCCCACGACGGCCAGGTGACATTCAAGAGTGTAGTTGAAGGTAGGTTGCGCGAGTTGAATCCCATAGTACTTGAGGAATCCTATGCTATTGGTCGTGAGGCGCTCATTAACGCGCTGACTCACTCTCAAGGCCATCACGTCGAAGCGGAGTTCACTTACAGTCGCCAACAATTTCGTTTACGAATTCGCGATGATGGGAGAGGTATCGAGTCCGAGATTCTTGAAGCGGGTGGTCGCCCTGGTCACTTCGGGTTACAGGGAATGAGAGAGCGTGCAGACCGAATCAATGCTCAGCTGAAACTATGGAGCGGTGCTGATACAGGAACTGAAGTTGAACTGCTCGTTCCCGCGACCACAGCTTATGGAAAAATTGATCGCGAAAAGAGCCGCTCGTGGTTCAGATTTCGATAATGCCGCGTTTTAGAGCCATGGTTACCGCGTGAGTACGGTCATTGGCGCCCAGCTTTGAAAGTATATTCTTCACGTGAGCCTTCACGGTTTCTTCCGAGATATCCAGATGCGCGGCGATGATCTTGTTGGCGTTGCCGGCAGCTACTTGCTGCAAAACTTCGATTTCCCGTCCCGTTAACGAATCGTCGGCGTGGTGCTCGGCCATCTCCACTGCAATTTCGACTGGGATTTTTTTCTTGCCGCCATGCACGGTCCTAATCGTCTCGATCAACTCTTTCCGAAGCGCGCTTTTAAGTAAGTATCCGCAAGCGCCCGCCTTGAACGCACGCTCAGCCTGGGCATCGCCAGCATAGGTTGTCAGAACAATTATGCGGGCATCAGGAAAATCTTTGCGAATCTCTTGAATCGCTTCAATGCCATTCATCTGCGGCATCTGCAAATCCATCAGGGTTACATCCGGACGAAGCGCGCGAAATTGCTCGACCGCTTCAAGTCCATTGCTCGCCTGGGCCACCAGGTCCAGCTCCCTCTCCGTACCAAGGATGGCAGCGATCCCCTCGCGCAAAAGCGGGTGATCGTCCACCGTCAGGATTCGAATGGGTCTTCCAGTGTTCATAGTTCCCTACAGTCTATGTCTTGAGCATCGTCTTTACTGTTGAAAGCAAGTCAACGCCACTCATGGCGTAGAGCTCGCCATTAACGAAGGTGGTAGGCGCGCCCGTTATTCCGTAGATCACACTGTTGTGATAATCGCTCAGGATTTGATCGCTGTAAGTGCCTGCCGCCATGTCACGATCAAATCGGTCAAGATCCAATCCAATCTCCCTCGCGTATCGCCGCAAGTGTCGGTCTTCCAATTTATCAGGCTGAATGTAGAGATGACGATGCATTTCCCAGAATTTTCCCTGAACGGCCGCGGCTTCGGCAGCTTCCGCCGCACGCAAGGCGCGCGGATGAACGTTGATCAGTGGAAAGTGACGATAGACGAAACGTACAGCATTCACCATCTGATCGAACATCTTTTCAACCTCGCGATGTCTGCGATGACAATCAGGGCACTGGTAGTCGCCGTAGTTAACAACAACTATCGGAGCGTTCGGTGGCCCAATCGCGTGGTCGCGTTCATTGACTGGAGTACGAAGATCCATTGCATTTCCAAACGAACGCCGTTTCAGTGGGCTCTTTGAAACAAACTGCTCGCAATAAGTGGTGCCGAGTCTGGCAGACGGAGACTATTCCTGACTTCACGCGCATCGATCCCAAGTTTTTTCATACGATCAAGAAGCGTGCTGCGTTTCACTCCCAGCCGGCACGCGGCGCCATTTGGGCCACTGATGCGTCCCTTCGTTTCCCGAAGAATATCGACGATCTTCTTTTGCTCTTCGAGATCGCCTACAACTGCCGCAGCATCTATTGCTGAATTCACTTTCTCGGACATCGAAACCGATAGTGTACTGCCGCGGCTAAGAATCACTGATCGTTCAATTAAATTCTCCAGCTCGCGTACGTTACCGGGCCAGGACCAGCGTTGAAGTTTCTGAATAGTCGACTCTGGAATCGTGTCGATCTCCTTACCCATTCGTCGAGCGTACTTCTCAGTGAAGTGTTCGACCAACATGGGAATGTCTTCGCGACGTTCACGCAAAGGCGGGATACGGATTGGAAATACATTCAAGCGATAGTACAGGTCACTGCGAAACTGTTTCTCATCGACCATCTCTTCCAGATCGGAATTGGTAGCCGCCACGAGTCTCACATCAACATTCTTCGTCCGCGCACTACCGAGTCGTTCGTAAGTATGCTCTTGTAGCGTTCGTAAGAGTTTTGGTTGAAGTTCAAGAGGCATGTCGCCAACTTCGTCCAGGAACAGGGTACCGCGATCCGCCAACTCCACTCGGCCCGGTCGCTGCATGTTCGCACCAGTGAAGGCGCCCCGCTCGTGGCCGAATAGTTCGCTCTCGAATAACGAACTCGGAATCGCTGCACAGTTCAACGTCACAAAAGACTGGTTCTGTCGTTGGCTGCGTTGGTGGATTGCACGAGCGATCAGTTCCTTACCCGTTCCGGTTTCGCCCAGCAAGAGTACCGTAGTATTCGTGGGAGCCACCATCTCGACGAGTTGCAACATGTTTCGCAGCCCCGAACTGTGGCCTACTATTCCGGCAAAAGATGCTGCATCGCCATTACCATTTAGTCCGCCGCGTACGTTGAGATTCAAAGTCGAATGTGATTCTCCGCGCGGCTCTGAAAAAGC
>JGI10216J12902_106530317_pt1 | contig 12079 bp, 7 predicted proteins | sample KanNatreferecore_FD_12902 | JGI IMG/M metagenome (IMG submission 12902)
CGCCGCCAGATGAGCTACCTGCTGATGCCGGCCGACCCGCGGCTGAAGGCACTGGCCCACGAGATCGAGATGGAGCGCCGCCACGCGCTTGACCTCTCGCCGGCCGGCGAGGAGGACGAGGTCGAGGAGCGGGATGACTCGGACCCGGAGCGCAAGCCGGGCGAAGGCTTCGCCGCTCTGAGCTCGGGCGACGCCGAGCTGGACGAGGCGATCATGAGCGAAACCACCCTCCAGCTCTTCCCGACCGACGACCCGGTGCCGGCGAAGAAGAAGGCGACTTCCCCCAAGCCCGACACCTCGAAGGACGACCAGCCCGAGCGGGAGTCGGCCTATGCGGCCCGCGAGCGGCTGCGCGCCGAGCGCAGGAGCCTGGTCGCCGACGTCTCCCGTCGCACCGGCAAGCCCCACCGAGAGGTCCAGGCCCGCATCAATCGCGCCACCCGAGCACCCTCGGTCGCCAGCGCCACCATCGACCAACTCGAGCGCGGCAACGAGATGCTGCGCCGCGAGCTGTGGCGCTGAGTTCCAGCGGGCGCGGTAGAGCTTTTGTGCCCCATAGGGGCCATAAGCTCTACCGCGATCCGCACTGAATGTCGGCTTCCACGAAAAAGCCCCGCCGGAGCGGGGCTTTCGTCGAAGCGGCTGATGGGATTCGAACCCACGACCGTTGGCCCTTCCCGAACTGAAGAATGCCTGTCCGCTGATGCTGGGCATTCTACGGGAACAGCCCGACGAATCAACGGGCAGCGCAGGCCTAGCGGACGCCCGCAGTCCGACCAGTCAACAGACCACGGCGCCCGCTGCTTCCTTCTCGCAGCCCTTGGCCTCGAATGCAGCGAGGGCGACAACGACCGGAATCGTGTTACTTGGAATCGTCCACGCGGTCCCCGCTCTTCTCTGCGATCTGGCGAACGCGTTCTTCGCCTCTCTCGACGATCCGCACGATCTCTTTCCAGCCACGCTCGTCAACGGTTAGACCCATCCCGAAGGTGTCGTCGGTTTGACCACGGCCCTAAACCATCATCGAGGGTCTCGCTGATTAACTTACTTTTTCCATATCTTGCCAAGTGCAACGCTCACCCGGATCTCTCAATTCCTTGTAAGTATGCATAGTGACTTCAAGGACTTTTTTGCCGCTTTCTTGAACAACCCAGCGGTTGGGCAGTACTCCATTGAGCTGGAAACAGACTGGACCCCCTCCTGACCCAACCCCATAGGTCCCAGACGGAAATCGGAAAAAGCTAAGGATGTCCAGCTTCGGCTCATAGACAGCATCAACATCCGTTGGCAGACAGTTAAGCAGTGCTGGCTGTCCAGGTCCCCACTTTTTACATTGCGGACGTTTGTTAATCCAGACGTAACTTTGTGGCTGGTAAAGGTACGTTCCGTGCATGGCAGTTGCCCAGCGCAAGGTGAAGTATTCCCCATAGGGCCCTTCACTTGATTCGCCATGACACTCCTTGATGGCTCCCGCCAATGCTTTGGGACTCGGTGGCCTCCCTCCGCCGGAACCTCCCGGCGGCTCGTCGATTCCACCATTAACATCGAAGCGACAGTCGTGGAAGTTGTACCGTCGTTTCTTAGTTGGACGACCATTGTTTCGCGCCGCTAGAGGCACAAAGTCACCGGCAGCTGACTGGGGTGGGCCAAAGGTTGCCTCCCGATAAAGGCCTTCCCCTTCTCCGAATTCGCCTTCCGTGGCTTCACCTACTTCTCCTTCTGGCGGCGGCATGACAATCTCGTAGGTTTGGAAGCCACCCTCCCAGCCCGCTCCGGCCACAACCGGGTATACAAATGAGCTACTGCGATGTTCTACATGCAGAGTCATCACATCGCCATCAACCGATAGTCTCGTTGGAACAGTGGTACCGACCGCATCGTGCGCCGGAACGGCCGAGATCGTGAAGGCGACGTATCCGCCTGGGTATGCAACCTCTGCCAACGTAGGACTTTTTAGCGTTACGGTCTGACCTTCGTCCAAGTGCACTTGCCAGGAAAAGCTTTCCGGGGCGCTGGCGGCACGAATCGCAGTAAAAGTCATTGCGCCGTCGTAAAGTGGTCGGGTAACGAGGTCGACATTTGGAGCGACATTTCCAGCGATCGCCGCTGCCGAGTTCGGAGTAACAACTTGGGAGTCCCCCTCGACGCCGCTCACAGGAGTAACCGATACAGGAGTGAGAAGATCCGTTTCCGAGGTAACCACGGGACTGGATTCTTCGCACCCCGCAGTCAAGGCGAGTTGTTCCTCTTCTTCCCCAGTTCTTTCTTTATTTTCTTCTTCGGCCGCCCGATTCGGACACGCTACGTCGATAGTTGGGACAGGGACTTCGACTTCCAATTCCCCTGCGGTATTCGAGGAGATAGCAGTTGGTGCAGCTGATCCCTGCGTTACCAATGAATTGCCTTCTGGCTGAAGCGTGAGCCCCGAGGCAGTGCCTTCGTAAGCAACTTCGCTACTGGGAGCGCCAACCGTATTCACAGGACTGGTCGCGTCTAGTGCTTCAAGGGTTTCTTCTGCCTCTGACGGACTGATCGCGCCCAGCGGATCAACGTTGATGGTCCAGGTCCGTTTGCGTCTGTTCCCTGCTCCGTCGGTGGCGACGAGTTCCGCTGGATGAGCTCCGCCCCCGTAGGCGGACAGATCGATGTTCTGGAACCAGCCAAAGAGCCAGCCGCAACCGCCTTCTTCACAATTGCCGCTCTGCTCTTTAACGACTTGCCCGTCAATCTTCAGCTGCACGGACGTCAACCCGTAGCCGTTTTCGTCGGTGATGTTGGCGGTATACGAGTAAAGCTTCTGTTCGACCCATCCACTAGGCGCCGTATAGAGCGGACCGAGAAACTCGAAAATCGGAGCGGTGGTGTCGCGCTCGATGTTGATCGTGAGCGTTTTGATCGTCGAGCGGCCGGCGGCATCGGTGGCTTTGACTTCGACTGCATGCGAGCCCACCGAGTAGTCGTCAGAGTCGAGGGTCCATTCCCGGGTGAGCGAGCAACCTCCAGCGATGCAGCCGGGAGAAGCGCTGTCGACCGTCTGCCCGTCGACCTTGATGGTCGTGCTCGCTACCCCAGATTTTCTTTCTTCCGTTGACCCCGGATCGGTGGCTTTGGCCCGCAGGCGGTAGGTGGGGCGGGTGGTTCCGAGGCTCGCCTGTTCGGTCATCGGCCCCGAGAGGGCGATCGCCGGCGCCTGGAGGTCGCCGTAGGTCTCGACGTTTAGCGTTTTGGTGGTCTCGAGCCCAACGCCGTCGGTGGTGGTGACTTCGACTTTGTGAGGGCCAACTGCGTAGTCGTCGGCATTCAGCGTCCACGAGCCCGCGATCGAGCAGTTCTTCGTTGAGCAACCGGGGGCTTCGGTCTTGACCGTGGCGCCGTCGACCTTCACCACCACTTTCGCCGCTCCGGACTGCGGATCGTGATCGGCGTGGCTCCAACGAGTCACTCGCTGGTTGCCGGAATCGGCGACAAAGAGGGAGTTACCCGGCCCGAAGCTGAGACCCGAGGCTTCGATGAACTGAGCATTGCCGACGCCCTGGGTGCCGAACTTCCTCAGATAGCTGCCATCGGTCTCGAAGATTTGGACCCGGCTGTTGTTGCGGTCCATGACGGCGATGTTCCCCGAGGGGGAGATGTCGATGCCGACCGGCCCGCTGAGCTGGCCGTCGCCCGATCCACTCGCTCCGAACTCGAACTTCCAATTGCCGGCGGAGCCGAACAGGAGGATCTTGTCGGTGCCGTTGTCTGCCACCCAGACGTTGCCGAGGGCATCCGTGGCCACTCCTACCGGTGAGACGAGGCTGGTTCCACCATGGCCGCCGAAGCCGCTGACCGCGCCCAGATAAGCGAGATTGCTTTCGCTCAGCCTGACGACTCGACGCAGCCCGATGTCCGTCACCCAGAGGACCCCACCGGGCCCGCTGGCGATTCCGTAGGGCTGAGAGCCCGTATTGAAGAGGGCTTTACGGATGAACTGCCCACCCGCAGTGAACTCCTGGATTCGTCCGTTGCCGAGATCGGTCACCCAGACGGTGCCCGTCGGCGAGATAGCAATTCCCCGAGGGTCGTTGAACTGGCCGTCACCCGCGCCGGTGGAGCCCCACTGGGTCAGGTAGGTGCCGTTGGCGTCGTACTTGACGACGCGGTTGTTGAGGCGATCGACAACGAAGATGCTGCCGCTCGAGTCGACCGCGACGCCCATCGGCCGCTGCAGCTGCCCTGGGCCGGTGCCGGCTTTGCCGATCGGCAGGCCCCAAGCAGCCGCCGCATCGTCGCCGTCGGTGGCGCCGTAGTTGAGCGTGTACTGCTGCAGTTTGGTCCCCACGGTGCCCTGTTCGGTTAGGTTGCCCGAGAGCGACAGACCCGGGGCCATGTGGTCGACCTTGATCCGGGAGGTTCCCACCGCCGTCTGATTGAGGGGGTCAGCAGCCGTGACCTGCACCCAGTGCTCGCCCGTCGCCATCGACTGCGGGTCATAGGCGATTTGCTTGAGCGCTTTGCTCGCGGTTCGAGGGCACGGACTTCCACTGGCGCCGGTGCAGCCGACCGCGGTAACGGTTTGTTTCGTTCCCCCGGCTGCCGCCGGAGAGCTCAGGCGGAGCTGGTGGATTCCGAGCCCGGGGTCAGTGGCTTTGTAGTTGATCGCGTTGCCTGGTTGATCGTTGACCCATCCCGAGACCGTCCCCAATTCTCCGAAGCCCGGTGAGTCTTTGTCGCTGACTTCTACGCTCGCCTGCCCGACGACGAGTTCCCGGATCTGGTCGTTATATGAGGAGAAGGTTGCAAGTGAGAAGCCGCCGCGCTTAACGTCGGTAACTTCGTCGGGGTTGATGAGGTCATAGACGAAGGCCGGATCGTTGAGGTCGCCTTCGTATCCGTAGCGCGCGCGATGCGACACGAACTGCGCTTTATTGTCCGACCAGAGCCCGATCTGCATGAACGGATAAGGATTGGTTTTGTTGTAGGCACGGAAAGCGAGATTCCACAGTTTCATGTTCCTGATGTAGCTCGTCGGAGGTGACGAGATCGATGGATCACTGGTGTCGGACCAGTAGCGCGGCACGTAGTAGTTCCAATAGCCCTGATTTCCCGAGGCCGTCGGGCCGATCTGCGAGTAGACGCTGGCGCCGGTAAGACTGTCCGAGGTATAGAAACCCGGGTTGGCGACCTGTTTCCAAGCCAGAGAGCTGAATTCGTTGGTATCGATCGCGTTGAAAGTCTCGAAGAGGGGGTCGACGAGAATCGGGTAGACAGCATCCGACGGCGCGTCCACCGAGACGGTCAATTCATGGCCGTCTACATGAAGGGTCGCCGGCACGGCGTTGCCTTCAGCGTCTATTGCTGCCGGTGCCGTGACCGAAAGCGCCACCTCTCCACCGGGGCCGACCATTTGAGCCCCACCGTCAGCGCGCTTTTTGAACTGATGACTGGCAGGCGCCGCAACCTCATAAGTCTGCTGGGTGGGAGCCTCGTTCGAGCGCAGCTGCGTGAAGGTCTCGACACCAGTCGGGGCGGCGGCAACGATGAAGTCGGTATCAACCTCAACATTTGGGTAGAAGGCGCTCGCATCTCCGAGAGTCGATGCCAGGCGATCTACGGATGCTGAAGCGAGATCGATTTTCAGACTGCTCTCTGGAAGCGCAATCCCGGCGGAGAGCTCGGCAGGTATCTGAACTTCAACAAGCGGGTTATTTGGCTCAAGATGGGCTTCCGTCGGTTCGAGGGCTAGGTCCAGGAGTTCTTTCGTGCCTTCGTCGTTCTCGGCTCGGAGAGGAAGGGAGGAAGATAAGAGTCCCGGGGCGGCCTCGGGGCCAGGACCCGCAACAACCGCAACGTGGTCGGAGTGGAAAGTTTTGACGTCAAGTTCATCGAAGGCTGCCGCTGGCGCTTCGATCGCAGGACCAAATACATCCCGCAGGAGTTCTTCTGCTTCTACTCGGCCAAGGTCTTCGGTTTCGCCAATTGGCCCAACGCCCGGCACATCGTCGGGCATGTCAATTGGAATCGCCCCCGAGGTGGCCTCTTGGAGATCTTCTTTAGAGGCGGGAAAGCCCTGGCTTTCTGCTTCGTTTCCACTACTCGCAAGAGCCGTAGAAGTGACGAGCGCCAAGAAGACAAGGCCTAGAACCAAGGCGGGCAGGCGCTTCCCCAGGCTGCGACCTTCTCCGGTGGAGCCCCTCAGACTGGCGAGCACGGTTGCCTCTTTGTCTTTCACTCGATCCCCTTGCGCGTTTGTGGCTCCACCAGAACGAAATGGGTTCTGGCAATGAATGGAGGGGTATCCAACAGGACACCCGCAAGGTTTTCCATACTTAGTATTAGTCCTAATTTTTCTTAACCAGGGCTTCGGGCAGCGAGGATAGACAGAGCGTCCAGGTAAACCAGAGACGGCGAATGGAGCGCTCACCCGCTCTAGCTATGGGGTTCCTGGTCAATACTTTCGCCAGCCGGGAACCCCGGCAGACTGCGCGCCTAGATGCCTGCCCCTGGTCCAAGTCTCGGCGCCAGCGGCTTCATCAGCGCCCTTCTTCCGTCTCAGCCATCACGATTTCGAGCGATATAGACGGCCTTGGTATGCACACTTTCATCAAGGGGTCTTTGAGGAACCGCGTCGTCTTGATGGCCATAAACGTCTAAGCAGTCCAGCCCCGCAACCTTCAGCGCATCAATAATCGCCCGTTCTGGAAAGTGTCGCTCACGGTGAGTGGCGGTGGGGATGATTGGAGTCCCTACCTCGCCTTTGGACAGAGCTGAGAACCGAGCCTCGGCAATGGATCCAGACTGGAAGTTCGGGCTAGTGAGACCCCTCCAGCTCAGTCGACTATCCCCGTGGTCCACCACCACCTCTTCCGCAAAAAAGGTGCGGAACACCTTGATCGTGTTGACGTCAAACATCAGGAGCCCCCTAGGTGCGAGATTGCGCCGCATCCCCTCCAGGGTGTTCACAAGTTCCCCTTGGCTCAGGAGATAGTTGATTGCGTCGTCAAGAGCCCAAACCAGGTCGAAGGACCCGAGGACTGGCAGCTCGCGCATGTCAGCCTGCACGAGCTGGGCGTGGCTCTCGCCGACTTTCTGTCTTGCGATCCCCAGCATCGCTGGCGAGATATCGCACCCCGCGACTTTCCAACCACGCCTCAGCATCGAGAGGAAGCTCTTTCCCGTGCCGCACCCCACATCGAGGAGCAGGTCACCAGAAAGTCCATGCTTCTCGAGCTTCGGGAAAAGGTTGTTCAGCCAAAGATCGAAGTCGTGATGGGCCGTGAAGTCGTCATAGACCGGTGCAATGGCCTCATACGCCACCCTGGCATCGTCTCGCTGGGCACTCGGAGGTGGGCTCATGCCAAGTAGACCGTTGATCCCGATCCTTAGTTTCGGGGTCAACTCGACCCCGGCGGAGGCGAGCCGACCCCGAATCTCGCTTCTAACCGTGCTTGTAGATCTGCACGATCGGGCTAACCATCGGTGCCTTCTTGACGCTCACTCGTCCTCACCTCCCTTCGTTTCAGCCGGCCGGATCTGGCCAGCGAAACGATGGTAGGGATTTCCCTAGTAACGGTGGATTCCCTAGCAACCGGGAAAAGCCAAGAGCAAGGCAGCTACGATCTAGTTGAGTTGAACATCAACAACGAGATCGATTGGGAGGGGAATCTCCTTGGCAACCACCAAAGAGTCAGCGCGCGGAGTCGAGGAGAGGGTCAGTTATGGCGTCGGCCATCGCTTGCGAATTGAAATCCTCTGCCTGTTGAATGAAGCCACCTATAGTGCATCCGCTCTCGCTACGAAGACGCGGCAGCCCCTTACGACGATTTCGCATCACATCAAGGAACTACTCAATTCAGGCTGTATCGAACTTGCAAGAACGGAGAAGGTGCGTAATGCGGATCAGCATTTTTACCGTGCCATAAAAATGCCGTTGATAACGGATGAGGAAGCCGAGGCACTTCCAGCGGAGGTAAAGCAGGAATATGCCGCGGTGATCCTTCAGGGAGCCATGGCCGAGGGCATGGACGCTCTGTGGGCCGAAAAGCTTAACCGCGATCCCAACGTGCGCATGATGTGGCGGTGGTTCAATCTAGATGCCCAAGGTCGTCAAGAACTTGCCGATGAGCAACGTGAATCTTGGGAACGAATCACGGAGATCGAGGCCCGAGCAACCGCGAGGCGACTGGAATCAAAAGAGGAGCCAAAAACGATGATTGCGGTAACCCTGGGTTTCGAGAGAAATCGCCCTGTCGGTGCAGCGGTTCCAGAGACCTACCACTTTTCACCACAGGGAAAAACTGACTAACGGGTATCACTGTTTCGAGAAATTAGTATGGACAGTCGGCGTTTGGTCCCTAGTCTTTTAACCACTCGACCGACATAGATTGCCGCATTTCCCCGAGCATCGGCGGCATTCGAATAAAGCGCACGTCAGGGCGACCTCGCGAGTTAGCTCTTCACCCCAGCTGACCTTCGCAGAGTAGGAACGTCGCCCTGATGTGCGCCGGTCGAGTTCACCAATGCGAACTAAAACCGTCGACAGCATGCTTCCCACCTCACACCTTCCCAGCGACAGCAAGTCAGCAGAGCCAGCCACGCAGGACATCGACTGGCATGTATTGGTTTCGCGGATGATCCACCCAACGAAGGTGGCGACCATCGAAGCTCTTAGTTGGATCGGCCAGCCGCTTTCTGCTTCGCAATTGGTCGCCGTGTTCGATCGCGAAAAGGACTACCTCAGCCTAGTTAGCTACCACGTGAGAAGACTGCTGGAGGCCGGGGTGCTCGAGATCGTCGAGGAACGCCAGGTGCGCGGCACCGTGGAGAAGCTCTTTTTCTTTCGGACCGAAATGGAAAATGATGGCTCCTGATTGTCCGGCGGCGGCACTCGGCGCATGCGGCCTCCGCTTCCTTTCGGACGGCGACTAATGGGCACTGGACCTCTGCCATACGACCCCCAGAAGGGTCTTGGTGAAGCCGTCCGCCAGCTTCGACGGGAGGCCGGGATGAGTCAAAGGGATCTGGCCCAGAGGGTTGGCATATCGGCATCCTGGATTTCCCGGATCGAGTCTGGTCAATATGACCCGAGCTGGGGCAACATGCGGCGTGTTGCTGAGGGCCTCGGCATATCGCTTGAAACGCTCTCCGAAATCGCCGAGGACTTTGAGGAGAAGCACTCGGCTTAGATGCGGATCTAGCGGGCGCCGTAGTCGTTGACTGGTCGCCTGCGATGCTCGCTAGATCCGCATCTAAGCCTAGGCCGTAGCGCCCTCCAACCGCACCCCTCACGCACTATCACCCTCTGGTGAATAGGCGGCAACGCCAGCGCGGAGATGGCACCTGTCTTATGTGCTGCCCGCTGAGGCCAACCGACTCCGAGCGCCGCGCTGATGCTCTCCATCGGCAAGCTCGGTCGCGGCCAGGAACGCTACTACCTCGACAAGGTCGCCTCAGCGGCCGAGGACTACTACTCCGGCGAGGGAGAGGCCGAGGGCTACTGGCTCGGAGACTCAGCTGAGGATCTCGGCCTGCTAGGCAAGGTCGATCCCGATCAGCTGGGCGCGATGCTCACCGGCCACGACCCGGCCAGCGGCAACCCCTTGGGCCTCCAGCACGTCTCCGGCAAAGGCCCGGTCCCCGGCTTCGATCTCACCTTCTCGGCGCCGAAGTCGGTCTCGGTGCTGTGGGCGCTCGGCGGCCATCCCGTCGCCGCCGAGGTCAAAGCCGCCCACGCCGCCAGCGTCGATGCCGCGCTTGCCTACCTCCAACGCGAGGCTTGCTGGACCCGGCGCGGCAAGGGCGGCCGGGATTTCCTGCACGGAAACAGCTTCCTTGCCGCCGGCTACGTCCACCGCTCCTCGCGCGCCGGCGATATGCAGATTCACACCCATGTGCTCGTCGCCAACGCGACCTTTGCCGAGGGTCGCTGGACCCGGCTTTACCACCCGGCGATCTACGACCACGCCAAGACTGTCGGCTATCTCTACGAGGCCCATCTGCGCGACGAGTTGACCCGCCGCCTGGGGGTCCGGTGGTCGGAGGTCGTCAACGGGATCGCCGAGATCGAGGGCTTCGATCCCGATCACCTTCGCGCCTTCTCGACGCGCCGCCAAGAGATACTCGAGGCGACGGGCGAAGACGCCAGCGCCCGCGCTCGGCAGATCGTCACGCTGACGACGCGCAAGGGCAAGGACCACGATCTCAGCGACGCCAGCCTCCGCGACGTGTGGAGGGTGAAGGCGGCCCAGCTTGGCCTTGACCGGGACTCGATCGAGGCCACCTTGGGCCGCATAACTCTTGCCGAGCGTGCCGTTCCCACCCTCCATCAGATAGCCAGATCAGTCACGGCCGACGAGTCCCACTTTGACAGGCGCGACGTCATCCAGGCCGTCGCCAACTGCCTCCAGGCCGGTGCTCCCGCCCGTCAGGTCGAGGAGATCGCCGATGCCTTCCTCGCCAGCGCCGAGGTCGTCCACATCGCCACCGCCGCCAAGGGCGACCGCTACACCACCCGCGCGATCTGGGAGCTCGAGCGCCGGGCGCTGGAGCGCGTCGAGGAGATGGCCGCCCGCGCAGACCGCGCCAAGGTCTCGGAGATCCTCGTCTCCCGCGTTCTCGATCAGCGGCCGTCGATGAAGCCCGATCAGCGCGAAATGGTGGAGCGACTGCTTGGCGGCGGCGAGGGCGTGATCGTCGTCGTCGGCGAGGCCGGCACCGGCAAGACCTACGCCCTGACTGCGGCGGCCCGTGGATGGTCCTCGCATCGCTTCGCCCTGAGGGTCGCGGCGCCCACCTGGAGGGCGGCCAATGTGCTGCGCATCGAGGGTTTGGACGCCACCTCGGTTGCCAGCCTGCTCTACGAGTTCGACCGGGCCGACTCGCGCGGCGAGGCCCCGATCGCGCGCGGCTCGGTGCTGGTCGTCGACGAGGCCGGGATGGTGGACTCGCGAAACCTCGCCCGCCTGATCCACCGCGCCTGCGAGGCCGAGGCCAAGCTGGTGCTGATCGGCGACCCCGAGCAGCTGGGCGAGATCGAGGCGGGCGGTCTCTTTGCCGCTATCGCGGCGAGAACCGAGCCGATCGTCCTAGACGAAGTGATCCGCCACCGGCATGACCTGGAGCGCGAAGGCGCGAAGCTGATCCGCGAGGGAGCGGGCCGAGAGGCGCTCTCGATCTACGAGGGCGCCGAGCGGGTCACCGTCTCCGAGGATCCGCTCGCGCGACGGGAGGCGATGGTCGCCGACTGGTGGCGCAGCTACGAGCGCGGAGACGACGCGCTGATGGTCGCCAAGCGAAACGCCGAGGTCGCCGAGTTGAACGCACTCGCCCGTGCGCAGATGAAGGCGACCGGCCGTCTCGGCGCCGAGGAGATCGAGATCAGCGGCGCCCGCTTCGCGGTCGGCGATCAGATCATCACCCGGATCAACGACCACCGCGCCCGCATCTACAACCGCGAGCGCTGGCGGGTGACGGAGGTAGACCTGCGTTCCGGGCAGTTGATGCTGGCCGGAATCGACACCCGGGGGCGGGTGTGTGTCGATTCCGGCTACTTGGAGCGGGTCAGGGAGAGAGACGGAGGCCCGGCGATCGAACACGCCTATGCCGCGACGACCTACCAGGCCCAGGGCGCCACGGTGGACACCGCCTTTGTGATGGCCGACCCCTCGATGGACCGCCAGGAGTTCTACGTCGCCACTTCCCGAACCAGGGAGCAGACCTACCTCTACGCCACCCCGGAGGTGCAGCTGCAACGCGAGGAGATCGCACCGCGCTCGCCCTACCTGCGCGACGGGCTGGAGCACATCGCAGAAGCCGCCGAGCGCGACGGCTCTCAAGCCGCCGCCCACGATGTCGCGCTTCGCTCCGAGCTCGCCGAGCTCACCGCCCCAGATCTCGCCCGCCGCATCCGTGAGCTCCGCGCCGAGGCCGGGGCCGAGGCCCACAACGAGGCTGCCCATCGCCGCACCGCAGAAGCGGCCCGCGAAGACGCCGAGCGCCTAGGGCTGGCCCGCTCGAGTGGCGGTGACGATCCCCAGCTTGAGGCTCGCGAGTGGGCGGCCCGCCGGCGGATCGAGCAGCTGAGGACAGAGCACGAGGAGAT
>JGI10216J12902_101773671_pt1 | contig 12075 bp, 10 predicted proteins | sample KanNatreferecore_FD_12902 | JGI IMG/M metagenome (IMG submission 12902)
TCTTCGAGGCGATCCGCGACTTCCAGAAGCGGGAACGGCGTTTCGGCGGCGAGGCCGAGGACGTTTGAGTCTCACCCGCTGTCAACAGCGGTTCCCGAGCAAACCAGCCAAGGCCTGCGCTCGTCGGATGCGCTCGCTCTCGGTCTCCCGGAAAGCAACCCCCTTACCCGAAGGATGAACCCGTTGAGCACAGGCCTTGATGACGCCTCTCGTCGATCCGTCTCACACCTTCGGTCGGCCCCCAAGAAAAGTGCGACCTCTTGATGATTCCTGGACCGGATGATTGAGTCCTCCGGGGGTTGTGCCCGACATCCGATCCGCGTCCCCGATCGTGTGGCATCACCGCTCACCATCCTCTTGCTGGAGTCTGCAGCCCAAGAAGCACGCCGCTGGCGTTGCCGCCCGTCGTGGAAGAATGGATACCTTCATGAACCGCCCACGGAGCCCATAAGAACCTGATGAGACCATCGACTCATGCCAGTGAATGGATCGAGAACAGCCCCGATCGCACGCATCGGCCAGATTTCGGCGAACTGTGGAGGCATCGGGAGCTTGCCACTTTCCTGGCCTTGCGTGATATCAAGGTACGTTACAAGCAGGCAGTCTTCGGAGTCGCCTGGGCCGTGCTTCAGCCGCTCGCGGGCGTCGTCGTCTTCACGGTCGTCTTCGGGAGGCTAGTCAACGTCCCGAGCGACGGGATCCCGTATCCTCTGTTCGCCCTGATAGGGGTGGCCGCATGGTCGTATACGTCCAATGGGGTCGCAAGGGCAGCCGAGAGCCTCGTCAGCAACTCCGCCTTGGTGACGAAGGTGTATTTCCCTCGCCTGCTTGCACCCGTTGCATCGATCCTCCCGGGGCTCCTTGACCTCCTGTTCTCGCTGCTGGCTATCGGGGTGTTCTTGGCGATCTATCAGGTTCGTCCGACGTGGGCCATCGTTACCCTTCCCTTGTGGCTGCTCATGATGATCGTGAGTGTGCTCGGGATCGGCCTGTGGCTGGGAACGCTGAACGTGAGCTACCGCGATATCGGGCAAGCGATCGCGCTGCTGATCCAGATGTGGTTCTTCATCACGCCGGTGGCGTATCCAAGCAGCATCGTCCCTCCGGCGTGGCGAGCTTTCTATTTCGTCAATCCGATGGCGGGGATGGTGGAGGGATTTCGGTGGGCACTCGCGGGAACTCCAGGGCCTGGGGCCTACGTCCTCATCTCGCTCTCGAGCATGGCCCTGTTGATCGTCAGTGGGATCGCCCTCTTCCAGCGTGGGGAGCGACGATTCGCGGACGTGATCTGATCTGAGATGAACGCCGTCGAGGTCGATCAGGTCAGCAAGCGCTACCTCCTCGGCGAGGATCAGCCGGGGCGGTCTCTCCGTGAAGCCATCACGTCCTCCCTAGGGGATCTGGTCGGCAACAGGCGGCGCCGGACGCGAGATGAGATCTGGTCCTTGAGGGATGTCACCCTCACGGTTGGCGAGGGCGAGGCTGTGGGCGTGATCGGTCGGAACGGTGCTGGCAAGAGCACCTTGTTGAAGATCTTGAGTCGTATCACGGAGCCCACCAGCGGTGTCTCCCGAACTCGAGGTCGCGTCACATCTCTCTTGGAAGTCGGCACGGGATTCCATCCAGAGCTGACTGGACGCGAAAACGTGTACTTGAACGGCGTGATCCTTGGGATGACCCGCAGGGACATCGACCGCCGGTTCGATGAGATGGTGACCTTCGCCGGCGTCGAGCGGTTCATCGATACCCCAGTGAAGAGGTACTCCTCAGGGATGTATCTGCGGCTGGCCTTCTCGGTCGCCGCTCATCTCGAGCCCGACATCATGGTGGTGGATGAGGTCCTCGCCGTCGGAGACGCCGAATTCCAGGCTCGGTGCCTCGGGCGGATGGAGACCGCGGAACGGGAAGGACGCACGGTTGTCTTCGTCAGCCACAACTTGGATGCCATCTCGCGGTTGTGTTCGCGGGCCATCTGGATCGAGCAAGGCAAGATCGCGGCCGAAGGGGCCACGAACGAGGTCGTTGAGTCGTATCTCTCAGGACAAGTCGATCGAGCTGTGGCCGGTGCCTCTATCACCGATCCACACGGATCGGTCGTCCTTCACGAGGTCAGGATCATCGATCCATCGGGAAGCCCATTCAGCTTCATCGATCGTGCAGAGCGGTTCTCGGTTGAGACTCGATTCTCCATCCTGCATCCCGTGCCGGGCTTAGGCGTCGGCATCTACATCAATACGCGAAAAGGCGTCGAGGTCGTCAACGAGGGCTGGTTCGACACCGAACGGCAACGGCCTAGCGATCCAGGCCAGTACGTCGCGCGGCTGGATTTCCCTCCCGTCCTGAATTCGGGTGAATACATCGTCGGTGTGTGGATGGGAACGATGTACGAGACGTTCATCGACGTTCCCACAGCGCTCGCCTTCCGGCTCGCGGGGGACACCGATGACCGACCGAAGCGGGCCGTCGTATTGGGTCTTCCCTGGACCGTGACGAGGATCGACTCGAGGAGCGACGGCAACGTCGTATCCCCCGACTCCGAGGAACCGTAACCGCGTGCCCGACGTCTCAGTCGTCATCCCCACGCACAACCGCAGAACGCTCCTTCCGCTCACGATGCACAGCGCCCGGCACCAGCGTTTGGTTGACCTCGAGGTGATCGTGGTCGACGACGGCTCCGACGACGGCACGGCCGACTGGTTGGAGCGCGTCGGCGATGCCCGCGTTCGCGTCGTCCGTCACGACGTCGCACAGGGCGTGAGCGCTGCGCGGAATCATGGGATCGACGAAGCGCGCGGCAAGTGGGTGGCCTTCTTGGACGACGATGATCTGTGGGCGCCGCAGAAGCTTGCACTGCAGCTCGATGCCCTCCGCGAGACCGGACGACGATGGGCATATGGCGGGACGGTCGAGATGTCGAAGGACAACGTTGTGTTCGATGGTCGGCCACCGTTCACACCCGACGAGATCGCGCGGGAGATCACGAGGCGCAATATGGTCCACGCCGGCTCCTCCAACGTGATCGTCGAGAGGGAATGGCTTCCCCAGCCCGCGTTCGACGGCACCTTCCATCACTCGCCGGACTGGGATCTGTGGATCAGGCTCGCCCGTATGGGTCCGCCCGCCTGCGTCTTCAGGCCGTTGCTTGCCTACCGGCTGCACCCGGGGAATGAGTCTCTCGACATGCAAGCGATGTTCGACGAGGCCGACGAGATCGAGCGACGCTACGGTGGGTCCGTGGATCGAGTGCAGTTCTACCGATACCTCGGAAGCTTGTCCCTCAAGACCGGATGGAATCGAGAGGCCATCCGGTTCTACCGTCGAGCTGCACAAGCTACCGGTGGCCGCTATCGGCGGACGGAACGGTTCCTGGATGTATGGGAAGTTCTCACCGAAGTGCTTCGCGCGCGAGCTGCCCCGTTCGGCGTTCGGTTGCCGTCGCTTCGCTGGCGCGGAGACCCACACGCCGGCTGGAAGCAGGAAGCACAAGAGTGGATCACGGAGCTGGTCGAGGAGGAACGGAGGACTTCGTCGGGGAGCGTCGGATGAAGAGGCGTCGATCCAAACTCCGCCTGTTCGCGTCGTCGGCTTCCCGAGACAGGGCACGTTTTCGGGCCTCGCTGCGACCGACCGACGTCTTCCTGGTCGGGCATCCGCGATCGGGGAATACGTGGTTGGCGTATCTGCTCGCCATCTTGCTCGAGGGAGGCGATCCGGCCGGCCGGATCACCGTGGCGAACATCGGAGACTTCATCCCGGTCATTCACGGGCACGACGCCTTGATCGTCAGGCACGATGCGAAAGCCGACCCTCGGATCTTCCGGAACGAGCGACCGAACTTTCCCCGCCTCTATCCTCGCAGCTTGTTCATCGTCCGAGATCCACGTTCCACCCTCGTCTCGTATTTCCACTACTACAAGACGCTCGCCACCGATGCGCCATTGTCGTTGGATGAGTTCGTCGCGGCGTATCTCACCGATGGATGCATCGCTTCCTTCGAGCCGGACGTCGTGCGCTGGGATCAGCAGGCGCGAGAATGGATCGATCGCTCGAAAGAGCGTCCCGTGATGATCATCAAGTACGAAGATCTTCATCGGGACCGACGAAGCACCCTAGCGAAGGTTGCGATGTTCTGCGATATCCCGCATGCCGACGACGCGATGTTGTCAGCCATCGAACGAGGCTCGTTCGAGGCGATGCAGCGAGAAGAGGGACGGCACGGCGTCGAACCACAGCATCCCCCAGATCCACCCTCCCGCGGTTGGTTCTTTCGCCAGGGCGAGACCGTCGGATGGAAGACCGAGCTCTCGCCTGCAGCGGTCGGCGCGATCGAGAAAGCGTTCGGGCCAACCATGGACTCCCTTGGGTACCTTCGACCTCCTGAACCCCGCAATCCCTGAAGAGCGGTTCACGTGCTGAGACGGGCCTGGCTGGGTTCGCCGGTTCCGTCATTGCGGAGGCCCTTCAGGATCCCTGGTAGGAGCCCGGTGACTTCACCAACACCCATCGCGATGAGGTTCGGGTTCCTCGTGACAACCCCGCGCACCAACAGCCACGGCGCACGCACCAGATCGCGGGCCGCCCGTCTCATGATGAAGGGATCACCCCGACGGAGGTACTTCCCATAGAAGCTGCCCTGCCCCCGAGCGTAGCGGCGGTAAAGCGATGCGAGTTCGCTCCGGTCCTGCCAGGCCAAGTGGCTCACGACCATGCCGGGTTCGTAGACGATCGAGACACCGGCCTTGAGGGCTCGATAGGCCCATTCGTTGTCCTCGCCGGCCAGCCGGAGCGATGGATGCTCGTCGAGGAAGCCGATGCTCGATAACAGGCGGGTCGGGAAGCCCATGTTGGCCGGGAACAGAACGGTCCGCTCGATCCGTGACGTCCGATACACGACCGGCTCTCGAGCGGTGACCACGGTCAGGACGATGCCTGGACCCTCCGGTTCGACTCGACCCGTCAGGATCGACTCGCCGATAGCGGGGACCCGCTCGGCCAGGGTCTCTAGCCATGTGGGCCGGACGCGACAGTCGTCATGCGTGGTGGCCACGTACGCGGTCGTGACTAACTCCAGTCCTTGATTGGTCGCGGCCGCGATCCCGGTTTGGCTAGAGACGACGTGCCGAACGTTCATACCGAGCCTCTCGATGTTCTCGAGCCATGCCCGTACCCGGACGTCGTTCCCCTGGTCGACAACGATCAGCTCCGCGGGCCACGCTGTGCCGGAGGCTATCGATTCGAGGCATCCGCGCAGGAGGTCGCGACCAACCGTCGGGATGACGACGGAGACCTTCTCGGCGACGGTGGGGCTCATCGCATCACCCGTCCAGACCGGCGGCGGCCCGCAGCTGGTCGAATCGCACCACCAAGTCGGCTCTGGAGACGTCCGGACATCGGGTTCCCCAAAGCGGTCCTCCCAGGAGGAACGTCGCGGTCTCACCCGTGTGGTACTCGAGCGCGTACCGGGCCGACCAGTCGTATGTGAACTCGGTGATCGCGAACGACCCAACCGGCGCGGGGTCAACGACGGTCCGCTGGACGCCGCAGACGGCGACGACCTCATTCGGCCGGGAGAGCCGGGCCGCGATGTATTCCGACGACGCGGCGGTGAAATCGGCGGTGTGCAGCCGGACACTCACGCACAGCGCGAGGGACAGCATGGCCCCGGCGGAGAGCGCGCCTGTGCCGACCCAGAGCCAACTGGCCCGCGGGACCACCATACGGTCAGCCAGCAAGGGGATGACTGCCGCAACCAATAACCATGTGGGAGCGAAGATCCGCCCAGACACGCCCCGAGGGACCGTCGCCATCTCCGGAAGATTGATCAGCACGGCGAGGGCGGCTGCCGCCCCGACGATCCGCTTGGCCGACCCTCCATCCGAAGCGTTGGACTCTACGGCTGTGCGGGGAAGGGATCGTCCTAGCCACAGACCAAGCCAGCCGCCGATCGCGAGGATCACAACGCTGAGGGGCAGGGCCCACCACACGGCGAGGGGGATCGAGTGCAGACCGAGTCCGGCGATCGGGAACTTCGCGTACCAGATCGGCTCCTTGAGCAACGCGGTGATCCTCGCGCCGAGCCCGACTGCGGTCCGCTCGTTGTCCCCCGGCCACACGGCGAACGTCGCCAGCGTCACGAAGGCGATCGACCCAGAGATGAACAGGCTACGCATGGGGCGCCTGGGCGTGACCAGGAATGCGGCGAGCGGCAACGCGAAGATGGCCTGTTCGAGGGACAAGAACGCCGCCAGCGTCAGCATGCCACCGAGGATGTATCGCTCTCGCCGATACAACCGGAGTGACCCCAGCGCGAGCGCCAGCCCGAGCGGGACGTGCAGGGCCGAAGGCCACAAGGCGGATTCCGCTCCGAGCGGCGCAAGCAACCACAGCGCTGCGGCAACCTCCGGCCACGGCCGGACCGCTCCGAGATCCTGAAGGAGACCTCGCAGGAGATATGCAACGGTCAGCGTGAGCGCGAGCGGGACGAGCATCAGGAGGCCGAAAGGCACACGCCCGCACAGTGAGGCCAGAAGCAGGATCTCCAGGAACCGGGCGGGACGAACCGCGCCCGTCCCGACGAGTGACTGATGAACGGCACCCGACAGCCCGACCTCCGTGTGACGGATGCAGGAGTAGTAATCATCGGCGAGCGGCTCACCCTTTACGACGACCGGCAGCATGATGAGGAGGAAGATGAATGTGACCAGGACAAGCAGAGCGGTCGCCGCGTCAGGGGTCGACTGCTCGGGCGGATGCTCCTCTTCGTCGGGCCGGGGGCGATCGCGCCGCCGGACGGGGCGAAGCGTCACGATGCGGGCCGCGCGAACACGACGAGCCCGTCCGACTTGCCACGGGCCAAGTCGATGAGGTTCACGCCCATCACGGCCGGGGCGGCCAGCCAGGCCGCGCGCCGGCTGATGTCCCCGTCCGTGCTCAGCCGGTCGATCACCGTGCGGGTTGGAAGCTCGGCAACGTATCGGTGGCCCACTACTCTGAACCCCAAGGACTCCAGCTCCAGTGTGAGAGAACGGAGGGAGTAGTAGACCAGGTGCGGATACTGGTACCGGGTCTGCCACATCCGCCGGATAAGATTCGCACCGCTGCGCGGGTGAGTGCGGGCGGCGAGGTCGGATAGCTTGTAGTAGAGGCCTTCCGTCGACGGGACCTTGATCACCCATATACCTCGCGCGGCAAGCGCCTCCCTCACCGTTGCCGCGAACGCTGCATGCTCCAGGAGTGGGATGTGCTCGATCACGTCGAGCGTCGAGACGATGTCGACGGATCGCGGTTCAACGCTATCCCCGTCAAGGATCCCACGGCGAACGACCCCATCGCCGAGGAGTCTGCACGCGTAGTCATAAGCCTGAAGATCGGGCTCGATCCCGGAGATCTGGAAGCCGGCTCGGCGAGCCGCCAGGAGGAAGAAGCCGAAGCTGCACCCCACGTCGAGGAGGGTGGCGCCGGGGGCAGCTTGGCGGGTTAGCACCTCGAGGATCGGCCTTGCTTGCAGACGACGCGTCTCGCCGACGGATCGCAGGTACGCGTCCTGATCGACGAGTGCGAACTCCGCGACCGTCGGGTCTGAGCGCTCGATCGCGCTGCTGACCAGCCCGCACGACGTGCACGTCCGAGTCAGGAGATCGGGCAGGATCCGGCGATCGGTGAACGCGGACCCACCACACGCGACGCACCGAGGCGGAGGCGAGGCGGACACCGATGCCTACCGTCGCGTCGCTAACGACGGAGCATGCGGCCGAGTGTGCTCGCGACGACCGCCGTCCGCATACGGCAGATCGGGCCTCAGGTCGTTGATCGGGCGCCTCGGCAACCCGCGTGAGGTCGCCGCCACCACGTTCTTCGCGAGGGACACCGCGATCGAGTTGCCCTGACCCGCCGCGACCAACTTCACGGGCGTTAGGCATCGCTCCATCCGCAGGAGACCGAGCGGAGCTACATGCGGGGCGGAGGCCGACCCGGTCCTGATCAGCAAGGGTGGGTCATCGTTCCCGACGATCATGATGTCCGATGGTCGTCGCTCGAGGCTGCCAGCATGACGTTCACGGGATCACGGCCGGCGACAAGATCAGCCGGAGCGACGGCAGGTTCGGGGCGTCGATCGTCGCGGTACGGGAAGTACCGCTTCAGATCGTTGATCGGTCGCTCGAACAGACGCCATGACAGGGCCGCGATGGCCACTGTGACCGACGAGACGAGGACGAAGTTCAGAAGTCTGGGCTCGCCCGTGAACTCCAGCCCGAGCCGCTTCCCAACCCACAGCAACAGGATGGGGACGAATGCATGGAAGATGTAGATGCCGTAGCTGATCCGGCCCAGATAGGAGATCGGTGTCCATTCGAGAACGCGGCCGACCGGCCCCGTGAACCCGCGGCTGGCCGTTGCGACGATCCATCCCAAGACGAGGGCCAGGGCGGTTTCGCCGAAGATGAAATTCGCGGTGACGCCGTGGTAGTGGGCGATGAACAGGAGGACCAGAACCGTGATCCCGCCCACCGGAAGGGCGATATGACTGAGCCGATGGTCAAGTGATCCTCGAGCGCCGTCTCGATCGGCTAGAACGGCGATCAGCGCTCCCATCCCGAGGCTGTCGAAGACGGCGAGCGTAAACGTTCCGGCTGTGTTCCCGTTCAGCAGATCGCCCGGTACGTGAACGCTCGCGTACAGTCGATACATCGGCGAGAGGGCAATCATCCCGACGAGCAGTGGGATGAGCCAGCGCCTCGGAACGAGCAGGACCAACAGCGGCCAGATGAGATAGAACTGCTCTTCCACCGCCAGCGTCCAGAAGATGCCGCTGGGGCCGATCCACTGGTGATGGACCGATATGTAGATGTTGGTGGTGTAGGTGACCATCCATGGCCACAGAAGGCGGGTCGGCTCGATCCCCACGAATATGATCACCGCCAAGACCGCGAAGTAGAGGGGATAGATCCGGAGGAATCGTCGCGCGTAGAACCTGCGGGTCAGGACCGATCGACGATCGCCGAACTCCTCGGTACGCCGACGGCAGCGGAGCAGGATGCCTGTGATCAGGAACCCGCTGAGGACGAAGAAGAGCCTGACGCCGACATGCCCCGGGTCCAGGTTTCCGAAGATCCACGGGAGGGGGTCCGCGTACCATTCGTGTGTCACCAGGACTCCCAAGATGGCGAAGAACCGCAGGGAATCCAGTTGCGTGATGCGAGTCCGATCCGGCCGGATAGCGCGGGTGATCGCCTCGCCGTTCGGAGTCGTGCGAAACATGGACGAGCATTCTAGGTCAACCGCTGTCGCCCGCCTAGGGGTCGGCTGGTTGGGGGGAGGCCCTCTACCATGGGCCCCCCACCTCCCGATCTCAGGCCGGAGGCCGAAGATGAAATCGGCAGAAGAGAGACGCGGATCGGACGGGACCATGGCCGAGCCGGCATCGGCGGACGGTTTTCCGGCGCCCGACGCGCGCGGCCCGCGCTTACTCTCGATCGCGCTCATCTTGACGAGCGTCGCGATCTTCGGCGTCTGGGGGTGGCTCGCAGCCGCCCACGTCGACGATCGGTACCGCATCGATCAGGTTTCGGGCGTCCACATGGCGCTCGCGTGGAACGTCAACCACGGGCAGCTCTACCCGCCGCTGTACGACGGAAGCTCCTACGGAGGGACCCGGTACATGCCGCTGCCGATCGTCATCGATGCGGCGGCAGCGCGCCTGACCGACGACTACCTGGTGTCTGGCAAGCTGCTGAGTTACGCATACGCCGCGGGACTCCTGGTGCTCGTGGTGGTCATCCTCCGGACGATGCGGTGCCCATGGTCGCTCGCCGTCGGGTTCGCGGCGATGGTCCTGGTCACCGAGACGGGGCTCGCCGCGAGCATGGATGCTCGCTCGGATGCCCTTCCGGTACTGCTGCAGGTAGCGGCGGTCGCCCTGATCCGATATCGCCGAAGGCCCGTGGCCACTGTGGCCAGTGCGGGTCTGGCCGCCCTGGCTTTCGTGGCGAAGCTGACGGCGGTGTGGGCTCCGATCGCGGTCGTGGTGTGGCTCCTCGTCGAGGATCGTAAGCGGCTGATCCGATTCATTGCGGCCTACGTGGGGTTCGTCTGCGGGCTGTTGGCCGTGTTCGCGCTGGCGAGCCAGGGCCGTCTGTTCGAGAACGTGTTCGGTCTCGCAGGGGCTGGGCTCGGGGGAGCGGGCTCCCTCTTACGGTCGCCGTACCGCTTCTTCCACGAAGCCATCCCGCAGGCGATGGCCGCCTGGGCCCTTGTTCCGCTCGTGGTGGCGGCCGTCTGGTGGTCGGTTCGCCGGCGCAGGCTCTCGATCTGGTGCCTCGGTCTCGCCTCCTACACCGTCGTGCTAATGGTGATGCTCGCCGACCGGGGAGTGGGCTGGAACCAGCTGATCGATCTTCTCGTCCTTGTTGCCCTCGTCGTCGGCGAGCTGGCTGGCGAGGCCGCGGAGGACGCAGGGGTGAGGCCGCTGGCGGCATTCGTCGCGGTGACCGTGCTGTGGGTGAACGCGACGGGCCTAGCCTTCCTCTACGGGCCGGAGATCAAGAAGGTGCGCGATCCCGCCTACCTCGCGACGGTGTCGGCTCGACCCCTGGATGGCGCCGATGCGACCAGGCGGATCCTAGCCGAGGACCCGTATGTACCCGTTTCTTTAGACCAACGACCGGTCGTTGTCGATCCCTTCATGCTGATCACCATCGGAGAGCGGGATCCTGCGGCCGTCCGCGATCTGGTGATGCGGATCCGCGCCCACGAGTTCGATCTGGTGGTGCTGCGTGTCTCCCTGGAGGACCCATCGATGGCGTGGTGGTTCCACGAAGAGGCGTTCGGGGCGGACGTCGCGGACGCGTTGCGCGAGAACTACGTGGAGACGGGATGGGACGCCGGGTACTACGAATACCGGCCGGCCCCTGACTCGAACACCTGAGCGGGCACCCGGCTCGGCGTCGCGGAGAGGGTGGCGATGGCCAGGCCGATCAGGGCGATCACCTCGCCGATGATGAATCCAGCGACGACGCGAGCGAGCGGGGATCGGCCGGTTAGGGCTACTGTGAGGGCAGCTCCGAACAGCGCGATCGCCCAGACGACCGGTAAGCGGGCCTCGGAGCCTGTGGCGACGAGCACCTGGTTCAACACGAGGGAGCCCGTGGCCAACAGCACACCGGTCGTGGCGCCGGCTGCGACCCACCAGGGTGGCCGGAAGCCTGGCCCGAACAGCAGGCCGACCACCGGGGCCCCGACGACGGAGGCGACGGCCCCGCCCAACAGAGCCGCGGCTCCCGTGCCTGCCGCGATCCGAGCCGCTGCGTGACGAAGGGACCGGCCTTGGTCGCTGTCCGCCAGTCGCACGAAGGTGCCCAGCAGCCGGGACAGGATGCCGCCGAACACGAACACGATCGGCAGTCGCGCAGCGGTGACGGTTACGAAGAATACGGAGACGTCGGCCGGGCTGGCGTGGAGGAACGCAAGAACCAGTGGACCACCCGCCAGCAGCAGCTGAGCACCCGCGTTCGCCGACGTGGTGAGAGCCAGGAACCGAGCAGTGCCCCCCACATTCCCCCATGTGGAAGTCTGTCCAGGCTCGGATCGCCGGCGCTTCAACATCGGCCACCACGACGCGGCCGCCAGCGCGCCGAACGGCATGACCCAGGCGAACAGGCGAGTGCCGGCCCCAACCGCGGCCCCGCCCAAAGCGAGCACGAAGCGACACATCGACTCCGACGCTGTCACCAGCCCATATGCCTTGAATCGGCCGGAACCGGCCAATCGTCCCCGCACGATCATGAAGGCGCCGAAGGCGACAACGATACATCCCGCCACTGCGGCCAGATCCCCCTGGCCGAGGAAAAGCTGATCGCGGAACCACCATGTGAAGGCGATCACGGCGATGGCCACGGCCGCGATGGATGTCCAGATCCTGACGAGTGAGACCGTTCCCGATCCGGCCCCGCTCTCAGCCCGCAGCGAGCCGCGCGTGACGTACGTCTCCACCGAGTACAGGAAGATGCTCACGGTCAGGTACTGGATCGTCCAGAGGGTCCCGATCGGCGCGTACCCGACCTCGCCAAGCGACCTGGT
>JGI10216J12902_100697548_pt1 | contig 12069 bp, 10 predicted proteins | sample KanNatreferecore_FD_12902 | JGI IMG/M metagenome (IMG submission 12902)
TGCGGCGCCGAGGAGCCCGATGGCGAGCCCGGATCGGTGCGGGGACGGCAGCCGCAGGGAGGCCACAGTCGCGCCGGCGCGGGGCGAGCGCCCCATTTCGTCAGTCGAGAAGCGTGTTCAAAGGACGGAGGGTTCTCTCCCACGTCAGTGCCTGCGCCTGGGCGTACGCCTCGTCGCTCTTGCGCTGCCAGCGCTCCTCTGTACTCAGCGATTCGATCAAGGATGCGAACGTGTCCTCCTCGTACGGGACGGAGCCGCGCAGGAGCTCGAGGTGGCGTCGCCAGGCGGGGACCAGGACCGGGAGGCCGTAGGCGATGTAGTCGAGATGCTTCGCCGAGAACCCGTCGCGCCGGAGCTCGTCCTTCGTACACGTGATGAGCCCAAACTGGTACTGCTCGAGCACGTCGGGCGAGGCCCAGCCAAGGTAGTTCAGCTCGAGCGCCGGGTCGGGAGGTGGCCCCCCGTAGACGTCGACATGCGGGTAGAGCTTCGACAGCCGAGAAAGCAGCGGCAGGTTGATGTACTGGGAGGAGAGCGATCCGAGGTAGACGACTCTCGGAGGGGAGGCGAACCGGACGCGGCGGGAAACGGGCACACAGCCCCAGTTCAACTGCCTCAGATTGCGCCCGCTGATCCCGTAGTGGTTGAGTGCGTAACGCGCGTATGACTCCCAGCCGAACGACAACCCATCGACGGACTCGAACAGCTCCGTCTCCAGGCGACGAAATTTTCCGTGCTGCCGCTTCGTGAGCTTGCCCTCGTCGTACAGCTCGTCGGCGTAGGGGCCTGGGCAGTCGTAGAAGGTGATCGCGGAAGTCTTCGTCGTCAGCACGCCCGCGTCCTGAGGATGTTCACAGATGACCATGTCGAAGTCGTCCAGTCGATGGGTCGAGCTGAGGAGGCTGCGCCGGAGGCGGTAGTCCGCCAGGTGGAGGAAGTAGGAGATGCGCCGGCGGCCGAAGCCCCATCGGCGGGTCAGCACGAAGCCGGCTTCCACGAGGTAAACGGCCAGCTTCCGGAGCCCGAGACCCGGGAGCTTGTTTCCGAGCGTGCCCTTGGTCTTCGAGGCTCTGCTCAGGTAGTACGTGTTGACGAGCTCGACATCGTGGCCGTGTTGCCGGAGAAACGCGTCGACTGCGGCCGGCTTGACGCCGTTCGCGTACCCGTCCATCTGCGCGAAGAGCAGCACGCGCTTCGCCTCCGCTACGGTCTTCTCCCGACCGTCGAGCGCGGCCTCAGGCGGGACCACCGAGACTCCACCGTCCGCGACTCGCGTCCGACATCCGCATGGATCGCACTGTAGCCACCGACCGGGATTCGTCACGTCTCGCCTCCCGATGCTGCAGGTCGTAACCCCGTACGGACGGCAGGGGCCGAGCTCCCGGGTGCGCGTGTTCGACTGGCTCGACCGAACCGCGATCTCGACCGCCGTGAGCAGCTACGTGTCGCACCACAACTCGAGCCCGCGCTACCTGGCACGACATCCTCTCGCGGTTCTCGAGGCAGAGCGGCGGCTTCGAGGCATGGCGACCGATCGCTCGCACCCTCTGCTGCTGCACCGCGAGGCCTCGCCTCTGAGCCGCGGCGCGCTCGAGCGGCGGCTTCTGTCCCGCGCGGAGTTCACGGCGTACGACTTCGACGACGCCCTGCAGTGGGACACCGGCTCGGGACCGCTGTACCGCCGCTGGGCCCCGAAGGCGCCGAAGGCCACGATCGGCGCGCGGTACGCGGACCGCGTGATCGCCGGGAACGCCGTGCTCGCCGAGTGGGCGTCCGGCCTCAACCGCGACGTCGTCGTCATCCCGAGCTGCGTGGCGCCCGACTCGTATCGGCAGAAGACCGACTACGAGCTGGCAGCCCCGCCCCGGCTCGGCTGGGTCGGCTCGGCGGGCAACGAGGTCTATCTGCTCCTCGTCGCCTCCGCGCTGCGCGAGCTTCACCGCCGTACCGGCGCCCGCCTGACGCTCCTCGGCACGACCAGCCCGAGCCTCGGAGAGCTGGAGACGATCGTCGACCGCATACCCTGGTCGGAGGCTACCCAGCACGACCTGCTCGCAGACTTCGACGTCGGCATCGCGCCCGTCCCGGACGGGCCGTACACACGGGGCAAGAGCGGGTACAAGCTGCTCCAGTACGGAGCTGCGGGCCTGCCGACGGTCGGGAGCCCCGTGGGCGTAAACAGCGAGATCCTCGACCAGTTCGGTATGCCCGCGCCGGAGACCGGCGACGAGTGGGTGGACGCCGTGCTCGAGCTGCTCGAGCAGCCGATCTCGCGGCGCGCCGCCCGGGGTCGGGCGGCTCATGATGTCGTGAGGCAGCACTACTCCTTCGAGGCCTGGTCAGCCCGGTGGACGGACGCCGTGGGCGTCGGCGGCGGCTAGGGCGTGCTGGGGCTGGGCCGCGCGGACGGGCACCAGGTGTTGCGTGCCGACCCCGCGAGGAGCCAGCGACCTACGTGGCCCGGGCGCCGTCTCGCCGATGAGGATGACCGCGACCAGGGAGAAGGACATGAGGTCCAGCCTGCCGACGGACCAGACACCCTCCGCCACCCCGAGCATGCCAATCGTGCTCAGCACGAGCAGCACGCCGTTCCGCGCTCGGCCCGCGGACCAGATCGCCGCGATCGCGACGCACACGAGGACGACCGCTCCGACTCCACCTGCGACGAAGAGGACGTCCGTCCATTGGTTGTGCGTGCTGCGCTGCGCGGCCATCGGGATCTCGCTCGACTGGGCCAGGGACTCCCACCTCCACGGGCCGTAGCCGAACCACGGCGACTCGCCGATGTAGTCCCAGGCGACCCTCCAGAGGGCCGGCCTCGTCGTCAGCGAGGTCTGCGGCCATTCGCGCTGGACCACGTACATGGCGGCGGCGGCGCTGCCGATCAGCACCGTCCAGGCCGTCGCGGTTCGCGCGAGCGAAGCCCGAGCCTCGTCGAGTCGTGGGCGCACGACCGCCAGGGCAACCACCGCCACGATCGACGCTGCGGCGGACGTCCGGCTTCCCGTCGCGATCGCCATGCCTGCGAGGTAGAGGACGAGCGCGAGCCGCGTGCGCCCTGTGAACCCGAGGTACGTCAGCGGGATCGCGGCGGCGAGGATGATCCCGAGGAGGTTCTCGTTCGGGAGCACTCCCTGGAAGCCGAGGCCGCTGCACGCGCCCTCGCAGGGGACGACGAACGCGACGTCATACCGGAAGAGGCTCAGGAGGCCGCCGGTCGCCGCGAGCAGGACGGCGAACGCTCCAGCCCCTAGACTCGAGCCGCGCCCTCGCGGGAGCACCGTCGCCGCGAGAAGGCAGACGAGGAGCACGCCGCTCCTGGTCGCGATCAGGCTCCCGCCGTGCAGGTTCCCCCCGGCGATCGCGAGAGCACAGAGGAGGATCGCGATCAGGCCGGCTGCGTGCGCCTGTGCCCGTCCGGCGCCGACGCGCCACACAAACAAGGCTGCCGCGAGCCCCGCGAGAACGAGGAGCGTCAGCTGTCCCACCGAGCTGTACCAGGCCGGGTGGATCGCGACGAGATCGCCGAACACGTCGTGCCGCTTCTGGAGTGTGCCCGTCGCCGCGACCAGGACGTCCGGCAGCAGGACCAGCGTGCCGATGGCGAAGGTCAGCGCCGCCGAGGAATCGAGCGCTCCCGCGGACCGCGCTTCGCGGATCCCTCGAACGAGGAGCACGAGTGCGAGTGCCGAAGCACCCGCGAAGACGAGCGCGATCGCGGAATGAGACACGTCAGTTCACCTTGACACCTCATTATCGGGCGCAATTCGTCGTCGTTGAGCGGCGCCCGAGACTTTTCGCCGAGGGCGACTATCCTTGGAGCTGTGAAAGCGCACGCGCCCGAGGCCGACCACGGCGACTGACATGGAGCTTCGGCACTACATTCGTGTGCTGCGCGCGCATCGACTCCTGGTCGTGACGAGTCTCATCGCGTGCCTTGCCGCAGCGGCGGCTCTGGCGTGGGCGGCAACACCGACCTATTCGGCCGGCACCCAGCTGTTCATCGCAGCGAGCCCCGGTGCCGAGGATGCGGGCGCGTCCTACCAGGCGAGCGTGTTCTCCCAGGAGCGCGCGCTGTCGTATGTCCACATCATCTCGAGCCCGGTAGTCCTGGACGCCGTCATCGACGAGCTGGACCTGCCCCTGACGAGCGCGGAGCTTGCCGGGAAGATGAAGGCGTCGGTGCCGACCGGGACCGTGCTCATGGACATCACCGTCGACGACTCGTCTCCGGAAAGGGCCGCTGCGATCGCAGCGGCGGTCGCGAAGCAGTTCTCCGCCTTTGTCTCGCGCCTCGAGACTCCGGCCGGCGCGGGGGACTCACGCGTCACGGCCACGGTCACCCGGCCCGCGGATGTCCCCACCAGCCCGATCTCGCCGCGAAAGCCGATCTATCTCGCGCTGGGTCTCCTCTTCGGTCTCGTGCTGGGTGTCGGCGGCGCCTTTGCGCGGGAGGCGCTCGACCGCCGGGTTCGAACCGCAGACGACGCAACGTGGGCCTCGGGCGCACCGGTTCTCGCAAGTGTGGCGGAGGGGGCCGACTCCGATGCGCAACCGCTCGTCGTCGCCGCCGAGCCCACGTCCTCCCGAGCCGACGGCTACCGCCGCCTGCGCGCGAACGTCTCTGCCCTCGTCGATGGGAAGCAGGCTCCGGCCTTCGTCGTCACGAGCGCTGTCGCGGGGAGCGGCAGCGCCGTCGTCGCCGCCAACCTCGGAGTCGCGTTCGCCGAAGCCGGACATCGTGTCCTGGCAATCGATGCCGATCTCCGCAGCCCCGCGGTGGCCGAGCTGCTCGACATCCCCGCGATCAGCGGGCTGGCCGATCTCCTCCATGACGATCTCTCGCCGGCGGAGGTGCTCGAGACCTGGAACGAGGACGTTCCGCTCACCGTCGTCGGGAGCGGTACGGCTGCGGACAATCCCGGCGAGCTGCTCGCCTCGCAGCGCCTCGCCGCCTTCCTGGCCGAGGCCTCCAAGCGCTTCGACGTCACCATCGTCAACACGCCCCCGCTGCTCGAGTACTCGGATGCGGCGGTCGTCGCGCAGGCGACGTCCGGTGCACTCGTCGTCGCGCGGTCCGACTCGACTCGTGCCGAGGATCTGAAGGCGGCGGCCAACACGCTGCACGCCGTCGACGTCGAGCTGCTCGGGGTCGTGCTGAACACCGCCAAGGGTCGGCGCCGAGGTCGTGGCGCGGCACGACGCCGCGACCGCGCCCACGTCCCGCAGCTCGCCCAGCTCGACGGCCAGCGCGCACCCGGGCGCTGAGGATCGACGTTCTCGACGAACGCCGGCGGGCCGCGTAGGAGTCTCCGCGTCAGATGGGCCTAGTCAGTCTGTCGAGCATCGATCTCCTCCTGGCCTGCCCCCGCTGCAGAGCCGGTCTCGTTCGTTCCGAGGACGGATTTCACTGCAGCGCCGACGGCTGCGCGCTCAGCGCTCCCGGAGCGTTCCCCTTCGCGGGCCGGCTGCCCGTACTCGTCGACTTCGACGCGAGCATCCTGCGGCGTGAGGACTTCGCCCAAGCTGAAGCGACTCACGTCGCGCCGGCCCGGTGGTCCGGTGAGCGTCTGCCGTCGTGGCTGCGTGGACTGTGGAAGCCCCACAACGCCGTGGCCGAGCGCAACGTCGACCTGCTCCTTTCGCGGCTCGACGGCGCCGCCACTGTCCTCGTCGTCGGCGGCGCCACCGTCGGGAACGGCGTGGAACGCCTCTACGCGGACCGGGCGATCAGCACGATCGCGTTCGACATTCAGGGCAGCCCGCTGACCCAGTTCGTCGCAGATGCCCATCGGATCCCGCTCGGCGACGGGTCGGTCGACGCGGTCGTGGTCCAGGCCGTGCTCGAGCACGTCGTCGATCCCGGGCGCGTCGTCGCGGAGATTCGCCGGGTGCTCCGCGAGGACGGGCTCGTCTACGCGGAGACGCCGTTCCTCCAGCAGGTGCACGCAGGCCCATACGACTTCACGCGCTTCACCAGCAGCGGGCACCGGTACCTGTTTCGCGGCTTCGAGGAGATCGCGGCGGGGCCGGTCGCAGGCCCCGGGACGCAGCTTCTCTGGAGCGTCGATCACGTCGTTCGCGGCGTGCTGAGGTCGGAGCTCGCCGGCAAGCTCGCACGCGCGCTGCTCTTCCCGTTGCGGTATCTCGACCGGGCCATCCCTGACTCATACGCAATGGACAGCGCGTCCGCCTACTACTTCCTCGGCAGACGTACGCAGCGTGAGCTGACCCCGGAGGAGATCGTCGTCTACTACCGCGGCGCCCAGCGAGCGCGCGACGAGCCACCGCCGTCGAGGCTTCATTAGCATCCGCACTCGTGGCGGCGCCGACCTCGGAGAGTTGGAACGGGTGCAAGGTCCTGGTGACCGGCGCCGCTGGATTCATCGGCAGCCATCTCGTCGAGGCCCTCGTCAGGAGCGGCGCCGATGTGCGGGCGTTCGTCCGTTACAACTCGCGGAACGACTACGGCTGGCTCGAGGAGCTGGATCCGAGCGTCTACCACGAGATCGACGTCTTTCGCGGCGACCTGGCCAACCCCGAGGCCGTGACCGGGTCGGTCGAGGGCCGCGAGAAGGTCCTCCACCTCGGGGCCCTGATCCCGATTCCGTACTCCTACCGGCATCCTCGGGAGTTCATCTCGGCCAACGTCGTCGGCACGCTCAACGTGCTCGAAGCGTCACGGCGAGCGGACGTCGTGAGGATCGTCCAGGTCTCGACGAGCGAGGTGTACGGAACGCCCCTCGCGGTACCGATCGCCGAGACCGCGCCCCTGAACGCCCAGTCGCCGTACGCGGCCTCGAAGATCGGCGCCGACCAGCTGGCCTCGAGCTATCACGCGTCCTTCGACCTCCCGGTCGTCGTGGCGAGGCCGTTCAACACGTACGGCCCACGACAGACCGCCCGGGCCGTGATTCCCACGATCGTCTCGGCGGCCCTGACGGCGAGCGAAATCGCCCTGGGGTCGACAGACCCGACGAGGGACTTCCTCTACGTCGAGGACACCGTCAGCGGGCTCATGCGCTGTGGCGAGGCGCCGGGAGTCGAGGGCGAGGTCATCAACCTGGGAACGGGTGTCGAGATCTCGATCGGCGACGTCGCCCGGCTGATCCTGGAGGAGCTCGCGATCGACAAGCCGATTCGCCTGGCGGAGGAGCGCATGCGGCCGGAGCGCAGTGAGGTCGAGCGTCTGCAGGCCGACGTCGGGAAAGCGACCGCCCTCCTCGACTGGAAGTCCTCCGTGGCCTTCGCGGAAGGCGTTCGCCGCACCATCGAGTGGTTCAGAGAGTCGGTCGCGAAGTACAAGCCCTCGATCTACAACGTGTGAGTCGTCGCGCGACGACTACTGCGTCCCGGACGAGGCGATCCTCTGCGTTCCGACGTCGTCGCTCACATGCACCGGCGGTGGTACGGGAGATCGATCGAACTCCTCGTCGAGTAGCGCCAGCTCACCCTCCTCGAGAAGCGTGATTGCACGGTCGTAGTCCTCGTGACGGCCGATGTCGAGCCACAGACCGTCGTACTCGAACGCGCCGATCGGTGCGTTGGCCCGAAGCAGACTCTGGACGAGATCGGGGAAGTCGAAGTAGCCACAGTCCGGAACGAAGCTCAAAACTGCGGGCTCGAGCACGTAGATCCCCATGCTCACGGTGACGTCGAGCGTCGGCTTCTCCGTGAATCCGACGATGTTCGGGATGCCCCGCATCGCGGGCTCGACCGTGAGAATGCCGTAGTTCATCTCCACGCGCCGCTTCGTCGTCGCGATCGTCGCGAGGTTGCCGCTTGCTCGGTGCGCTCGCACCAGCTCGCGGAAGTCGAAGGTCGTGACGAGATCGCCGTTCAGCATCAGGAACGTGTCGTCCAGGCCCGGAATGAGTCGCAGCGATCCCGCAGTCCCGAGTGGCGCGTCCTCCCGGACGTAGGTCAGCTCGACGTTGTGGTCGGTCCCGTCGCCGAAGACCGCCTCGATCACGTGTGCGAGATGGCCGACGGACAGCGTGATGTCCACGAACCCCTGGCGGGCAAGCTGGCGGATGACGACCTCGAGAATCGCCCGGTCGCCGAGCGGCATCAGCGGCTTCGGAAGCACCGACGTGTACGGTTTCAGTCGGGCTCCCTTGCCGCCCGCCAGAATCACGACCTTGGTCGTGCGCGCGGGCTCTGCACGCGTGGCCGACGCCGATTGGAGCAGGCGGAGATCCAGGTCCTCGCTCACGTGATTTCCTCGGCGACCGGAGCTAGTTGCTCGGGGCGTCGCCTGACCGAGAGGCGGCCATCCGTGCGTGAGACCGCGACGTCGATTCCGAGGACCGCGGCGACGGTCCAGAAGAGGATGGCCGTGTCCATCCAGATCGAGCGCCGCGCGACGTACGCCCGGTCGATCTCGATCTTCGCCGGCAGCAGCCGGTCGGCGTAGCTCCCCGCGAAGTCGGGCCGCTCGAGGATGTGACTCTCCTTGGCGAAGGCCAGCTGCGTCAGTCCCGTGATGCCCGGCCTGACGCGAAGGACCGCTTGGTATTCCTCCGGGTAGAGCGCCACGAAGGCGGGGTCCTCCGGTCGGGGTCCGACCAGGCTCATCTCTCCCCGAACGACATTCCAGAGCTGTGGGAGCTCGTCGAGCTTGGTGCGCGCCAGAAACGACCCCACGCGCGTGAGGCGCGGGTCGTCGCGCGAGGTCAGCCGAGGGCCGCTCGAGTCACGTGGCATCTTGCGGAATTTCAGCATCGCGAACTCCCCTCCGCGATGACCGACCCGCCGGCTTCGATAGAGCACGGGTCCGGGGCTGTCGAGCTTGATCGACACCGCGAGCAGCAGCCCGAGCGGCGCGAGCAACACGAGCAGGAAGAGAGCGAGTGCGATGTCGTAGGCGCGCTTTGCGAACGAGGACTCAGGCCCTCGGGAGGAACTCGTCACCGTCTCGACGCACGACGACCGTCTCGCAGGCCGTTGCGACGAGTCCACTAGCCGCAGGTGCTCCACACCCTCTCTCCCTCTGGCCGCCGTCCCCTCTGACGACAGGCCCTTGCGGGCATGCCGTGTTTCAAATGATAGTGAGGAGACTTGAGGATTCAACCTGCCCAACGGTCTAGGGCCGATCGGCGATCGGCGCAGTGGACGGCGGCCGTTCGGCCGACGGTCTGCCTCGTCGGGGGGCCTGATGTCGACGCTCGCCAGGCGTTGATGGAGGCGCTCGGTCGCGACTTCGACGTCTGCGCGCTCGGGACCGAGCCGGCGCTCGCGGGCTCGTTTGCCAGGAAGGGTCTCAGGTATCGCACGTACCGCATGTCTCGTGGTGCGAGCCCGCTGGGCGATCTGTACTCGCTCTGGCGGCTCGTCAGGATCTTTCGCGAAGAGCGGCCGGCCGTGGTTCACACGTTCGACTCCAAGCCCGGAATCTGGGGCAGGCTCGCGGCGAAGCTGAGCGGCGTGCCCGTCGTCGTCGGCACGCTGCCGGGGCTCGGCAGCCTCTACGCAGCACCCAGCTGGAAAGGGAGGCTCGTGCGCCTCGTCTACCAGCCCCTGCAGACTCTCGCGTGTCATGCCGCGGATCTGACCACCTTCCAGAACGAGGACGATGCACGCGAGTTCGAACGACGCCGCGTCGTGCCGGCGGCTCGGGCTGCGGTCATCCCCGGGTCCGGTGTGCAGACTGCCGTCTTCGCTCCGGCTGCTCCGGAGGCGGCCGCCGAGCTGCGGACGGGCATCGGTCTCGACGGCGACATCGTCGCTCTCATGATCACGCGCCTCGTGCGCTCGAAGGGTGTGCTGGAGTTCGCGGCCGCTGCGAAGGCCGCGCGCAGCGCGAATCCCGCCGTCACCTTCCTGCTCGTGGGCCCGGAGGACGCCGACAGCCTCGACGCAATGACGCCGGAGGAGCTGGACGACGTGCGCGACTCGGTGACGTGGCTCGGCCAACGCGACGACGTGCGGGACGTCCTTGCCGCCGCGGACATCTTCGTCTTCCCCTCGTTCTATCGCGAGGGCGTGCCGCGTGTTCTCCTCGAGGCGGCGTCGATGGGATTGCCCCTCGTCGCCGCCGACGTCCCCGGCTCACGGGACGTCGTCGAGGACGGCGTCAACGGCTTTCTCGTCCCGCCTCGTGATGCGACTGCAATCGCGGAAGCGGTCCTGCGGCTGGCGGCCGCGCCCGAGTTGCGGCAGCGCTTCGGCGCGAGCTCGCGCGAACGCGCGCTTGCCCGTTTCGACCTCACGCATGTCGCGGCGCAGATCGAAGCCGTCTACCGGGATCTCCTGACGGCGAAGCGGGTCCTCTGATGCGCCGGCTCCCCAGGCCGGGAACGTTCCTCTCGCGGGTCGGATTCAACGGGCTGGCGCAGATGGCCCCGATCATCGTCAGCCTCGCGCTCACGCCGCTCCTCCTCACCAGGCTCGGCCTCGACCGCTACGGGCTCTGGGCGCTCGCGCTGATCGTCGTCAGCACGGTGACGTCGCTCGACGGGGGCGTCTCCGCGTCGCTCGCGCGCTTCTTCGCGATCCATGCGGCGCGCGATGATCGCGCGGACGCCGGCCGCCTCCTGTTCGGCTCGCTGCTCTTCTTCGCCGTCTTCGGGCTCGTCCTGACGGCGGGATCGCTCATGCTCGCGCCGACCCTCGTCGACCTCTTGCACATTCCGGCCTCCCTCGAGAGCGAGGCGACCTGGCTCTTCCGATGGTTGCCGCTGCTCGCGATCCTCGCGCTCGCGGCGGACGCGATGGGAGCGTTGCTGCAGGGGAACGGGCAGTTTCGCGAGCTCGCGATCGCGACCTCCGCCTCGTCGGGTCTCTTCGCGGTCGCCGTGATCGTGTTCGTCGGGTCGGGAGCCGAGCTGCCCGAGCTCTATGCGTGCGCGGCTCTGCGCTATGCCGGCATGGCCGTCGCAGGGCTCGTCCTCGCCTGGAAGCGCATCGCCGCGCAGCGCCCCTTCCTGCCCTCCTGGGCGACCGTCCGCGAGGTCGCGGGCTACTCGTCGCGCATGCAGGTCGCCTTGATGACGGGCTTTGTCAACGCCGAGCTCGACGGCTTCCTGATCGCCGCGGTCGCGGAGGTCAGCTACGTCGGTCTCTACAGCATCGGCCTGCAGGCTGCATCCGCGGCGCGGAGCGTACCCCTGTATGCCTTCTCGCCCCTGCTGACCCGTCTGACCACGACCTTCCGTCATGGCGGGAAGGCCGCAGCCTCCGCCGAGTTCGACCTCCTGGAACCCCGCTGGCTGCCGAGCGTGCTCGGGTACGGCGCGCTCAGCATTTCGGCGATCGGCTTCAGCGTGACGGTTTGGCTCGGAGACGACTACGTCCTGAGCGGTGTCACGGCGGTCGTGCTACTCACCGGGTACATCGTGCACGTGGGGTTGACCGGGATGAGAACGTGCTACGTGCGCGCGATCGGGCGTCCCGGTCTCGAAGCCCGCTACTCGACCGTGTGGACGATCTCGAACGCCGCGCTGACCGTTCCGCTCGCGCTCGTCGCGGGGATGATCGGCGTGGTGAGCGCGACGGCCGCGACGGGGATCCTCGCCTCGGCGTACTTCGTCGTCCTCTGCCGGCGCACCGAGCGGCTCCCGTTCCTCCTTCCGTCGCGGCGGTCGTGGGTGCTCGCGGCGACCGCGGCGGTCCTCACGGTGCTCGGCGAGCTTCTCGTGCTCGGGACCGACGTCCACGGGTTCGTCGGGCTCGTGCTCACGGGCGTGCCGCCGCTCGTCGCCGTCGCGATCCTGCTTCCCTTCGAGCGGCACCGGTTCCCGGTGTTCCAGCGCCCGCTTCCGGCCGATAACGTCGACGTGACGACTGCGCGACGTGACAGCGCGTGACCTTGCCGACGCTCGACATCGTGATCGTGAACTGGAACACGGGGACCTATCTCCGCGACTGCCTGCGCTCTGTCGCTGACTCGGAGCGCACCCGTTTCGAGCTCGGGAAGATCGTCGTCGTCGACAACGCGTCGACCGACGACTCGCTTGACGCCGTCGACAGTTCCAGCCTGCCGCTGCAGATCCACCGGAACGACGTCAACCGCGGCTTCGGAGCGGCGTGCAATCAGGGGGCTCGAGAGTGCAGCTCGGACTTCCTCCT
>JGI10216J12902_100025313_pt1 | contig 12068 bp, 11 predicted proteins | sample KanNatreferecore_FD_12902 | JGI IMG/M metagenome (IMG submission 12902)
CGCCGCAGCGATGTGGAACGCCTGCCGCGAAGGCGGGCGGCGCGGCCTCGATGAGCTCGCGCAACGGATTGCGGCCGGTGCAAACTGGGACGATCTGGTGCTGCCGGCCGGCCAGCTCGGCGCGTTGCGGCAGATCGCGGCCCAGGTGCGCCAGCGTGCACGCGTCTACGACCAATGGGGCTTTGGCGCTCGTCATGCGCGCGGGCTCGGCGTCGCCGTATTGTTCAGCGGCCAGAGCGGCACCGGCAAGACCCTGGCGGCCGAAGTGCTCGCCAACGATCTTGCGCTCGATCTCTACCGCATCGACCTGTCGTCGGTGGTCAGCAAGTATATCGGAGAAACCGAGAAGAACCTGCGCCGCGTGTTCGACGCGGCCGAGGAAAGCGGCGCGATCCTTCTGTTCGACGAGGCCGACGCCTTGTTCGGCAAGCGCAGCGAGGTGAAGGACAGCCACGATCGCTACGCCAATATCGAGGTCAGCTACCTGCTGCAGCGGATGGAGGCTTATCGCGGGCTGGCCATCCTGACCACCAATTTGAAATCCGCGCTCGATGCGTCGTTCCAGCGCCGGCTGCGCTTCATCGTCAATTTTCCATTTCCCGATATCGGGCAGCGCGAGGCGATTTGGCAACGCAGCGTGCCGGCCGCGGCGCCGACCGATGCGCTCGACTTCGGCAAGCTCGCCCGCCTCAACGTCACCGGCGGCAGCATACGCAATATCGCGCTCAACGCGGCGTTCCTGGCGGCGGACGACGACGCGCCGCTCACCATGCGTCACCTCCTTGCTGCCGCGCATGCCGAAAGCGCCAAGCTGGAGCGCCCGCTGGCCGAAACCGAAACGCGAGGATGGACATGACACGCCGTCCGCAACGCGTCCACGTTACCATCGATCGCCTGGTGCTGCGTGGCTTTCCGCCGGAACAGCGCGATGTGATCGCGGCGGGCCTGAGGAGGGAATTGATCGCCTTGTTTGCCGCGCCGGAGAGGAGGCATGCGTTCGGAACGAGCCGCAGTGTGGACAAACTCAGACCGGAACGCTTCGCGATGGCGCCGACGTCGACGCCGGGAAACGTCGGTGCCGCAGCCGCGCGCCGCATCTTCAAAGGGGTAGGGGAATGACCAAGATGCCACACCGGGCGAGCCGCCCCACATCCGATCATGACGTCGGCGGACAAGGCAATCGGTCAGCAACGCAAATGCGCGAATCTCAACGTGTCGAGCGCCCGACGATCGACCTGTTGCGCGCGGCTGCGAACGATCCCTCACGGCCGCTCGATACGCAGGTGCGGCGCCCGCTCGAGCAGCGGCTGAACTACGATCTTGGCCATATACGCATTCACAGCGGCAGGGCCTCGGATGCCGCGGCAGGACGGTTGAGCGCGCGCGCTTACGCCTTGGGGCGGGATATATACCTGGGTGCGGAATCATACGCGCTCACCGGTGAGCGGCGTGAGCGCCTGCTGGCGCACGAAGCCGTACACACGGTGCAGCAGGGCGGCGCCAGCGTCTCGCCGCACGATGGCCTGTCCGTGAGTCGTCCATCGGACGCGGCAGAATTGGAAGCTGCGCGAATTGCGGACGCATTGCCGGGATCGCAGACGGCCATCCGGCGTGAGCCGATGATCGCCGGGGCGGGCGCCAGTGCCGTTGCCAGGGTAAGCCCGCAAATTCAGCGCGATCTGACCGGTCCACAAAAGACATTCGATGGGGATTTCGATCTGAAGCTGAAAACAGAGTCGCATCCCAACGCGAAGAGCGGGATGTCGGGAACGATCAAATTCAAGGCAGGCGCGAAGTCGCCGGATTCCAAGAATATTCGGCTTCTCCAGATTGCACGTGACGAGGATTTGGAGACTGGCAAGGAATACAAATGGACGGGCGACGAGGCCAACCGCATGGATGTAATGACCAAGGCTAACAAGGCCACGGGGGCCGAGGAGGGATATTTCGTCGACTTACTTCACAAGAATCGGAAGCCGCGTACGGCGAAGGCAGATGCGCCCGTATCTCCCTATTACATCGATGACTATGCGGCTCTCAAAAGCCCAAACAACAAAGACGGGAGCAAGAGCGGAAAAACGATCACTGAGGCATCGCTGTGGGACTTTCCGGGTTCGTCCGGAAAACGTCGTTTCTCGTTTGAAACGGCTGCCAAGGCCTCTGACACCGGGTACATCTACGCCACGCTGAAGTGGGGCTTCACGCTCAGCGATCCTGCGAAGGGAACCGTCGAAAAGGAGCATGCGAGTGCGAGTGCCTTCCAGTCGTCGACCTTCAACGCAGCCGTGACAGCATTCGACGAATTCTACAAAAATCCGGGTTCCTCGAAGGCCCCAAAATGACTCTGTGCCTGGAACGACCAATGAAAAATTCTGGCTCGAACAATTTTCAAGCAGCCATCGACGATATCGCCTCGACCGACGCTGACGTGCGCGCCGCTGCCATGGACACGCTGGCCGGAATCGCCGCAGGAGAGGCAGCTCCGTTCTTCCGTCAAGGTCTGCGCGACACCGACGAACGCGTGCGTTCCCACGCCGCGCGGGGCCTGGTGCGGATAGGTCACGCGGAGGCGTTACCGGCGTGTCTCAGCACGATTGACGACAATCCGGATGAACTTCATCTCGACCTGACCCCCTCGGTTCATGCACTCGGGGAGATGGGTATTGAAGCCATGGCGCCATTGCTCGAGCTGATGTCGAGTGGCGAGCGCGACAGGCGCATGCATGCGCAGCGGGCGTTCGAAATGATTGTCGCGCGCCGGTTCGGCTTCCGCCCCGGGCAGGGATTTCCCGACGTGGACGCCGAGAAAGCGGCACGGCGAATTTGGACGGAGAACGGTAGCTACGATTTCGCGGCAAATGTTCGGGGCCGCAAGGCCAGCATCGTCCTGTGGCGCCGCTGGCTCACCAAGGTGAGGTCCGACCGCGCATGACCAGCTTCCCCGGTTCACCTAAAACCTTGCGCGGCGGGCTTGTGCTGGTCGATCCTTCCTCCGGCGCGGTCAGGCGCGTGATCACGCTGCAATATAATCCCGACCAGATTTCGCGCACGCTGCAGGTGCAGGGCGTCGGTGAGGCCGGCGACCGCTCCGAGGCGCTGCGGCTGAAGGGGCCGGCGGTCGAAACCTTCAAGATCGAGGCCGAACTCGACGCCTCCGACCAGCTCGAATTCCCCAACGACAATCCGAACGTGGTGAAGTTCGGATTGCATCCCCAGATCGCCGCGCTGGAATCGATGATCAATCCATCGGCCAGCGACCTGATCGCGCAGAACTCGCAGGCGAGCTACGGCACCATCGAGATCGCGCCTGCCGAAGCGCCGATGGCGTTGTTCGTCTGGAGCGCGCAGCGCGTCGTGCCGGTGCGGGTCACCGAATTCAGCGTCACCGAGGAAGCGTTCGATCCGCAGCTCAACCCGATCCGGGCCAAAGTCAGCCTCGGGCTGCGCGTGCTGTCGGTGGAGGACCTCGGCTTCGCGCACAAGGGCGGCGCGCTGTTCCTCGGCTACCTGCAGCGCAAGGAAATGCTGTCGTCGAAGGCGCCCGCGAGCGGGCTCGACGCGCTCGGCATCGGAGGCATCCCATGACCGACGCGCTGAAGACGCTCGATGCGTTGCTGCAGAGCTCGGCGGCCGGCGCGCAACTGTTCCCGCCGACCAGCCGCTATTACGGCCTCGCCACCACCTCGTTGACCAGCGCCGACGGCCGCACCGTCAATTATTTGCGCCGCCGGTTCGTGCCGCAATCCTCCCGCTTTGCGCTGCTCAAGGAGCATGTCGTCGCCGACAACGACCGGCTCGACAATCTGGCGGCCCGCTATATCGGCGATGCCGAGCAGTACTGGCGGCTGTGCGACGCCAACAATGCGATCCGGCCCGACGAATTGATCGAAACCATCGGACGTCGGCTGCGCATCACGTTGCCGGATGGCGTTCCCGCGCCGAAGGGAGGCCGCTAGATGGCCGGCGGCATCCAGCTCTCGCTGTTGATCGGCCCCGGCGTGCCCGTGCCGGCACTGGCCGATGTCGTCAACGCGCTCGACAGCGTGCAGGTGACGAGTTCGGCTGATTCCAGCGGATTCCAACTCAGCTTCAAGATCGGCAAGAGGTCGCTATTGGAGACCACGCTGCTGCCTGCGGGCTATTTCGATCCGATCATCACCCGCGTCATCATCATCGTCACGGTCAACGGCATGCCGAACGTGCTGATGGATGGCGTCGTCACGCGTCAGGAAATCTCGCCCAGCAACGACGTCGGCAAGTCGACACTCACCATCACTGGCGAGGATTTAAGCCGCATGATGGACCTCGTCGAGATGCCGTTCATGCGCTTCCCGGCGATGCCAGTGGTCGCACGGGTCTACGCCATCCTCGCAAAATATGCCGTGCTCGGCATCGCGCCGGTCGCCGTCCCGCCGATCGTGCCTGACATGACCAATCCGCTGGAGGAATTGCCGAGCCAGAACGGCACCGACCTCGCCTATATCCGGGAGCTCGCCTACAAATGCGCCTACGTGTTCTATGTCGAACCGGGCCCTGTGCCGGGATCGAGCATCGCGTATTTCGGGCCTGACATCCGCATTCCCGCGCCGCAGCCTGCGCTCAATGTCAACATGGACGCGCTGACCAATGTGGAGTCGCTGAGCTTCAGCCTCGATGGCACCGCCAAGAAGATCGTCGTTGTCACCATCATGGATCCGATGACGAAGAAGATCCCGATTCCGATCCCGCTGCCGAACATCAACATCCTGCGTCCGCCGCTCGGCGCGCGGCCGACCATGCCGAGCAAATTGGAGTTTGCCGAAGGCATGGCGGCGCTGGGCCCCGTCGAGGCCGCGAATTTTGCGCTCAGGATGCTGCTCACCGCCAACGATTCCGTCACCGGCAGCGGCACGCTCGACGTGCTGCGCTACGGGCGGGTGCTGCGCTCGCGGATGCTGGTCGGAGTCCGCGGTGCGGGGCTCGCCTATGACGGGCTCTATTACGTCAACAGCGTCACGCACAGCATCAAGCACGGCGAATACAAGCAGAACTTCAACCTGTCGCGTGACGGGCTCATCTCCAACACACCCGCGGTGCTGCCATGACCACGACCACCTCCTCGCCGGAAATCCGCACCTTCTATGGAAAATATCGCGGCACCGTTATCAACAATGTCGATCCGCTGCTGCGCGGGCGGTTGCTGCTGGAAGTGCCTGACGTCACCGGGCTGGTGCCGTCGAGCTGGGCCGAGCCCTGCGTGCCGCTGGCAGGTCCAACCGGTCCGCCAATGGGCGTCTACATGGTGCCGCCGATCGGGGCCGGGGTGTGGGTCGAGTTCGAGCGCGGCGATCCGTCGAAGCCGATCTGGGTCGGCTGCCGCTGGGGGCTTCCATCCGACGTACCGCCGCTGGCGCTCGCCGGCCTTCCGGTTTCGCCGAACATCTGCATGCAGACCATGGGTCAGAACATGCTGATGCTGAGCGACATGCCGCCGACGCCTGCGACCGGCGGCATCATTCTCAAAAGCCTGACGGGCGCGACGCTGGTCGTCAACGATCTCGGCATCTTCATCCAGAACGGCAAGGGCGCCTCCATCACGCTGATGGGGCCAGCCGTCGATATCAATCTGGGCGCCCTGACCATCGTCTGACGGGTGGGCGCGCAACCAAAGGGAGAGCAATGCCAGGACCCATTCTCCATTTCGGTGCGACCGTGCTGTGTGCGCATGGCGGCCAGGCGATGCCGACGGCGCCGGTGCCGCGCGTGCTGGTAAGCGGCCAGCCGGTGGCGACCATCGTTCCGCCTTACGTGGTGGCCGGTTGCCCGTTTCCACCGGTGTCGGGCGGCCCCTGCGTTACCGGCCAGTGGGTGGTCGGCGCGGTGCGGGTGCTCGCCATGGGCCAGCCGGTCGCGATCCAGACCGGGGTTGCGGTTTGCGCGCCGACCGGAACGCCGCTGCTGCCCGTCGTGGTGCAGCCGCGCGCGATAGCGACGTGAGGCGATCGTGAACCTCGCTTATCCCTATCAGTTTTCATCACTGGGCCGTACCGCGGAAGCCGCCGACGCGCGGCACGTCCGCGACCTGATCGAGCAGGTGCTGTTCACCATTCCGGGCGAGCGGGTGATGCGGCCGGATTTCGGCAGCGGCGTCGCTCAACTCGTCTTTGCGCCGAATTCGGTCGAACTCGCAAGCGCGACGCAGATGTTGATCCAGGGATCGTTGCAGCAATGGCTCGGCGAGGTGATCGTGGTGCAGGGCGTGCGCGTCGAGGCCAATGACGCCGTGCTGGAGATCACCGTCCAGTACAGCATCCGCAGCAACGATCAAATGCAGGTGCAGACCTTCACGCAGCCGCTCGGAGGTGGACCATGATCTTCCACTGCTGCGACAAATTGCGACGCGACAAGGTTGCGGCGCATCCGACCCTGAACGGAATAGATTATCTCGAAGTCATCGATCGCGAGCTGCCGCTGCTCGACCCGACGCGGCAGCGTACGCTGCTGGTGTATTGCCTCAAGCCGCTGCCATCAGGATTTTCCCGCGGCAATGTCATACTTGGCGGTGGCGAGCGCGTCAGGAATATCCAGGTCGAATGGGCGGCGCCGGCTTCGCCGCAACCCGCGCAGCTCTCTTCACCTGCAGAAGCCGCGACTGCCGCGATCGTCGCGGCCAGGGCCAATCCGAAGAACATCCTGGTGGTGCGGGTGGCGGAGCCCGGGGATTATTCCACCTACACGCTGCGCTTCGTCGCCTCAGTGCTCGATTCGTCGCTGCCGGCGAATTTCGATCCGCAGTTCGCCGCGATCGATTTCTCGTTCAAGGTCGAGTGCCCCTCGGACTTCGACTGCAAGCCGATCCATCTGTGTCCGGAAGCAGAGCCCGATGAGCCCGATATCGACTATCTCGCCAAGGACTATGGTTCCTTCCGCCGGTTGCTGCTCGATCGGATGTCGCAACTGGTGCCTCAGTGGCAGCAAAGCAGTGCCGCCGACACCGGCATCGCGCTGGTCGAGCTGTTGTCCTATGTCGGCGATCATCTAAGCTATCAGCAGGACGCAATCGCGACCGAAGCCTATCTTGACACCGCGCGCCGCCGCATCTCGTTGCGCCGGCATGTGCTGCTGGTCGACTATCCCATGCATGACGGCTGCAACGCGCGCGCCTGGCTGCAGATCCAGGTGAATGCGGCGAGTTGCACGCTCTCCCGGGCCGGTACGCAATTCCTGACGCGCTGTCCGGGTTTTGCGGCGGGCATTGAGACCGGCTCCAGGGAACAGCAGCAGGCGATGCTGCTGGCGCCAACGGTGTTCGAGCCGTTGCGCGATGACGCGACGCCTGTCGTGACGCTGTTCAAGGCCCATAACAGCATCTCGTTTTACCCGTGGGGCGACGAGCGCTGCTGTCTGCCGCAGGGCGCGACCAGCGCGACGCTGGCGGGATCGCTGCCGAACCTCAAGGTTGGGGATACGCTGCTGTTCGAGGAAATGCTTGGACCGCACACCGGCCTTCCGGGTGACGCCGATCCGCGCCACCGCCACGTCGTGCGGCTGACATCGGTTTCGCCGCAGCCGCCGGCAACGCTCACCGATCCGCTGACGAATGCGGCAATTACCGAGATCGGCTGGGGGCTGGAAGATGCACTGCCGTTCGCGCTCTGCATATCTGCCGTCACCGACGAGGCGCACGGCTCGAAAACCCTGACCGACGTCAGCGTCGCACGCGGCAATCTGGTGCTCGCCGACCATGGCTGCACGCTTGCCACCGAGCCGCTCGGCAGCGTGCCGGCGCCGACGCTGTTTCTCGCGCCGGATCGCGGCGGCGATACCTGTTCGCCACCCGCGCCCGTCGAGATCCCGGTGCGCTTCCACCCGTTGCTGCAACAGGCGCCGCTGACGCAGGCCGCTACCGTGCGGGTGAAAGCGGGCCCTGGGCAAAACTCGGCCCCGCGCCGGCCGTTCGATCCGGCCGCATCCGCCGCAGCCGCCATGGACTGGAGCATGTCGGATGTGTTGCCGCAGATCACGTTGTCGAGCATTACCAACGCCACGCCGGTAACATGGCAATCGCATCGCACGCTGCTCAACAGCGCCGCGGACGCCAACGATTTCGTCGTCGAAGTGGACGATGATGGTGTCGCCGCCTTGCGTTTCGGCGACGACGAGCATGGGGTGCGACCGGAGCCCGGCACACAGTTCAGCGCGCTTTATCGGATCGGTAACGGCACCGCGGGCAATGTCGGTGGCGAAACGATCGTGCATGTGGTCGCTTCCGCTGCCGATCTTGCGGCGATCACCGCCGTGCGCAACCCGCTGCCGGCGGCGGGCGGCGTCGACCCCGAGACGCCCGACGACGTGCGCCGGAACGCGCCGGAAGCATTCCGCAGGCAGGAGAGAGCGGTCACGGCGGAAGACTACGCCGAAGTCACCGGGCGTTACCGCGGCGTGCAGCGTGCTGCGGTGACGACGCGGTGGACCGGGAGCTGGTACACCCAGTTCATTAGCGTCGATCCCATGGCAGGCGTCGATCCCCATGCGCTGTCGACCGGCCTTCTGCCGTTCGTGGACCGCTATCGGATGGCGGGCCAGGATCTTGAATTCAACGATCCGCATTATGTGTCGCTCGAACTGAAGCTGAACGTCTGTGTGCAGCCCGACTATTTCCGCGCCGACGTGAAGGCGCGGCTGCTCGACGCGCTGAGCAACAGGGTGTTGCCAGGCGGCGGCCGCGGCCTGTTCCATCCCGACAAATTCAGCTTCGGCGAGAGCGTTTATCTCAGCCAGATTTACGCGGCGGCGCATGCGGTGCCGGGCGTCGCCTCGGCGCAAATCGTCACGTTCCAGCGCCAGGGTACCGACGATCCGGCCTTTCTTGCCAGCGCCCAGCTGCCGATCGGCCGGCTGGAGATCGCGCGGCTCGAGAACAGCCTGAACTATCCCGAGCACGGCGTGCTCCGGCTCGAAATGAACGGGGGCAAATAGCCCATGAGCGTGGACAACATCACCGATTGCGGTTGCTGCTCCGGCGTTGAGACCGACACGCCGGCGGCAAAGTTCAATCGCCCCGGATTGCCGGCCATCGCATACCGGGTCGGAACGCACGCGGATTTCAGGCAGACGCTGCTGTCCCGCCTGTCGAGCACCGACTATCCGGCGCTTGCGCCGCTGACGACGCGCGCAGCGGACGATTACACGATTGCGCTGTGCGATTCCTTTGCCGTGCTCGCCGACGTGCTGACCTTCTACCAGGAGCGCATTGCCAACGAATCCTATCTGGGCACGGCGACGGAGCGCCGTTCGGTGCTGATGCTGGCGCGGCTGATCGGATATCAGCTCGCGCCCGGCGTCGCGGCCGGCACCGCGCTCGCCTTCACGCTGGAATCGGCGCCCGGCCTGCCGGCGCTGGCGGCGCAGCCCGTCACCATTCCGGTCGGCACCCGTGCGCAAAGCATCCCCGACCCCAACCAGGATCCGCAGACCTTCGAGACGATCGCGCCGGCTGCCGCGCGCGTCGAATGGAACGCGATCCCCGCGCAGCAGTCGGAGCCGGTGAGGATCCGCTCCGGCCTCAACGAACTGTATCTCGCAGGCACCACCACGCAATTGGCGGCCGGCGACGGCATTGTCGTCGTCGGCGTCGGTCGCGAACAGGATCCCGCCAGCGAGCTTTGGGACTTGCGCTGGATCGAGCGGGTCGAAATCGATCTCGCCCGTCAACTGACGCACATCGCTCTGTCGGAGCCGCTCAAGGGCGCATGGGACCCGAACGATCCCGGCCCGCAAGGCATCAAGGTCCATGCATTCCGGCAGCGCGCGGCGCTGTTCGGGCACAACGCGCCGGACGCGAACCTGCTCGTGAACGCCAACAACAGTAGCTTGTTCACCAACGCGCAGCCGCCGACAGAATGGAAGGGCTTCGAGATCGACGTGACCGGCAAGAAAATCGATCTCGACGCCGCCTATCCCAAGATCGTGGCCGGAAGCTGGTTCGCGCTGGCCGGCGACAATGGCAAGGACCCCTGGCAGGCCGAACTTTATCGCGTGACCGGTGTCACCGAGTTGTCGCGCAGCAGTTTTGGCCTGAGCGGGAAGACCACCCGTTTGACCAGCGACGGTACCGAGAACCTCGACAAGTTCGGCCTGCGGCAAACCCAGGTGCTGGCCCAAAGCGAGGAGTTGACGCTGGTCGAGCGGCCGCTGACCTATCCGGTCTATGGCAGCACCCTTGCGCTGGATGAGCTGCAGCCGCTTCTGATGCCGGACCAACTCATCGCCATCAGCGGCAAGCGTCAGCGCGTCGTCATCGGCGCAAGCACCACCGGCATCGCGTTCGTGGACTTCCCGGCGCGAAAGCCGCAGCCCGGCGAATCCTTCATCATGCGATCGCCGCCGATGGTCGTGGTCAACAACGATATGCTGCCGGCGCCGCCGGCACTATTGGACCCTGCAAGGAAGTCGCAGCGGGTGCTGTTGTGGCATCTCGAAGACCGCGACGGCGCCGCCATCGATATCAAGGCGCCGATCCGGGCAATGAAGCTGCAGCCCGCATTGAAAGACGATGCGGTCGTCAGCGAAGTCGCTGCGATTGCCCATGGCGCGCTGTCCGTACAGAGCAACCGCGACCGCACCACGCTCACATTGAACGCGCCGCTAGGCCATTGTTATGACCGCTCCACCGTTACGGTCAACGCCAACGTCGCCCCCGCAACCCACGGCGAGACGGTCGGAGAAATCGCCGGCAGCGGCGATGCCGCCGCGGTGAACCAGCGCTTTCAGCTCAAGCAGTCGCCCCTCACTTACGTTTCGTCGACCGATCCGAGCGGTCGCGCGTCGACCCTGCAGGTCCGCGTCAACGATCTGTTGTGGCATGAGGTGCCGTCGCTTTACGGGCGCGGCCGGCTGGAGCGGGTCTACGCCATCCGCCAGGACGATGACGGCAGGTCGACGATCCAGTTCGGCGACGGACGGCAAGGCGCATCGCTGCCGAGCGGCCTGAACAATGTGCGGCTGGCCTACCGCAAGGGCATCGGCAGCGCCGGCAATCTGCGTCCGGGTCAGATATCCATGCTGCTGACCCGCCCGCTCGGGGTCAAGAGCGTCGTCAATCCAGGCGCGCCGACCGGCGGGCAGGACCCGGAGGCGCTGGCGGATGCGCGTGGCAACGCGCCGCTGCATGTTCTCACCCTGGAACGGGCGGTATCGATCCAGGACTATGTCGATTTCGCGCGAACCTTTCCCGGGATCGCCAAGGCCTATGGCCTGTGGGTCGAGGACGCCCGCGCGCGCGGCATCTACCTGACCATCGCCGGTCCCGGCGGGGCCTTGATCCCGCAAGACAGCGCCACCATGAAAAATCTGGTCGGCGCGCTGCGCCGCTATGGCGACCGGCTGCTGCCGCTGTCGGTGCAGAACTTTGGCGCCGCGACCTTCAAACTGAAGGCGAAGGTCAAGGTTGAGGCAGATGCCGATCCAGACAAGGTGTTCGCCGCGGTGGTTGGCGCATTGCGCGCCGCCTATGCCTTCGAATCCCGCGCATTCGGCCAGCCGGTGACGATCGACGAAGTCTACGCGACGATCCAGAACGTCGCCGGCGTCGCCGCCGCCGACATCGACCGGCTCTACCGCACCGACACCGGTCCTGCGCCATCCGAGCCGCAGCCGCGGCTGCTCGCCAGCCTGCCCGATCTCAAGGACGGCCATGTCACCGCCGCCGAACTGCTGACGCTTGACCACGCACCGCTCGAACTCGGGGTGATGTCATGAAGTTCGATGCACAGGAGATGTTCGATCTGCTTCCCTCGATCCTGCGCATCCGAGACCGGTCGCACGCGGTCGTCACACCCGGCCTGCTGAATCCGGGCGACCGCGTCAAGCTTGCCGACCTCGCCGCCAAGGTCGCCGCCAGCATCCCGCTCACGGTCGCTGAAACGCAGCAGCTCGATCTCTTGCAGAAGAGCTCGCTCGGCGGTCCGCTCGCCAGCCTGCTGGCGGTGTTCGCCGAACAGGTCGCGATCTTGCAGGAGGATCTCGACCAGCTCTACGACGACCAGTTCATCGAAACCTGCGCTGACTGGGTCGTTCCCTATATCGGT
>JGI10216J12902_104732227_pt1 | contig 12068 bp, 12 predicted proteins | sample KanNatreferecore_FD_12902 | JGI IMG/M metagenome (IMG submission 12902)
GTCATAACCTGGACACCGAATGGTATGCCATTACTGTGCCAAAAAAGCGGTAAAGAGATGCCTGGAAGGCCGGTAAGATTGGAAAAAACTGTAAAAATGTCAGCTAGGTAAATTGCGATGGGGTCGTCGGACTTTTCCCCGAACGTAAAAGCGGTGCCAGGGTAGTTTGGTAAAAGGATGGCGTCGAAGCGGCTGAAGATCAGGTTGGTTTTTTCGACCAGTAGCTGTCTCACCTGCTGAGCTTTCGTAAAATACGCATCGTAATAACCCGCACTCAGCACGAAGCTGCCGAGCATTATCCTTTTTTTAACTTCCCAGCCAAAACCGGCCGATCTCGACCGCGAGTAAAATTCTGTCAGGTCGAGTTTTTTATCCACATTCCGATAACCATACCTGACCCCATCGAACCGGGAAAGGTTGGACGAAGCCTCTGCTGTAGTGAGTATATAATAGGTGGGAACTATGTAGTCAATATATTCGAAATCAATGGCTTCTACATGATGGCCATCGGCGGCCAGCCTGCTCGTGAGCGCTCTCAGCCTGGAGGCTATTTCCCCGTCAAGCGACTCATTTTCAATTGCCTCTTTAAAATAGGCTATCCGGAGCGTTTTTTTCCCTTCGGAAAGGTGGCGTGAGTATTCTTCAACAGGGTTTAAAGCGGCAGTTGAATCAAATTCATCCGCACCGCCGATAACTTCCAGCACCGCCGCAACGTCACTGATCTCCTTTGCAAAAATGCCCACCTGGTCAAAAGAAGAAGCATAGGCGATAAGTCCGTAGCGGGATATTCTGCCATAGCTGGGTTTCAGCCCAACAATGCCACAGAAGTCGGCGGGCTGTCTCACCGAGCCTCCCGTATCAGATCCAAGGCTCACCATGCAGCAATCCGCCTGTACCGATACCGCCGACCCGCCCGAAGATCCTCCGGGCACCCGGGTTTCGTCTACAGCGTTCAATACTCTGCCGTAGGCGGAGTTCTCGTTGGTCGAACCCATAGCGAATTCATCGCAATTGGTATGTCCGATTATGATAGCTTCGGCCAAAAGCAGGCGTTCGACCGCGGTGGCATTATAAACCGACACGAAGGGCTGAAGAATTTTAGATGCAGCGGATACTGGGTGGTCTTTATAGCAGAGCACGTCTTTAATAGAAATTACCACGCCATGCAGTTTGCCTACAGGATGGCCATCCTGGCGCCGGCGATCGAGTTCGGCGGCTTTTTGCAATGCTTCCCCTGCATATACCTGAACAAAGGCGTTCAGGTGCTTTTTCGAATCGATGGACTGTAAATAAAACTGAACGGCCTCCACGCAAGTGGTATGGCCGTTCAGTAAATCATTTTGGTATTGCTCTATTGAGGTGTACTTAAACAAATCGGCACCCGGATTTGAAATCAAAAGCGGTGAGTAAAGCGAAGATCCTCGTTAATTAGCGGGTAGTAGAAGAGGAGGAAGCTTGTTTATCTTTCTCACTCATTCCATCTTCAATTTCCTTTTTTACGTTGTTCTTAGCGTCATTAAACTCGCGGATTCCTTTACCGATACCTCGCATAAATTCAGGGATCTTACGACCACCGAATAAAATAAGAACCGCAAGAATGATCAGTATCCATTCGGTACCTCCGGGCATACTGAGTAAGAAGTTATGTTTCATATGAACGATTTTATCTAACCAGATTAAAGATGAAGATGCAAGTTAGGGTTTTCCCTGCATGAAATCGAGCCATTTTTTCGAACGGCAGCGTTGCATAAGAGTTAAAACACAGGTGCAAAAAGAAAGCGGAATTCGAACAATTCGGACTCCGCTTTCAATGTATTTTGAACAGCTAAAATTAACCCGCTGCTTCTGTAGACATACGCTTTTCCTTGATCCTTGCGCTCTTACCGCTTCTGTTACGCTGGAAGTACAATTTAGCACGACGAACGCGGCCAGATTTGTTCAGCTCGATCGAATCAATATTTGGAGAGTAAACCGGGAAAGTTCTTTCAACTCCAACACCGTCAGAAATCTTACGCACAGTAAAGCTGGCCGTATGGCTGGTTCCCTGGCGTTTGATAACGTCTCCGCGGAAGCTCTGGATACGCTCTTTACCGCCTTCTACAATTTTATAGTTAACAGTCACATTATCACCCGCTTTGAATTTCGGAAATTCCTTCTTACCTGTCAACTGCTCGTGTACAAACTGAACTGCTGCGTTCATGACTTTTAAATTTTAAGGGAGGCAAAGGTAGGGAAAAAATTGTTATCTCGCCACATTCACGGCTCTTTTTTCGCGGATCACTGTTACTTTGATCTGTCCGGGAAATGTCATCTCATTCTGGATCTTCTGCGCTATTTCAAACGATAATTTATCGGAATCTGCATCTGTTACTTTATCGGCCTCCACAATCACCCTCAGTTCGCGCCCAGCCTGGATTGCATAAGCTTTTTCGACGCCATTGTAGGCCATAGCCAGGTTTTCCAGGTCCTTAATACGCTGCAGGTATTGCTGCATGATTTCACGGCGCGCACCGGGACGGGCACCGCTAATGGCATCGCAGGCTTGTACGATGGGTGAAATAACATATTGCATCTCCATTTCGTCGTGGTGCGCACCAATCGCGTTAACAACCGCCGGGTTTTCTCCATATTTCTCCGCCAGTTTAGCACCAAGCAAAGCATGGCTCAGCTCAGATTCCTCATCGGGTACTTTGCCTATGTCGTGCAATAAACCGGCTCTTTTCGCAAGCTTGGGATTGAGGCCAAGCTCGGCAGCCATCGTAGCGCAAAGATTTGCCGTTTCACGGCTGTGCATTAACAGGTTCTGTCCGTAAGAGGAACGGAAACGCATGCGCCCCACCATTCTCACAAGTTCTTTATGAAGACCATGTATTCCTAATTCGATAACAGTCCTTTCGCCAATCTCCATAACCTGCTCTTCGATCTGGCGGCGTGTCTTTTCAACAACTTCTTCGATACGTGCCGGGTGAATGCGGCCATCCGACACCAGCCGCTGCAGGCTCAGACGGGCAATTTCGCGACGCAACGGATCGAATGAAGACAGAATGATCGCTTCCGGGGTATCGTCTACGATCAGGTCAACACCCGTTGCCGCTTCGATAGCGCGGATGTTCCTTCCTTCCCTTCCGATGATTTGACCCTTGATCTCGTCGCTTTCCAGGTTGAAAACCGTGATCGAGTTTTCGATTGCCTGCTCGGCTGCTGTACGCTGAATAGTTTGAATGATGATTTTACGTGCTTCCTTATTAGCCTTTTGCTTGGCGTCGTCGATAATTTCCTGCTGCACACCCAATGCCTGCGACTGCGCTTCGTGTTTGAGACTTTCGATCAACTGATTGCGCGCTTCGTCGGCAGTCAGACCAGCTATTTTTTCGAGACGGCGAATATGCTCTTCCTGATGCTTTTCAAGTTCCGTGCGTTTCAGGTTAACCACATCGATCTGCCTGTTAAGATTCTCCTTGATAGCTTCGTTTTCTTTGATTTGCTTGTCAAGGCTGCCCTCTTTCTGGTTAATTCCCTGTTCTTTCTGGCGAAGGCGGTTCTCGACTTCACCAATTTTGCGGTTTCTTTCCAGTACTTCTTTGTCGTGATTTGCTTTAAGTTGTACGAACTTCTCTTTTGCTTCTAATTCTTTCTCTTTTTTAAGGGTTTCGGCTCTCAATTCGGCCTCTTTTACCAGGGTCTGTGCAAGCAATTCTGCTTCCTGTATTTTGCGTTGTGTGTTTTTAGCGAAAATGAGCTTACCCACTATTATTCCGAGAATAAGTGCAACTCCGCCAATTATATAACTTAACGTGTTCGGTTCCATTGTCTTTCAACGATTTTATTGGTTCGATATGTCCAGGCATGTTATGATCTAAAGCCATAACGGATGTTAGCTTGCGAAAATAGTGAATTGTACGACGCCAACGGCCGGAAGGAGCGGGAGAAACGAAAAAAAGAGGGAGGTTTACCCGGGCAAAGAAGGAGGGTGGTCAGAATTTAAGCAACCCCTGCTTTGTCAAGCAATGACTCGAGCCGGTTAAGCGACTCTTCAAACTCCTGGGTGGAGGCAAGGTCTTTACCGTTCTGCTGCTGTGTAGCATACCACAATACAACCATCGAAATATAATCCTGCATGTCCTTGCCGGCAAATTCAGTTTTAAATTCAATGATCTTATCGTTAATTAACTTGATGGTTTTACGAACCACCTCTTCGTCTTTAGGCTCAACCCGAATGCGATACGTGCGGTCGCCTATCACGATATTTATTGGAATTAATTCATCCATAACTTGGTAATTTCAGAATAAATACTTTATTTTTATCCACATTTAATTCACAATATCCTGTCTGGACCTTGTATTGAAGGATCGTTTTGGAAGGTTACATAAACAGTACCTATTGAAGACAAAACCAAAACCGAACGATCAATGATCGCAAAAATTAAGTCATCCGTCTTTATCGACGCCCTGACACTCGAATTAGTAGCGCCGCTTCGCTCCAGCCTTAAAGCAATTCTGCGCGACGACAAAGGTTGCGAATGCAGCCGAATGGAAACAACTATGCCCACCGGTCAAAACACCGTCACCTGGCGGGGTTTAAATGATCTGCCTTATGGGGTGTACACACTAGAACTTTCACAAGGGGAGGACGAAATGAAATTGCGCCTGGTAAAAAGGGTGTAATTATTCTGCCAGCATCGCAATGCACCGGTCAATTTCCCGGATATAGCCACTCATGCGCTTCTCCAATTCTTTCTTATCAACTTCCGTCAATTGCCCGGAGGCCATTTTGAGCGCAGCAACTTTTTGTTCCAGTTCATCCGCATACCCGGTGCCTGCTTGCATCTTCTGTTTAAGCGAATTGTTTTCGCTCGCCAATTTCTCATTTTCTTTTTGCAGCAACTGGTATTGCTTCAGCAATTGCTGAACTTTTTCATGTATTCGTTTCAGTTGTTGCTCCATAGTAACGCTTATTGTTTTCTTATTTCTGCATTCAATTGTTTTTCCAGGGCAGTCATAATACTTGTCATCATCGAATCGATCTCTTTGTCGGTAAGCGTTTTTTCAGGGTCAAGAAAAGTGAAATTAACCGCAAGCGATTTCTTGTCTTTACCCAGTTTATCGCTCTCAAAAATATCGAACAATTTAATCTCCTGCAGTTTGTCGAGGCGCACTGTTTTCACTGTCTTTTCTACTTCCTGGTACCGAAGCGTTGACGGTACGATCATCGCAAGGTCGCGGTACACCGGCAACTGCCTGGGCAGTTCACCGGCCTTAACATCATTCTTTTGTACAAGCCTCAAAAGGGTATCCCAATTTAGGTCTGCAAATAGAACGGGTTGCTTTATGTCAAATCGTTTTAATTCCCCTGCTTCAACCATCCCCAATTCGAGCAACAAATCCCGCCCCCGGGCTACCCGCAAGGCGTTCTGCAGCTTCGGGTGCTCCATTGCCGACCAGTCCGCGTTTTTGAGGCCCAGCAACTGGCAAAGATTCTGCACTATGCCTTTTAAATAAAACAGATCGGCCGTTTCTCCTTTGCCTTTCCACGATGCAACACTACTGTTTCCCGTTATATACAGACAGAGGTGATCCGTTTCAGCGTATTTACCTGGCCCCGATGTGCTATAGGTTTTACCGAATTCAAAGAAACGGAGATCGCTATTTTTCCTATTCAAATTATGGGCCACCGATTCGAGGCCTGTTTCGAGCATCGCCGGCCGCATTATGTTGTGTTCGGCGCTGAGATTATTCAACAGCCTGACCGTACTCTTCAGATCATCCTCGGTAAAATAGGCAGCATTGGTGATGGAATTGGTGAATATTTCGTTGAAACCCAGTCCCACCAGGTAGTTGGCCACTTTCTCCTTCCAAATATGCTTATAGCCATAGGTTTCCACCGACGGCGAGATGGTAATAGAAGTCGGGATTTCGATATTGTCCAGCCCATCAATTCGCATAATCTCTTCCACTACATCCGCCGGTATGGTAATGTCCGGTTTACTATAAGGCACCGCCATCAACAGGTCGTCGATCCCTTCGCGCATAATCTCAAATCCCAGGCTGGTGAGGATCTTTTTCACCACATCGGAATGATAATTTTTGCCGCTAAGTTTCTTTAAGTAGTGAAATTTCAGCGTTACCTGCGTTTTGGGTTGCATACCGGGATAAACATCCACGATATCGGACGCGATTTGTCCGCCCGCGAGTTCACAAATCAACAACGCGGCGCGCTTAAGCACATTTACGGTATTGCTGATATCGGTGTTTTTTTCAAAGCGTGTCGCAGCGTCTGTGCGCAAGCCATGACGGAATGAAGTTTTACGGATATCTATTGGGTTAAACCAGGCACTTTCAAGAAAAATAGAAGTCGTTTGATTGTTCACACCACTTTTCAATCCGCCGAAAACCCCGGCGATGCACATGCCTTCTTCTTCGTTGCAAATCATCAGGTCTTCTGCGTTAAGAATGCGTTCCTTCTCGTCGAGCGTCGTGAATTTGGTACCCTGCGGCAGGTTTTTTACGATCACTTTTTTGCCTTTGATCGCACCGGCATCGAAAGCATGCAGCGGCTGCCCGGTTTCATGCAGGATATAATTGGTAATGTCTACGATATTATTGATAGGTCTCTGCCCAATTGCCTTTAATTTCTGTTTTAGCCACAAGGGACTTTCCTTCACTGTAATACCCGACAGGCTAACGCCGCTGTAACGCTGACAGGCCTCCGGGTTATCGATCGTTACAGTAATCTGTTGGGTATTAGACGTGGCTTTAAACGTGTTGGAATAGGGAGTTTTGGCCCGGTAGTCTTTTTTATCATGGTGCGACAAATATGCGCATACATCGCGGGCTACGCCCAGATGGCTCATAGCATCCATCCGGTTAGGCGTTAACCCAATTTCATAAATCCAGTCTGTATAGGGTTTAAAATAATCGTGCGCAGGCATTCCTGCTTTCAAATTTGCGGGAAGCACCATTATGCCTGCGTGGCTTTCGCTGACGCCAATTTCGTCTTCAGCGCAAATCATGCCTTGACTTTCAACACCACGGATCTTCGCCACTTTCATGGTTATCGGATCGCCTTTAAGGGGGTAAATAGTTGTGCCCACGGTGGCCACCACCACTTTTTGACCGGTGGCTACGTTTGGAGCTCCGCAAACGATCTGGAGCGGCTCACCGTTACCTACACTCACCCGGGTGAGTGTGAGTTTATCTGCGTTGGGATGCTTTTCGGTGTGGAGCACCTCTCCGATAACAAGGCCCTTCATGCCACCTTTAATTTCCTCGTATTGTTCGAGACTTTCTACTTCCAAACCGATAGATGTCAATATCCTGCTCAGACGCTCAGGGTCTAGAGTAACAGGCAGGTATTCACTTAGCCAATTGTAGCTGATAGTCATAGCGGCAAAAATAAACAATTAGCAAATGTGCAGTTCAGGAAATTAGCGAATGTGCCGCCATGGGAAACGACTGAATTTGAAATGAATAAACATGGGCAGTGCAGTGCTTTCTCATTCTCCCTGTGAGGTGTGCTACGATCAAAACGGAGGGCCCGCGTGATGTTATTCTTTTGCATCATTAATCTCAATCCAGTACCCGTCGGGGTCTTGCATCCACATCTGCTTCACGCCGTCAGGCCTGACAGATATAGAACCCTTTTTACCACTCACATCTTCATAGCTGATATTGTTCTTGCGAAGAACTTCCGTGAACTTTTCTACAGACGCCACGCTGAAACAAATATGGTTGTTCTTAAAGTATTCTTTCTTTTGCGAAGCGCCCTCTATGATGTGCAGGGATGACCCCGGTCCAATTTTTAGCCACAAGTGCTTGCCATCGTGAAAGGGTTCGGGAATAGTATCAAGACCGATTATTTCCTGGTAAAAAAAAGCCGTTTTTTTAATATCCTGAACGAAAATCGCAAGGTGGTTTATTCGTGCGGTAGACTTCTGGGCTATGCCAGTGCCAAAACACAGGAGGGCAATTGCGATTAGAGGGATAATCTTTTTCATAAGTGAAAAGTACAAAATTTATGGCTGGTTTATTTTACGGCAGTGAATATAACATTCAGGATCCGGGGTCATATAACAAAGAATTTTCACGCTGTTTTTTTGGTGTTTCAAGAGAAAAAAAGCCTAACTGTGGGGTTTTTTCGGGCAGTCGGAAGGCTGGAATGGCCGTGAAATCGGCATTTTTTGAACTTGAATACGAGGAAACCCTGATGGGTGGCTCATCGCAGCTTTTACATGGCGCGGCCAAATTTTTACCCACAAATTCTTTCGCACAGTTGTTGTTAATTTCTCCTGCGGCGAGGTGCTGATTTTTTTTAAATTGTGTGAAAGCCGGATGAACTTGTGGGTAAGCAGGCCTGTACTGTGGATAAACTATCGAATAAGATGGCAATAAATTTAAAAGATCGATTTCTTTTTTTTAAAAAATAGGGGTCGGTATATTCGCCCTCCTGACCCAAGGGCTAACATTGCCATAACAGTAGAGTAACATTTACGTAATATAAGGCTGGAACTAACCCGCAAGTCATTGGTTGGAATATCCAATTAATGTGGACGGCATTTTGTCGCCATTACTCTGAAAAACCATATTCAAACCAATGGTGTAACTATTTTTTTGTTTTCTCAATGGATCTTACAAATATAAATAAAGACCGAAAGGCAAGGCGTAAGAACTCGATCGATCTGAGCACGATGGTTTATGGTAAGGTTCCCCCCCAGGCAAAAGACCTGGAAGAGGCCGTACTGGGTGCGATCATGCTCGAAAAAAGTGCCTTCGATACGGTGGTTGAAATTCTCAAACCCGAGTGTTTCTATACCGACGGCCACCAGCGTATTTATCGCTCAATGCAGTCGTTACAGCAAAACAACCAACCCATCGATATCCTCACGGTAGTCGAAGAACTCCGAAGAAGGGAAGAGCTCGACATGGTGGGCGGGCCATATTATGTAACAAAGCTTACCAATGCGGTGGTGTCTTCTGCCAATATTGAGGCACACTCACGCATCATCCTCCAAAAATTCATTCAGCGCGAACTGATCCGCATCAGCGGTGAAATTATTAGCGATTCATATGAAGACAGCACCGACGTATTCGACCTGCTCGATGACGCCGAAAGCAAGCTGTTCGAAATAACCAATAATCACCTGCGGAAGAATTTCGATAGCATCGATACCGTACTGGTAAAAACAGTACAGCGTATTGAAGACATGCGTCACCGCAATGAAGATATCACTGGCGTACCAACCGGTTTCGCTACGCTCGACAGGATCACCTATGGCTGGCAAAACACCGACCTGATCATCCTCGCCGCTCGTCCCTCAGTCGGTAAAACCGCCTTTGCTTTAAACCTTGCACGCAATGCGTGCCTTAACCCAACCAAGCCCACACCAATCGCATTTTTTAGCCTGGAGATGAGTGCCGGGCAACTTGTGCAACGTATTCTCAGCGCGGAAAGCGAAATATGGCTCGAAAAAATTGCAAGAGGTAAGCTAAGCGACGCAGAGGTAGTGCAGCTGTACCAAAAAGGAATTAATAAGCTGGCTAAAGCCCCCATGTTTATCGACGACACGGCGGCTTTGAACATATTTGAATTACGCGCCAAATGCCGTCGTTTAAAAAATAAACATAATATCGGCCTTATCATTATCGACTACCTGCAGCTGATGAGCGGAACTAATGATCGCAACAGCAATCGTGAACAGGAGATCAGCAAAATCTCCCGCGACCTGAAAGGACTCGCAAAGGAATTACAAGTCCCCATTATCGCCCTGTCGCAATTGAGCCGCGCGGTCGAATCAAGAAAAGAAGGCGAAAAAATTCCCCAATTAAGCGACTTGCGTGAGTCGGGTGCCATAGAACAAGATGCCGACATGGTAATGTTCCTCTACCGCCCCGAATATTATGGCATCACCGCAAACGAAAATGGCGAAAGCAATAAAGGAGAAACCTATGTAAAGATTGCGAAACATCGTAACGGTTCACTCGATAATGTTCGCCTGCGCGCTTTACTGCATATCCAAAAATTTACCGAGTGGGAAGGCGACGACAACATGGGCATGGGAGGAAGCTGGCGGCCGGTTCCGACAGATGACGGCGGACAAGCAGGAGGCGCCGGCGCGCGCCTGTATATACAGGCCGGTAGCAAAATGAACGACCTCCCAATGGGTGAAGACGAAGAAAGCCCTTTCTAATTGCCTAATTTGCTTTATGCAACTGCCCTTTTTTTACCACCAGCAACATGCTGATGCGGAAAACACCATCGCACTCTCAGAAGAGACTTCGAAACATATGGTAAGTGTTCTCCGGATGAATGAAGGCGAACAATTCCATCTCACCGATGGCAACGGACATCTCTTACTAGCCACGCTTAGCCATGCGCATAAAAAACATGCTGAAGCATACATAGTCAAAAAAGATTTCTATCAGCCACCTGCCAACGAAGTAGTCATCGCCATTTCCTTATTAAAAAATTCAGGCCGCTTCGAGTGGTTCCTGGAAAAAGCAACAGAAATTGGTGTGAGCGAAATCGTGCCGTTGTTATGTGAAAGAACGGAGCGGCAACATTTTCGGAAAGACCGCTTCGAAGGGGTATTGATTAGCGCGCTGCTCCAAAGCCGGCAATGCTGGTTACCCATATTGAATGAACCACGGAAGATCAGCGATTTTATTACCGACCCGAATACAAAACCTGCAGATCGCTTTATCGCCCACTGTGATGAACAATACAGGGCCGACCTTGCTTCTCATCCTAGGAAAAACCAAAGGGTTTGCCTGATGATCGGTCCGGAAGGGGATTTTACGCCGCAGGAAATTCAGAATGCGGTGGCTGCCGGTTATTTGCCGGTTAGCTTAGGCGAGAACAGGCTTCGCAGTGAAACAGCAGGCATGGTGGGAGTGACCCTGCTCAATATGCGCCCGAATTTATAAGGTCCTGTATTTTTTAATGGGCCATGTCGGAACCCGAAGCCTTATTTTCATCCAGAACAGGCTCATTCAAACGAACCACCCGCTTCCGATCCACCCGTTTGCGCATCGTCATGTTCAGAATTTCTACGATAAAGGAGAAGGCCATCCCGAAATAAATGTAGTTCTTCAAATGGAGCTCATGCGATTTCTCCGCATCCCATCCTTCGATCACAAGGCTGAGGCCAATCATTACCAGGAAACTCAACGCAAGCATTTTCAGGGTAGGATGCTTATGTATAAATGAGGAGATCCTGGGACTAAAAAGGAACATTACCGCCATCGCAATCACCACAGCGGCAATCATGATCTCCACATGCTTTGCCGTTCCGCCGGCAGTAATTATGCTGTCGAACGAAAAAACGGCATCAATCAGCATGATCTGCCCAATAGCCTGGGTAAAACTGATTGGTTTTTGACTGGCAGAATCGGCATTCGGATCTTCCCCTTCCAGCTTGTGGTGAATCTCCATAACCGATTTATAGATCAGGAAAAGACCCCCCGCAAGCATAACTAAACTTGCCAAATCGAAACCTTTGCCGCCAATGCTAAATAACGGTTTGCCTCTTTGGCCCAATAGCCACCCGAGCCCCAACAGCAGCAGACTTCGCGAAATGATGCCCGTAATCATCCAGATCCGCCGCGCCCTTTTCTGATCCTTCGCTAACTTGAGACGGTTCATGATAATACTCACAAAGATCACATTGTCAATCCCCAGCACCACTTCCAGTATCACAAGAATTACAAAGCTTATGAGGGAGTCGACAGTAAAAAGTTCCTGCATGTGTTTCGAAATTTGGATTGCAAAAATAAGTAACGGCTCAAGGAAAGCAGCACAATTTTTCGTTGGAAATACTGTTATTAAACTTGTAAACCCCAAACCTATAGAGTCTACCTGTACCCTTTTCTGACCTTATCTGAAAACCTAAACCGACCACCAATGAAAAGGGTATTTATCCTGTTAACCTGTTTTTCGTTTATTTGCTTCAACACCTATGCCCAATTCCCCGATCAGTCAGCCAGTATCAAAATTGGTACCGGCTACGTACAGGACTTCCCTGGACTCGGTGGCTATGGCGTTACAGGCGAGCTCGCACTTGCCATGTCTGAAA
>JGI10216J12902_100876590_pt1 | contig 12065 bp, 24 predicted proteins | sample KanNatreferecore_FD_12902 | JGI IMG/M metagenome (IMG submission 12902)
GCAGCTATATGTGGGTGCAGGGGCGTTTTTGCGCGCCTTCCTGGCCTCGCGCAAAAACGCCCCCTACGAATATAATAATTTTTCTGTTCATAAATATGTTCAGCAAGCTGAAGGGGAAGGATTTGAGTCATTGTCTTAATGCGATGCAGTTAGGGCGCTCAGTTTTTGAGCGTTTTCCGCACGGATTGCTGAACAACGCATTATTTCACGTATGAACTTTTTCTCAAAAATGTTCAGTTGGTGACCTCCAGGCGCAACTTATGACCTAAAATCACTCGGTTTCACTGTCTTTTTGTATGTTACAATGACTTCATTGCCGGAGAAACATCGATGTTTACGATTGCCGACCTCACTGACTTGATAAAGTGTTCAGAGAAGCTCCTGGCTGCCGATGTGCCGAGGTCCTACCGAGGTGGGATCTGGCAAGCGCAGCAGTACCTCAAGAACCAGCTGGAACAACTGGAGCGGGCCCAGGCCATCCTCCGTCAACGACAAGCGGAACAGGAGAAGGCACGTGTCCAGCTCGAGGCTAAGCAGAACAAGCCGCTGATCTCAGCGCTGACTGGAAAACCATTGGTCGTCCAACCTGCAAAGACAACCCAGAACTCTTCACCTATGTTACAATGACCTAAATAGAGTAGAGCGCTATCAGAACGAGTGAAGCTCGCCGCTCCTTCACCTGCAACAGGTGTCCTCTCGTAGGCTCGTTCTGATAGCGCTCTTCTTCCAATGGGCTGGCGAGCCCCATTATCTACTACGAAAGGATCCACATGGACATCCGTCTTACACGCCTGAACGCCATTCGCACCACTGAAGTGGTGCACATCGAAACTACCTGGGACCGCCTTGTCGAGGTCATTGGGACCTCGGTTGAGTGTCCTTCCGATGAGTTCCGTCGAGCGTCCCCGCTCTTCACCGGTTGGGAGCTGAAGCAGGAGCAGGAAGGCGCCAAGGTCACCACAACCGACAGCGGGTATACATTCTACTCCCGTTGCCGGGAGAACTGCGTTGCGCTGCACTTCCTCACGCTGGACATCGACAATGACCCCCTGAAGTCCTCAGCCGTGATGACCTTTGAAGGAGCGGTACAGAAGTTGCAAGGGCTGGAGGCCTTGCTTTACACGAGCTACAATCACCAGAACCCGGACAAACACGGTGGTGTTGATAAGTTCAGGGCGCTCATCCCGCTGCTTGCGCCCATTCCCCTCGAGGAGTACCTGAAGAAGGTCTCTAACTTGCGTCTCCTCTTTCCCTGGGCTGCCAGGGAGAGCTTCACCCCGTCTCAGCCGTTCTGGCCAGCAATGCACGCCCCTGAGAGAGCGAATCTTGTCGATGTGCGGATGCTTACGGGCATCCCATTCGACATCAACCTTGTCCCTGATGGAGAACCAGAAAGTATGTCCGCTCTAAACCCAGCCGAACACGTCGACGACGATGAGGAGGCGGCGCTGATCTCCATCACCTCGGCCCAAACAGGTAAGCACCCAGGCCTGACCTCCTCGGCGCTCACCTGGTACAAGCGCCTCCAGCCTGGATATGAGCACCGCCAGGCCTGCTACTCCTTCCATCGCCCTGAAACGAACCACACCGCGTTCATGTTCAGGGATGGCGTTTTCCTCATTCACCAGGACATGGGGCTGCAGAAACGCACTCTCATCAGGTGCGTTACTTCGCCTGGGAAGCTGCGCTTGAAGAAATACGCTAAGAGCTCGCAGACCTCCTAATGGTTACATCTAGTACCTAACATATGCTAAAATGCATCATCGCACCTTATCTTTTACTCCTGGAGCCGTATGCGCAAAACCCCGAAGCAAGTTACAACCCCTGATAAGCAGAACCTAGCGTTCTGTACCGAACAAGTTAAACTGTGGTCTGACTTCACAGACCCGAACGATGAGGCGCACCTCATTGCCTGGGTAAACCTCGAGCATAGGGCAAAGCAAGCCGCCGAGAAGAAAGCCGCTAGATCTGAAAAGCTCTTGAAGCAGCTGCAGCAGCAGGCCCAGGCCAAGGAAGCCTGGAACGCACTCGATCACCCTGTTGGTGCTATCCTAGTAGGTGAGCACGAGGTGGTGCGGGTTAAATGCGGCCCAGATGGTAAGCCGTACATCGTAGTGATCGCGGACTTTGGGCTGAAGCTGCTCTCGAAGCAGCTCTCGATCGAGGAGCACAACACCCTGCTGTATGAACTGGAGTTCAGGAACTTCACTCACAAGGAGCATATCTTGATCAGGTTGATCCCTGATACGGTGATGTCTGATGTTCGGGCCTTTCGCCGCCTGTGCTGCAACATTGACTTCAACTTCTTCGGGAATGAAGATGACCTGTTCACGCTGTCCTCGCAGCTCCTGCGAATGAACAACGTGCCAATCACGCACAGTACCTCAACTCTTGGAGCAGTGAAGCGCCCTAAGACGGGAGAGCTCTGCTGGGCTACCCAAGATGGGGTGTTTGACGCGCAAGGTGAGCTGATCTCGGACTTCAGGTACTTCAACCACTCACCTGCGGTGATGGCGAAATTCGCGACCAACCTCCGGCCAAACCGGCAGCTCAGCACCTCGCTTGAAGGCGCCACCGCCATTTTCGACGTGAATGTGCCGACCGTAACGTTCCCTGTGATTGGCTGGTTGTCGGCGTGCTTTTACATCCACCAATTATATGAGGTAAATCACACCTTTCCGATGCTGTACCTCATCGGGCCACCGGGAGCGGGCAAGACGGAGTTCACTCGGCGTGCGGTTGAAGGGATCTTTGCACGTTTGAATGACCCGCTCTGCTCGGCGACTGGTGGCACCGTCGCCTCTAACATGCAGTTCAGCGCCGCCTCGTACAGCATTCCTTTCGTCTTTGATGACCTGAAGCCGAACCAGTACGAGAAGAAGACGTTCTTGGATCTGGTGCAGCGGCTGTATAACCGCGCCCCTGCGCGGCGAGGTAAGGCCGGTGGCGGCACGAAGCTGATTGAGTACCCCACCATCACTCCAATGTGCATCACAGGTGAGCGCCGGATCGGTGATACAGCCACGTTTGAGCGCTGTATCTGCGTTGACATGGACCGCACGGACAGCGCACCTCGGGAGGCCATCTTTAACTCCATCACTCCTGATCTGTACGAGGCGCTTGGGCAGGCGCTACTCGATGACAGCCTGCGCACCCCGGTGGTTGACCTAACGGAGGAGCTTGAGTTCTTCAAGGAGCTGCTCCCTCGGAACCGGAACAACGCCGCCGCGGTGCTGTTCGGGTGCAGGAAGGTGCTGCAGGTGCTCGGGCTTCACGATGTAAGCCTTGACTTAGTGGCACCGCATATCTTGTCACTGTACCAAGAGGCGGATACCGGTGAGATTGAGAAGCCAATTACCGAGGCACGGCGAGTGCTCGACATGATTTACTCACTACAGGACTGCGTGTTCGAAGAACAGGGGGACCGTAAGGTAATCAGGTACTCATGGCCTAACCATTACCTGCAAGAAGGCGTGCACTACATCGTTGATGAGACGGGGGCGGCAAGGTACGCCATCAACAAGGTATGGGAACGGTTGGAGCCGTTCGCGCGGCAGGTGCATGATCGCGAAATCATGACGTCAAAGGACTTCTATACCTCGGCCTGCAAGGAGGGTCTGATCTCCCCTGCAGGCCGGCACCGAGTAAAAGGCCTGCCTTCACGGAACTTCTACATCTGCTGTGAACCACCACGCACTTACCGTGAGGTACCTGACGATGTTTCGGATAGCAATGTGTTGAAGCTGAAGCTCAAGGAGCGCGCATGAGCGAACAAGAACCATCGAAGAACTTTACTCCGGCACCGGTGTCTAAGGAGGGAGAACCCCTTCCACCGGAAGTAACGATTGAGCTGCTCAAGAGCTCCGGAGGCGGCGGAGGCTTCGGGCGTAGTTCTAAGCCAAAGGAACCCATCAAGCCTGATAAGTTCTGGTTGGCGGGGGAGGCCATTCACCGGCGAGTGCGTGAGCATCCTGAGGAGTTCCCTGAGAACACACCTGAGGAGCTTGCATCTTGGGTTAAGCGCTTTAAGGCTAAATGACTGGCGTGCCTCACGCCGCACGATTAAAACTTTCTGGAGACAATGATGCTTGAGACTGATTACCCCACCGCGAGCACAGAAACGCTGCTGCGACAGGCGCCCATGACTGCTGAGCAGTACCTTGACGAGGCTGTCAGCAACATCGATGACATCCTTGGCGATGGGTACGCCGCGTCCCACCCTGAGCTGCTAGGTGCGTTCATCATTACCTGCGCGCTTGATCTCGGTGCGATGCAACTTGCTAAGACAGTAGGTTATGGCCTTGAGCGCCTCGCTATCGCGATAGAGAACCAGAGCCTATGAACCTACCACCTTGGGAAGACAAGCACCTGGACACGCCGCTCAGGCAGCTTTCGTTGGATCTGCCAGGCCGCACCCTCCGAGAGCTCCTGTTCGACCGGGGCCTGGCACAGTACATCGTGTTCGAGCATGAGTTCGGGAAAGCGGCGTTGCAGGCAGCGGTTGACCTAACTATTGATGAGCTGCTGACCGGAGAGTATGGTACAATCAACAACGATGATGTTAATGGAGAGCAAGATGAGCACTGAGGAAGAGAAGACATACGCGAAGAAGGGCTTCGTCATGCTGAACGGGAAGCTCCTCACCCCTGCCCAGGCCGCAAAGCTGAAGGCCGAGGAGGAGGCGGCGGTAATAAGCCGCGAGGAGCTTCGGAGGCAAGCCGCTCCTCGGCGGAACTACCCTGAAGGCAGCAAGTGATGCATGATAATCCTCCACTACTCTTTATGTGGATCATGGGGTTTCTGATTGGCGCGACCTCGGCGTTCTTCATCACCTTCGCAGCGATGAAAAGCTCACATAAGCACCCCACCTCGCAGCCAAGTGCAAAGGTTATGGTTGTTCCACTTGACCAAGGCACTTGCTTTTTATATGGTGAGGCCATAACCTGCATTGCAAAGGAGAAGCAATGATACCTCACCTGAATGCGTTCGTTCAACCTCAGCACTCACCTAAGCCAGAGCGCGTGTTCTTTTTCTCATGCCAGTGCCTTGCGTCTAGCGAAGATGATGACATTCGATTTGGACCACGCCGCTTCATTCCATCGCCTGGAATGAACAGCGTCGTTTCAGGGATCTTGAGGTCGGCGGTCGACCCTGCTGATGCGGCATTCTGGACGATGATCCAGAACACGCTGCAGCGGGAGCTGAACCTGGGACCTGGGCAATTCACCGTTACCGCGCTTTCGCTACTGCAGGATGTCTAGCATGACCGTTGAAGAACTGAAACTCAAACTCGATGCTATTCCAGGACATTGGACGATTACTGACGGCCTTGCAACAGGCATAAATCCCGACCCTTTTCGCGGCGTGGAAGTGGTTGAAATCACCGAGAACGAATACCTGTATTACGGACTGTACGCTGCAAACCTAGCACCTCTATGATACCAACTGAATGCGCTCAGTCTGCTACAGGGTGTCTAACATGACTGTTGAGGTACAGGCTGCGTTACGATGAACTACGCGCGTCAGATTATTCTCCAAGCCGGTAAGGATGGGTCCATCAAGTCCGCGGACCCGGACGGCACGATGAAGCACCTAGCGGCGGAGCTGGTGCAGCGACAGCTCGGTGCGGCGGAGAAATTTTTGCTCCCCGAAGAAGGGCTTCTCCTGCAGGACTTCACATTCTGCGCGATTGACCGGACGAAACCCTTGCACCTTCCCTTTCCTGAGATCTGCTTGGAATATGGGTTAGGGGTGAATGCCGGGCAGGAGGTGTTCGCGGACCCGACAGGCGACCAGGCAAGGTGCCTGACTCGCCCTACCAAGCGGGTCTTGTACGCGAAGGAGCTCGCTGATGGGCTGCTCTGCCAACCTTACCTGTACTTCGAGTGCCATAAGAAATGGACCGCGGTGGATGGGTTCGTCATCCCGCATGAGAACTTCATCATCGATCACGAGAACGGGTCGCGGACCTTGACCTGCATCGGTCTCGCCACCGCCGAGCACTTCTTCGGGCACGTACAGCCCCTTTATGAGTTGTTGAACTGCTTGGCGTGTTCGAACGTGCAAACATCCCGTTTTTCGACGGCAAAGCGAGGATCTGCTGGTAAGAAGATAAAATGCAGTTTACCTTTCGATTCATATCATTGTCTGGTTATTGGTAGGAGCGGCGGTACCGATGCCCGCCCTCGATCAGGTGGAGGGCCTGGCTCACATAGAAGTCCGAGGGAGCACGTCAGGCGGGGGACCATAGTACGTCAGGCGAACGGGAAATACCATTTTCGAAATGCAACCGTAGTAAATCCGGGGAACGGGGGCCGCATTCACAAGCTTTACAAGGTAACGGCGTAGCATCCCTAAAGAGCTGAAATAAATACCATCAGAAAGAGACCAATATGAATATCTCAACTCGCGATATAACATTCGCCTCGTACCTCCGGGCTCGCGGGTACCCGCTTACCAGCATCACATGCAGCGGCAGGAATGGGGTCTTTCACTTCAATGACGTGCCCGAGGAAGTTCAGTCGCAGTACGATCTCGGCCAAGCGATGTGCGAGCCACAGGCTTTTCACAGCGCACTGAAGAGCTTGACACAGGGTGCTCGCAATGTACTGAGGAGAGGCGATGATTAAGTACCTGGAGTTTTTAGACAGGGCTCAAGTGATGTTGAGTATCTCTCGCGATAAGGAGGTAGCTGATCACTGGTTCAATGAGGTAACTCGCTTCAAGCGGCTGCTCTCGGTTCTCAGGGCAATGGAGGAAGCATGATTGAACGACTTAAGAAACTGGAGTGCTCCTTCTGCTACAAGATCGAGGATGAGGTAAGGTACCTGTTCCGTGCTTGGGAGAGCGTTTGCATCTGTGACGAATGTGTTAAACTCTGTCAGGACGTGATGGACGAGCGCGAAAAGGAAGAGGAGCTTATTGAGCAAGAAGCGCTCCGCCGGTTGAAGAAGTACCAAGAAGATGGAGCCTCCATCCCGGTTAACCCAGAGAACCTTTGAAAATGGGATATCGTTCAACCTTCGTGACATCAGCCTTCTTACTTGAAGCTGAATGGAAACTTCCGGGCTGGTTCCGTGAAAAGTACGCTGGGCACGTGAACTTCGATGGGTGCCTGTCCTCCACCCATGGGGGCAAGTTCTACGAGGGTGGTGCATATGTCACCCTCGTTCAGGACCTTCGCACCGCGCTCGATGAGGGGTACTTCGAGAACGAGAGCAATCCAGTGTTCCTGGTGCAGGTCGGTGAAGATGGTGCGGTTTGGCGCTACACCTACACACGTGGTGGGCTAAGCACCGATAAGCTTGCAGAGGAGTACGACAGCTGATGAACACCAAGCGACAAATCACCGCCATTAGGCACGCTCCTGACCAAGAGCGCTCCATTTGGAGCATCACGCACTGCCAGCTTGACTTCAAGCACCTCTGGACCCTGCAGCAGGTGCTTGAAGCCCTTGACGACGGGACTGAATTCTTCATGCTGGACCCTGTCACTCACGAGGAGCACGCAGTGAAGATAGCAGTTCTGGTGGTTGGGCCAAATGTGGAGCACCTCGAGGTGCTCCAGCGCACCATTGATGCCGGTAAGCGGAAGTGCAATGACTGACCGGCTAAAGTACGAAACTGGCAGGCAGGTCGCCTCAATCCTGGCGCACACCCTAAAGCCAAGCTGCCCTGAGTGCGCCAAGCTGAGGGTCACCACATGGCCGAAGGTGGCTAAGGAGCACGGGTACCACTTGGACACGTTCGTTGGTTGCTGGTTCGACAGCGTTAGGGACAGCGTACAGGAGGAGCAGCGCCTGCTCCGCAAGGGCAACCGCTAACGAGGAGAACGCAGTGAAGATCACTCTGAAAGAAGGCTGGGTTTCCCTTGACATGGTGTACAGCTTCGGTGGCGAACGCTGGCTGTTCTACCGGGAGAAGCCTGACTACGTCGAAGAGGTCTGCCTCCCAGGTGGGGAGTTCGTTCCCGGAAAACTCATCAGGATTTTGTACACGGACGCCGACAACATCGAACTTGAACAAGAACCTCCTCTCCAGGTTGCTTGACTGGTACCTCTCCTGTCCCACTCCTGAATGCCGCGCAAATGTGCTGCACTGGCTTACTGTCCACCATGCGTGGTTGAAGTGTAAATAGCAAGCAGTCACAGACATTTTAGGGTGTCAGAACCCTCAAGCAACGAAGACGCCTCTCTAGAAGAGGCGTTCTGAGCAGGGACTGCGAGAGTTATACCTGCGGCTACCTTTCGGGTAAGTTCGGATTCTGACAAACAACCCTTTTTCGCAGCGCGAAAAAGGAATACCAGGTCTCACCGGCGCCTGGTTTCACGCGTAAATAAACGCATGAACTATTGTCGCTCCCTCCTTCTCCAACTTCAGAAGAACCCTAAGCTCAAGAACGTCGAGCCGGAAAATCCCATCGACATGGATGCCGACACCGTCAGGGCACTGCTCGATGGAGCTGAGAAGTTTTTGTTGCCAGATGGAGGAGTTATCCTTGATGACCCTTCGTTCTGTGCCTTGGACCCGACGAAGCGGCTCCGACTTCCCTTTCAAAAAATTGTACTTGAATACTCGAACTCCGAAAACGCGGGGTCGCCCGTAGAACCAGACCCAACCGGAGATCCTCGCCTCGCCTTAATGTCACCAACGAAGCGGATGCTCATCGCCTCGGAAATTGAGTTCTCAAGCGTGATTGTCTGCCAACCTATATTTTGGTTCCCCGGCTACGGCTGCTGGGTCTGCATGGATCCGTTCATCATCCCAATGCTGAACTACCTCATTGATGGCAAAAATGGAATGAAGTCCTTCATAACCAGCTCTTCTCACCAGGGAAGAAACGAGTACACTAATGGAGCGCCGCTGCTGTCCCTGTTGAACGCTTTAATGTGTACCAACGTGGGAACTGAGCGGTTCAGTACAGGCAAGACAAGTGCTTCTTCAAAGAAGACCAAGGCAGTACTTCCTTTTGATTCGTACACCGTTTTAGTACTCAATGGCGGCAGAGGCGGTACTCATTCGGGTCATACAGGACCTCATAGATCACCGCGTGAACATGTACGGCGTGGTTGCATCGTTCGCCAGTCCAACGGGAAGCTGCACTGGCGAAACGCGACAATCGTAGCGGCAGGTAGTGGTGCCCGTGTCGGCAAGATCTACCGGCTAGTCTAACCTACTCCGGCAGCCCACTGTAGTTCGGGCCGTCCTCCTTGGCCGCCTGATCGTACCCCTGCTCTTCCTCGTCATCAAGCTTGACAGCGAGGTGCTCGGCTAGAATGTCCAGGTGGGTTTCAACGAGGCGCATTGCCCGGCGGATGAGCTTCAGCTCATGTTTGATTTCTTTGTGCATTGCTGGTTCCCATTTATTGATGACCTGACCTGACCCACTGCAGTAGGCATGTCCAGTAATATGGTGTTGCAAATTCACCCGTCACCTGAATTTGCAACGCGCCGTTTGAAGTGTCAGGTGAAATTGCAACTGATGCAGTTCCAATAGAACCGTTTGATGAACCGAATTTCTTCGTTTTGATTGGAGTGCCAATCAATTGCGTGGTGGCTGCGGAAGTACCGCGTGCGACCAGCGCTTCCAAGAAGATGCCTACCGGCTCAGTTGTGTCTCCGCTGATATACCCAGATCGAGTGGCAATCAACATTCCTTGGACGTACATCGCGGTGGTATTCGGAATGGTAAACAACCCAGTTGGAGTACTGCCGGCACTGACAAGACCGGTCGGGTCATATCCGAGATTTACCGGGGTGGTTCCCGTGGTGTAAGCGTACAACAATGCCAGCCCACCGGTATTTGTGGCTGCGTTAATCGTGCTTGAGCCGACCATTAGGCTAACTCTGCCGGTAGTTGGTTGCAGGAAGTCAGAAACCTGGTTTTTATTGATGGCCATTAGACGTCCTTAGCGTCAGCGAACTCAGGCAGCGTCTTCAGGTACGCATAGGTCGCATCCATGATGTCGTCATCAGTCGGTGTTTTGAAGGTATGTGAGGAACCTACCAGTGGCTGTAGCCCCTTCTCACGTGCTTGCTGGTTGAAGAAGGTCTCAACGCTGCACTGTGTCATGTTCTTGTCACCACTAAAGTGGCTAATACGTGAGTACGCGGCATTAGAGGTAACGCCATGGGGCGAGGTAAATGTGTGTTGTAGCGCCATTGTTCCTTATCCTTGTACTTTGGTCATGCGAACATTGCCGACCCAGCGAATTGTAGTTCCTGCCTGTCCTGTCACGGAGATGTTAGGCCGTCCGTTCGTGGTATCAGCGGTCATTGAGACATCCCACGTAGAAGCGCCGGCTGTCTGCCCAATAAGCGTCTTGGTTACGCTGCCCACCAAGGCGGTCGATGCTGCGTTGGCCTCGCGGTTGATGCAACCTTTCAGGTTCCACGCGGAGTAGTCGGTGCCAGTTGTCGATTTACGGGCCACGATATCCACGTCAAAGATGTACGTGCTGTTGTTCGTTAGCACAATGGCCGAAGCAGCAACGGCACCTTGGTCACCTTTACCAGTTGTCATTTCGGTCACGGTGGCATCTGTGGTCTGCACTCGCAGCGGCACCATTGATAACTTGAAGTCACCGTTCGCCGTCCATCGACCAGTACCGAAAGCAATCTCACCTTGGAAGTCAGTACCGGCCCAGGGACCAATGGCAACTGCTCCTTGGTTTGTACCTTGTGCATTGTACCCAATCGCAACTGCTGTTTGCCCTGCCGTTACGGCCACGTTTTCAGAGCCACCGAGGGCAACGCCACCAGCCGCGGCGGTCGTCTTGAGAGCCCCTGCAGAACAACCAATAGCGACACCAAAGTTTCCTGAACAGAAAGTACCGGTCCCATTAGCAGTAGCGTTTGATGAGCTTGAACCAATGGCAATGGCCGCAGCACCAGCCGAAATATATGCGCCAGCGCCGATAATGATACTAGAACCAGACGCGACGCCAGTTCCAGCAAGGTTCCCGATGACCGTCGCCCCGTTGGATGAACCAGTCTTGGCGCCATTGCCAATTGCCACGCAGTAGTTCTGCCCGTTTGCTCCAGCACCAATAGTGGTTGAAAATGTGTTTCCGACGGCGTCACCACCGATTACGACACCACTTTGGAAGGCATTCGCACCATTGCCAATGATAACGGAAGGGCTGCCGACAGCCATACCAGGGTCGTACTGCGATGTGCTCGCGTTGTACCCAATGACAATTGCACCAGGCGTGGTTTGCCGAGCAAGTGCATTGGTACCGATGACGACAGTATTGTTTACACCAGGTCGGACGCCGCTCTGCGTGGGTCCAGGTGTAAATGGCGCAGATGCGTTGTGGCCAATGACAACCGAGTTATCACCATACGCGTCCTTCACCGCTCCCAACGTGGTAGCGTTAAACCCCGTTGGTTCAGGTGGAAGGAACCAGAACTGACCGCGTGCTGTCATTAGAAGTTCCCGCCTTCAATGATTACGTTCGTCGACTGCGCAATCGTCGTCGCCCACTTCAGCAGGTACCCAGTAGGCAACACCATTCCAATAGTTACAACGCTCTCGAAGGTGCCAACGGTGTTGCTCGACGTCACCGCTGTTACGGGAATGTGCGTCAGCAACCTGTTGTTGGTGCCATCAAAGATGAAGATATTCACGTTTGCAGCCGCTGAAGTGGCTGCACACTTCACGCGGATGCGCTCAACACGTGAGCCATCAGCGCCTGCGGTAAAGCCGGTAACGAGAGCACCGGTACCATCAATTGTGGTAACCGCAGTAGCAGAGTTACTAGCCGTGACGTTGGGTGTCAGAACGAAGGTAGGAGCAAGGTTTGCCGCCATTATGTGATTCCTCTGAAGTAGTACATTAGTGGTGAAGGACCGCCTCCACCGCCAGCAGCGGCCCAGCTCGCGTTGGTGCCATCGGTCGTGAGGTATTCACCCGCGTTTCCCGCCTGGGTTGGGAGCAGCGAGTTCAAGGTCTGGTCGCCGGTGTTGGTTCCAGAAAGGTTCGATGCAGTCAGCGCACCTGAAATCGTGACCGCACCGGCGGTGGTAACCTTGATGGCCTCACCTGTGCTCAGGAAGTTCGCGTTC
>JGI10216J12902_100297042_pt1 | contig 12057 bp, 9 predicted proteins | sample KanNatreferecore_FD_12902 | JGI IMG/M metagenome (IMG submission 12902)
TTGCTCGTCGAGTTGTCGTAGCGATACTGGACGTGCATGCGCGATCCCTTGGGGATCTGCAGCGACGTTCTGTAGGTGAGCTGCCAGTTGAAGTCGAACTTCGGCACGCTCAGCGCCACTTCCCTGCGTCCGTCGGGACGTTCGAGGATGAACTGCACGCTCTTCCCGCGCACGTGCGCGTGCGCCCGGAACCAGACGAGCTCGATGTCCCTGGGAAACGCGGTCACCTGCATCGGACCCGCGTAGTCCTTCTCGTAGGGCGGGATGGCGAGGGTGTTGTTGCTCTCTGACCGGACCGCGTCAGCCTCGCCGCCGCGCGAAATGAACTTCTTCTTCGGCTGAGTCTTCGCGACCGTCAGCCCCACACGGGTCACGTCGGTGACCGCGCGGCCGTTGGGCGTGTAGTGCAAGTTCACGGTCAGCTCTGAGCCGGCGGGTACAAACACACCAGCCTCCGCCGGACGGTAGTCTTCATACGGTAATCCCGGCAGGTAGCACAGCTTCTGCGAACTTTCCTTGATCGTGAAACCGCCCGGGCTCTTCTTGACTTCGGAGCTGCCCAGTTCGCGCGTGTAAACGAACTTCTCCCGCGTGTCGGCGGTACCGCGCAGCTCAACGCCCTCTTCGTCCCGCGGGATGTCTTCCCATTCGTAGACGTTGTGCCGGTTGCCGGCCGGCTTCTGGAAACCGAAGCAGAGATGATGCACCGTGTCCGGCGCGCTCGGCTGGATTTCCACGGAGGTCACCCAGGTGTCCTCCTTGAAGGGACCCGGAATCACGAGCCGTTCCCATTCCATGACACCGCGCGCGGGAACCGGGTGGGGCGGCAGCTCGAAGGTCACATCCGGCTTGATCTGCCAGCCGCCCGCGACGAATTCAACAGGGGCAGGAGCATCGGCAGGATTCCCTTCCACCGCTCCGCCGTCAACCCAGGCCACGATCGTGTCGATCTCTTCCTGCTTGAGCGACCGGTCGTTGGTGAAGTGGCCGTACTTTGGATCCGCGAACCACGGGGGCATCTGCTTGGCCAGAACGGCGGTCTTGATCGCGCGCGCCCACGGCCTGGCTTCCTTGTAGCTCAGCAGAGAGAAGGGGCCAATCTGACCCGGCCGATGGCAGCTCTGGCAGCTTCTCTGTGCGATTGGCAGGACGTCCTTGTTGAAGGTTACCGTGCGCGCGGGCGCCGATGCCTGGCCGGCCGTCACTGCCGTCTGCTCGGCGGCTGGGGTCGCGGTCCACACTGCGGCGGCAGTAAAGCAGGAAGCGACAGCCAGCAGGATCCTGGAAATTTTCTTCGTCATCTCACCGCCTCCAGCGTGAACACTACGTGACCTTCGTGGCGGGATTATACAGGCGAGAGCATTCCCTACAACAAATTTCAAGAATCCGCAAGAAATTCTTGGGCCCGTAGGCTACAATCCGGCTGTGAACCGAGCCGTCGTGACGGTCGCGGCAACATGCGTCGTCGCGGTCGCGGCCGTGTGGCCGCCTCGCGCGTCGCCCCACAATCCCATCACGACAACGGTCCTCTTCAACCGCGAAGTAGCAAAGATATTCCAGCAGAAGTGCCTGCAGTGCCATTCGGGCAACGGGTTGGCCATCGACCTCACCACGTACGCCGCAGCGAGGCCCTGGGCGGTCGCGATCAAAGAAGAGGTCCTCGCCCGGCGTATGCCGCCGTGGCCGGCCGAAGCGGGCTACGGCCAGTTCGCCAACGATGTGGGGCTCACCGTCCGCGACCGGGAGTTCCTCGTGTCGTGGGTCGATGGAGGCGTTCCGGAAGGCGACGGGCCGGCGCCGGCATTCATGGATCACAGCGCGCACTGGATGCTCGGAACGCCCGATGCGCTCGTCACCGCGAAGCCGGGCGTGGTCGTCGAACCGGGCCGTCCAATCGAGTTCCAGCGCTTCATCATCGATACCGGCGTTACCCGGGAGACATGGTTACGGGCGATCGACTACAAGCCGTCCGACAAGCGTGTCGTGCGCGCGGCATTTTTCACGGTGGCGGAAACTGGACAGTACGTGGGCGGGTGGTCGCCGTGGCGCACGACGGTGCAGGTTCCCGATGGGACCGCTATCAGACTGCCCGCGCGTGCGCGCATCGCGGTTGATGTGCTCTACCAGTCCGCGCCGGAACAGGTTGTCGACACGCCGCAACTGGGATTGTATTTCGCCGCCGCGGCGCCGGCCCGCGAGCTGATCACGACCGTACTCGAACCCCCAGTCAGCGCGCGCACGGCTGCGGACGCCGGATCCTCACGGCTGACCGCAGCTTTCCCTCTGCGAGTGGACACGGCTATCGTCGAAGTGCGCCCGGAGCTGGGGCCTGGCGCGCGATCCATCGAGGTCAAGGCGAAGCGCCCGGACGGGTCGTCACAGGTGCTGCTCTGGATTCGGAAGTTCCGGGAGGAGTGGCAGACATCTTACGTGTTTCAGCAGCCGCAGATGCTGCCGAAGGGCACGGTGCTGCAGGCGGTGGCATACTTCAATGCGGCGCCTGCGCCCGCCGCATCGCCACTCCGGGTAATCGTCAGCAGCTACGAACCGCCGCCGGCCCCCGTTACGGACGCTCTCGGACCGCGTCCTCCAGCGTCAGCACGTCAAAGGTGAACGACACCGTCGTAAGGTGATCATTCCGCAGGAACTGCGTAAACGCGCGGTACCGTCCCGGGCGCGGCATGAAGCCCTCGAAGGTGACGCGCGGCCCCCCAAACCCCTTCGAAATGTCGTGCTCCGGTCCTTCGGTCGGATGCGAGTGCACGTAGTCCCCCAGGTCTTCACTCAGGATCAGCGTGTGGCCGAATGCGCCGAGGTACGGCTGCAGGTCGGTCACCGGCGCACCCGTTGCCGCGTCCTTCAACACGAATTGCAGATGGCCGTATTGACCGGCCACCAGCGGGGAGGGATCGAGGGACACAGAAGCCGAAATGGAATCGACGGTCCGCTCCAGCACGGTCTCCGCCTGAAGATTCGCCGTCTGTGACTCGAGGTCACCCTCAAAGTCGGTGGTCACGAGCGAGCGGCCCAGGAACTGCGGCGACCCGCCGCTCGGCAGAAAATCCGACAGCACCCGGTAGTAGCCAGGCTTCGCCAGCGTGAGCTCCATCTTCCACGACCCGTCCGGCTGCAAGTCCGGATGCAGGTGCTGGAAGACCGTCAGGTCCTGGCTCACCACGAACAGGTGATAGCGCTTGTCATGCACGGTCTCGTAGTTCGCGACCGTCTTGCCGGTGGCCGGATGCCGCACGGTGAACGACATCGTGAACGGCGTTCCGGAAGCCACCGCCACGGGAGACGTCGCGAAATCCAGCGCATAGTCGGCGGTGTCGTAGGGATCGCCGGCGATCAACGCCATGCCGCAGATCGGGCATTTCCCCGCCTCGCTCGCCGTGTGCGCGGGGTGCATCGGGCAGAACCATCCGGTAATGGTGGCCAGCGGATCGGGCGCCGGGGCCGGTGCCGACGATGAAACGACGGGTGGTCCGAGTGTCGGCATACCCTCGTGGGTCGCCTGAGCGTGACCGCGCGAGGACGCACAGACGAGCCCGACGAGGAACACCGCCGACACGGCGGCATACTGAGGGATCAAGCGACGCACAAAATCGGCGGACTTGGTCACGGCGACGCTTTGATTTCCGTGCCGCAGGCCAGCATGGCCTTGCCGTAATAGGGATTCTCCATCGCCGTGGACCGCTGGGCCCATGGAGCCTTCTTCATGGGGCACATGAAGGCGTGCACACCGGGCAGCCCCGCGTCGAGAAACTTGGGCGTGAGCGCCGCCGACACCACCATGAATTGATCGCGCACGGCTTCGATCGTTTTTGCCGTCGCGATTCGCTCGGCGGCGGCCTGCGCGGCCGTGCCCGCCACCTGGCCGGCCAACGGCGCCAGCGCACCGGCATGGGTCGCGACGGTGTCGAGTTGATCGGCCGCCAGCCGGGCTCGGATCGCTTCGTAGTGCTCGAAGGCCTGCGCTACGGGAGTCGCGGCAGACTGTGCGACGACGAATCCTGGCGAGAGCAACACCAGGACGGCAGCAAAAACGTAATGCATAGCTCGCATAGCCACAATCTTAGCGCGTCGCCCGGAGGCGACCAACTAGCGAATCGCCGGGGGCAATCCGTACCCGCCCACCGACAGATTGGACCTGAACCAGATCACGATGTCCGCTTCCATCCCCGGCTCCTTCGCGAACATTGATGCGGCGTGCCCGGCGTTCTTGAAGATTTCCACACGGCTTTCGGCACTGGTCGAGAGCGCGACGATCTTGCGGATCGCCGCTGCGGCTTCGGCATCTTCTTCGCTCGCCATCCCGAGCACCGGCAACTTGGCGGCTGTCTTGATGTGGGCCTCCCCCGCTGCGTCCGTGGCACCAGAGAGCAATACCAAGGTCCGGATTTCGGGATGGCGCCGAGCGGCCTGCACCGCCTGATTCACCCCGCAGCTGCCGCCCACGACGCCGATCGATCGGTTGTTCACCGTCGTCTGCGCCGAGAGGTACGTGAAAGCCGCATCCACATCGCCCGCCATCTTCTCCATGATCTTGGCGCGCTGGGCGGCGAAGTCCGTGTATTCCCCGCCGCGGCTGCCTCCGAAGCCTCGGAAGTCGAGCGCAAGCACGTTATAGCCGGCCCTGTTGAGCATGGCCGCCAGCTGGTCGTAGATCCGGCGATCGGCGTTGCACTGGTGCAACAGCAGAATCCCCGGACCGCCCTTCTCCGCCGCCGTCAAGGTGGCCGCGAGGACGAATCCATCCGGTGCGGTAATGCGCACGTCCTGCGGAGCCGCCGCGGCATCGGCCACACAGGCCACGACGATCGTCAATGCCCACCACACTCGCATCATCGCTGTTCTCCTTGGCTGGCAAACGGTCGGCTCCTCGTAACATAGCCGCTGGAATCAACGCAACAAAAATCGCCATCCGCGACGGAGTCGATCTATCATCATCGACATCCAAAGCATTTTCGCCGGCCACTCGCACACACCCATGAAGGGGTTTCGACATGCCTGCGTCCATCACTCTCTCTGCCCGCCGCTTGGTCATGTGGCTTTCGATCTGCGCCGCAGTGCTGCTGCTGGCCGCGACGGCGATTGCCACGTTCGGCGACGACGTACGTGCCGCCGGTCTACAGGCGACACAGCCCCGCGCCCGCGCGCAGGCGGAGCCCACGCCGCCGATGCCGAAGCAGCCAGGCCACGGCATGGGCAAGCTGATGATCTGGGGCGACCTGTCGATGTTCGAGCCCCGCGGCCACCCGGAGAGCTGTCTCCTGATGAATCGCTTCAAGCGCACGCAGCCGGTCGGCTTCCGCATGACGGCGATGGATGGCGGCACGGGCGAGGTCGAGCACACGGCGCTCTTGACGATTCACGTGACGTCGGGTGGAAAGACGGTGGATATCCCGATGCGGTACCGCGGCGCGGCGGGTCCGGCCGCCCCGCCGCCACCCGGGTACCTGAAGGCACCCGTGGAACTGTGGACCGGCAGATGGGACGTGCCCAACGATGCGCCGATCGGCATGGTGACCTACACGGTGACGGCCACGGACGCATTCGGGCGCACCGCTACGTTCACCCCGTTCTCGTACTCGACCTCGCAGCTGACGATCGTCGAGTAGCCTTCGGCCGCTCCATCGGCGCAACTCGGTTAACATCGTCGCGGCGGCTTTTTCGTACTGCTCGCGCCGGTGAATGCGGGCGCCGCCTTGTCGCAGGCCGACGCGCCCTTCACGCTGCTGACGATCTCCCCTGAACGGCTCCACGTTCCACCGAGAACGAAATCCTCCACCTGCGTGACCACCGCCGAAGGGTCGCGCAACGCTCTTGCGTACGCGCCGCGCCGCACGCGTAAATTCGCAATGTTTCGGCCATGGCGCTGAGGTAGAGTGGGGCCTCGCCCCAACGTTCTTGCTCACTCTTCCGTGGAGGAAGTTCATGCGTAGACACACTTTGACGCTGGCGGCGTTGGCCGCGGGCCTCGCGATGCTGTTTGTCGTCGGCCGTAACGTGGAGACGGTCGAAGGCCAGACCCGAAGCCAGGGTCAGGCGCCCGGAGCCGGCTTTGCGGCGGTTCCCGGATTGAAGGGCGGGCAGGACGCATTCGGCGCGTACGAGGTGGTGCCGAACTGGCCGAAACCGATCTCCGCGCTGCCGGGGCACGAACAGTGGACGTGGTCGTGCGTCCAGAGCGTGTTCGCCGAAACCCCGAACCGCGTATTCCTTCTCCAGCGCGGCGAGCTGCCCGTGCTCACCGAGGGTGCAAGACGAGGCGTCGACGGCTCCGGCAATCCCATCACGCTGCCGCCTCGGAACGCGGCCCTGTCGAGCCCGCCCGACAACAAGAACCTGAAGGCCGGCGTCGATTACCGGTGGGAGCACGTGGTGATGGTCGTCGATGCCGACGGCAACCTGATCGAGACGGAAAAGTGGAAACAATGGGACCACCTGTTCATCCGACCGCACTCGATCTACGTGAGCCCGTACGATCCGGACAAGCACGTTTGGATCGTCGACGATAATGCACACGCGATCTTCAAGTTCACCAACGACGGCTCGCGCCTCGTGCAGACGCTCGGCACGCCGAAGGAGCCGGGCAATGACGACAAGCATTTCAACCGGCCGACGTTCATGGCGTGGCTCCCCGACGGCACCTTCTTCGTCTCCGACGGCTATGCCAACACGCGCGTCGTGAAGTTCGACAAGAACGGGAAGTTCCTGATGACCTGGGGGCAGCCCGGGGAGAACGGGAAAGACACCCGGCCGGGCTACATGAACAACGTGCACGGTATCGCCGTCGATCCGCAGACACGCCGGGTCTTCGTGAACGACCGCAACAACCACCGGGTCCAGGTGTTCGACGAGAACGGGAAGTTCCTCGACCAATGGAAATTCGGCGACGATCCGTACTCCAGCATCCACCTGTTCCTGATTCCTGGCGATCGAAATCTCTGGGCCGCCGACCGGAATTCAGAACGGATCCTGAAGTACGACCTCGATGGACACTTCCTCTATCAGTTCGGCACCGCGGGGAACTTCCCGGGCGGGTTCTGGGGTATCCACGGGATGAGCTCCGACCAGCAGGGAAACTTCTATGTGGCCGAAGTGTATTCGGGCCGCGTCCAGAAGTTCCGCCCGCGCGCCGGCGCGAATCCCGCGTTCCTGCTCGGCAGGCCGGTTCGCGCGGTCTGGGAGTAGTGAACGCATCACGGAGTGTCGCATCGATGAACAGGACGATTGTCTGGTTGGTGCTCCCCCTCGTGATCAGCTCCTCGGGTGCGGCCACCGTGGGACAGGCACAGTCGGCGCGCAGCGCCGCCACCCCCGTCCGCGTGGCCGCGAGCGCCACGCTTGTCAAGGCGTCGAATCCAGACGAGGACGACCGACTCGGTTCAGTTGACGCGCTGACCGGGGTCACCGTGGCCATCAGCCGCGACGGCCGCACGATGGCTGCGAGTTCTCCCTACGAAGACAGCGCCGCCACCGGGATCAACGGCGATCAGCGTGATAATTCCGCGAGCGACTCAGGCGCCGTGTATCTCTTCGCGCGCGACGGCAACCGCTGGGTGCAGCAGGCGTATCTCAAGGCGTCGAACACGGCGCGCTTCGACAAGTTTGGATTCTCCGTCGCACTGAGCGGCGACGGGAACACGCTGGCGGTCGCCGCCCCGTTCGAGGACGGCGCGGCGCGGGGCATCAATGGCAACCAGGCCGACAACAACGCCGAAAACGCTGGTGCGGTATACGTTTTCGTACGGCGTGCGGGCGGATGGGCGCAACAGGCCTACGTCAAGGCGTCGAACACCGACGCGGGCGACCAGTTCGGATGGTCGCTCGTTCTGAGCGAGGATGGCAGCACGCTGGCAGTGGGAGCCACCGGCGAAGGCAGCGCCGCCAGGGGCGTCAACGCCAACCAGGCGGACAATACGGCCGATCTCGCGGGCGCCGTCTATGTGTTCGCGCGGGCCGGCGAAGCGTGGTCGCAGCAAGCCTATCTCAAGGCCTCGAATGCCGGGCGTGCGGACCTGTTCGGGTTCTGTGTCGCCCTCAGTGGCGACGGCACCACGCTCGCGGTCGGCGCCTACGACGAAGACGGCAGTACCCGCGGGATCAACGGTGCGGACGACGACGGGGCGGCAGGGTCCGGCGCGGCGTACGTCTTCCTCCGTCGAGGGGCGACATGGTCACAGGAGGCGTACCTGAAAGCGTCCAACACAGACAAGGACGACAAGTTGGGCGGTGATGCGTTCGGGTCGTCGATCGCCTTGAGCGGCGACGGCACGACTCTCGGCATCGGCGCGCTTGACGAAGACAGCCTCTCCCCCGGCATCGACGGCAACCAGGATGCGCCGCAGAATCCGGACGGATCGGCCGGTGCGCTCTTCATATTCGCCCGCGCCGGCAAAACGTGGGCCCAACAGGCCTACATCAAATCCTCGAACATTCAAGCAACCGACCAGTTCGCTATTCGCTTCACGTTCAGTCACGATGGCAATGTGCTGGCTGCCGGGGCGCCGCTACAAAACGGCGGAGGGCGGGGCCTCAATCAGAATCAGGCCGACTTCTCGTCGGCGGAATCGGGCGCCGTGTACGTGTTTACGCGCTCGTCCCACCGGTGGGCGCAGAGTGCATACGTCAAGTCGCCGAATGCCGACCCGTACGATCAGTTCGGCAGCGCGGTCGCCCTGAGCGGCGACGGGAGCACGATGGCCGTGTCCGCCGGGGGCGAAGATGGCGGCACCCCCGGCGTCGGCGGAAAACCGGACGACAACTCGCTCCGCGATTCCGGTGCGGTGTACATCTATTGAGCTGACGGACGTTTCTGCCCCGCAACCATGAACACAGTGACCCGCCCGGGGCACCATGAACGCAGCACCACTGGGCTCATGCGGGCGCAGATTCTCAGGGGTGCCGGCGATCTCGTACGTGGCGACTCGCCGGTTCCGGCGCCTGCGCCGGACCAGGTGCTGCTCCGCGTCAGCCACAGCGGGATTTGCGGGACGGACCTCAAGATCTTCTCCGGGAGCATGCCGGCACCGTACCCCATCATCATGGGGCACGAAATCGCCGGTGAACTGATCAGCGGGAGCCACGGTGCACCGCTGCAGCCGGGGCAGCGCGTCGTGGTCGACCCTGTGTTGTACTGCGGCGAGTGCAACCATTGCCGCGCCGGGCGGACGAATCTCTGCCCCCACCGGGGCATTATCGGGCGCGAGGTGAACGGCGGCTTCGCGGATTACCTCGTCGCGCCGGCCAGCCATGTGTACCCGCTGCCGGAATCAATCGACGATCGAACGGCGCCGCTCATCCAGGTACTGACCACCTGTCTACACGCACAGCGACGCGCGGGGGTGGGCGCCGGCCAGTCAGTCGCGGTGGCCGGACTGGGAGTCTCCGGGCAGCTGCACGTGCAGCTCGCCAAGGCGCGGGGCGCATACCCCGTGATTGGCATCAGCCGCAGCGCCTGGAAGCGGCAGCTCGCCGAAGAGCTTGGCGCCGATATCACGGTCACGCCGGGGAAAGAATCGATCGAGGTGACCAGCATGGCCACCAACGGGCAGGGCGCCGATGTGGTGATCGAATGTACCGGGGTCCTCGGGTCGATGGCCGATTCGATCGCCATTGTGCGACCCGGTGGCACGGTCCTCCTCTTTGGCATTTACACGGCGACCGAAGGGGCACTGCCGTTCTACCAGCTGTACTTCAAGGAACCGACGCTGATGAGCGCACGCGCGGCGACCAGCCGGGATTTTCCGGAATCAATCGACCTGGTTGCCCAGGGTGCGGTCCGATTGTCCCCCCTGGTTACGCAGGTGCTGCCGCTGTCCGAACTCGGGCAGGCGCTGGAGATGCTGAGCAACGACGTGGATGGACGGATGAAGATCATCCTGGAGAACTAGATTGACCCAGCCTGCCGAACGCCTCGTCGCGGGTGCAGACACGAGCGACTACCGCACCTACGGTTTGTGGATTGACGGCCACGAAGTGGCGGCTGCCGCGGGGCTCGCGTTCGAGGTGGAAAATCCCGCCAATCAGGAAATCATCGCGCGGGTGGCCGAAGGGCGGGCCGAGGACGTCGATCGCGCAGTGGACGCCGCACTACGCGCCTTCCAGGTTTGGGGGAAGACATCCGGCACCGAACGCTTCCGCCTGCTGTGCCGGCTTGCCGAGGTCATTCGAGATCACGCCAGCGACCTGGCGCGATGGGAGACGCTGGCTACCGGCCGGCCGATCCGCGAGATGGTCGCGCAGGTCCAGCGGCTGAGCGACTTCTTTGAATACTTCGCGGCCACGGCGCGTGTCGCAGAGGGCGAGGTGACGCCGTTCGCCGGGCCGTACCTGAATTACACGCGCCACGTGCCGTTGGGGGTCATCGGCTTGATCACGCCGTGGAATCACCCGCTGCTGATCCTCACCAAGAAGTTGGCGCCTGCGCTGGCCGCGGGCAATACGGTGGTGATCAAGCCGTCGGAGTTCACACCGACGACCACCCTGGAGCTTGCACGCCTCTGCAAGGAAGCCGGCATCCCCGACGGTGTCGTCAACGTGGTTCCCGGCTTCGGTGCGACCGCGGGCAAGCGCGTATCCACCCATCCGGCGATCCAGAAAGTCGACCTGACGGGTGGCAGCGAAGCGGGGGCGACTGTCGGCGCCCAAGCCGCCAGCCATTACGCGCAAGTGGCGATGGAGCTCGGCGGCAACACGCCAATCATTATTTTTGAGGACGCCGACCTGAAGGAAGCGGCCTCGGGGGCGGCGTTCGCGGCCTACATCGCGGCCGGCCAAAGCTGTGTGCAGGGCGCCCGCATGATCGTGCACGAACGCCTGTACGACGCGTTTACGCAAGAGTTGGTGGCGCGTGCCAAGCGCATTCGCGTCGGGGATCCGCTCGACCCGGAGACGCAGATGGGCCCGGTTGCCTCGTGCAAGCAATACGATCGTGTGCTGGCGTATATCGACAGAGGCGTGCGCGAGGGTGCACGTCTCGTCGCCGGTGGCAGCGCCCTCACGAAGGCGCCGCTCGATCGGGGGTACCACATCGAACCGACGATCTTCGCCGACGTCACGCCGGACATGACGATTGCACGGCAGGAAATCTTCGGGCCGGTCACGACCATGATGCGCTTCGCAACAGAGGAGCAGGCCATCTCGATCGCCAACGACAGCCCGTTCGGTCTCGGGGCTGCGATCTGGACGCGCGACATTGCCCGCGCCCACCGGGTGGCCCACGCGCTCGAATCGGGGGTCATCTGGATCAACGATCACCACCGCATCGACCCGGCGATGCCGTGGGGCGGCTTCAAGGACAGCAGCACGGGGCGCGAAGCGGGGCTGCAGGCGTATCGCTCGTATACGCAAACGCAGACCGTGGTCGTCAAGCTGACCGACGAGCCGTTCGACTGGTATAAGGGTTGTGGTCGTTATTCGTAGCCTTCGGATCGCATGATCGACGTCCACACCCGTTCGGCCGTGCTGTGCCTCACGCCGACGCTCTTTTTCTATTAGCTTGAGACGTCGGCAGACATCCAGAGCCTTGACTCGCCACCGATAGCGGCCGGATCGCCATCCGCTGGGATCGCTCGATGGTGTCCGCTCAGTTCCACGTGGCGCGGTAAACCGTCGGTCCCTTCGGCGGGCCCGCCGGTTTGTCCATCGGCCTCTCCACGCGCTTTCGGCCGGGACGTGTCAGAACGTGAGTCCGACCGCGATGACAAAAGTGGCCTCTTCATCATCCGGATTGAAAACGTAGCCGGTAAGGCTCGCTGCCTTGAAGGAGAAGCCCGCGAGCAGGCCGCGCTGGATGTCGCGATCCGTTTCGTACACCCGCGTTCGCTGCGTCACCATGCCAAACCGAAACCACTCGACGGGTGCCAGCGTCAGTTCCGACCAGTTGTAGAAAAAACTGTCCGAGGACTCGCTCGTATCGAAGACATACTCGCCCTCGCTGTAGAGTTCGAGTCCCCGCCAACCGAGCGAGCCCTTATAACCGGGGGCGATGCCGGTGGCGTCGCCGAACACGCCGCCGAGCATCGGCGTGAATTCCCACTCCAGTGTCTC
>JGI10216J12902_100547781_pt1 | contig 12057 bp, 10 predicted proteins | sample KanNatreferecore_FD_12902 | JGI IMG/M metagenome (IMG submission 12902)
CGCCTGGCCGCCGAGCTTGCCCTCGGTTCCGACCTCGCGGGCGACGCGGGTCACCTCGGAGGCGAAGGAGGCGAGCTGCTCGACCATCGTGTTCACGATCTTGCCGATTCGCAGGAACTCGCCGCGCAGCGGCCGGCCGTCGATCTCGACCGTCATCGATTGCGACAGGTCGCCCTTGGCGACCGCGCCGATCACTCGGGCGACCTCGGCGGTCGGCTGGACCATGTCCTCGATCAGCTCGTTGACCGAGCGGATGGCGGATTCCCAGCCGCCCGTCGCGGCCTTGACCCGGCCGCGCTGGCTGATCTTGCCTTCCTTGCCGACGACCTGGGAGAGCCGCTCGAGCTCGTCCGTCATCTGCTCGTTGAGGGAAACCGTCTCGTTGAACAGACGGGCGATCTCGCCGTCCTCGCCCGGCAGGTCCTCGGAAAGACGGACGGTGAAGTCGCCTCTGCGAAAGCTGCGCAGGGCGCTGAGGAGCTGGCGGCGATCGATGAAATCGCGGGGGGCCTGTACGTTCACCAATTCACTCCCTCGTGCGTCTTCCCCCGCCCGAAAATCCAGTTAGGGCCCCCGCCCGTAGCCCGACCATAGACGAAGGATGAAAAAATCCACCCCAGAATTTTGCGGAGCGTGCGATTAACCAGACGGGGCTCGTGACGGCTTGTAATGACGGTTCGGGCGGATAGAAGGCCCGGCGGGCGGGGGACAAATGCAGACGCGCGACCAGCGCGGCGAGGAACGACGGCCCGCAAATGCCCTCCGAAGAGGACGTCTCAAGCTTCATCCGCTCGACCTTCCGTTCGGTCTGGGCACTGGAATTGCTGTGCTTCCTCAGGCAGGAACCGGCACGCTGCCGCTCGCACGGGGAGATGGTGGCGGGTCTGAGGGGAAGCGATCTGGTGGTCACGCAGAGCGTCGAATCGCTGACGGCGGCGGGCCTCGTGGTCGCCGAGGCGGATGGGTCGGCGCGCTACTGCCCGGCGTCAACCGATCTGGACGGCCTGGTCGAGCAGGCGACGGCACTCTATGCGAGGAGCCCGGACGCAGTCCGGCGGATGATCGTCGCCGCCGCCAATCCGGGCCTCACCGCCTTCGCCGACGCCTTCCGGCTGCGGAAGGATTGAGGCGATGACGACCTGGTTCCCGGCGACCGTCTACCTTCTCTGCTTCCTGACCAGCGCTGCCTGTGCCCTGCTTCTCGCGCGCTCCTATCGCCGCTCGGGAACCCGATTGCTTTTCTGGAGCGCGCTCTGCTTCCTGTTCCTGGCCGCCAACAATCTGGTGGTGATCGTCGACCTGCTCCTCATCCCCGACACGGACTTCCGGCTGGCCCGCCACCTGCTCGCGCTGGCCGCGCTGATCGTCTTGCTGTTCGGCTTCATATGGGACCTGGAGGAGTAGATGCAGACCTTGCTTCCCTTCCTCTCGGGCGCGATCACGGCGGGATTCATCGTCGCCGGCTTCTTCTTCCTCCGCTTCTGGAAGCGGACCCGCGAAGGCCTGTTCCTCGCCTTCGCGGCGGCCTTCTGGCTGCTCGGCCTCGCCCAGGCGCTGCTCACCTTCACCGACATTCCGGTCGAGGAGCGAAGCTGGCTCTTCCTCCTCCGGCTCGCCGCTTTCTCGCTGATCCTCGTGTCGATCTGGAGGAAGAACCGGCGGGCGTGACGGAGCGGCTGTCGCTTGCCCTGGCGCGCCGAATCGCCCTCGCCGCCCAGGGTTTCGGCCGTCCCCGGCCCGAGAAGGTGTCCGCGCGCGACCTTCGCCGGACCGTCGAACGGCTCGGGCTCCACCAGATCGACAGCGTCAACGTGCTCGTCCGGGCGCATTACCTGCCGGCCTTTGCCCGGCTGGGCGCCTATGACCGTGGGCTGATCGACCGCGCCGCCTGGGGGGCGAGGCGGGAGCGGCGCCTGTTCGAATATTGGGCCCACGAAGCCTCGCTCCTGCCGCTGGAGATGCACCCCCTGCTGCGCTGGCGGATGGCGAGCGCCGAGCGGGGCGAGATCGGCTGGGGGAGCCTCAAGGCCTATTCCGGCGAACGGCGGGCCGAGGCGGACTCGATCCTCGGACGGATAAGGGAGGAGGGGCCGCTCGGCGCGTCGGATTTCGAGGAGGGCAGAAGCCGGAGCGGCTGGTGGGAATGGGGCGACACCAAGCGCGCGCTCGAATGGCTCTTCTGGGCCGGCCTGATCACCACCGCGACGCGCCGGGGAAGCTTCGAGCGGGTCTACGACCTCACCGAACGAGTCATTCCCGCCGCGATCCTGGCCCTGCCGACCCCGTCGGAGACGGATTCGAAGCGGATGCTCGTGGCCAAGGCCGCCGAGGCGCTCGGGATCGCCACCGAAGCCGAGCTTCGCGACTATTTCCGGCTCAAGCCGGATTCGGCGCGGCGGGCCGTCGCGGAGCTGGTCGAGGAGGGCATGCTCCTTCCCGTCGCGGTGGAAGGCTGGGCCCGGCCGGCCTACCTGCACCGCGAGGCCCGCCGGCCTCGGCGAATCCGGGGCCAGGCTCTGCTCGCGCCGTTCGACCCGCTGGTGTGGGAGCGCGACCGGACCGAGAGGCTGTTCGGATTCCGCTACCGGATCGAGATCTATACGCCGGCCGAGAAAAGGCTCTACGGCTATTACGTCCTGCCCTTCCTCCTCGACGAGGCGCTGGTCGCCCGGGTCGACCTCAAGGCGGACCGGTCGCGCTCGCGATTGCTGGTCAGGCAGACGACTATCGAGCCCGGTGCGCCGGCGGAAACCCGCGAGAGGCTTCGCGAGGAGCTCGAGCTGACGGCGCGGTGGCTCGGGCTGGACGCGGTGGAGGATTGAGTGTCCCGGCGAAGGCCGGGACCCAGTCCTTCCGCGGTGCCGCTGGGCCCCGGCCTTCGCCGGGGAGCCGCTCACTCCGCCTTCGCAGCCGCGCAGGAGCGGGCGATGAACTCGCCGTGGGTCGGCATATGTTCGGCCATCCGGGCGTAGCTCAGCCGCATCTTGTCCATCGCCTCGGCGATCATCGCCGCGTCGAGGGCGTCGGCCGCCGGCTCATGCGCCTCGGGGACGAGGCCCTGGCCGAGCATCACCGCGGCCCAGCTCGCGGTTCCGAACAGCTCTCGGCCCTCGCGGAACACCCGTCCCTTCGCCCGCCACAGCTCGATCCTTCGGGCGAGGCTGTCCGGCACGTCCATCGTCCGGCAGCGGTTCCAGAAGTCGGAATCGTCCCGTCTGGTGATCTTGTAATGAAGGATGATGAAGTCCCGCGCGTCCTCGTACACGTCCTGCATCTGGCGGTTATATTCGTCGCGCTCGACCGGGTTGAAGCGGCGGTCGGGGAAGAGCGCCAGAAGCTTGACGATGCCGCTCTGGATGAGGTGGATGCTGGTCGATTCCAGCGGCTCGATGAAGCCGCTCGAGAGGCCGAGCGAGACCACGTTGCGGTTCCAGGCCCGGCGGCGGCGGCCGGCCGTGAAGGCGAGGTGGCGGGGCTCGGCCAGCGCTTCGCCCTCGAGGTTGGCGAGCACCAGCGCCGCCGCGTCGGAATCGGAGAGATGGTCGCTCGAATAGACGAGGCCGTTGCCCATCCGGTGCTGGAGCGGGATCCGCCACTGCCAGCCGCTGGCCCGCGCGGTGCAGCGGGTGAAGGGGTCGGGCTGGCCGGGATAGAGGCTCGGCACCGCGACGGCGCGGTCGCAGGGGAGCCAGCGCTTCCATTCCTCATATCCGGTCCCGAGCCGGCCCTCGATGAGGAGACCCCGGAAGCCTGAGCAATCGATGAAGAGGTCGCCTTCCAGGACGGTGCCGTCGGCCAGGGCGACCGAGCGGACGTTGCCACTCTCCCCGTCCAGCGTGGAGTCGACGATCCGGCCCTCGACCCGGCGCACCCCGTCCGCTTCCGCGAGTCGACGCAGGAAGCCGGCGTAGAGGCCCGCGTCGAAATGGAAGGCATGGAGGAGCTGCGAGAAGGGGAGGCGCGCGTCGGGCCCGGGGCGGGCATAGCGGCCCAGCGACGCGGCGGCCGCGCTCATCGACCAGGCGTCGATGGGGGGAAGGTCGCGGCGCCTCAGCTCGCGCAGGTAGAGCTGGTGGAAGGCGACCCCGCGGAAATCCTGGCCATGGACTCCGAAGGGATGGAAATAGCGCTCCCCCAGGGCGCCCCAGTCGACGAACTCGATGCCGAGCTTGAACGTCCCCTGCGTCGCCGCAAGGAACTCATCCTCCTGTATCCCGATCATATTGTTGTAGGCGATAAGCGGCGGGATCGTCGCCTCGCCGACCCCGACCGTGCCGATCTCGTCGGATTCTATGAGCGTGATTTGGAGCGAGCGCCGGTCGAGCAGCCGGACGAGAGCCGCGGCGGCCATCCAGCCCGCCGTCCCGCCGCCGACGATCACGATTTGGCGGATGGCATGTTCGTGCATCGGCGCCCTCCTAACCTGTCATGCGTCCGCTTGGCCACACCGGCCTATAAATCGGACAAATGGCTTGTCAGCTTCCGCCGCTTGAATGTAGGAAACGGCCGACAGAAGGCCCGGAAAGGGCTCACATAGCCGGGGAGGCACGCATCATGCGCCTGAAGACTCTCGTCCTGTGCTCGTCGTCCGTCGCCATCCTCGCCTTCGCCGGAACGCCCGCGCTGGCCCAGAGCGACCCCGTCAATCCGCCGGACCCGACGGTCGAGGCGCAGGAATCGCCGGCCGATCCCGAGGCCGGATCGCCGCAGACCGACGATGCCGTCGAGACCTCGGCCGACGCGGAGGGCGAAACCGAGATCGTCGTGACCGGGCTCCGCCGGAGCCTTCAGTCGGCGCAGAACATCAAGCGCAATTCCGAGCAGATCGTCGATTCGATCGTCGCCGAGGACATCGGCAAGCTTCCCGACGTCGCCGTCTCGGACACGGCGGCCCGGATTCCCGGCATCCAGGTCGAGCGGTCCGGAGGCGAGGCCAGCCGGGTGCTCCTGCGCGGACTCGACCGGTTCAACTACACGACCACCTATAACGGACGCGAGATCTTCACCGCCGAGACACGCTCGGTCGCACTTCAGGATTTCCCGGCCGGCGGGATCAGCGCGATTGAGGCGTTCAAAACCTCCACCGCAAGCCTGGTCGAGCCTGGCATTGCCGGCCTGATCAACGTGCGCTCGCGCCGGCCGTTCGATTTCGACGGCTTCGAGCTCGCCGGCTCGGTGTGGGGCGTCTATCCGGACCAGTCGAAGGATTTCGAGCCGAACGCGCAGCTTCTGATCAGCAACCGATGGGACGTGGGCCGCGGCGAGGTCGGCGCTCTCATCAATTTCTCTTACACGCGCCTTCATTACCGGGATTCGATCCGCCGCCACGGTTTCTTCATCGCCGATCTGGCCGGCGGCCGCTCGCCCGACTGGCCGGAGATCCGCTACAACGAGGCCGAGCGCTGGCGCCCGTCGATCAACGGCGCGATCCAGTGGCGGCCGTCGCCGGATCTGGAATTCTACGTCGAGGGGCTTTGGCAGGGCTATCGCGAGCGCTCCACCGACCGGATGTGGGCCCAGCCGCTCTGGGGCGGAGCCTCGTACGAGAATATCGTGAACGAGGGCGGCAAGATCCTGTCGGGCACGGTCAACATCCCGACCGCCTGCTGCGGAGGGAACCATACGTGGGGCTTCCAGGGCGCGACCAAACGCGACACCAACACCTATCAGTTCGCGGTCGGCGGCAAATATGATGCCGGCGCCCTGGTCGTCAGCGCCGACCTTGCCCGAACCGACAGCACCTTCGACCTCAGGACCGAAAGCGTCGACTACGAGATCAACACGAAGAACTATTCGGTCGACTGGTTCACCGGCGGCCCCGGCGGCAACGGCCCCACCTTCCACATCCGAGGCCTCGATTTCACCGATCCCGGAATCTACAATTATCGCGGCTTCTTCGAAGATTATCTGACGGCCGAAGGCAAGGATTGGCAGGCGCGCCTCGACTTCGACTACGAGCCCACCGGAATCAGCTTCCTGCCGAGGCTCCAGTGGGGTCTGCGCTACGTCGACCGCAATGCCGGCGCCACCGCCGGAGCCTTCTACTGGAACGTTCGCGACCGGGGGATACCGATCAGCGCCGTGCCGCTCGACTATCAGATGACGCCGGTCGGATTCCGCGGCGACAAGAACAAGCCGACCCCAGTGTCGTGGCTCGCGCCGACCTTCGACAGCGTTTGGAGCAACCTCACCGAATTCCGTCAGTTCAACATCGGGCTGACCGGGTCCGGCTCGATCGACGGGCCACCCATCGATCCCGGCCGAACCTACGACATCGACGAGAAATCCTACGCGGGCTATGCCCAGGCGGGCTACGAAATCCACTCGGGCGACGCGATCATCGACGGAACGATCGGACTGCGTGTCGTAAAGACCGAGCAGGATATCAGCGGCACCACCTTCAGCTTCCCAACCGTCGTCCCGGTCAACGTCTCGAACGGCTATACCGACTGGCTTCCGAACGCGAGCATGAGGATCCAGTTCGATCCCAAGCTGCAGCTTCGCCTGGCCGCGGCGAAGACCCGGACCCGGCCGACCTTCGAGCAGCTCAATCCCTCCCTGACCCTGGACGGCGTTCCGGGATGCGACAGGCCGAACCCGGCGGACGAAAGGCAGGACTGCGTCCGCACCGGCCGGCAGGGTAATCCGAACCTGAAGCCGCTGAAATCCGACAATTACGATGCCAGCCTCGAATATTATTTCTCGCGGACCGGCTTCGCCGCCGTCGCCGCGTTCAGGCGGGACATGCGCGGCTTCGTCGCCAACATCGCGAGTGAATTCCCGGTTCTGGATCCGGTCACTCAGCTGCCGCTGCTAATCACGTCTCCGGTCAACACCCGGAATGCTCGGATCCAGGGCTTCGAAGGGCAGTTCAGCACCTTCTTCGACTTCCTGCCGGGGTGGCTGAGCGGTTTCGGCGTTCAGGCGAACGTGACCTATATCGACGCCAAGGCCGATTACCTCATCTTCCAGCCCTTCCTTCGAAACCCGGAACCGGCCCCCGCGCCCGAGTTCATCCCGAACCCCAACCACACCCAGCGGCGACTGCGAATCCCGGACGTGTCGAGATGGACCTACAACGTCGTCGGAATGTACGAACGCGGCGGCCTCACCCTCCGGCTCGCCTTCAACATGCGTAGCCGCTTCCCCGAGGCCGACCTGGCGGAGCGCGACAATTTCTTCACTCTGCAGGGCGCTGCGCATGCGGTGTCGAGGCTGGACTGGTCGAGCAGCTACGCCGTCACTGACAAGTTCACGATCTTCTTCGACTGGACGAACATCCTCGGCGAGCCCTTCGAGTCGAACATCGTGCGGGTCAATTATCCGGGCGGCGACCCGAGCGCGCCCGAGGTCTTCAAGATGCTCGTGCGCAACGAGGAATCGGTGATGTCGGGAGGCATCCGCTTCCGTTTCTGACGGGATCGCTACTTGCTGTCGGGCGGCAACCGGAGTCCGGCCAGCCGCTCGGCCGCCGGGGCGATCCGCGGCAACACGCCGTCCGGCCGGTCCAGGTAGAAATAGGCGACCGCCGCGACGTCGTCGCTCCGGTAGAAATTGGTGTGGCCGTCGGGGAGCGACGGGTCGGAGAGCGGCACCGGCGGGTCCTTCGCGAGCAGCTGCTGGAAGTTGGTCCGCGAGCCGGGGTCGATGGTGACGGGGATGAGCGGGACGCCCTTCTTCCGGAGGCCGAGGACGATCGCCTTCCGGGCGCCGCCGATCATCTGCAGGCCGACCTCTATGTCGCGGCTGAAGAAGATCGGGTCGGGGACGTGGAAGCGGTAAAAGGTCCAGCGGCCGTCGCCGTCCCAGGTGGCGATCGGGGCACCCTGGTAGCGGTTGATATAGGCGCCCTGGCCCCAGGCGGTGCCGATATAATCCTCGGTGCCGGTGCCGACGAGGGTAGGGCTCGCCGGGGAATCTCCGTCGAGCGCGATCTTCACCTCGCCCTCGCCCCACCAGGTCTTCTCGTAGACGGGATTGGTGAGGATCGTGACGCTGGCGCCGAGGAACCGGCCGCGACCGCGGATCCGCGGCAATATCCGGAAGTCGCGAGCCAGCACCGTCGCCCGCTCCCGGCTCCACCAGGCGTGGAAGTAGAGCGAGTCCCTCCGCTGGCGGCGAAGCGCGCGATAGTCGATGTCGTAGAAGATGAGGTTGACCGGCTTGCCGGATTCGTTGGTCACGACGATCCGCGCGCCCTTGCGGAACGGCATGGGCAGATAGGAGACGAAGGAGCGGCCCTCCGGGCTGGCCAGCAGGGCCGTCTCCATCGGCACCATCTCGCCGGCGCCGTGAAGGAAGAAGTCGCCGAGCGGGACGGAGACGGCGGGAGTCGCGGCGCCGTCCCAGAACATCTCCAGCTTCAGCCCGCGAAGCGCCTCGGGCGAGCGGTCCTCGACGGTCATCCACATCCGGTCGATCGTTCCGGCGCCGCGGATGTCGGCGAGCACGTGCGCGGCGCCGACCGGGATGGTTTCGAAGGCGTGGCCCTTGGCGCCGCGATTCTCCCTTCCTCCGGCGCCCTTGGCGCCGGTCGGGTTCTCGGGGCTGATCCATCGCGCTTCTTCACCCGAGCGGTAGCGGTAGAGCTCCTCGCTCCCGGCAGGGGAAGCGAGAAGGACTGCAAGCAGGGCGAGGACCCATCCCAAGCCCCTCTCCCGTCCTTTACGGGAGAGGAGGGGCCCGCCCGCGCAGCGGGTGGGAGGTGAGGGTCTGTAGCAATGAGTCGGCAAGACCCTCACCTCCCAGGCCTTCGGCTTGGCCCCCCCCTCTCCCGCGAAAAGCGAGAGGGGGGAGGGACGCAGGCCATCATGAACCCTTAATCCAACTTAGCGCGCAGGCTGGGCGCGATCTGCGGCTTGCCGTCCTTCCAGAACAGGGGCGCGACGTAGAGGAAGCGCTTGTCGTCCGACTTGCGGCAGCCCTTGGTCGCCGCCCAGGCGTGGAAGGCGATGAAATGGCGCCCGCGGGCCTGGAAGATGCTGGTGTGGCCGGGCCCGCTCAGGCAACCTGCCTGCTTGTCGTTGAAGCTGTTGAGGATGGGGTTTTCCGGAGCGTCCTTGCAGGGCCCGAGAGGGCCGGCGCAGGTCGCGTAGCCGGTCGCGTAGCGGGAGAGCCGCTCGTTGGGGTCCCAGCCGTAGAAGGCGGCGGAATAGAAGAGCTGGTGGCCGGCCGGAGACCGGACCATCGTCGGCGCCTCGACCAGCTTCCATTCCCATTTCTGGTCGTCCTCGACGAGGGCGACGGGGGCGCCGGCCACCGACAGGCCGTCGTCCGAAAGGCGCTGGCCCCAGATCACAGTCTTCTTGCCGACGCGGTTTCCGTCGCTCTTGTAATAGAGATAGAGCTTGCCGTCGGAATCGCGGAAGGGATTGGCGTCGATCGTTCCGCCGAGATCGAACTGGCACACCATCGGCTCGGCGGAGCCGTCCCGGAACGGTCCCTTGGGATTGTCGGCCACGGCGACGCCGAGGCACTGGACGTCGCGCTTGCGGTGGTTGGCGGTGTAGTAGAGCAGCCACTTGCCGCCGACCTTCATCACCTCGGGCGCCCAGGTAAAGCCCTCCTTCACCCAGGGAGCGAGCTCGGGCATCCCGTCGAGCCGCTTCTTCCGATCGTCGGGGCGCGTGACCGGGGTCCAGTGGACGAGGTCGCGCGAGGTCAGCATCGGCAGGTTGATCCCGGCATTGGTCGCATAAGCGACGAACTCGCCCTGATGCTCGACGATGTGCGGATCGGGGAAATTGTCCGTGAAAACGGGCACGAAGCTCGGCTCGGCGGCCGCCGAAGCCGCGACGCCGGCGAGCAGCATGCCCGCCACGCAGCGCGAAAAGGACGAAAGACCTGGCATCGCTATATCCCTCTCGATGCGGATGGACTCCGAGGCGACCTCTAGCACGGCTCCGGACGCGTCCAGCAAGAGTTCTTGCGCTGGATCCGGCATCCGGCCTTCGCCGGGATGACGGAGGAAGGACCGACGCTCAGCCGGCGCGCTCGGCATCCTCGATCAGCACCATCACCTCGGCGATGATCGCCGCCATCGAGTCGCGCGCCTCGGCGGACTGCCTCGCTTCGATCGCGGCGAGCACGGCGTGATGGGCGGGAAGGCTCGCCGAGCGTCCCTTGAAGCGGTTGGTGAAGCGGATCGAGGTTCGAAGGGCGGTGGCGACGACGTCGCGGAACTGCATGTAGAAGGGATTGGCCGAGGCGTTGAGGATGGCGATGTGAAAGGCGATGTCGGCTTCCAGCGTATCCTCGGTCCCGGCTTCGGCCGCTTCCATCCGCTCATAGCCGGCCCTGATCTCCGCCACGGCCGCAGCATTCGCCCCGCGCGCGGCCAGGGCGGCGGCCTCGGGCTCGATCGCGATCCTGAGCTCGCTGAACTGGCGCAGCAGCTCGAGCGAGAATTTGCGCTCGAGAAGCCAGCGCAGCACGTCCGGATCGAACAGGTTCCACGACGAAGGCGGCTGGACCGTCGTGCCCTTGCGGGGACGGGCGGTGAGCAGCCCCTTGGCGGTCAGCATCTTGACCGCCTCGCGGGTGACCGAACGGCTGACGGAATGACGGGTCGCAAGCTCCGCCTCGGTCGGGAAGCGCCTTGTCTCATATTCGCCGGTGACGATGGCCCGGCCGAGCGCGTCGAGCATGGCGAAGGTCAGGTTGCGCCCGGCCGAGTCGGTCCGCCCGGCGCGCGCTTCGGCGGCCTCGGCCGCTGCTGCCTCTGTCCCCCCAGTCCCCATGCGAATTGATCCTACAATTCGTTGGATTGAGGGGCAACAGCGCTGACCTGCTCCCCGGCGAAGGCCGGGGCCAGTGGCGCCAGGCTACGGGCTGGGCCCCGGCCTTCGCCGGGGAACAGTCTCAGAGGAAAGGCTCCACAATCTCGCGCCGGCCGATCAGCAACGCGTCCGCGACGATCCTGAGGGGCTCCCGATCGACGTCGCTCCGACGGGCTTCGACGAGCTCGGCGAATCGGGCGTAGAGGGCGGGATATTCGCCGCGATCCTTCACCGGCTGAGCCTCGCCGTCGACCGACATCCTGGCGCCGCCGTCGAGCAGCTCGATCGCGACCCCGTCCGCGGTCTCCACCTGGATCGTCCACCTTTCCCCTTCGGTATAGCGCCAGTCGAAATCCGCTTCGAACTGGCCCTCCTCTCCCTGGAAGGCGAGTCGGGCGGCGATCGGAGTCTGCCTGTTCTGTGGAAAGGACAGGAGGGCCTCGCGAACGAAGAGCGGCCGAGGCAGGATCCGGGTCGCGATGGAGAGGGCGTTGATGCCGGGATCGAAGACCCCGAAGCCGCCCGGCGCCCAGATCCAGTCCTGCCCGGGATGCCATTTGCGCACGTCCTCGTGCCAGTGGATGCGGAGCGAACGGATCGCCTTGCCGGCGAGGGCCGCCCTGGCGGCGGGGACGGCGGCGGCATGCTGCGAGTGCCAGGCGGTGAAGAGCGTCCGACCGGCCTCGGCCGCGAGGCGCTCGATCTGCTCCAGCTCTCCCAGGGTGGCGGCGGGCGGCTTTTCGAGCAGCACGTCGACTCCCGCTTCGAAGGCGGCCCGGGCGACGTCGAGGCGGACTGTGGGCGGCGTGCAGATGGCGATCGCGTCGAGCTTCCCCGCCATCTCGTCAAGCAGGGCCTGGTGACTCAGGAAGACCGGCACGCCCGCGTCGGCCGGAGCGCGCGGGCTGACGACGGCGGCGAGCTCGAACCCGGGATCGGCCTCGATCGACGGCACGTGCTGGTCCCTGGCGATCTTGCCGTAGCCGACGATGGCGATTCTGATGGGCATCCGGCCTCCTGACTGCGCGGCTGATGGGACGGATGCAGTTACGACGCAAAGGCTAAAAGGTGCCATGGCGCCGCCGATCGGCTAAGGGAGCTGCGGGAGGAGAGACCATGGCCGATCAATCCGCCGCGAGGCCGGTCGCGGACGAGGGCGATGCCCGCCGAATCTTCGACCTCCAGCACGGCAGGTCGCGGCAGGGACCGCCGGCCGACCTTCGTCTGCGCCGCGACCGGCTGGAGCGGCTGCGCGCCGTCGTTGCCGGCAACGAGGCGG
>JGI10216J12902_100221886_pt1 | contig 12054 bp, 7 predicted proteins | sample KanNatreferecore_FD_12902 | JGI IMG/M metagenome (IMG submission 12902)
CTCGTGGAGCAGCAGCTTGTTCACGAAGCCGGCAAGCCGTTGCCAGCGCTCGGTCTGCTTGTCCAGCGCTCGGGCGCCCGACCGCGTGATCGAGTAGTACTTCGCCTCGCGGCCGGCCTCCGTGGTCTGCCACGCGCCTTTGATCCATCCCTTTTGCTCGAGACGGACGAGCGCTACGTACAAGGTTCCCTGGTTCAGCGGAAACGGATGGTCGGCGAGCTGATCGAGCCGGGCGGCGAGGCTGTAGGCGTGCTGCGGCCCCATGGTCGAGAGCGCGCGGAGCACGATCAGGTCGAGGGTCCCCTGCAGCAGCTCGACGCGGGAAAAATCTTCACTGGGCATTGCAGTGAAGTAGAGCGTGCCTTGCACTGGGATGTCAAGTGCGGCTACAGGCAGGGTGAGCGGCGGCGGAAACGACTGTCGTGCCCGCGTCTCGTGTTCGGCGTCACGTGACGGATCCTGCAACCGCTATCGAATCACACGATGTCGAGCACCGGGATCGCCGGTGGGCGGCGGCGCCAGATCGATCGCGGCAGGCGGCCCCAGCAATTCCAGAAAGATTGGCTTCAGCGCATCCGCCCAGATTTGATACCCCTTCAATGTCGGGTGAAGCGTATCGCCTGTCATTCCTTCGAAGAGCCGGCCGTCCTGGTCAGCGAGCTGGTCATTCACGTTGATGAATCGGATCTTCCGGCCGTCGGCGAGGTCCGCGAGATACGTATTGATGCGATCGATCTCCGGCAACACGGCCATGTTGTCGTTGCGAGGGAAAATGGCCGTGAGGATGATCGTCGCGTTCGGGGCCTTGTGTCGACAGACATCGACAATCGCCTTCAGTCCGCGTGTGATGTTCGCGATCTTCTCATCCCCGCCCGGCTCTGACCCGACGTTGTTCGTGCCGGCAAGTACGACAATGATCTTGGGTCGGACACCGTCGAGTTCCCCGTTTTCGAGCCGCCACAGGATGTTCTGGATCCTGTCTGCGCCCCAGCCAAAGTTCGCGGCGTTCCAGCCGAAGAAATTCGATCGCCAGTTCGCCAGCAGCTCTGGATAGTCGAGCGCGCCCCAGCGTCGCGTGATCGAGTCGCCGACGAAGTAGACGTCGATCCGACCCGTCGTCGCCTTCTTGACGAGCGCCGCGTGCGCCGTCATCGAGTTCTGATCCGTGCGCGGCGCCGGCTGGTCGGCGGGACCGACGACTTGCGCAGGCTGTTCTGGTGCCGCAGCGCGGGCATCGGCAGTTCGTAGCGGCCTCGTGTGATTGAGCAGCTTGTCGGCCCAGGGGATGAAGTACTTCCAGTTCGGTCCGTCGGTGTGTCCACCGTCATGCTGCCGCCAAGCCAGGGGCCCGTCGAGCAGCCCCACGTTGACCGGCGGCATCTTCTCGGTGCGATAGTCATCCGACGTACCGAGATCCTTGACGCCGAGAAGCCGGAACACTGGGCCTGCGGCGACCGCCGCCATGAAGCGGCCCTTGTGATCCAGCCACTTGGCGTCTCCCCGTTCCGGCACGCCGTAGCTGATGAACGTCGGTCTCGGCGCGCACAAGGCGATCAGCTCGTGCGCGTCCACCGGAAGGTCGCCCGGGTACGAGGCGTTGTCGACATGTCCCGCGAGGCGCTTGCCGACGACGGGATGACCGGCGACTTGGGCATTCGCCGTCTCGGTGACGCTCCACGTCACGTTCGGAACGTTCTTCGGAATTCGTCCGACCCCTTCGCGCTCGAAGTCTTCGACGATTTCGGGACGGCGTTCGGTGCGCCACTCTTCCGTGGATCCGACCTTCCGGCCATTGTTCAGGGTCAGCACGTCGGGCAGCTTCGGAAACGGATTGGCGAGCGCTTCGTCGTAGTTCGCGTGGTTTGGCGCCTGCTCGTTACCGCTCGGGCCTGGCCGAAGCGCTTTGATGGCGAGTTGTTCCATCATGTTGCGATGGTCCTCGGCCGTCGTCCACTCGCGAGTCTCGCCAACAGAGTGCGCACCCGCGACGGGTGGGACAGGTCCTTGCGCGAGCTCCGCCAGGGCGATCCACACCGCCAACGAGAAGGTCATTGACGGTCCCCTCGGAAGAATACGAATTGCCACCCTGCGGACATGATCGGGGGCAGGCGGCCGCGTATGAGACGGCTTCCAGGCTGTGCGCCCCGTCCGTTCCTAAAGAATGGCAAACTCTGCTTACCTCCCGGTGTTGACAAAGCTCACGCAGTCACCCTGGTTCTTGAACGTTCGCGGGACAGTGAACGTCTTCCACGCCAGGCGCTTGCATTGGTCTCTGGTAGTTGGCGGGCCAATGCCCGCCATCACCGCTACCCCCACGGGGGCCAAGCCAACCGCGACTGTCGTGATCACAGCATTCGTGGCCGTGTCGATCACCCAAACAGAGTTGGATCCGAAACTGGCGGCGTAGGCGTGACGTCCGTCGGGCGTTATGGCGATGCTCTGCGCGTTGGGTCCGATACTTATCGTGTCGCTCACGGTATTGGTCGCGGTCTCGATGACAGAGACGGAGCCGAAGGTGGCTGAAGAGTTCGTCACGTACGCGCGGGTCCCGTCAGGAGTTAGAGCGACTCCGACAGGCTGAAACGTCGGCACTGTCGCGACGACGGTGTTACTTGCGATGGCGATCACCGAGACAAAGCCAGATACATTGTTTGCCACATAAGCACGGGTTCCGTTTGACGTGATGGCGATCGCGAGCGCGTTTACTCCGACGGGAATAGTGCGCACCACTGTGCTGGAGCCCGTATCGATCACCGACACGGACCTCGAGCCGGCATTCGTCACGTATGCACGAGACCCGTTCGGAGTTATCGCTACGCCTGCAGGGTTTATCCCGACAGGGACTGTCGCGATCACCGTATTGGTCGCGGCGGCAATGATCGAAACGGAGTTCGAGAAAGTATTCGCGACGAACACACGAGATCCATCGGGGCTGACGGCCAGTCCCTGAGGGAAGGACCCCACGGGAATGACGGCAATCACGGTGTTACTGGACGTAGCAAGCACCGATACGGTGTTGGAGTTGGAGTTCGCTACATAGGCACGAGCACCGTCCGGACTGATGGCTACGCCAATCGGTCGGTTCCCGACTGGGACCGTGGCAGCGACGGCGTTACTCGCGGCATCGATCACAGAGACGTTGCTGGAGTTGGAGTTCGTGACATAGATAACGGGCTGCGCTCGCGCAGGAGGCGCAAACACGACGAACCCAGCCAGGAGAACGAGAAAGGTGACAGTCCGCGATGGGCACGGTTTTATGTATCGCATGCTTCCCTCCATGAGACTGTCACGGCATGACGGCAGAAATGATCACACTCGCCGTAAGTGACCGGGTCATCGATCCTCATCTGAAGTCAGGAAACACTTCGGAGTTATCGGTACTTACGAAACGGTGCGGCCAGGTGGCGACCCATGTTTATCGCCTCCAGAGCATCCAGACGAAACCGCCGACGAACCCGAGCAACGCCGCCAGGAGGATCGACCCTGACCCGATGACCGCACCAGCCCCCCCGCTCCCGGATTGGACGGCGCCAGTCCGAGCCAGAAAGATGGGCACCGCGAGTGGGAGGACGAACCGGACGACAATCCATAGAATCGCCGTCGCGATCGCAGTCAGAACGCCGACACCAGCCGCAGTCAAGTAGCGCATTGGCCGATTGTAATCGGCCGCGGTAGTCTCCTGAACCGTGCGGAACTACTGGCCTGAACGCGTGCGGCATCAGTCCTGATCGGTCGCCAAGTGGCGACCACACCGCACGCCCGCAGCGTGTGCTTGGGAACAGCCGCGCGGCGGCGCGCACGACGTTCGCAAAATCGCCGCTGAAGCGATCGGACTGCGGCGGCATATGTCAAACCGGATGAACCTCGACGAATGGTCTATCCCGGCAGCCGCTTTGGCCGCCGGAGAGTCAGTAGGCGTTGTTTGGCGTTCGTGTTCGTCGGATCCAACTGCAAGGCTCTCTCATAGTTCTCTATCGCTCGATCGCGGTCGCCGGCTGCCATGAAGGCTTCGGCGAGACTATCGTAGACGTTACCTGAATCCGGGTACATCACCGCGTTCATGCGGAACACTCCAATCGCCTCGGGATATCGTTGCTCCTCCAGAAGCTGATAGGCCCAACCGTTGACCTCTCGCTCTGGAAGACGGTAGTCGGAATCGCGCTCGCGGATGGCTGTCAGCACGGAATCGGCGCGCGCGAGCCCGCCAAAGCCGGCATATCGAGCGAAGCTCGCCAATGTCGGAGCGGGTCCGATCGGCTGCTTGCGCGTCACGGAGACAAAGTGCGGCGGTAGGCCATTCTGTTCGGGGTCTCGCTCCAGGAACGCGCGTCCCTCGGGGTCGTCCCGAAGAAATGCATTGAGAAAGTTCAGTGTGTATTGTGAGATCGCCGCAAACCCGCGATTGACAATCTTCTGATCGGCTTCACCGATGGACGCGTCGCGGGGCAGCAGCCGGATGAACCATGCGCCGAAGTTCTGATGGACCAGTTCATTGAAATCAAGCCGATAGGCTTGCGCGTAGCGAAGTGAGTCGAAAAAGACGAAGGTGGGATCCAACTGGAGCCTTGTTATGATTTCCGGCGGGGGTTGCTTCGAATTGAGGAAAAGAATCGGAACATCCATCCTGCTCACGTCGGCGAACGACCACGCCTTGAATAACTTGTTGTAGAAGGCCCTGATCGATCCATCGAGGCACACCACCGCTCGAATCGTTGGATTGCGGTACTGCACCATCACATTCGACAACCCACCCCAACTGAAGCCCATGACGGCCACGCGCGACATGTCGGCGTTGTCGAGAGAGCTGGCGAAACGCAGCAGGAATTCCATGTCAAGGGTCTGTGCCTCCGCTCCGATCAGATCGTTCGTCATGCTCCGTGTGTACCACCCCATGGATGGACTGGAGATCACGACGAACCCCTGACCGGCGAGATACTCCGCAAGATCGGAGTTTTCCCATGAAGGGGCGTTGAGACTGGGACCGTAGATGATCACCGGAAAGCGTCCGGGTGCTTCTGCAGCGTTGCGCACGGCGTTCGTTGGCGCTTCGAATTCGTCGATGATGCGTTTTTCGTCCGTCAGATTCAGCGACGCGACAAATCGCTTCTCGACTTCGGTGGCCTCTGCGTGTGTCAAGGGCTGATTGTCGGGACGCATCCCTGCCAGATCGACGTACTCCTTATAGCGCATCTTTTGCGCACCTCGCGTTGGTCGGGCGGGATACCAGATGCTTGTCTGGATCGACCTCGATGTCGTCTCTCCAGTCGACTCGAGCACCGCCCGGCCACCATCGTTCTGGATAAGGGCACGAAAGCCGACTGCGTATTTGCCCTGCTCCAGGGTCAGGCTCAGCACAGATTGACGAGCGTCACCGCCCACAGAAACCACAGCGAGTATCACGACTGACACAGCCGCTCTGACTTGGGTTGATCCCATACAGCCTCCACTACGATGCGGTCGCTCTGGCCAGGGCTGTTTGCGGGACGCCGCTTTTCCGACCTCGAGCCTTTAGCCGACGGTGCATCGGGCGTTGCTGGACCAGCACACGACGCCTGCGGTGCGGTCGAGCGTAACACCTACTTGAGTAGTGGACTGATGAGGTGTGCGAAGCCGCGTCACGGCTCGGTGATTCGGCCTCCGCTGGCACGAGCCCTCTGCCGCACTGCACGCCTTGACAGTCTACATATGCGTCGCCATATATGACGAATGACCAGGTATGCCACGACTTCGAGTTCGCCCAAATCCGACTTGCTTCAGGGGACGCTGGATCTGCTCATTCTTCACGTCGTAGCGCTCGTGCCGCTGCACGGCTATGCGATCGGGCAGCGCATCCAGCAGATTTCCAAAAGGACGCTTCAGGTTCAGCAGGGATCCCTCTACCCGGCGCTTCATCGTCTCGAGAAGCGCGGCCTCCTGCGCGCCGAATGGCAGACGAGTGAGACCGGTCGCGAAGCGAAGTTCTATACGCTGACGAAGGCGGGCCGAAAGCAGCTCGAGCTCGAGCGCACCAACTGGGAGCGTCTTGCCGCCGGCATTTCGCTCATCTTGCAAAGTGCGGAGTAGTCATGGTGCGTTTATTCAGCCGGATCTTCCGTCCACGCGGTCTCGACCCTCAGATCGAGAAGGAATTGCAGTTCCACGTCGATGAGCAGGCCGATCGGTACGTCGAAGCCGGCTTGCCGCGAGACGAGGCCGTGCGTCGGGCGCGCGCCGACGTCGGCAGTATCCAGCACATCAAAGAAGAGGTGCGAGACGTCTGGACGTGGCGATGGTTCGCCGATGCCGTCCAGGACCTCCGGTTCGCGCTTCGGACATATTTTCGAATGCCGGTATTTGCAGTGACGGCGGTGTTGACGTTGGCTCTGGGCATTGGTGTGAACACGGCATTGTTCACCATCGTTCGGCAGGTGCTGTTCAAGAGCCTGCCGGTGTCCAACCCTGAGGAGCTCGTGGAAATCGACTGCAACGCCGGCCCCGGCGTCACCGGAGGCCGCGGAACCTGCATGCATTCGTATCCGGCGTTCCGCCTGCTCTCTGAGCGCCACGACGGCTTGTCCGGCGTCTTCGCATTCGCCCCTGTTCCGAACGGACTCATTGCATCGTTCCACGGCAGACGCGAGCTCATTACCGGGCAGCTGGCGTCTGCCAATATCTTCGACGTGCTCGGTGTCGGCCCCGCCGCCGGGCGGTTGCTCCTGGGGCCGGACGATCGGGCGGGTGCTGAACCGGTAGCCGTCCTCAGTTATGGATACTGGCGCAGAGCGTTCGCGGGTGACCGCGCAGTCGTAGGGCAGTCGCTGATCCTGGATAACCGCGACGTCGCGATCGTTGGCGTGCTGCCGCGGACGTTTCGAGGTGTGACGTTGGGAGAAGTGTACGACGTCATCCTTCCGCTTGGGACGGCGGATCTGTTTCGTGCTGGTCCCCCGTCACGATCGGGCGGCACGGCCAGCCTCCTTGGCAGCGCGAACATGGGGTGGCTGGCGTTCATGGGACGGCGACAGCGTGGCCTTTCGGATGAGCAGATTGCCACGCGTCTGGAGCCTGTATTCAAGCAGTCCGCGGAAGCGATGATCGCCCCGGTACCGCTGGACGTGCGGAAGCATCTGAATCTCACCGCCGAGAACATTCGAGTGGATGTGCGGCGCGCGGCATTTGGCGGCGCCTCAAACCTCCGTCGAACACTCCAACCGACCCTCCGCGTGCTCATGGTCATCGTCGTGCTGGTGTTACTGATCGCATGCGCCAATCTGGCCGGCCTCTTTCTTGCGCAGGCCCTTAACCGTCATCGTGAGTTCGGCCTCAGGCTGGCGCTGGGAGCCGGGCGATCACGGTTGATGCGGCAGCTGTTCACTGAAAGTCTCCTGCTTGCGTTCATTGGCGGTGGTCTTGGGTTGGTGTTCGCTCAGTGGATTGGCCCGGCGGGATTCACGCTCGCCACAGATGACACGGGCCTTCGTGCCGTTAATCTCGAGCCCGATCGATGGATCCTGGCGTTTACGGCCGCGCTTTCGGTGGTTGCCGCCCTGGTGGTTGGCACAGTTGTGGTCCTACGGGTTTCGTCCGCAAATCCGCAGGATGCGCTGCGCAACGTTGGTGTCGCAGCGTCTCCACGGCTGACGAAAGCGATGTTAGTCGCGCAGATCGCCTTCACCATCACGCTTGTCGGCAGCGCGGCCCTGTTTCTGGAGACTCTGACCAACTTTCGTCGGATCGACGTGGGCTTTCAACCGAAGGAGCTGATGACGATCACGATGGACGCGGGCCTGAGGAGCGTCGAGGCTTCGCGCGCGATCGAGTACATCCGTCATGCAACGGAACGGCTGGCAGCCCTCCCTGGCGTCCGGGCTGTCACCTACTCCAACGCGGCGATGGGCACCGGTGTGCCGATGAACCTGATGGTGGACGTGCCGGGTTTCGCAGGCGCACGCGATTCAGCTTCCAGCGGCGAGATCTTCGCGGGCCCCGGGTTCGTACGGACATTAGGGTTGACGCTTCTTGCGGGCAACGACTTCGAGGCGACCGATCGCGCGAACCCTGGCTCGGTGGCGATTGTCAACGAGTCGTTCGCGTCTTTCTTCTTTGGCACAATCGACGTCGTGGGCCGGACCTTCGCGCTGCGCGGTCCGGGCAATCAGCCGATACGTATTGATGGCGTTGTGAAGGATGCGCGGGATAGAGGCGTGAAGCGTCCGACCCAGCCGGTTATGTACCTACCGTTCGACGCGAGCAAGGTACGCACGGTCACTTTCGCGGTACGCGGCGAGAACGCGATCTCGTCATTGCGGGAACCAATTCGGCGCACACTGGAACGCCTCGACCCTGCCGTCGGCATTGCGAGGATGACAACCGTCGACGCCCAGTTCGATGACGTGCTTCGACGCGAGCGTCTGCTCGCCGCCCTCGGCGTTGTCTTCGGCGGGTTGGCGCTGGTGCTTGTCGCGATCGGGCTGTACGGCATGTTGAACACCATGGTCGTGAAACGCACCACAGAAATCGGCGTTCGTATGGCGCTTGGTGCAGCGCGAACGCAAATCGCATGGATGATCGCGCGCGAAATTTTCGTCGTCGTCTTCCTGGGCGTGAGCCTTGGCGTGACCGGTCACATGGTCGCCGCCCGCCTAGTCCAGAGTCAGTTGTTTGGCATCGAGCCTTCGGACCCGACCGCCGCGGCAGGGGCGGTGTTCGGACTGATCGCCGTCGCTGCCGTCGCGGTATGGGCACCGGCGCGCCGCGCGACGCTGCTCGATCCCATGACTGCCTTGAGAAACGAGTGATAAGAGCTTCGAACCGCCGAGATCCCGAACCACATGTGGAGCTTAGGTTACACGGGTGGCGGTGGCACACACCGCCACGAGACACAACTGCCGTCGCCGCGGCGGCACGAACACGCGACGCGGAGCGCACTGCGCGGCGGAGTTTTAAGAGATCGTCGAGGAGCTGGCACAGCATCTCGACGATGTGTATCGCGATGGCCGCGCCGCGGGACTCGAGCACGAAGCTGCGTGGGCGCAGGCCACGGACGCGCTGCCGAAAGCGGCCGACGAGCTCGCCGTGGCGTTCCGCACCGCCAGCCCCTCTCCGGTGAACCGCGCCGCTGACGCCTGGCGCACTCATCTGAATGAGCCGCCACGTAGCTTAGGAGGACCCATGCTCACCGCACTTCGACGCGACCTCCGCTACGCCCTCCGAACGCTCTTTCGCGAGCCGGGCTTCACCGCGGTCGTCGTGATCACGCTAGCACTCGGGATCGGCGGAACGACGGCCACCTACAGCGCCATTGACGCCATCCTCCTGCGGAGCGCGCCGGTCGCCGATCCCGATCGCGTGGTGAATGTCTACATGCTCTACGCGGCGCGTGCCACCGCTAATCCTGCGGCCGGCGACCAGGTGGGCGGCGCGTCGTATCCCGATTACGCGGACCTGCGTGACAGCAGCGTCCTCGACGGACTTGCCGCCTTCGCCGGCGTGGAGCTGACCGTTGACATGAACGGCGCACGCGAGCGGATCGAAGGCCAGGTGGTAACCGGCAACTTCTTCGATGTGCTCGGCGTCCCTGCCGTTATCGGCCGCACGTTCACTCCCGAGGATGACCGCATCGGCTCACCAGTTCGTGTCGCCGTCCTCTCCTACGGCACCTGGCAGCGGCGGTGGGGCGGCGACTCAAGCGTAGTCGGGCGATCGATCTCTCTGAACGGAAACCTGTACAACGTCATCGGTGTCGCGCCACAGGGGTTCGCCGGTCCTGAGCTCGGCGAAGCGCCGGAGTTGTGGGTCCCGATGGCGATGCAGCCAGAAGTCCGTCCTCCTTCGGCCGGGGCGCTCCGCCAACGGTTCGCCGACATGCGGATGCTCCACGTCCGCGATGTCCGCTGGCTCGACATGGTGGGCCGGCTGCCGGAGGGGACGTCGGTTGCGGACGCCGCGGCAGCCCTCGACGTCGTTGGTCGCAGGCTGCAGGCCGCCTATCCGGAGTCGAACCGCGACATCAGCGCGACAGCGATGCCGCTCGGCGAAGGGCGAGGGTTGCGCAGAGAAGCGCGGCCGCTATTGCGGCTCCTCGCCGCGGCAGTGGCCCTGGTGCTGTTAATCGCCTGCGCAAACGTCGCGAGCCTACTGCTAGCGCGCGCGGTCACGCGGCGGCGCGAGGTGGCCGTCCGCATCGCCATTGGCGCCGGCCGCGGGCAGCTCGTGAGCCAATGGCTCACGGAGTCGATCCTCCTGGGCCTGCTCGGCTCGGCAGCCGCACTCATCGTGGCGTATTGGGGGATTCCGATTCTGTACGGCTTCGGCATTCCGGAAGGAGTGGATCTGGGGCTCAACTCCCGCGTGTTGGCATTCACGTTGGCGATTGGCGCCACTGCCGGCTTGATCTTCGGGCTGGCGCCAGTTGTCCAGTTGCTCCGACCCGACGCGGTCACCGCGCTCCGCGACGAGGGCGGGACAGTCGCGACAGGTGTACGCGCGACACGCGCACGAAGCGCATTCGTCGTCGTGCAGGTGGCTCTGAGTCTCGTGTTGCTTGTCGGTGCTGGACTCTTCCTGCGAACGCTGCAGCACGCGTACTCCGTCAATTTGGGTTATCGCGTGGACCGCATGCTCATCGCGAACATCGAACCAGGCGACCGGTATACGCCGGTGGCCGGACAAGCGCTCTACGCCGACGTGCTGAATCGATTGAACGCGCTGCCTGGTGTGGTTGCAGCCGGCGTAGCGCGGGTGACGGTCCTGAGCGGCGCCTCGCGTACGTTGCCGGTCAGCGTGGATGGGCGGCCGCCGCAACCCGATCGCAGCAACGTTATCCCCGTCCGCGCGAACGTCGTCAGCGAACGGTATCTGGACGCTATGGGCATCCCGATTCTGATGGGACGCAACTTTCAGACTACCGACCTCCCCGCATCGCAGCGTGTGGCCATCGTGAGCCGGTCGCTGGCCAACCGGCTGTGGCCGAATGCCGACCCCATCGGCAAAACGCTCGTGTCGATGTCATCACTTGTCGTGGTCGGCGTGGTCCCCGACACGGTGTATCGCAGTACGACTGACCGACAGCCGTTACCCGTCTATTACCTCCCGCTGTCGCAGAACTACGAGGCCGCCGTGAGTCTGCATGTGCGGACTGAAGGCGATCCAATGGCGCTTCTGCCGCCCGTGCGTCGGATCGTCAGCGACGTGGACCCAAGGATCGTCCTGGTGAGGCCCCGCCGCCTCGAGGACGAGTTCAGCCGCTCGTTGATTGAAGAACGAACGATGGTGAAGTTCGTGGGCAGTCTGAGCAGCATCGCGCTGCTGCTCGCGGCTGTGGGGCTGTACGGAGTGATGGCGTACGCGACGCGTCAGCGCACGACCGAAATCGGCGTCCGGCTAGCGCTCGGCGCCACGCCCGCCTCCATCCTCAATATGATCATCCTGCGCGGCGTGCGGCTTGTCGCGATTGGAGCGGCGTTCGGACTGGCAGGCGCGCTCGTCGCCGTACGGTTTGTGCAGGTGCTGCTCTTCGGTGTGGAACCGACAGACCCCGTCACTTGGATCGCTGTGTCGGCCGTGCTGATGCTCGTCGCGCTGGTTGCGTGCGTCCTTCCGGCCCGACGGGCGATGCGCATCGACCCGGCAGCGGCGCTCAGGAGTTCATAAGCTATTGAGGACCTCTCGAGCGGGGTGACCCTAACTGTGAACCTCATCGGCAAGTTTCTGCAGGAACTCGAACATCTGCGACGAGCCGCTCGAGCGCTGCCGTGTCAACGCACGACGGCTGCAGTCATTCATATCTGAGGGCTTGCGTCGGATCGAGCTGCGATGCCCGACGTGCGGGCAGATACGAGGCAACCAACGCAACTCCGGTTAGAACGGCGAGCGCCGACCCAATCGCAAATGGATCGCTCGGCCCGATACCGAACAACAAACTTCCGATCAGCCGCGATGCGGCTAGCGCGAGAGCGATTCCGATAGCGGCTCCGATCGTCACGACGACGACGGTCTGACGCATGACAAGGCGAAGAACGTCGGCGCGCCGCGCGCCCAGAGCCATACGGATTCCGATCTCGTGTGTTCGTCGGA
>JGI10216J12902_100867992_pt1 | contig 12054 bp, 8 predicted proteins | sample KanNatreferecore_FD_12902 | JGI IMG/M metagenome (IMG submission 12902)
GAATCGCGGAGGTCGGCCAGCTGTGGCTTGCGCATCTCGCCCTTGCGCTGCTCGGGCTGACGGGAGAGTTGGGAGAGGGCGATGATCGGGACGCGCAGCTCCTTGGCCAGCAGCTTGAGGCCGCGGGAGATCATCGAGACTTCCTGCGTGCGGTTGTCGAAACGCCCGTGGCCCGCCATCAGCTGCATGTAGTCGACCACGATCAGGTCCAGCCCCTTCTCGCGCTTCAGGCGCTGGGACTTGGCCCGCATCTCCGGGACGTTCAAGGCGGCGCTGTCGTCGATGAAGAACCGCGTCGCATGGATCTTCGACTGCGCCAGGACCAGCCTCTGCATCGCCTCTTTCGAGGCGAACCCGTCGCGGACCTTCTTGGCGTCCACGTCGGCCTCGGAGCACAGGACGCGGAAGCCCAGCTGCTCCCGCGACATCTCCAGCGAGAAGAAGCCCACCGACCGTCCTTCGCGGATGGAGACGTGCTGGGCGATGTTCAATGCGAAGGACGTCTTGCCGACGGACGGCCGGGCCGCGATCACGATCAGATCCGTGCCCTGAAGGCCCGACGTCATCCGGTCCAGCTCCGTGAACCCGGTGGCGAGGCCCGAAAGCATCCCCTGGCGCCCGCGGGCGTCCTCGATGATCTCGAGGTTGTGCCGGACGACGGCACCGATGGGCTCGAAGCCGCCTTTGACGGCCCCCTCGGCGATCTCGAAGATCTCGCCGGTGGCGTCGCCGAGGAGCGCCTCCGCCCCCCTCTCGCCCGACAGGCCCTCACGGACGATCCGCTGGCCGGCCCGGATGAGCCGCCGGAGCGTCGCCTTTTCCTTGACGATGCGGGCGTAGTGCTCGACGTTCCCCACATCCGGAACGCCGTCGAGAAGCGCCGTCAGATAGGAAGCGCCGCCCGCCTTCTCGACCGAGCCGGTGCGATCGAGCTCCTCCTTGAGCGTGAGGACGTCGATCTCGGCCGACCGCTGGGAGAGCTCCAGCATCGCCGCATAGATGCGCCGGTGGGTGTCGGGGAAGAAGTCCTCCTGCCCGAGGACCGGAACGACGAACGACAGCGCCGCGGGATCGAGGAGAATGGCTCCGAGCACGGAGCGCTCGGCTTCTAGGTTCTGCGGCAGACCTTTCTCCGCGGTGATTTCTTCCAGCATCGGGAGGTTGGCGGCGATTCTTGTACCCCCGTCTTCGACTGTCAATCGGCTCCACGATTTCCGCATGCGATTTCTCGGTCTCGACTTCGACGCTGACGACGAAAAATTTTTCTTTTCCGCAATCGTCAACTTTTCCGCAGGCTCGAGTGAAGCGCGATCGCCCGGACAGATGATGTCCGTGCATCTCGAACCCGGGACCCGGAAACTGCGAACCCGGAACTTATTTCGGCCGGCGCGCTTTCAGGCGTGCGAGCATCGCCGCATCGCCGACGACACCGCCGGGACGCTTGCGTTCTTCGATCGCGCCGTGGAAATCGCTGCCCGCCGTCGCCAGCAGTCCCTTCGCGGCCGCGAGATCCGCGAAGCGGCGCTCCTGCTCGGCGTCGTGATCGGGGTGGAAGACTTCGATCGCGTCGAGACCCGCGTCCGCGAGCGCCGCGACGAGCTTGTCCTGGTCGCGGTACCAGACCGCGTGGGCGAGCGAGGAGACGCCGCCGGCCTCGCGGATCGCGGCGATGACTTCGGACGCTTTCCACTTCTCGTAGGGCACGTACCAGGGATGCTCGCGGCCGAGGAAACGGTCGAATGCTTCGTCGTTGGAGGCCGCGTAGCCGGCCCGGATCAGCGCCCGGGCCAGATGGGGCCTCCCCCAGACGCCGTCACCCACGTCGGCGCGGATCGCGTCGAGGTCCAGGGCGTATCCGTGCTCGACCAGCTTCCTGGCCATTTTTTCGCCGCGCGTCCGCCGCTCCTCCTGCCGGATCGCGAGCTGGTTCTGGAACCGTTCGTTGGTCTCGTCGACGAAGAGGGCGAGGATGTGGATGTCGTCCTGTCCTCCCCACTCGGCCGAGATCTCGGCGCCCGAGATCAGGTCGATCCCGAGCTTTTCGGCCGCCTCCCGCGCCTCGGGAAGGCCCATCAACGTGTCGTGATCGGTCAGCGCGAAGGCCGAGAGCCCCGCCGCCGCCATCCGCTCCGCCAGCGCGGCCGGCGAGTCCAGCCCGTCGGAAACGGTCGAATGACTGTGGAGGTCGATTTTCATGGAGGGGGATCTTAGCCTCAGCTGCGTTTCCGGGCGCGACTCTTGCGATGATGCCTGCGCATGGAGCGCAAGGAGGCCGCGCGGGTCCTCATGGAGATCGCCCAGATGCTGGAGCTTTCGGGCGCCAACCGATTCAAGGTTCGCGCCTACGAGAACGCCGCGGAAGCCCTGCTGGCGTTCTCCGGCGACCTGGCCGAGGCGGTCCGCACGGGGGGTCTGCGGGAGCTGCCGGGAATCGGCGACACGATCTTCTCCAACGTCGAAACTCTCGCGACGACCGGCCGCCTGCCGCTTTACGACGAGCTGCGGGCGAGCTACCCCCCCGGTCTCACCGACTGCTTGCGCGTCCCAGGCCTGGGGGCGCGCAAGGTCCGGCAACTCTACGAGGAGCTCGGCATCGACTCGCTCGACGCCCTCGAGCAGGCGTGCCTGGAAGGGCGGCTCTCGAAGCTGCGGGGCTTCGGGAGCAAGAGCGCCGAGCACTTCCTTCGCGGGATCCGGACCGTCCGCGCTTCTTCGGGCCTCTTTCTCCTGGGAGCGGCCGGGGCCCGGGCAGAGAGCCTCGCCGCGTATCTGAGGGATTCGGGGCTCGCCGTCGACGTCGCGGTGGCCGGCAGCATCCGGCGCCTGCGCGAGATCGTCCGCAACGTCGACCTCGTGGCCTCCTCGCGGCGCGCTGCCGATCTCGCCGCGGCTTTCTGCGCGTTCCCCGAAGTCGTGGAGGTCATCGCTGCGGACGCGCCCGCGCCCTCCGTCCGCTTTCTGGACGGGATGTCCGCGGACCTTCGCATCGCCGCGCCCGAGGAGTTTCCCGCGGCGCTTCTCTGCGGCACGGGTTCGCGCAGCCACACCTCCGGGTTGCGCGCGCTCGCGGAGAAGCGCGGCTGGACGCTCGACGACCACGGACTCTCCGGGAATGGACGCCCCATCGCAGCCGGCACCGAGGAAGATCTCTACGCGGCGCTGGAGCTCCCTTACGTGGAGCCCGAGCTTCGCGAGGGCGACGGCGAGATCGAAGCGGCCGCCGCCCGGCGCCTGCCGGAGCTCGTCTCCCGCGGCGATCTGCGCGGCGTCTTCCACGTTCACACCGACGCTTCCGACGGACGGGACGGCCTGGAGACGATGGTGCGCGCGGCGCGCGAACGCGGCTACGCCTGCGTGGCCATCACCGATCACAGCCAGTCCGCCGGATACGCCGGCGGGCTGACGATGGATCGGATGCGCGCCCAGCGCGACGAGATCCGGTCGCTGCGCCGGCGCATGCCGGAGGTCCGGATCCTCCACGGCACCGAGGCCGACATCCTGGCCGACGGCTCGATCGACTACGGGGACGACTTCCTCGCCGAGCTCGACTTCGTCGTGGCTTCGGTGCACTCGCGGTTCGGCTTGAATCGCGAGGAGCAGACGGCGCGCCTGATCCGCGCCGTGCGCAATCCTCGCGTGGCCGTCCTGGGTCATCCCACCGGCCGCCTGCTGCTCTCGCGCGAGGGAGTCACGGCCGACATGGAAGCCGTCATCGCGGCCGCGGCCGAGTCGGGCTGCGTCCTGGAAGTCAACGCGTCGCCGCATCGGATGGACCTGGGATGGCGACTCGTGCGGCTGGCCATCGATCGCGGGGCGACGATCGCGATCGACCCGGACGCGCACTCGACGCGGGAGCTCGACTACGTTCCCAACGGAGTCGCGATGGCCCGCAAGGGATGGGCGGGACCCGGGGCGGTCTTGAACGCGAGGGAACCCGACGAGCTCGTCGCGTGGCTGGAGCGCCGGCGAGGCGGACCGATCCCCGAATCTCTCGACCGCGCCTCGGGATAGAATCCCCGGCCCGCGGAGGCTCCTGACCGCCGCGAGCCGACGAGAAGCAAGAAGGAGTCACGACATGGCTTTGAAACCCGGCGATACCGCCCCCGACTTCACGCTCCCCTCCACCGTGGGCGACAAGGTGACGCTCTCGGACTACCGGGGGAAGAAGAACGTCGTCCTGCTCTTCTACCCGCTGGACTTCTCACCGGTCTGCTCGGTGGAGACCAAGCAGTGCGGCGAGATGCTGCCCGCAAAGGGAGGCCCCGACGTCGAGGTGCTCGGCGTCTCGGTCGACTCGATCTGGGCCCATAAAGCCTTCGCCGCGCAGCAGGGCATCACGTATCCCCTGCTGGCGGACTTCCAGCCGAAGGGTGCCGTCGCCGAGAAGTACGGCGTTTACCTTCCGGACAAGGGAATCGCGGCGCGCACGGCGTTCGTCATCGGCAAGGACGGGAAGATCAAGGAAGTCGTGGGCAGCGACATCCCGGTGGCTCGCGACATCGCAAAGCTCCTCGAAAAGGCCCGGGCCGCCTGAGGGAGCCTGACCTCTTGAGCGAAAACGTCACCGTCCCCACGCTCGCCGACACGGATCGGATCCGCGAGATCGCGGGGCGTTTCCGCGAGATCATCGCGCTGCTGGGGCTGGACCTCTCCGACCCCAATCTCGTCGAGACGCCCGAGCGCATCGCCAAGATGTACCTGGAGCTCTTCGAGGGGCTCACGGAAGGCGCGGAGCCCAAGGTCACCTTCTTTCCCAACGACGAGCGCTACACCGCGATGGTGATGGAGAAGGACATTCCTTTCTACTCGCTCTGCTCCCATCACTTCGTCCCGTTCTACGGCCATGCTCACGTGGCCTACATCCCGAACCAGTCGATCGTGGGGCTCTCCAAGATGGCGCGCATCGTCGAGTTCTACGCGCGCCGCCCCCAGCTCCAGGAGCGGCTGACCGAGCAGATCGCGGGCTTCATGGCCGCCAAGCTCAACCCTCAGGGCGTCATGGTGGTCGTCGAGGCCCGCCATCTCTGCGTCGAGATGCGGGGTGTCAAGAAGCCGGGGGCGCTGACGGTGACGTCGGCGATCCGCGGCATCTTCAACACGCAATCGGTGCGCGAAGAATTCCTGGACCTGCTGAACCGGGGCGGTTCGTAGGTTCGCGCGCTCGTCGCGGCGTCTCTTGTCAAGTCTGGGTCAAGACGGCGAGCGCCTCGCCGGATTAACACCGCCTTAGGAATTTGGCGGGAGGCATTTCTCTCCTGAATGCTCTCTTCTCCTACGCGGAATCATTTCCTTTCCGCGCAACGAACGGAGGAGACGATGACCCGATTGCGATGCATTCCAGTGACTCTCGTTCTCGCGGTTTGCGTCGTGATGCCCTTCAACCGAGGCGCCACGGCACAGTCCCTCAGCCAACCCCCTCCTTCCCTGGTCGAACGCGACGACATCAAGAACCTGCCGCCTCCGCTCAAGGACCGGCTGGATCAGCTGGGAAATCGACCCGTCACCTACGGCCCGTTGCGCGTCTTCGCCGAGGCCGACACCCCCAGTCTGGCGTTCGGGTACTACCTCCTCGACACCACCGGCTTCGAGCCCAACGTCTTCACGTCCCGGATTCCCGACGTCAACACCGGAGTCGTGCCGACTGCGGCCAACTGCGCCAACCGGGGGAAGGCGACGATCGGCGCGGTGCGCCTGGAGCTCGAGCCCAAGCCGGGCCTGCCGACGGATCCCAACGATGTGGAGTCCTTCAACGACTTTTTCACCGACATTTCGGGCCTCTTCGTGATCAACAACGAGTCGGGATGGTACGAGGGTTGGCAGCTCCACGACGTGATCGTGCCCAACGTGGACACCCCCCGGCCCGACGGCCATGCGAAGTTCGGCAAGATCACGCGGGCCGACGCCGACGCGATCAAGCAGATGGGAATCGGACACAACGAGCCCGGCAGGATCTTCACGACCGATGGCAACGCGGTCCGGTTCCCGAAGGCGACCGATCACTTTCCCGACCAGCAAGGCAATACCGTGGCGGTCGCTCTCTCGATGGGCGCCTACAATTGCCTCCAGCAGAGCGATTGCCATTCGTACTGGGAATTCAACGAGTACACCAACTGGGTCTTCCCGGCCTATGAGTTCCCGTTCACGGGCGGGCTCGGATCCAGCTTTGCCGATGGCAAGGTCGCGTTCTTGACCTCTGTGGTGCCCGGGTCAGGGCCACACGGCACGGGGCCGACCGGTCCCGGACCCACGGGCGGCAACGACCCGAGAGTCTACGGGGACAACCCGAACGACCCGCGGGATCCCGATCGCCTTCAGGAGAACACTCCGGACGCTCTTGACTGCCCCGAGCCGGGCGACGAGGAGCACAAGGAGTTCCGCCTGCGCTTCGTCCCCAGCAACCTCGGCAACGAGATCCTCCTCGACGTCTATGTGCGCATCAAATCCTTCGCGCCCAACACGACGAATCTGAACGAGCGCATCTTCAAGGCCTACGCGGCGGAGGTGGCCCGGGTGGATCAGAACGGCGACGGTGTGATCTCCGGCGAGGAGGGAGACCTCGAGGGCACGTCCGATGGCCTGTCCAACGAGCGCCTCTACATTCCCGCGACGAAGTGGAACCGCTTCGCGGTGACTCGCGAGATCAACGACGGTCTGCTCGCCCCACGCTTCGGTCCGAGCCAGCGCGCCTGGGTACTGAGCGGTGTCTTCGTGGCGATCAACCCCCCGGTAGCCGCTTCGATTCCCCGAGACTTCGACAACCGCTGAGCGTTCCCTCCAAGACCAGAGACGGGGCGGCTAGCTCGGAGGCCGCCCCGGTCTCTCGCTCTTGTAAACCCGGCCGTCCTTCATCACGAAGGACACCTGTCCCAGGGCGTTGTAGGCGACCCTTTTTCCTGTCCGTAGGCCTCGTCCACGATCGCCTGGATCTCCTCGAGCGTAAGGGGCCGCTGCGAGACCAGGTTCCCTTGGCGACCAACGAGCGGTGGTTCGCGTAGACATTGATCCAGTCCGCGCCGTTGGCGAGCTGCTCACGCGCCAACTCGAGAGACGGAGGTGCTGCATAAAGGGCTTCCGAGTAGACTTTCCGCAATCAGATGCCTCTGCTTCCGGGCTACCGGCTCGGCCCTTACGAGGTGGTTTCACTCCTCGGGACGGGAGGAATGGGTGAGGTCTACCTTGCCAAAGACCCGCGCCTCGACCGTGAAGTCGCGATCAAGGTTCTTCCCGACGCATTCACGACTGATCGCGAGCGCCTGAATCGTTTCGAGCGGGAGGCGCGCGCGGCGTCCTCCCTCGAGCATCCCAACATCGTTGCGATTCACGAAATCGCGAACATCGGCGGGCGCTACTTCCTCGTCATGGAAAGGGTCCAGGGCCGGACTTTGCGCGAACTACTCGCTTCGGGTCCGCTGCCCCTGCGTCAAACGCTTCCGATAGCGGCGCAACTCGCGGACGGCCTCGCGACAGCGCATGAGAGCGGAGTCGTTCATCGTGACCTGAAACCCGAAAACGTAATGGTCACCAAGCAAGGCCGCGTGAAGATCTTGGATTTCGGCCTATCCAAGTTGTCACGGCCGAACCTCGATGGCTCGCCTCCCACTGAGGCTCCGACCATCTCCGCGGGCACCGAGCCCGGAGCAGTGATGGGAACCGTCGCTTACATGTCACCGGAACAAGCATGCGGGGACTTGGTCGACTCTCGGTCGGATCAGTTCTCTCTAGGTTCGGTGATTTATGAGATGACAACGGGAAGGAAAGCCTTCGAGAGGGCCACGAAGCCCGAGACTTTGACGGCGATCATCCGAGAAGAACCGGCCTCAATTGCCTCACTCTGCCCCGAGACGCCGGCGCCACTTCGATGGACCATCGAGCGCTGTCTGAACAAGGATCCCGAGCACCGTTACGTGTCGACGAGAGATCTCGCGAGGGAACTTACGACCCTTGGTGATCACCTCTCCGACACTTCGAGCGAAGTAGCTCCAACTGAAACCCTTTCCCTCCGGCGCCGCCTCCGCCGCGGTGCAGTCTTCGGTTTGGGGTTTCTCGTTGCGGTTGGCCTAGCTGCTTACCTACTGGGCCGGCACTTGGGTCGGAACCCGCTTCCGACCTTTCAGCGTCTGACCTTTCGCAGAGGTTTCGTTTGGTCGGCAAGATTCGCCCCGGATGGCAAGACGGTCGTCTACGGAGCCGCTTGGGACGGTGAGCCAGTGCGCCTCTACTCCACTCGCCCTGAAAACCCAGAGTCACTCCCGCTGAGCCTTCCGAGTGCCGACATTCTGTCCATCTCGTCCGAAGGAGAGATGGCGATTTCGCTGAACAGGCACTTCGTCCAGGATTGGCTCACATACGGTCGGCTGGCGCGCGTTCCACTCTCGGGAACCGCTCCCCGCGAGATCCTGGAGAAGGTCCTCGCCGCAGACTGGGCTCCGTCCGGCGATGCGATCGCGATCGTGCGTGACGTCGCCGGAAGAACGCGTCTCGAGTTCCCCGTCGGAAAGGTCCTTTACGAGACGACGGGTTGGATTACGACTCCCCGCATCTCTCCCGACGGCAAGCTCGTCGCATTCTTGGATCATCCGGCACGGTGGGGCGATGGCGGCGACGTCGCGGTCGTCGACCTTTCTGGGAGGAAGACAACTCTTTCCACCGGGTGGTCGAGCAACCAGGGCCTCGCCTGGTCTCCGGATGGGCGCGAGTTGTGGTTCACGGCCTCCACGCTGGGGTTCGCGAGGGATCTGCATGCCGTGTCACTGTCCGGGAGGTCCCGGATCGTAGCCCGGCTCGGCGACAATCTGACGCTTCACGATGTTTCGAGAGACGGGCGCGTCCTTCTGTCACGCGACCGAGTCCGCGCGGGAGTCATGGGCCGCTTTCCGGGCGATACGAGGGAGCGCGATCTGTCATGGTTGGACCTCTCGATCGTTACGGACCTTTCATCGGACGGAGGACGGATCCTCTTCCACGAAATGAAGGCGGGAAAAGCGCCCGCCGCGTGCATTCGCAAGACCGATGGCTCTCCGCCCGTCCGGCTCGGAGACGGATTCCCCACAACCCTATCGAGCGACGGGCGGTGGGCATTGTGCGTGACGGACCGATTGACGATCTTGCCAACTGGAACGGGAGAAGCCAGACCTCTCATGCCTGGCGCGATCACGGGCTACTGGTGGGCCGGTTTTCTCCCGACTGGCCGGATCTTGTCGGCCGGGAGCGAAGACGGGCATGGCATCCGGCTCTATCTTCAAGACGAGAAGGGAAGCCCGCGTGCCGTTAGCGCCGAGGGAATCGATGTCGAGATTCTCGACATAGCCGTTTCACATTCCGGTGATCTCGTGGCGGCGGTTGGCCCCGGCCGAAAGATTCTCCTTTACCCCGTAGAAGGAGGAGCGCCTCGGGAACTAGCTGGGGCCGAGGAAGGTGATGCTCCCGTCCAGTGGAGCATAGACGACGCTTCCCTTTTCGTGGTCGAGCGCGAGAAGCTGCCCGCACCTGTTTTCCGGATCGATTTGCGCAGCGGTCAAAGACAGCTCTGGAAGGAACTAATCCCGTCGGACCCCGCCGGAGTCAATGTACTTCTAACGGCCAGGATTACCCCGGATGGCAAGTCCTACGCGTACAGCTACGGTCAGGTGCTCTCCGAATTGAATCTCGTGGACGGTCTTAAGTAAGTCGGATCGGCTCTCTACTTTCCCGCGCCCCGGTACACCTTCCCGTCCCTCATCACGAACGACACCCGTCCCAGGGCCTTCACGTCCGTGACCGGATCGCCTTGCACCGCGACGACATCGGCGTACGCGCCCGGTGCGATGACGCCGATCTGGCCCGTCATGCCCAGCATCTCGGCCGCGCGCGAGGTCGCCGCCTGGATCGCGGCCATCGACGTCATGCCGGCTTCGACCATCAGGACGAACTCGCGCGCCAGAGGTTCGGACCAGGAAAAGCTTCCCGCGTCGGTGCCGAAGACGATCTTCACGCCCGCGTTGTACGCCTTCTTGAGCGACGGCCCGTGCACCTCGACCCGTTTGCGGTCGCGGATCCCGCCCGGCGTGCCTTCGGGCTCCTGCTCGTAGTAGTACGGCATCATCGTCGGGCACAACCACGTTCCCTGCCGGACCATCTGGGCGACGTCCTGGTCGGTCAGGTCCAGGCCGTGCTCGATCGAGTCGCAGCGGCCGTCGAGCGCCCGCCGCATCCCGATCCCGTTGTACGCGTGGCAGGCGACCTTCTTGCCCTGTCCGTGAGCCTCATCCACGATTGCCTGGATCTCCTCGAGCGTCAGGGTCGGCTGGGAAACCAGATTTCCCTTCGCGTCGACCCACGAGCGGTGGTTGGCGTAGACCTTGATCCAGTCGGCGCCGTTGGCGAGCTGCTCGCGCGCCGCCTTACGCGCCTCGACCGGGCCGTCCACGAGCTGCGCGCCCGTGGGCAGGTGGTGGTCCGGCGAGTAGCCGTCGAGCGCGTACCCCCCCGTCGAGGAGATCGCGCGCGTGGAGACCAGCATCCGCGGGCCCTCGACGTAGCCCTTCTCGATCGCCTTCTTGACTCCGACGTCGGCATAGCCGGCTCCCTCCGTCTCGACGTCCCGGATCGTGGTGAATCCCTGCTCGAGCATGCGGCCCGCCAGCGCCGTCGCGCGCGCCGCGCGAAACGCGGTCGATTCCTTGAGGATCTGCATGTCGTAGCTGTCTTCCTTCGGATCGAGCATCACGTGGGTGTGCGCATCGACCATTCCCGGGAGGACCGTCGCCGCCGAGAGATCCACGACCGTCGCACCCGCGGGCACCGACGCCGGCGACCAGGCCCCGACCGTCGCGATCCGGTTTCCGCGGATGACGATCGCCTGGTCGCGCCGGGGCGCCGCCGACGTCCCGTCGATCAGCACTCCGGCGTGGATCACGGTCACGGCTTCGGCGGGAGGGTTTGGACCTGCAGAAACCGCGGCAGTCGCCAGCCAGACAGGTACGAGCAAGAGCATCATAAGCCTCCAGCAGGACTTAGCCTAATACTTATTAGGCTAATCAAGTCTACTGTCTAATTTTATTAGGATGCGGACCGCCTTCAGCCCTTCCAGAGTGCGCACCCCGTGCCAGCAATAGTCGTCGCCGTTGACGAAGAGGCGCCGGCTACCGGGCCCGAAGACCTGCGCCGCCATCGCATCGTGCCGCTCCGCCGAGAACGGGAACGGCTCGCTGGGAAAGAAGTGCAGCGCGGGATTGCGCGCCATCGCCTCGCCAGGCGTCGTCGTCGGATAGCGCTGGCGAGCCTGCCCGTATACGTTCTCGCCCCCCGCCAGCCGGATCAGGTCGGCGACGTACGTGTCGTCGGAGATCGTCATCCAGGGGTCCTTCCAGATCCAGTACGCGTAGCGAAACGGAACCGGCGGCGGCAGGTTGCGGATCTCCGCGATCGCTCCTTCGACGCGAACGGCGAGCGTCTCGGCTTCTTCGCCGACCTGGAGCCTGGCTCCCCACTGTCGGATCGCGGGCGGTACCTCGTCCACGCTTTTGGGCAGCGTGACGTCCACCTCGATGCCCTCGGCTCGCAGCGCTTCGACGTCCTCGCGCCGATTCTCCTCGGCGTTGGCGAAGACCAGATCCGGCTTTAAGTCCAGGATGCGCGGGATGTCCGGACTCTTCGTCCCGCCGACGCGCGGAAGTCCCCAGAGCATTCCGTTGGGCCGGGTGCAGTAGCGGGTGACCGCGGCGAGCGACTTCAGCCCGCCGATGGCCACGATCGTCTCGGTGATGGACGGGCACAGCGAAACGACCCGCTTGGGAGGCATTGCCCGAAGTCTATTCCGGGAGCGCTGGGCTACACTACGTCCAGGTTGGACGTCGCCGCGCGAGACCTCGCCCTGCTGCTGCGGTCCCGCCACCCCCTGATCCTGTGTGAGACCGTCGAGGAGCAGCGTTTCGAAGCGCTCCTGCGCGAGGTCTCGAGCTCTCTTTCCATCCCCTACTGGAGCTGGAGCGCGGCGAGCGGTCTCGCGCCGTGTCACCCCCAGGACTCCGAGAAGTCGGTCGATCTGGCCTGGACGCTTCGCGCGATCCGCCGCGC
>JGI10216J12902_103328198_pt1 | contig 12053 bp, 8 predicted proteins | sample KanNatreferecore_FD_12902 | JGI IMG/M metagenome (IMG submission 12902)
ATCGCCGGCATCTCCACCGGGAAGCCGCCCGCCTGCCACACGCCGCGCTTGACCTCCTCCACGCGCTGCTTGAAGTGGGTGTGGCACTGGTTGATGTCGCTCCAGGTGTTGATGATGGCGATGACCGGCTTGCCGGCGTAGTCCTCGCGCGAGTAGCCCATCTGCAACGTGCGCGAGCGATGGCCAAACGAGCGCAGGTCCTTTGCGCCGTACCAGCGGTGGCTGCGGAGATCTTCTGGTTTCTTGCGTGCCATGGGAAATGCCGACGAGGTGTGTGGAACGCGCAAACTTAGCACTAAATGGCCGCGCTGTTCCACGCCTGGGCGCGTGCATGAAGAGGCCGCTGCTGCCGTACCAAAAAAAGCCCGGTGAGGCCTTGCGGCACACACCGGGCATGCTCACCGCAACGACTGTCAGGAGTCTTGCGGTTGTTCCGGAGGCTGGAGAAGCACTCGGGAGTGGAGGAGAACTGTCTGCGTCGCCGTGATGTTTCTGCTCGCTGGCGCGTTACATGACCTCTGCGCCATCGACCGAACCGTTGGTGTCTTCCTTGCGCGCGCCGGTGTCGCCGAGGGCGCGTCGCAGTTCGAATTCGGCCTCGAACCAATCCTGCTCGGGCGATCCGCCGACGAAGCCACGACGCTCCGCACGGAAATACGCCGCCTCGGCGACCATGCGCTGCCACTGCACGGCACCGTCCTGTCCGCTTGCGGCGGCATGACCGGGAACCGCTGCTGCCGCGGTCCGCCCGGCACGGGCGGAGGAATCGGTACGCGGACCCTTGGCGGTCCCCTCGGTCGCAGCGTCCGGCTTGGCCATGGCCCGCGTCGGACTCGACCTTGCTTGCTTGCGGCGACCCGTGTCGATGGTGGTTTCGCTGTTGCTCATCAATTTTCGCTCCTTGCCGATCACGATCGCGGCAGAACCGACGAGCGTGAGTCTCGACCTTTGCTGTGTGTTGGACTTTGACCTGCGTCAACTGCCGCGCACGCGGTGCGCGTCTCTCGGTTCAGGCGCGGCATCGTGTGTAAAACCTGCATGCGGTGACAGCGCGCGCGGCTTCAGGCAGTCTGACGCCGCGATGTGACAACGAACAGGGGAAAAACGATCCCGTCGGACCGCTCAGGCGCGTGAGTGCCGGCGACTGCGCCGGAGCAGCGGGCGCAGTTGCGCGAGCGTACGCGCGTTGATGACCTTGTCGCGCGCCAGCCAGCCGCGGCGCGCCTGCCCGATCCCGAAGCGCAGCATGTCGAACTCGAGCGGGGAGTGCGCGTCCGAGTCGATGGCCACCCATACGCCTTCGTCGCGCGCCATCCGGCAGTGGACGTCGGTGAGGTCGAGCCGGCGCGGGTGGCCATTGATCTCCAATGCGACGCCGCGCCGTCTTGCCTTGCGCATGATCGCGAGCATGTCCACGTCGTAGGTCTCGCGCTCGCTGTCGAGGGCCACGGGATGGGCGAGGATGTTCACGTGCGGATTGTCCAGTGCGCGCAGAATGCGCGCGGTCTGCTTCTCGCGCGGCAGGCCGAATCCGCCGTGCACGGCGGCGACAACGAAATCGAGCCCGGCCAGCACGGACTCGGGCAGATCCAGATCACCGTCGTCCAGGATGCTGACCTCGATGCCCTTGAGCAGCGTGATGCCCTCCATGCGTGCGTTGAGGGAATCGATCTCGGCACACTGCTTCGCCAGGCGCACTGCGTCCAGGCCATGGGCAGTGGACGCCCGAGGGGAATGATCCGCGATCGCCAGGTATTCCAGCCCGCGCTCGCGCGCTGCCTGCGCCATCTCCTCGATCGAGTGATGCCCCGCGCCCGCCTTGCTGTGCGCATGCAGGTCGCCGCGCAGATCCCTCAGATCGATCAATTCGGGAAGTTCCCCGCGCGCAGCGGCTTCGATCTCACCCCGGTCTTCGCGCAACTCGGGCGCAATCCAGGGGAGGCCGACTGCGGCATAAACCGAGTCCTCGGTCTCGCCTGCGATCTTCTCGTCGTCGCGGAACACCCCGTACTCGTTGATCTTCAGCCCCCGCTCCTGTGCCAGACGGCGGATGACGATGTTGTGTGCCTTGGAGCCGGTGAAGTAGATCAGCGCGGCCCCCAGGCTTTCGCGCCGGATCACGCGCACGTCGACCTGCAGGCCGCTCTGCAGGATCACCGTGGCGCGCGTGGTCCCGCTCGCAGTCACTTCCTGCACGTCGTCGTGGCGCGCGAGCCTGTCCATGACCCTGGCCTGGTCCTGCGCCACGACGACGATGTCCAGGTCGCCCACCGTCTCGCGCATTCGCCGGCAGCTGCCAGCGATCTCCACCCGTTCCACGCCCGGCGTGCTGCGCAGGTGCGACGCAAGCGCTTCGCCCAGCCGGGCAGCCACGGCGAGCTTCACGCGCCGCTCTCCGGCGAAGCGCTGCAACGCCTCCAGAATCTTGTGTTCCGTCTTTTCCCCGAAGCCGGGGAGTTCGCGGATGCGTTGATCCTGCGCCGCCTGCATGAGCTGCTGCACGCTCTGGATGTTCAACGCGTGCCACAGCTTCTTGACGCGCCTGGGGCCCAGACCGGGCACCTTGAGCAGGCGTCCGACTCCGGCAGGCGCCTCATGCTGCAGGCGGCGCAGGAATTCGCAGCCGCCGGTGTCGAGGATTTCCCGGATCTTGTCCGCAAGATCCCCGCCGATGCCGGGGATGTCGGTCAGCGGCATGCCGCGCTGGACGAAGGCGCTCACGTCCGAGCCGAGGTCACCCACGGTGCGCGCGGCGTTGCGATAGGCGCGCACGCGAAACGGATTGGCGTCCTGGATCTCGAGCAGGTCGGCGATCTCGTCGAAGATGGCGGCGATGGTGTCGTTGTGAGTGCCCATGTCCGGTTCCCGATTGCGTGCGGCCAAGATCGATGGTGCGCGCGCTCCGGCCTCAGCGCGCGTCCACCCGCGCCGGGTCCCCCTGCGCACGCGCGCGCAGCATCAACGGTACCAGCAGCAGCGCCTGGACCACGAAGAACACCACCGCGAAGGACAGGAACTCCATGCGTCCAAGGACGCCCACTGCAACCAGCGTGGCCATGCTGAGGCTGCGCGCGGGGAACGCGGCGACCATGGTCACCCGGTGCAGGCGTGACCAGCCGAACAGCCCTGCCAGCCCCGCCCCGAGCGACGCAGCGATCGCGGTGAACAGGGCGCTGGCCAGCACCAGTCCGGCGAGGTGTTCGCGGATGGTCGCCGCCTGATCGACGACGATCAACCCGAGAATTCCCGCCAGCGCGAGCAGACTGGCCCACTGCAGGCGCGCGCGGTGCCTCTCGACGAAGGCCGGTGCGAGATGGCGGATGACCATTCCGGCGGCAATCGGCAGCAGAAGGCCCAGCGCGATCTGCCGCATCATCGGTCCCGGCGGCAGATGCACTGCTTCGTTGCTGCGCGCCAGCCATTCGAATGCGGCGCGGGTGATCCAGGGCATGGTGAACATCGCGACGACGCTCGAGATCGCGGTCAGCGTAACGGACAGGGCGACGTCAGCCCGCGCCAGCACGCAGAAGTAATTCGACATCGGCGCCTGGGAAGCGGCGGCGACGAGAATCAGCCCGCCCGCCACGGTCGCGTCCAGGTCCAGCGCAACGATCAGGCCGGCCCCGACGAGGGGCAGAAGCACCACCTGCCCGAGCAGCGCGATGCCGGTGTGCAGCGGATAGCGCAGGACGCGCAGCAGGTCGGGAAGCGTGAGTTCGAGGCCCACGATCGCCATGGCGAACATGACCAGGTGCGGCAGGATGGTTTCGACAGACACCGGCATGGCAGCGTGCCCGGCAGTTCCGCGCCATGCGCCCGACGGCGCTGCGCTAGGGTTGCAGGGTGACCGTGTTGGGACGACCGGTCGTCCAGGTCCACGGGCGGATCTCCACCCAGGCGAACAGGCCGTCGCGGCTGTAGGGGTCTTCGCGCACGAATGCCTGCACGATGTCGATGTTGTCGGCCTCTACGATCAGCAGGGTGCCGTTCATGCGTTGCCCATCGTCCGATTGGGTCGGCCCGCCGTGATGCAAGGTGACCCCGTATTCCTGCGCGGTCCCCAGGTACTGCCTGTGCAGGTCGCGCAGGGCGGCGCGCATCTGCTCGTGGCCGGGCTTGTCCGTGCCGAGGATGACGAAATACATCGTTGGGATACGTTATGCGCTATTGCGTTGTAATGTTTTCGCAGGTGTCCCCGTTTCCCGCGAAACTCCTGAACGACGTCGGTGGCGAACGATTCGCGTCGCGTCCGCGTGTTTTCATTATGCGGCATGTTTCGGCGGTGTGACACCTCCGTGCGCCTGCAACAGCGCGAACGTCGCTTCACGGCGCCACCGACCCTGCGCGGACGTGCATCAACGCGCACGCGGCCTCGCCGATCTGAGCCGGCGACATCGTCGCGGTGGCGAAGCGCATCGTGCACGCAGCCTCGGCCTCGGAGAGCGGCTCGCGCGTGCGCAGTTGCCGCTCGAGAACCTCGAGCGTGGCTTCCGAGGCATCGATTCCCGCGGCCTGGCGCCGCCGCACGCGCTCGCGCAGCACGTCGTCGTCCGCGACGAAGCAGGCGATGCGGAAAGCAGCCCGTTCATCACGCGCGATCCGTGCGAACGCATCGCGCTGCTGCGCGCGCAGGAACGTTGCGTCCACCAGCACCGGATAGCCGGCGCGCAGGATCGTCTGCGCCAGATGCTCGAGTCGGGCATAGGTCGCGTGCGTGATCTCCTGCGTGTAGAGGCCCGCATCCAGGTCGGAACCGGAGGGCTCACCCGCTGCCATCGATCGCATGCGCTTGCGCTCGACGTCGGAGCGGATGCGCACCGCGCCGGTCGCCTCCAGCATGTGCTGCGAGCCCCACGTCTTGCCCGATCCGGACACGCCGTGAAGCAGTACGAGCACGCGTGCCGGGGGCTGGGCGATCGTCACGGCCAGGTCCACCAGCGCTGCGCACCGCTGCATCATTGCACTGCGGCAATGCGCGTCCACCCCCGGCTGTGCTGCGCGCAGTGCGCTCACCTTCGCGCGGACGAGCGCGCGGTACACCTCGTAGTAGCGCAGCACTCGCAGGCCGTCGTAGTCTCCGCTGTGCGATAGGCAGGCATCAACGAAGCGCGCGGCCAAATCAGGCCGGCCGTGCGCGCGCAGGTCCATGGACAGGAAGGCGACGTCGTTCATCGTGTCGGTCCAGCGCAGGGACGCGTCGAACTCGAGCGCATCGAATACGACGATGCCACCGTCGAAGAGCGCGATGTTGCCCAGGTGAAGGTCGCCATGGCATTCGCGCACGAAGCCCTGGGCCTTGCGCTGCGCGAGCGTGGAGTCGAGCCGGGCGCCCTGCTCGCGGGTCCATGCTCCGAGGCGCTCCAGTGCACTGCGTGCCGCGCCCGCCACGAGCGCCTCGAGCTGGGCGATGTTCTGCTCCGCGGTGCTGCGCACCCGTTGCGCGGTCCCCAGCCCGTCCTCGGTGCCGGCGATCTCCGCGCTGCGGTGGAATTGCGCCACCTGGCGCGCGAGGTCGTCCACGTGCGCGGCTTGCAGCCGGCCGCTGTCGGCGACCCGGTCGAGCACGTCGTCCTGCGCGAAACGTCGCATCTTCACCGCGTACTCGATCGCTGCTCCCGCTCCCTCGACGCGCGGTGCATCGCAGGTGCCGGCGATGGGCACCACCGACAGATAGACCAGGGGTGCCAGACGGCGGTTGATGCGCAACTCCTCCTCGCAGAACCGGCGTCGTTTCTCCAGTGTGGAGAAATCCAGGAAGCCGAGCTCGATCGGCTTCTTGATCTTGTAGGCGTGCGCTCCGGTCAGATAGACGTGGGAGATGTGCGTCTCGACATGTTCGACGGGGCCATCCTCCGGATATGCCGCCGGATCGAGCAGTGCGCGAGCCAGCCGTTCGCTGCGTTGCCTCCCCTGCATCGTGCTGCCCCCGCCCTCCGCGTCTCAGGGTCCAGGCTACCGGCGCTTGCCTCGCCGTGCTTGACCGCGATCAAGTCGAGCGCTGGCCCGGCCGCAACTCCAGCGCCACGCACAGGCTGCCCTCGCCCGCCGGCAGGCTCCAACGCAGCGTCAGCGTGAGTGCCTGCATGATCTTCTCGAAGCCCTCCTCCGACTGCGACACGGTGTGGTGCGGTGCGCAGGTGAGCTGGACGGGCGCAGTGGACAACAGTTCCACCGTGCCGCCGAGCACACCGTCCTCCAGGCACAGGGTGGACACCGCAGGCAGCAGCAGCGGCTGGCCGAAGCCGCCCAGCACCCGCCCCTCGAACACGTAGCGGCCGAGGAAGCCGTCGCAGCTGGGCATCGCCAGGTCGAGACGGGTCTCGAACTGCGTTTCGCTGTCGCAACCGAACTCGTAATGCACCAGCAGCCGCTCGTCCCTCACCTGGTAGCGCTTGGTCAGGCGCATGCCCGGCAGCTGCGCGGCGAAGCGCGCCTCCCCTGCGCCGACCTGCTGTCGACGGTAGACCGGCTGGTGCCAGTGTCCTTGCACGCCGACGCGGTCCAGGAAGCAGGCGCGCGGCCGTTCGTCGGGCTCGATGTCCGCCGGTGCGATCTCGTGCTTGAAGCTCACCCGGTCGTGCGCCGAGGCGATGCCCTCGTGCTGCGCCCGGGATTGCTCGCCCAGGCGCATCTTGCGGTAGTAATGCTCGTCGCGACGGCGCAGCGTGTCGCCGAAGTTGTGCCGCAGGCGGTAGGCATCGAGCTCGATCACCGCAGCGTCGGCGTCGCAGCGCACGATTGCCTGCACGCTCTCGTTGCGCACGAATGCCTCGTCCACTCCGTCCATGTCGGCGTCGTGGACCGCCTCGGCCGAGCGCGGTCCGGTGCTGTCGAGCAGCGCTTCCAGTTCCACCAGCGCGGCAAACACCGCGCGCCGCAGGTGCGGCAGGTAGAGGCCACCGAACAGCCCGTGCCAGTAGGCATCGTTCGCCTGGGCGCGATACAGCAACTCGCCCATCGTCTGCGTGCGCCGGTCGGCCGGCAGCGCATCGAGGCGCGCGGACAGCGCCAGCATGCGCTTGTGCATCCAGTTCGACTCGCTGTAACGGGTCAGAAAGTTTTTCCAGATGCCCCCGCGCAGGAATGCCTTGTCGCGCTCGTAGCGCTGGTCGCTCCTGGCAGCCTGGACCAGTTCGGCATAGGCGTGCGCGCGCTCGGCCGGCAGCGTCCATTCGTTCATCTCGATGTAGGACGTGGTGGGCAGATAGACCACCCCGCGCGTGGACACCGCGCGGCGGTGCTCGTCGAAGTGCATGGTGGCGATGCGCGGCGAGGCGAGCACACCCTCGATGAATGCCTGCAGCCAGCCCTTCTCGTACACCCACTCGAAGGTTTCCGGCCATATGCCGAATTTCTCGATGTCGTCGAAATACACCGCGGCGCTTCCGGCCCCGGCTTCACCCATCTGCTCGATGTAGGCCACCGCTTCGTGCGCGGGTGCGAACGGCAGCCGGTAGCGCAGCGCCTCGGAGATCGGGAACAGGTCGATGCGCCGGTCGTCCTCCTCGGTGCTGTAGTAGCCGTGCAGCTCCTCCAGCGACTTGCCGGCACACAGGAAGTGATAGTCGTCCACCGTGACGTAGTCGATTCCCGCCGCGGCCAGCGCCGGTACCACGGTGCTGTCCCACACCCGTTCCGTGAGCCAGGCTCCGTGCGGGCGCCGTCCGAGCAGCCGCTCCAGGCGCTCGGAAAGCGCCCGCACCTGTCCGATGCGGTCGCGGGCGGCAATCGCAGCGAGCACCGGCTCCATGTCCCCGCCGCCGAACAGTTCGGCCTGGCCGCGCTCGACCATCTGACGCAGCAGCGCCAGGTCCTGCGGGTGGTGATCGGCCAGATACTGCAGCAGCCAGCCGCTGAAGTGCGCAGCGAATTTGAACGCCGGATAGCGATGCAGCGTCTGGATGAAGGGACGGTAGCAGCGCGTGTGCGCGAGTTCGATGACTTCGGGAAAATTACCGGCCGGCTGGTGCGCATGCACGCCGAGCAGCAGTGAGACGGTCAAGTCGGTTCACCAGATGGAAGGATGGAAGTCCTGAGCGGCATGCTCGGCGGCCTCAGGCCGCGCGCCGCATTGCGTTGTCGGTACTCGCATGCAGCGCGCCGAGGCTCACCGGTTCGTCGAGCTGCGGTGGCGGGGCCAGCTTGAGCAGGCGATAGAGATTCGCGAGATATGCACGGAACAGGCGGTCGAAGCTGCGCACCGATTCGGCCGGGTTGTAGTCGCCGAACCACCAGAACCAGTCGGAGCCTTCGCAGGCGGCAAGCTGGCGCGCGGCCGCAGTCGCTTCCTCGTCGTTCAGACGGCCGCTCGCGAGCACCAGGTCGTAGCTCTGCTTGGCGCTCACCAGCAGCTCCCAAGCGCGATTCTTGTCGGCCGAGCCCACCCAGGTGGACAGGTTGCCGAACACCCAGCTGCCGGTGACCACCTGTGGCAGCCGGTTATCCGAGTGACGCGGGTCGGCCGCCGCCTGCGCGCAGGTGAGCGTCTCGATCCACGGGTGCGAGGATAACGTTTCGTACAGACTGTGCAGGAAGAAATAGCCGTTGTACGGATAGAACTCCCACGCGTTCTCGCCGTCGAGCATGACGCTCACCACCGGCGTCTCGGTCGCAGGCACTTCCGTGCGGATGGCCTCGAGCTGCCGGATGAAGTCTGCAGCCGCGTCGTTGCCGTGCCAGTCCTTGTACTCGAAGCCGATGAGGTCGGACAGCCGGTCGTCGCGGAAGAAGCAGCTCAGCGTGCGTGCGCCCGAACCGACGCGGTAGGGCCGGTACAGTGCCTGCGCGCGCGATTCGGTGGCAAGACCGGACTTGCGCAGCGAGTTCAGCAGCACGGCCTCGCCGCTCGCGGCCCAGGCCACGCCCTGCTCGGCCAACAGCTCGCAGAAGGGCATCGACACCGCGCCCTCCGCGGGCCACATGCCGCTGGCCGGGGCACCGAAACGGCGGGCATGGCTGGCCTGCGCTTCGCGCACATGCCAGATCAGACGCGAGCGGCCGCCCGGGTACGCCTCCGCGCGCGGAAACGGCGCCTCCGGCATGGCTTCGCGCGCGCTGCCGAACTCCAGCAACAGCGGCCCGATCGGATGGAAGTATGGCGTGGTGGACAGCTCCACCTGGCCGGACTGCGCAAGACGCCGGTAGCGCTCGATGGTGCCGCCGACCACTTCGGCCACCAGCGCGAACAGGGCGCTGCGCTGGGCGTGCGTGAAGCCTGCGCCCTGGGTCATCAGCTGCACCAGCAGTTCGTGCTCGCGCCGCAGCGTCTCGCCGGTCCAGGACAGGTGATACCAGGTGACGAGGTCGGCCAGGTACTGCCCCGACAGGTAGCGTCCGACTTCGCCGCCCTGCGCGCAGACGAACTCGTACAGGTCGCGCAGGCGCTTGTAGGGGGCGAACGGCTCGATCATCTTGGAGTGATTCGAGCGGAAGCACTGGTTCAGAAGCAGCTCGCGCTCATCCTCGCCGGCGTGCTCCAGATCCTCGCGCACGAGCAGGCGCAGCAGCGGGTCGCGCAGCGTGCCGCTGGCGAACTGCTCGGCATAGTCCTCGAGCTGGTCGAGCAGGATCGGCACCAGGTTGACCACCGCCTTCACCCGCGGGTGCATCTCCAGGTGCGCGGCCATGTCGCTGTAGTCCTTGAGTGCGTGCAGGTAGACCCATGGCTGCTTGAACTCACCGGTGTTGTGGTCGCGGAAGTCCGGCTGGTGCATGTGCCAGAGCAGCACCAGTTGGAGCGGGCGAGGTGCGTTCATGTCGAGGCGTCAGTGGTGGAAGTGGATTTTCTGGCCCAGCATGTCGGGTGTGATGAGGGTGATCCCCGACTCGGTCACGTGGAAACGACGCCTGTCCTCGTCGGCGTTGAAGCCGGCCTCGAAGCCCTCGGGCAACGTGCAGCCCTTGTCGATCACGACGCGGCGCAGCCGGACATTGCGGTTGACCGTCACGTCCGGAAGGATGACCGCGTCTTCGATGGTGCAGAAGCTGTGCACGCGCACGTTCGAGAACAGCAGGGATCGCTTGACCACCGCGCCGCTGATGATGCAGCCGCCCGACACCATGGAATCGAGCGCCATGCCGCGCCGTCCCTCGTCGTCGAACACGAACTTCGCCGGGGGCAGCTGTTCCTGGTAAGTCCAGATCGGCCACACGTCGTCGTAGAGCGAGAGTTCCGGCGTGACGTGAGTGAGGTCGATGTTGGCCTCGTAGTAGGCGTCCACCGTGCCGACGTCGCGCCAGTACGAGCGGCCCTCGTTCATGCCCACGCAGCTGTCCTGGAATCGGTGCGCGAACACGCGGTAGCGCGGCACCAGATGCGGCAGGATGTCCTTGCCGAAGTCGTGACTCGAGCGCGGCTCGTCGGAATCGCGCGTGACCTGCTCGTACAGGAACTTCGCGTTGAACACGTAGATGCCCATGCTCGCCAGCGCGCGCTCCGGATCGCCCGGGATCGGGTCGGGCTGCGCCGGCTTCTCCTTGAACGCGCGCACGCGCATGTCCTCGTCCACGCCCATCACGCCGAAGCTGCGCGCGTCCTTCACAGGCACCTCGATGCAGCCGACCGTCACGTCGGCCTGCTTGGACACGTGGTAGGCGAGCATGCGTCCGTAGTCCATCTTGTAGATATGATCCCCGGCCAGGATCAGGACGTACTCCGGCTCGTTGCTCTTGATGATGTCGAGGTTCTGGAACACCGCGTCCGCGGTCCCCTGATACCACTGGTCCTCCTGCACCCGCTGGGATGCGGGCAGCAGATCCACGAACTCCTTCAGGCGGCCGTCGAGGAAACTCCAGCCGCGCTGCACGTGGCGGATCAGGCTGTGCGACTTGTACTGCGTGGCGATGCCGATGCGCCGGATGCCGGAGTTGACGCAGTTCGACAATGGGAAATCGACGATGCGGAATTTGCCTCCGAAGGGAACGGCCGGCTTCGCGCGCCAGTCGGTGAGGTGCATCAATCGGCTGCCGCGCCCGCCCGCGAGGATCAACGCATAGGTGCTGTTGGTCAGCAGGCTGACGAAGCGAACGTCGGGGATGCCGTTGCGGGCGCTGGGGTTCGTGGGATCTGCCATCTCTGCTGCCTTCGGAGTCGGACCGGGCTCATTCTGCGCAACGTCCCGCTGCCCAGGGTTGATGCGCGTCAAACCCGCGCGGGGCGTGCGGGACGCGGCCTCGGGCCATGAAAATAAATGGGATTTTGCAACCCGCAGGCCTATAATACGGAGCCTTACAGGCGCGCGCCACCAGTTCGGTTCCTCGTCCCTGCCGGTTCCGGCCGGCAGACCGGAGCCGGCAGCACCAGGGCGTGCCGATGCTGTCTTCTGTGCCCCGCCGATGAACTCCCGTTCGACTCTCCACGGCGAGCCGCTCGTCGAGCTTCTGCTCACGGCGCGCCTGCATGATCCCTTCGCTTTGCTGGGCCTGCACCCGCACGGCCAGGGATGGCGACTGCGCGTGTTCGAGCCGCGTGCGCAGGAGATGTGGCTGCGTCTACCGACCGGACTCGCGCCGCTGCAGCGCGTGCATCCCGAGGGTTTGTTCGAGTGGACCGGACGTGAGGCGCCGCCGCGGCCCTACACGCTCGCCGTGGCCGAGGGCGGACGCGTGCACGACCGGCACGATGCCTATGCATTCGTGCCCGCGCTGTCGGGCCACGACCTGTATCTGCTCAACGAGGGCCGACTGCGGCAGGCGTGGCGCACGCTGGGCAGCCATCTCGAGACGCGCGAAGGCGTGACCGGCGCGCGCTTCGCGGTGTGGGCGCCCAATGCCGAGCGCGTGAGCGTCGTCGGCGATTTCAACGCCTGGGACGGGCGCGTCCATCCGATGGCCGTGCATGGCAGCAGCGGCGTATGGGAGTTGTTCGTCCCGGACCTCCACGGCGGAGAACTGTACAAGTACGAGATCCGCAACCGAGCCAGCGGCGATGTGTTCGTCAAGATCGATCCGTATGCACGCGAATTCCAGCATCGGCCGGGCACGGCGGCGCGCGTGGAGCGCGCCCCCGCGCACGTATGGCGCGACGACGCGTGGATGGCGCGTCGGCGCGAGTG
>JGI10216J12902_101587845_pt1 | contig 12052 bp, 9 predicted proteins | sample KanNatreferecore_FD_12902 | JGI IMG/M metagenome (IMG submission 12902)
CTGTTGCAACTGGCGGCCGGCGCAGCGACCGAGCGGCTCTACATCTCGTTTCCCAGCCTCGAGCTGGGTGAGTCGCGGCCGCGCGTCCCCTCTTTCTACGCGCTCGACGTGGTCCGCGCCGTCACGGGCACGCTACCGGGGCACGACACGCTGGCCCGCAATGCCGCGGCGGCCTCCGGGGCACGACTCGCGTGGCCCGCGCCGCAGGACCCAACCGAGGCGTTCGACGATCTCGAGCACGACCTCTCGGTGCTCGCACTGCTCTTCAGGGAGAAGGAGGGCACCGCGACCGGGCACGCGCACTACCTGCTGAAGCTGAACGCACACTTGAAGCGGGCGGTGATCGAGCGCTGGAGCCGCTCGATGAAGCAGTGGTCGCCGGCCGACGGCGTGATGCGCACGACCGACGCCACCAGGCCCCTGCTCGAACAGCATCGCCTGACGGCACGGCCGTACTCGCTGTCCGCGCTGCAGCGTTATGCCGCCTGTCCGTATCAGTTCCTGCTGTCGGCGATCTATCGGCTCGCGCCGGTGGAGGAGCCCGTGCCGCTCCAGCGAATGGATCCGCTGACACGCGGCAGCCTGTTCCACTCGATTCAGACGGCGTTCTTCCGGACTCTGGACCGCGAAGGCCGGCTTCCGATCCGGTCCGCGGCATCGGTCAGAGAGACGTTGTGCGCGACGATACGCGACGTGGCCGACGCCTATCGCGATGAACTGGCGCCAGCCGTCGCGCGCGTGTGGGACGACGAAGTGCGCGTGCTCGAGCGAGACCTGCTGCGCTGGCTCGACTACATCAGTCCGGATGCCAACGGCTGGGAGCCATGGCGCTTCGAGTTCGCCTTCGGTCTTCCGGACGATCCCGAGCGCGACCCGCGGAGCGTGAGGCAGCCGGCGCGGGTGGGCGGACGCTTCCTGCTGCGTGGATCGGTCGATCTCGTCGAGCGGCACCCGCCGACCGGCAGGCTGCGCGTGACCGATCACAAGACGGGGAAGGACCGCTCCACGCGCGACCAGGTCATCAACGGCGGGACCGTGCTGCAGCCGGTGCTCTACGCCGAGGCGCTGGAGAACGTGCTCGGTCAACCGGTGCAATCCGGCCGCCTGTTCTTCTGCACGTCCGCCGGCGGCTACTCGTCGCACGAGATTCCAATCGTCGATCGCACGCGCGCGCTGGGCATCGAGGCGCTGACGATTGTCGATCGCGCCATCGAGTTGGGCAGGTTGATGGCTGCGCCGGCCCAGGACGCGTGCGCGTGGTGTGACTTCCGGCCGGTATGCGGGCCCAGCGAGTTCAGGCGCACGCGCCGCAAGCATCCCGCGCTCCTCGAAGACCTCCAGGAACTGAGGAGCCGCCCATGACGGCCCGACTGGCCGATCAGGACGCGCGCGACCGGATTCAGCACGCCCTCGACGAAACGCAGGTCGTCGAGGCCGCTGCCGGCACCGGCAAGACCACCGCGCTCGTGAAGCGGATTCTCAGGGTCATCGCCTCCGGCGTGGACGTCGCCGACATCGTCGCGGTGACGTTCACCGAGAAGGCGGCCGGCGAGCTGAAGCTGCGACTGCGCGAAGAGATCGAGCAGGAGCGCCGCAAGGCGGCCGAATCGGGCGACGCGGCGGCGCTGGCCGCGTTCGAGAAGGCCCTCGGGCACCTGGAAGAGGCGCACGTCAGCACGATCCACACGTTGTGTGCCGATCTGCTGCGCGAGCGCCCCGTCGAGGCCCGAGTCGACCCGATGTTCGTCGTCCTGACCGAGCGCCAGGCGGATCGTGTTTACGACGAGGTCTTCCGGACGTGGCTGCACACGCAGTTGCTGGCGCCGCGGGAAGGCGTGCGTCGATCGCTCCGGCGCACCGCGCGGCGCAACTTCGGGCGCGACCTTGACGAGGATGGACCGGTCGAGCGCGTTCGGCAGGCCGGCCGTACGCTGCTGCAGTGGCGGGACCATCCGGCGGCCTGGTCGCGCGATGCCGACTGGGAGCGCGACCGCGCGATTGACGCGCTGCTGCAGGCCGTCGAGATTGTCGCCGCGCTCTCCGCCAGGCCCGCGTGGCGCGAGGATCCGGTCTACAAGAACCTCACCGCCGTGCGAGCCCTCGGCGCCGAGATCGCCCGGGCACGCCTCGAGGGCCCGCTCGACTACGACGGCTGGGAAGCGACGCTCGTGGACCTCTCCCGGAATCGCGAGGTCACCAAGCACAAGGGAGGCAAGAGCGCGTATGCGCCAGGCGTCTCGAGGGAGCAGATTCTCAGCGCGCGCGAGCAGTTGACGAGCGCACTGACGTCCTTCCAGCAGGCCGCCGACGCCGATCTGGCCTCCAAACTGCACGACGACCTCGCCGATCTCATCACGGCGTACGAGGACGCCAAGCAGGCGCAGGGCGCGCTCGACTTTCTGGACCTCCTGGTCCGTGCGCGCAATCTGGTCCGCGACAATGCCGACGTCCGGGTCGGTTTCCACAGCCGGTTCAAACGCATCTTCGTGGACGAGTTCCAGGACACCGATCCGCTTCAGGCCGAGCTGATCGTGCTGCTGTCGGCCGACGAGTCGAGCCTCGACCGGTCGAACCCCGACTGGCGGACCGCCAGAGTTCGGCCCGGCGCGCTGTTCATCGTCGGCGATCCGAAACAGTCGATCTATCGCTTCCGTCGCGCGGACGTCGGCGTCTATCGCGAGGTGTGCGATCAACTGGAGGCTGGCGGCGCCGTCAGGTTACCGCTGAACGCCAGCTTCCGCGCGACGCCGACGATGCAGCGGGCGATCAACGCGGCCTTCGCCCCCGTGATGCAGGATGATCCGGTGACGCTGCAGTCGTCGTACATGGAGCTCAGTGAGGTCCGTGAGGACTGGCCCGATCGCCCCTCGGTGATCGCGCTTCCGGTGCCAACGCCGTACGGTCGTGGGAAGTACATCGCCGGCTACGCCATCGAGGAGTCGCTGCCAGACGCTGTGGGCGCGTTCGTCGCGTGGCTCGTCAACGAGAGCAAGTGGAAGGTCACCGAGCGGGCGGGAGAGGAACCAAGGGACCTCGAACCGCGGCACATCTGCCTGTTGTTCCGCAGGTTCACCAGCTGGCAGACGGACATGACGCGGCCCTACGTGGACGCGCTGGAGGCGCGCGGCGTGCCGCACCTGCTCGTGGGCGGCAAGGCGTTCCACGATCGTGAAGAGGTGGAAGCCTTTCGACTGGCGCTCACCGCGGTCGAGTGGCCCGACGATGAGCTGAGCGTTTACGGGACGCTGCGAGGCATGCTGTTTGGAGTCGGTGAAGAGGAGCTGCTTCAGTACCGCCTGACGTGTGGACGAATTCATCCCTTTCGAATCCCGAAGGACGTGCCGGCGCACCTCAGTGATGTCGCCGACTCGCTCGGGGTGCTCGCCGCGCTCCATCGCAAGCGCAACGATCGGCCGGTCGCGGACACGATCACCATGCTGCTCGACGCCACCCGCGCGCACGTCGGCCTCGTGCTGCGCCCGGCCGGCGAGCAGGCACTGGCGAACGTGCTGCATCTCGCCGAACTGGCGCGGCAATACGAAGCGGACGGTGGCATCTCGTTCCGCGGATTTGTGGAGGAGCTGCGCGAGGCCGTGGGCCGCGCGGAGGCTCCCGAGGCGCCGATTCTGGAGGAGGGCAGCGACGGCGTCCGGCTGATGACGGTCCACAAGGCCAAGGGCCTCGAGTTCCCCGTCGTCATTCTCGCGGACATGACGGCGAGGCTCGCGCCTGGCGAGGCATCGCGCTTTCTCGACGTCGAGGCTGGCCGCTGCGCCGTGCGCATTGCGGGCCTGATGCCACAGGACCTGGTCGATCATCAGGACCACGAGCGGGCACGCGAAGCCGCCGAAGGCGTGCGCCTGGCGTACGTAGCGGCCACACGCGCGCGAGATCTGCTGGTCGTTCCGGCCGTCGGCGACGAGCCGTTCGAAGAGGGTTGGGTCAGCCCACTCAATCACGCCATCTATCCCGCACCCCTTGCGCGACGCGAGGCGCAGCCGCCGTTGGGCGTCGGCGCACTCACCTTCGGCAAGGACACCGTCGTCGAACGCACCGAGGGCGACCCGGCGCGGGCAGACACCGTCTGCCCTGGACGTCACCGGTTTGGATCCGGAGACAAGTCCTACGACGTTACGTGGTGGGACCCCGGGTGTCTTGGCCTCGAGGTCGAACAGCGCTTCGGCCTGCGGCGCGAGGAGTTGATCACGAAGGATGTGGCGCCGGCGGTGCTCGAGGAGAAACTGCGTGCGTATCACGAGTGGCGCCAGCGGCGCGATCAGGCAGTGATCGCCGGCGCCGAGCCGTCCGTCGTCGTCCGGACGGCTGGCGAGTGGGCGGCGTCGGGCTTCGGGCTGCCAGGTGGCGTCGAACTGCCGCCCGTGGATGTTCTCACCGTGGCGCGCGAGGGTGAGATGCCATCGGGCCGGCGGTTCGGGACGCTGGTGCACTCCATCCTGTCGTCGGCAACGCTCGCCGATGACACGGAGGAGCTGGCCGATCTCGCGGAAGTCCAGGGCCGCGTGCTTGGCGCGTCATCCGACGAAGCGGCGGCTGCCCAGGCGCTGGTTCGCGCCGCGCTCGGTCATGACCTCCTTCGCCAGGCGGCCGCGGCGGCGGCTGCTGGACGTTGCCGCCGCGAGACACCAGTGACCTTCGGCTGTCCCGACGGCAGCCTGATCGAGGGCGTTGTCGATCTGGCCTACGAGCACGACGGGCAGTGGGTGGTCGTCGACTTCAAGACCGACGTCGAGATCGGTGCCGAGGGGCTGGAGCGCTACCGCCGTCAGGTGGGGTTTTATGCGGCGGCCATCGAGCGGGCGACGGGTAAGCAAGCCAGGGGCGCGCTTCTTCGCCTGTGATGGCTCCGCGAAAGCTGTCTGCTAGACTTCGGGTCCGAGCTCAGCACAACGGTCGAGGTTGGAGGCAATCATGGCACAGACAGGACACGCGTACTGGGAAGGCGATTTGAAGAACGGCAAGGGCAGGATTCGCCTCGGCAGCGGCGCATTCGAGGGGTCGTACTCGTTCAAGTCGCGCTTCGAAGGCGCACCGGGCACGACGCCCGAAGAGCTGCTCGGCGCGGCGCACGCAGGCTGTTTCACGATGGCGCTGTCGGCCGGGCTCGCCAACGCGGGACACGTCGCCACGAGCCTCGATACGAACGCGGCCGTCACGCTGGCGAAGGTGGGCGACAAGTTCTCGATCACCCGCATCGACCTGACGCTGAAGGGCGTCGTACCGGGCATCTCCGACGCCGACTTCAAGCGATTCGCCGACGACGCCAAGCAGAACTGCATCGTCTCGCGCGCACTCGCGAGCAGTGTGCAGATGACCCTCGACGCGACGCTGCTTGCGGCAGTGTGACAGAAGTAGGGCCGAGCTTCAGCTCGGCCACCCGGGCCTCCCCATGATCACTGGCGTCCACGCGTTGCTGTACACGGCCGAAGCGGACGAGGTACGCGCGTTCTTCCGCGACGTGCTCGAGTGGCCGTCCGTGGACGCCGGTCACGGCTGGTTGATCTTCGCAGCGCCTCCGACGGAGCTGGGCGTTCATCCGTCGGAGACGAGCACCGAGCACGAGCTCCACTTGATGTGCGATGACGTGCATCGAACCGTGGAGGAGCTGCGCGCGAAGGGCGTGTTCTTCTCGCGGCCGATCACCGACCAGGGCTTCGGCTTCGTGACGACGATCCGCCTTCCCGGCGGGACGGAGCTGGGACTGTATCAACCGAAGCATCCGACGGCCATCGCGGCGCCGGGCTCCTGACGATGACGAGACGGCAGTGGCTCGCGCGGGCGGTCGGCGGCGCAGCTGCCGCGTGGTCACTGTCGCGTCCGACGGCCGCGGCGGAAGGACGAGCCATGCGCGACGCGGTGGATCACCTGCTGCTCGGCGCGCCGGATCTGGACAAGGGCATCGCCTGGGTGGAAGAGCGCACCGGCGTGAGGGCACAAGTAGGTGGGAGCCACCCGGGCGTCGGCACGCGGAACGCGCTGGTGTCGCTGGGCGAGCGCCAATATCTCGAAATCATCGCCCCCGATCCGGCGCAGTCGGGGTTCAACTTTCAGATTGATCTCCGGAAGCTCACGGCGCCGAGGCTCGTAACATGGGCCGCCTCCACGCTGGATCTCGATGACGTGGTGTCGCGCGCCCGCGCGGCGGGTTTCGGCGTGTTCGGCCCTCGAGATGGATCGCGCGTCCGCCCAGATGGCGTGACACTGAAGTGGCGCAGCGCTGGTATCCAGGCCGGACTGGCGGAAGCCGATATCGATCCGGTGCCGTTCTTCATTCAATGGGCATCAGGGTCCGTGCACCCGTCCGCGGACGCGCCCGTGGGGTGCCGGCTGGTGGCGCTCGACGCGACGCATCAGGCGCCATCGAAGCTGCAGGACACGCTGGCGCGCCTCGGGATTTCGACGACCGTGCGGGCCGATCAGCGGACGGGGCTGACGGCGACGCTCGAGACGCCGCGCGGCCGAGCGGTCATCACCTGAACGACGAGCCACGATGAGCGGCGACCGCTCCTGGAGCACCAGCGGCATCGACGACGAGGCCTTGTCGGCGCTCGCCGAAGAGCTGCCGGCGTCCGAAGTCTGGACGCTGCTGCTCGAGATCGTGGACCGTCGCGCGGCGCGCCGCGCACCCCGGGACCTCCGCGCGCAGTGGGCACACGATCGATTCACGCAGCCGGCCGCCGTCGATCCGCGCCGGATGCTCGCGATCGACCGAGTGCTCTTCGAGGCCGCAACGAGCTTCGAGGCGCTCGAGCTCTCGCCGCTGGCGCCGCTGGGCGTCTGCTCGCGCATGGCGCCGACCAGCCAGCGCCGCGTGGTGTCTGCGCTGCGCGGCACGGAGGTCGTCGCCGACCCCACAAACGTACTGGCGCTCGAGTGCGCGCGGCGCTTGAAAGACGCCCCCGCACAGGTGGTGCGGCTGGCGGCGTCGCACCGCGCCGTGCGTGCCCAGCCGGCGCCGAAAGGGCCCGGCTATGCGCAGCACTTCCGGCTGTTCTGCCTGGCGACCGCCGGACGCGAACGCGTAGACCATGGCTTCGTCGTGGAGCACCTGGTCCAGCACATCCAGACGCATCTCGCAGCGCTGGACCTGCTGGAGCCGCAGGGCTACGCGTTCACGGACCGGAAGATACGCGTGCTGGCAACCCAGGAACGCGCCGGCGCTGCGGATCGTATCGCGGCGCACTATACGGGCATCACGGTCGTCCGCGACGTGCTCGAGCATCCTTACTACGATGGCCTCCGCTTTACCATCACGGCGCGCCCACCCGATGGCGGCGAGCCGCATCCCCTCATCGACGGCGGCGCCTTCAACTGGCTCGGCACGTTGACGTCGAACCATCGGCTCGCCTACGTCGCGAGCGGCATGGGGTCGCAGATGGTGGCGGTCCGATACCGAACCTCTGAGGAGTGGAGACAGTAGCGCGCATGTCTCAGGGACTCGTGTTCGCGAAGCTGGTCGATGCAGCGGTTGGAGGCCGGGCCGATGTCGTGTCTCAGCTGCTGGCGTCGGATCGTGATCTGGCGACAGTGCGCTCGGACGTGGAGTGCTTCGTCGCCGCCGCCACTCATCAGCTCTACGCGGGAGACACGGCGCTGCACATGGCGGCGGCGGCGTTCCAGCGCGCGGTCGCCGAGATTCTGGTTCGAAGCGGCGCCGACAGCCGCGCACGGAATCGTCGCGGCGCCGAGCCGCTGCACTACGCGGCCGACACCAACCACTGGGCGCCGGCGGCGCAGCGCGAGACGATCGAATACTTGCTGAGCGCCGGCGCCGATCCGAACGCACTCGACAACGACGGCACCGCCCCTCTCCACCGTGCGGTGCGCACGCGCTCTTCGAAGGCCGTTCGAGCGCTGCTGGGCGGTGGCGCCGACGTGAGGAAGCGGAATGGAAGCGGATCGACGCCGTTGCACCTGGCCGTGCAGGATACCGGCCGGGGCGGTGCCGGCTCGATGCGGGCGCGGGACGAGCAGTTGAAGATCGTCGTGCTGCTCCTTGAGGCAGGCGCCAAACCAACCGACACGGACGGCAAGGGCCGTACTGTTCTGGACGCCTCGTCCCAGGACGAAATCGTCAACATGCTGGAGCACAGGAGCGCCTAGAAGATGCGTGCATTGAGTGTGGCCTGTTTCGTAACGGCCGTCTTGCTGGTCTGCATCATTGGCCCCGGCGCGAGCGGCGCGCAACAGCTGAGATATGTGGGCGCGGGAGGCTGCGGCAACATCGTCGTCTACGGCTGGACCGAAGACCACAAGGAAGCTCTCATCGTCCGGGCGGATCGTGAGCAGCTCGGACTCCGTGTCGGCGCCAACACCGTCACAATCAAGGCGGATCGCAAGGGCCTGGACGTGGCCGTGGAACTCTACGAGAACCCACAGCCTCACCTGCCTGAGTACTACTGCAACGATGTTCGGCTGCCGGAATGGGAGCGTCCGTCCGCGAGGTTGACGGCCGTGTCAGGAGCGCTAAGAGTCACGCTCGGCGCGCCAGGTGCCGTCACGGTGGAAGGCAAGCCGCCGGGTGTGTACGAAGCCACAGTGACCTTGCATGGCGTCGCGTTCCAGCGGCCTGACGGCACACGGGTCCCGCCCAGGCCACCGATCACTTTGAAAGCGATCGTCGGCTACGTACTTGGGTAAGCGTCAGCCGCGCAGTCCACTCATGAAGTTCGGTGAGTTGAGCAAGTGGCTCGCGGTGGTCGGGCTGGCTTGGTTCTCCGTTCAGGCCGGCGCTCAGCAGGCGCCGCCCTGCCCAACCTCGCCGACCGCTGGCGTGATCTGCACGGTCGGTGGCGTGGACTTCGTCGCCATTCCAGGGGGGAGGTTCGCGATGGGCGATGGTTCGGCGCTGGCGTCTCCCATTGAACAGCCCGTGCACGACGTGGTGCTGGATCCTTCTGGATCGCCCGGACCGAGCTGACTCTCAAGCAGTGGAAAGCATTTCTCGTGGCTGCGAAGTATCCAAGGAGTCGCTCCGGCGCTCACAGCGACGATCATCCCGTCGTCAGCATGACGTGGGACGAAGGCGGCACTGCGGACTGCCTTGGCTTTCGGCCGCTGATGGAGATGACGCCTGCGCGTTAGCCGATGGCCTATCCTAGCGAGCCTGCTCGGCGATCCACGCGTCCACCTGCTGTTCGAGCACTTCGAGCGGCACGGCGCCCATCTGCAGGACGACGTCGTTGAACTTGCGGAGATCGAAGCGGCTGCCAAGCTTCTGTTCGGCGCGGGCGCGCAGTTCCTTGATCTTCAGCTCCCCGATTTTGTACGCCAGCGCCTGACCTGGCCAGCCGATGTAGCGGTCGGTCTCGTTCGTGACGTCCAGCTCGGTCTTCGCGGCGTTCTCCATGAAGTAGGTGAGCGCGCGCTGCCGATCCCAGTGCATCGCGTGCATGCCAGTGTCGATCACCAGCCGTACGGCACGCCACATCTGGTAAGTGAGCTGGCCGAAGCGGGAGTACGGGTCGCCCTTGTAGAGGCCCATGTCCTCGCCGAGCGACTCCGAGTAGAGCGCCCAGCCTTCCACGTAGGCCGTAAAGCCCGCGTTACGGCGGAAGGCCGGCATGTCCGCGCGCTCCTGCGCGATCGATGCCTGCAGGCAGTGGCCAGGCTCGGCCTCGTGCAGCGCGAGCGTCAGCATCTCCCACTTCGGCCGCGTCTCTGGCTTGTACAAGTTCACGAAGAAAAAGGCCGGGCGTGAGCCATCGGGCGCGCCGGCGTTGGCATACGCGGTGGTCACGTTCGGCGCGACGGCGTCCGGAATCGGCGTCACGCCGTACGGGAGCCGCGGCGGCGTCCCGATCACCTTCACCAGCTCCGGATCGATGCGCTTGGCTACCGCGCGGTAGCCGTCGAGCAGGTCTTCGGGCGTTTTGTAATAGAACCGCGGATCAGTCCTGAGATACGTGAAGAACTCCGGCAGCGTCCCCGTGAAGCCTGCCTCCGTTTTGACCTGCTCCATTGCCGCCTTGATGCGCGCGACTTCCTTCAGTCCGATCTCGTGGATCTGCTGCGGCGTGAGGTCGGTCGTGGTGTACAGCCGCGCCAGATAGGCGTAGCCGGCCAGGCCGCTGCTCGTCTGCCACCAGCCCACCTGGTCGTAGCAGACGGGGAGGTAGTCCTTCGCGATGAAATCCCGCAGCCGCGCAAAGGCCGGAATGACGTTCGCGCGCACGCGCTCGAGGCCTGCGGCGGAAAGGCGTGACTGATCGGCAGACGGAATGCTCGCAGGGAATCGTCGAAACGGGCGGTAGAAGCCGCTGTCTTCAGGCTTGCCCTCGACCATGCGATCGAGCTGCTGCTTCACGCGGTTCACGATGGTCTTCGGCAGCAGCACATTCGTGCGCATTCCTTCCCGCATCAACTCGATGTTCTGATCGATGTAGGCGGGGAAGCCCGAGAGACGGGCCAGCCAGTCCTCGTAGTCCTTGACGCTGGTGAAGCTGAGGGTGTCGATGACCTGCTCGGTGTTCTGGACGCCACCGTAGACGTCGGTGCGGATCAACTGGTAGCGATACTGGTAGCCCTCCACCGACATCCGGTACTGGTAGCGGAAGACGTCGTAGTTCACCTGGTCGGTCGCCGACAGTTGCGCGCGCGGGATCGAGGTGACCTCGTCCAGCACTTTCTTCCGGTGCTCCTGCCGGTTGTCGAGTGCGGCCAGGCTCATGTCGTCCCAGCGATCGTTCCACCGCTTGTCGCTCAATGACGACGCGGTCAGCGGGCTTTGCTGAAGCTCCCACTCCCACTCGCGATCGAAGAGCGTGTGCAACCGCGCGCCCGGGTTGGCTGGCGGGGGGCCCTGCGCCACCAGCGTCGCCGCGACGATCGGCGCAAGGAGAACGGACAAAGCAAGCAACCTCACGCAACCCCTCCCAACCCGACGCAACCTCGCTCAACCTGGGGGACAGTCCCCCGTGTGATCGAAAGGGGGACAGTCCCCCGTGCAGAGGGGGCGGTCATGTTGTGCGCTATCATACGCGCCGCGCCACGATGACCTCGCCGTTTGATCCCTACAACCTGGCGGGCTGCGCCACGATCGCCGGCCTGCTGGTCCTCGCGCTGTCGATTCGCCGCAGCCCGATGTTCGGTGCGTACACCTTCACGGTGTCGATCTTCGCCGGCGTCGCCGCCGCGCTGTTCTTCCCCCGGCTGTTCATCACGTGGAACGGCCTCAAGCTGAGCACCCTCATCGTCCCGCTCATTCAAATCATCATGTTCGGAATGGGGACGAAGCTGAGCGTCGCGGATTTCGTCCGCGTCCTCGCCTTCCCCCGTTCGATCATCATCGGCGTCGCCCTGCATTTCGTCATCATGCCCTCGACGGGGTACGCGCTCACGAGGCTGTTCGGCTTCGAGGGCGAGGTCGCGGCCGGGATCATACTGGTCGGCGCGATGCCGAGCGGGGTCGCATCCAACGTGATTACCTACCTGGCGGGTGGTAACGTGCCGCTGTCCGTGACGATCACCGCGGTCTCCACGCTGCTGTCGCCGTTCCTCAGCCCGCTGGCGGTGAAGTACCTGGCGGGCCAATACGTCCCCATCGATGCGATGAAGATGATGTGGGACATCCTGAACATGATCGTCGTCCCGATCGTGGCCGGACTGGTCGCAAACAGGCTGTTCCTGCAGCGCAGGCGCGGGCTCGATCGCGTGCTGCCGATCGTCTCCATGACGGCCATCTGCATCATCATCACCATCATCACGTCGCTCTCGCGCGACAAGCTCCTCTCGATCGCCCTGTCGTTGATTGCCGTGGTGGCGCTCCACAACCTGGCCGGGTATCTCTTCGGCTACTGGAGCGCCCGCGGGTTCGGCATGGTGGAAGCGGACGCGCGGACAGTGGCCATCGAAGTGGGCCTGCAGAACGCCGGCATGGCGTCCGGGCTGGCCATCAGCGTGCTGCACAGCTCCGATGCCGGGCTGGCCGCCGCGATCTTCGGGCCGTGGATGAACATCTCGGGGTCGGTGCTCGCCTCCTGGTGGCGCAAGCGGCCGATCGAAGCGCCGGGCGGCGCCGGCGCGGGAGGCGTGC
>JGI10216J12902_103512709_pt1 | contig 12052 bp, 9 predicted proteins | sample KanNatreferecore_FD_12902 | JGI IMG/M metagenome (IMG submission 12902)
CCGCCGGCCCGAGCGACGGCGCGGCCGATCTCCTCGTGGTGCTGCGAGCAGAGCTCGAGGTCCAGCACCACCAGGTCCGGGCGGAAGGTGCGGAACATATGCAGCGGCCGCGCGCCGCCCGCGGCGCGGACGTGCTGGTAGCCCGCCTCCTTCAGCGTGGTCCGCACGAGGTGAGCCTCGGTGGGATCTCGGTCCACGATGAGTATCCGGGCGTCACTCAGCTGCGCGTGTGCGGCTTCCATCCGGCTCCTGCGCGGCCGTCAACTTCAACGACGACCGCTACCTCCGTTGTACCCACAGGAGCCGGTAGCTCCCGTCATCAGTACGTCGGATTCTCGGAGGGCCCGGGCTCCATCACCAGGCGGAGGCCGCGCTCCATCAAAAGTAGGACACTCCTACGCGCATTGCCAGAGCTCCACGAGGATACGCTCCCGATGCGCGGCGGTGTCGGCCAGGTCTTGTGCGTCCGTGATCCGGCGCTCGAAGAGATGACGGAGGATCCACCACTCGTTCGCGCGCACCCGGCTGACCAGGCCGAGAAGAGCCTTCACGTCGTACCGCGACTCTCTGGCGCGCAGGTAAGCTATGTCGCTGTGAAGGAAGCGGACGCACCTTGGCAGGAAGCCCCGGAAGGTCGCGTGAGTCTCCAGTGCCTGCATCATCGCCTTGTGGGAGTCCTGGATGCGCTCGTTCCGGTGGACGAAGCCGCACACGATGATGAAATCCCGCCAGCTGTTGTTGAGGGGGTCGAACCGCTCCGGATCCGCGCCGATCTCCTCGATGATCTCGAGGAGCGAGAGCTGGGCGGAGTGCGAGCGGAAGGCCCCGTTCATGAGCTTCTGGTAAGGGTCAAGCGCGCTAACCAGCCGTGCCGTGCCGGACACGGTGAGCTGCTCGGTCCCGGGTAGGTCGGCAACCGCGTGCAGGAGGCGGTCTTTCGGACCGGGTCGCCGCCATCGGAGAGACGCGCTTGCCGCGCGGTGCCGGAGCTCGCCGCCCCGGGTCTCCCTCAGCCTCTTCTGGCTTTCTTCCAGCTCGGCGACGCGGCGCTCGATGCAGCCGAAGCAGTAGCGGTCCGGTACGTAGCGGTAGTCCGCGCCGTGGATGCGCGCCTCCTGGCCGTCGTCCCGGTGAACGTGCGATCCCGCCGATCCCAGAGGCATTGCGCTCTTCGCCCCTCAGGTCACGACGCCCGAGCCTCCGCGGCGCCTGCGTCGTGATCTCCCACGAACACGGCCTCCATCTCCCGCCGTACCTTTAGTGCGGTGTCACTTTCATCCATTCCGACGTCCGCCCAGCGGATGACTTTCCCCGCCGCCACGGGCTTCCGCAGCGGCACCCCGTGCGCGAGGCCCGCGGGGAGCGCACCCATCGTCAGCGAGTCCGCCGCCGGCATGAGCCTGCCCCATACCGTGTAACCGCCTTCGCCATCGAGGACCTCGCCGGAGGTCAGCTCCCGCTTGGCTACCGCGACCACGTCCGCGTTGAACGTTCGGGGCGCTCCGGTCGGCTGGCCGAGGAGACCGACGCTGGCCACGCTGATGCCGAGCTCCAACCCGATCAGGTGGAACGGACGCCACAACGCCGCATAGCGGCTCTGCTCCGCGGCCACGAGGCGGTACTCACCGAAGCATCGCTCAACGTATTCGCTGCCGGCCTCGAAGGTGACGAAGACGCCGACCTGGATATCGCGCTCCACGGGCCGGCCGTCCCTGTCCAGGGAGGAGACGACCTCCACGCTTCCGCGCTGCCGCAGTTGGCCGCCCTCCTCTTGCGGGCGTAGTACCTCCGCAAGCTGTTCGACCCCACAGGGAGGAAAGCCGAGCCCTTCCCGAGGCGCGGTTAGTCCGGTCGCGTTCGCCACCGCCGCCATTTCGATGGCGGCTTTGGTGCCGTCGATGAACGAGCTGAACATCCGCGGGTTGAAGCCGCCGTGAGCGATCTGCTCCTCGGTAAAGCCGAAGTGCTCCCAAACAGTGTCCGGCGTGATCGCGTGGTAGGACGGGAGGTACTTCGTCCCCTTCCCCGCCGCGACGACCTCGAACCCGCACGTCCGCGCCCAGTCCACCAGCTCGCAGATCAACGCGGGCTGGTCGCCGTACGCGAGCGAGTAGACGACCCCCGCCTCCTGCGCCCGCCGCGCGAGGAGCGGGCCCGCGAGCGCGTCCGCCTCCACGTTGACCATGATCACGTGCTTGCCGGTCCGGCAGCACTCCAGGACGTGAGCGATACCCGCGCGGGGGTCGCCCGTGGCGTCGACAACGATCTCGACCGCCTCGGATCGGATTAGCGCTCGGCTGTCATCCGTAATGCAGACGCCGCCGGCCCGGATGGCCTCCTCGAAGGAAGGCGCCTGGATTCGTGTTTCAGGCCAACCCGCACGGAGCAGTGCCGCCCGGGCGCGCTCCGGGTACAGGTCCGCCACGGCCGTCAAGCGCACACCTGGCGTGGTGCGAGCCTGGGCGGCGTACATCGTCCCGAACTTCCCGGCGCCGATGAGTCCCACGCGAAGCGGTCGGTCCTGGGCTTCGCGCTGTGCCAGAAGGTCGTGGAAGAACATGCGGGGCGCCCTTCCTAATCGTAGGTCGTAATCTTACTCGGAGCGATTCGGATTGCCAGTGCGAGTTCCCGACTCGGCGAGAGTCGTGTGACCGACCGCGTGCGCCCGGATCCAATCCCAATCCAGCGGGACGCCCACTCCGGGACCCTCCGGCGCTAACACGCACCCGTTCGAGTCGATGGCGTCCAGGTCGTCGCTGTAGCCCGCGTACACGGGAGCGCGGGTGCTCTTCACCTTCGGGTGCACCAGGCCGAGCTCGTAGTAATTCGTGTTCCGGATCGAAGACATCACGTGCCGGTGCACCGGTCCCGGGCCGTGCAGCTCGACGTCCAGCCCGAAGCCCTCCGCCGCGTGCGCGATCTTCATCGCCCCCGTAATGCCGCCGTCCTCGTGAGCGCCGGCGCGGACGTAGTCAGTCCCCTCCCCCACGATGAAATCGACGTGCATCTCCAGCATCCGGACGTGCTCCGTCTGCAGGAGCGGGGTCTTGATGAGCTGGCGCAGCTTGCGGTGCGCGAACTGGGAGACGCCGCCGTCCCGGAACGGGTCCTCCAGCCAGAAGAATCCGGCCTCGTCACACGCGCGGCCGACCGCCAGCGCCTGGGCGAAGTTCTCCAGTTCGCAGGCGGGATCGATCATGAGCGCCATCTTGCCACCGAGGCGCCGACCCATCAGTAGGACGTTGTCGATCTCACGCTGCGGGCTGGATCCCGCCACGCCCCACCCGTGGATCTTGAAGGCCGGATAACCCATCTCGCGGCACTGCTCGGCGAAGTCGGCGAACTGCTCCGGAGTGGTGAGGCCGCCGTTCTCGTCGCCGTGCAGGGTAGAGGCATAGCAGGGCAGGGGCTTGCGCGTTCCCCCCAACAGGCGGTAAATGGGCGCGTTGAAGACCTTGCCGGCGATGTCCCAGAGGCAGATGTCGATGACGCCGAGCCCGGTCATGTCGTAGTGCCGCAGGCCGCGCTTCACGTCGTTATAGATGCGCTCGCGCTCCAGAGCGTCCTTGCCGATCAGGTACGGGGCGGCGATCTGCACCTGCGCCAGCGTAGGGCCGCCAACCCACGGGTACTCGCCGGCGATGCCCTGGTCCGTATGAATGGAGAGCACGTGGGAACGCAGCCGCAGGCTGCCCCCCGGCTCGTAGACCAGGTTGAACTGGTTGTAGTCGCGCCCGATCTCCGGCAGGGCGTAGTCGTAAGTGGTCGCCTCGATTCTGGTGATCCTGGGCCCGTCGCTCATTCGGCTGCCCTCCCCGGACGCCGGTGCGAAGATCGCTTCATTACCCCCGACCTTGGTTCCTCTGTATGGCCGGAGTACCGAAAAAGAGCCCGGCCGTGCCGGCCGGGCTCCGTGGGATCTTGCGGGCGGATGACGGCTACTGGATCGCCGTTTCCCCCCGCTCGCCGGTCCTCACGCGCACGGCGTCGATGATCGGCAGCAGGAAGATCTTCCCGTCGCCGACTTCGCCCGTGCGTCCGGTGGAGACGATCACCTCCACGGCCTGGTCCACCATCGTGTCCGGCACGACGGTCTCCAGCTTGATCTTCTCAAGCAAGTTCACGCGGTACTCCGCGCCCCGGTAGCGGTGCACGTAGCCCCGCTGCTGGCCGGCGCCTCGCACCTCGGTCACGGTGATGCCGTGGATGCCGATCTCGTCCAGACCCGCCTTGACGTCGTCAAGCTTGTCCGGCCGGATCACTGCTTCGATCTTGGTCATCCATCTCCTCCGGGAGGGTTCTCTCGAAGATATGCGGGCAGGATGCCCGCGCTCCAGGGGATTAGTTGATGTTGGCGATCGCCGAGATGATCACGCGCGGCTGACCGGACTCCACGCCGCTGTCGCTCTCGAACACGTCGTCCGTCGCCCAGTCGAAGCGGAACTCCGCCCGGGTCTGGAGGTACTTGTTCCAGCGGCGCGTGTAGTTCAGCGTCACCCCGAAGAAGTTGGTGTCAGCACCGGTGCGGAAGCCGTCCGCGTCGCTGAACCATTCTCCCCGGGCGGCAATGTACGACTTGGCGTCGAGCGTGCGCTTGGCCTGCACCGAGAGCCCGTACCACTGCGCGTCCGGCTGGGTGCCGTAGTCGAAGTTACCGGTAAAGGCCCACTTGTCGTTCATGTTGTAGAGCAGGACGAGGTCTACCAGGTTGCGGAAGTCCTCGCTTCCCGTCGGCCCCATCTCATCGCCGCCCATCCAGTTGCCCGTGAACGTCCATTTGGGGTTCAGGACTTTGCTGTAGGTGAGGCCGAAGCCCACCGCGTGACCGGGCGCGCTTACCACGTCCCAACCGCGCGAGACGTGGGCCATCACGTAGTCGGTGTCGTTGAAGTAATGGAAAGCGCGGAACCCCGTGTGCGTGAAGGGAATGGCGAAGCCGAAGAGGATACCCCGGCTGTAGAGCCAGTTGTCCTTCGGCTCGATCACCTCCGCGCCCGCCGGCGTCACCCAGCGGCCGAAGTCCAGGTAGGTCCGGCCGGTTCTGTTCAGGTTGACGCTGATGTAGGCCTGCTGGATGTGCTCCCACAGGTCGTGCCGCGACAGGGGGGCCTCGGCGAAGTGGACCGCCCGCGCGGTGTCGCCCCAGTTCAGGTCGATGCGGAACCCCCACGGGTCACGCGCGTGCTGGGCCCAGATGTCGATCAACCCCAGGTGAGCCCCATGCTCGTCCTTGAAGTCGAACACCCCCAGCCCATTGAAGCCCGACGGGGGATCGTTGAAGTTGCTCGAGTAGTACACATCCGCGCTGCCGCCGAAGGTCCACTTGGGCGCGGGCGCAGTTTCCTTTGTTTCCTGCGCGCCGGCCGCCCCAGTCGCCCCAGTCGCGGCGGACGCGGTGCTCACCTGAGCGACCTTCGCCCCCGTTTCGGACGGCTTGTCGCCGTCCTTAGCCTCGTCCGCCATGACGGGAGCGGCCACCATCGCGGCCGCCGCCATGACAGACAAGAGCCAGTTTCGTTCCATCCTGCTGTCTCCTTGTCGAGCGAGCGCGAATCCGCGCTCTTGGATGCGGGGCATAGACAGTCACCCCGCACAATTGTCGGTTGTTTGCTAATTCTCGGCAGCGAGCGCCCGGAAGCCCTCCCGGATCTTGCGCACGTGGTAGGAGACGTTCGCCGCCGTGCACCCCAGAGATTCGGCCAGCTCCTCCTGGAGGTAGCCCTGGAGGAGACCCTGCAGGATCACCTGCTGCGTGCCCCGCAGCCGTGAAGAGAGGCGCACCGTAAGCCAGCGGCTGAACACCTCGTCCTCGAAGCTCGCGCGATCGTGGACCGCGGCGCCGGATTCCAGAGACTCCGCGCGGTCACGCTCGGAGCGGCGGATCGCTTCCAGCAGGCGCCATTTACCGCGGAGGAAAAGGTAACACAACGGGTCGCCGATGGTCACGTCCACCTGCTGCAGACCGATCAACATTCCCACCCACATCTCCTGCTGGAGATCGTCACGGTCCATCCCCGTGAGGCTGGCGTAATGGCCTGCGGTCCGGAGGACCCGGTCGCGCAACATGCCTGAGATCTGCTCCTTCGCGTCCGCGTCCCCGCGGCGCGCCCGTTCGATGGTGTTTGATAAGGACATGGCTTCGTCTCCCGGCGCCTGTGGAGCGGGCCGCTGCCCTACGTGGCAGCCCGTCCCCGCTTGCCCGGACGACGTAAGTGTAGAAGGGACAGATTACGCGGATGCTTCCCCTCCGTTAAGGCAAGGTGTCGCTTCTGTTAAATCCATGTTTCCGGACGTGGTAGACGTGTTCGCACCGGTCCCGTGCGTTGACCAGCGAAGGAGCCGGACGTATAATCCGCGTGTTCAGGCGGAGCCGTCCCCTTGCCTCAGAGGACCTGACCGATGACGAAAATCGAAGCGGTGATCCGCCCGGAGCGGTTCGAAGACGTGAACGCCGCGCTCGGCGAGCTGGGCATCGTGGGAATGACCACCAGCGAGGTCCGCGGGTGCGGGCGCCAGCGCGGCTACGTGGAGCGCTACCGCGGGATGGAGTACCAGGTCCGCTTGCTCCCCAAGATGAAGCTGGAGATGGTGGTGCCGGACCAGCAGGTGGAGCCCGTGGTGCAGGCAATCCGCGAGGCGGGCCGTACCGGCGAAGTGGGTGACGGCAAGATCTTTACCTTCAAAGTCGACGACGCGGTCCGCATCCGCACGGGCGAGCGGGGGGAAGCCGCCCTGTGAAGGGAAAAGTTAAGGGGACACCGGCCCGCGAGCTTGCCTCTTTACCTTTACCTTTTACTTCCCTATGGAGCTCCTCTCTCCGGCCGCGCGGGCGACGCTCGAGGCTCTGCCGCTCCAGGACGCCGGGCGAGCCGAGCGAGTGCTCCAGGCGCTCGCGAACCGGGCGGGCCCGCCTCACGTCGCCGTTCCGGTAGTCGAAGAGGTCATCGAGGCGCTGCCGGATTCCGCGGATGCGGAGATGGCGCTCGTGAACCTGGAGCGCTGGTCCGCACAGCTCCCCACCCCCCTCACCACGCTCTCCCTCCTGCGGGAGGACCCCAGGCTGCTCGCCGACCTGCTGGCGGTCCTCGGAGCCAGCCAGTACCTGGCCGACATCCTGGCGCGCGACCCCTGGCTCTACAGCCTTTTCATGGAGGACACCGCGCCCAGGTCCCGCGAGCAGTACCGCGATGCCCTCGCCGCGTCACTGGGAGCGCTGCACCGGCCGGAAGCCCGCCGGGACGCCCTCCGCCGGGTGAAGCGGCGTGAGTTCCTCCGGATCGGCTGGCGCGATCTCGCCCGCCGCGCCCCCCTCGAGGAGATCGTGGCGGAGATCTCCGACCTCGCGGACGTCGTGGTGGAAACGGCGCTGCAGATCGCGCGCGACGAACTTGACCCGAGCTACCCCACCGCCCGCCAGGAGGTCGCCTTCGCGGTAATCGCCATGGGGAAGCTGGGTGCGCGCGAGCTGAACTACAGCAGCGATATCGATCTGATGTTCGTGATGGAGAGCCCCTCTCCCCAGGACGAGCGGCACCGACGGTATGCGGCGGGCGTGGCGCAGCGGATGATCAACATTCTTGCGGAGGACACTTCGGAAGGGCGCTGCTTCCGGGTGGACACGCGCCTTCGCCCCGAGGGGCGCACCGGCTCGCTGGTCCGCTCCTACCCGGCCTTCCGCGCTTATTACGACCGCTGGGTAGAGACCTGGGAGCGGCAGGCGCTGATCAAGGCGCGCGCCGTGGCCGGCGACGCCGCCCTGGGGAAGCGCTTCGAAGAGCTGATCCGTCCGGTGGTCTACCGCCGGATCCAGGGCGCCTCGCTGCTGGAGGACGTGCGAGAGATGCGGGCCGCGGTCGAGCGCAAGCTGGACTCCGCGCGCGAGATGGATCAGCACGTCAAGGAGGGACGCGGGACGATCCGGGACGTGGAGTTCACCGTCCAACTGCTCCAGCTGCTCTTCGGCGCGGACCTCCCGGCTCTGCAGGTGCGCGACACCGCCGCCGCCCTCAACGCCCTGTCCCAGGCCGGCTTGTTCACACCGGACGAGCGCCAGGTGTTCGTGGAAGGCTACCGCTTCTTCCGGGAAGTGGAGCACCGCCTCCAACTGTTGAATGACCTTCCCGTCCGGCTGGTCCCCACCGATCCCGCCGACCTCCGTCGGCTGGCGCGTACCGTCGGCTGCCCGGATGCGGCCGCCTTTCAGAACGCCTATCGGCGCCACAGCGAGCGGGTCCGCGAGCTGGCGGAAGCGGTCCACCAGCGGTTGGGCGTGGAGACGGCCAGCGTCGGCGACCCCTTGCGGACCGCGCTCCTTTCCGCGGACACCGCCGCCGGCGCCGCCGTGCTGGGTCACGTTCTCGAGGAGCGTGGGTTCGTCGAGCCGGCGCGGTCACTGGAGGCGCTGGTCCACCTGGCGGCGGGAGACCCGCATTACCGCCACCCCTCCGGTACGCGGCGCCTGTTCGCGGACATCGCCCCTGCGCTCCTTCAGGCCTGCACGGAGGCGGCCGACCCCGACTCGGCGCTCCAGGGAGTTGCTGCGCTGGCCGAGAGAAAGCTTCTGCACCGGGCGCTCTTCCAGATGTTCCAAGGAGATCCGGAGTCATTGCGGGCGCTCTGCCGCTTTGCGGGCGCGGCCCCCCGCGCGATGCAGGCCGTACTGCGCTACCCGGAGCTATCCGACCCGGTGACCGACCAGGAGCAGTTGCTGCTCGTCCGGAGCCGAAGTGAGTACGCCGACGCGCTTGCGGCCCGCCTCGAAGCCGCGCCGGACTACGAGCGGCGGCTATCCGTGCTCCGGCGGTTCAAGCTCCGGGAGCTGGTCCGCTCGGCGGCGCGGCACGCGGTGAATCCGGTCGCGCCGGAGGTCGAGACGCGGGAGTGGTCCGACCTCGCGGACGCGCTCCTCTCGGCGGCGCTGGACCTGTCCGTCACCCATCTCCGCAGCCAGGGCCGCTGGCCGCACTACGACGCCGCCGGGTTCGCGGTGCTGGCGCTTGGCCGCCACGGGGGACAGGACCTGCACTACACCTCCGACCTGGATCTCGTCTACATTTTCGACGACCCGGCCAAAGATGCCAGGCAGGCCTACGAGCTGCTCGCCAAGATTCTCGGCGAAGTGCTGCGCACGGTCACGGAAGAGGGACCGCTCTTTGACCTGGACCTCCGGCTCCGCCCGGAAGGCCGGCAGGGGTTCTCCGTCGCCAGCCTTGCCGGGGCGCGCACCTACTACGGGGAAGGAGGCCGCGCCCAGACCTGGGAGTTCCAGATGCTCACCCGTCTCCGTCCGGTGGCCGGGAGCACCTCCACGGCGGACGCCTTCATGCGCCTGGTGGAGGCCCGCGTCTACCGCAGCCCTATGCCCGCCGAATGGCGGGCCGACATCGCCGCCATGAAGCGACGGATCGAGAGAGAGCGCGTGCCGGAAGCGCACCGGCCCTGGCACCTGAAGCTCGGCCCCGGCGGCTTCTCGGACGTCGAATTCATCGTCCAGTACCTCCAGCTCGCCCACGGCGGCAACGACCCCTCGCTCCGCCAGTCGTCCACCCTCGATGCCATCCGCGCTCTCGACGCCGCTGGCCGCCTTACCACGGAGCAAGCGCAGCTACTCACCGACGACCACCGGCTCTTGACGTGCCTCCGCCAGTCACTTGCCCTGCTTCGCCCGGACGAGTCGCCGGACGTCCTGCCGGTCGCGCCGGGAGAGGAGCGATGGGCCCGAGCTTTGGCTCGGTCGGCCGGCTTTCCCGATGGTTTCGAATTGAAGGGACCTTACCTCACCCGAACTGCGCCGGTGCGACGAATGCTGCGTGAAGTGCTCGGCCGCAAGGGGGACACCCTCATTTGACGCTAGACCTCCGCCGTACCCACCAGCTTCCCGGCCTTCTTGCGCCGGTCGTACCAGCGGAACTCGTGGTCGGCGCGGTCCGCGCGGTTGCAGGGGTCTACGAGCACCGGCAGCTGTGGCGATTGGACCTCGGCCGACCCGACGCCCCGGACGCTCGGAGCCACGTCTCCCTCCACCGCACAATCCACAAACACTCCGCAGCACCCCTCCTCCGCGGAGACGGCGGGCGCGCCCCGAAGGCTCGACCGGCGAACCTGGATATTGGACGCACCCTTCTTCAGCTCAAGCGCCGTCGCACCTTCCAGCGCGCACCGGTTGATCCGTACGCCCTGCGTCTCGGACAGCGTAACCGCGGCCTCGACGCACTCCGCCACGATGTTTCCGTCGAGGAGGTAATCCCGCGACGCCTGCGCGTCGGGGTCCCTGCGGAAGAGAACGATCCCCCGCCGGTTCCTCCGCAGCTCGTTGCCGAGGATGCGGTTGTCGTGCCCATGCTCGATGGCGATCCCCCATTCCAGGCAGTTCTCGATGAGATTGCCGACGAATTCGTTGTGGTGGCTGTAGCCGCACCAGAACCCGAACCGGCTGTTGTTCGCGATGTTCCCGACGAACCGGTTGTAGCCGCTGAAGCTGCTTTCGAAGGCGTTGTGCGGGGAGTGGCTGCCGTCGTTGAAGGCGATCAGGTTGTGATCGCTCGGCGGCACCCGCAGGCCGTTGAGGAAGAACCCGTCGCCCCCGAACCGGAAACTGTTGTGCGTGATGACGTTGCGGCAGTTGTCGTTCGACAGCATGATCCCGGCCGAGTCGCCCCCGGCGGAATAGCGCTCGGGGTCTTCGCAGCGGACGCACCAGTCGCAGTCGTTGCCGGTGATCGTATTCCCGTGGCTGCGCCACATCCAGATGCCCCAGCCGCTGTTGTGGGAGAAGTCGCAGCCGCTCACCGTGCAGCCCCGGCTGTTGCTGAGCATCAGCCCGTTCTGCGCGCCGCTCGCTTTCGCGCCGACGACCAGGCAGTCCTCGCAGTCTTCCAGCACGATCCCGCCGCCGTAAGTGCGCCAGACCGGCTCCGCGAAGATGTCCAGCCAGTCGCGCTCGTCGTAGGCGTCCGTGCTGAAGAGCGCCGCCGCGTGGCTCTGCGAGAAATCGCCGCCCTCGACCACCACGTTCCGGCACCCGCGAAGGACGAGGTTCTGCCAGTGGCCCTGCACGATCGCGGCGCTAATGACGACGTCCGCCTTCCCCTCGATCAGCAGCCCCACACCCTCACGGGCCGCCGGATCGATGCCCGCGCGCACCTGGTGGAGCTGGCGCACTATCTCGCCGTCGTTCACTTGGTGAGCCGCGCCTCCGGCCGCACCCAGCGCAGCGTCAGGTAGAGGCCGCTGGGAAGCTGCGGGTAGGTCACGTGCATCGTGCGGCCGTCGATCCGCGCCTCCACTTCCACCTTCTCGCCGAGCGCGTTGGCCGCCTCGACCCCCGCCAGCGACATCCCGGCGGGATAGACGCGGACGATCCCCTGCGTCTCCTTTGGCCCGTCCAGGAACAGGCGCATGCGGCCGGCGCCCGCTTCGAGAACCCGCGCGCGGTGGCTGGCGTGCAGCAGTGCCGGGATGCGGGACGTGAGCTGGATCTGCTTGTATAGGACCGGCTCCCGGTACGGAAGGTGGGGGTCCTCCACCACCGGGGCGTCCGGGTGCAGCACGTCCAGGAACATCCCCTTCAGCTGCGACGTGCGCCCAAGGGAATGCGCCACGACGTAAGCGCCGCGCCGGGCCAGGAGCGGCGCTTCCTGATAGGTGAGGCCGGCGCGCTCGCACGCCTGTTGGACCAGGCTGCGCAGGAAGCCGCCCCCGGCGGGGCTGTCCGCAAAGAACGCCGGCGGCACGCCGGCGAAGAGCACGGTTCCCTGTCCCGCCCGCCCACTCCACACCGGGGCCGCCTCCTCCCCGGGCGCCAGGTAGAGCGGCTCCGCGCCCAGGAGCTGGTAGGAGGTCAGGGCGTACGCCGAGCCGACCCGCACGGCCTGGTGAGCCTTTGAGATGGGCTGCAGTGTAGTCGCGCCGTCCGTGCCCGGCGCCGCGCTCACCCGGAACTCGCCACCCAGCTCCAGCTCCAGCCGCGCGTCCGGCCCCAGACGGTTGAACCGGTAGACGAAGGAGCCGTCTCCTACGGCCGCCCGCCCGCCGCCCGCCGGCCGGGACCCGA
>JGI10216J12902_100154810_pt1 | contig 12051 bp, 9 predicted proteins | sample KanNatreferecore_FD_12902 | JGI IMG/M metagenome (IMG submission 12902)
GTAAGGTCGCGACATAGGCGGTTGACCCGAGGACGAAGCCCGCCAGACGCAGCGGGCCGCGCATGATGCGCATCCACACGATGAGCGCTATCGCGAGGACTACAAATGAGAGCGAGAGAAGCGCCATCCGTCAGCAGGGTGTGTTCAAACGGCTGTGTCGCAAGGCATGCGCGGTTAGTGCCGTGTTAGTTCCTGCGCAATCAACTGGGACACCAGCTCGTTCCCTCGTTCGTTCCAATGGTGATCGTCGCGGTAGTAGAGGAGCTCAGTCTGAGCCGCGGGCTGCAGCAGGTCGAGAAGGTTCACGACCGAGAAACCCATCTGTTGTGAGAGTTCGGCAACGTAGTCCACGAAATACGGTTTGGCGGAGAGCGTGGGAAATCTCTCGAACGCGTGGCCGTAGAGCCGCGCGTCCGACGGGGCAATGATGACGGTCACATCGAAATGCGCGTTCTGACTGAGCGTCCGCATCTCCTGAAACGTCTGATCGAGCAGCGGGCGATTAGGATGATTCAGAACGTAATCCTTCGGACGCGTGGCCGCGTCGACATCAGCAGGCACGAAGAAGCGATAGCCGAATTGCTTCGAGTGGAACAACGGCAACGGCAGGGCCTGTCCGTCGATTTCATACTGGCCGTAACGTGGCCCACCGCTGGACAGCACCAACTGACCGCGGACCAGACGACGAAGCACGCTCGATCCTCTGACGCGCTCCGGGATCGAGAGGAACGGTTCCACGAGCGTTCCCTCGAACGGCGAAGCCGCTGCGGACGGCGCGTCAGAGAGAAGCCTGTCGTACGAGTTCTCGAGGTCGTTGCCTTCGAAAATCATCCACAGCAGCCGCTGAACGTGCATCGTCGGCGCATGCGTCTCGAGGAGATACTTGAACAGTTCCAGTTGCGGCCTGGGTCCCGTTGCGGAGACACCCAGGTTGTAGATCGGCATGCCCATCGACTTTCCGAGCAGGTCCGTCCAGGTCTTTCCTTCGTCGGTCGCAAAGCCGAAGACGAACGAATCGCCGAGCGCGAAGATGCGGCTTTCGGAGAGTGGTTCCAGCTCACGAAGACCGTCCGGGCCGATGAAGTACGACAGGGAACGCTTCTCGAGGACCTGCTCGACGAGCGTTGGCGACTTGAGCATCGACGAGACGTAACGCTCACCGTAGGTCTCGCCTGTGACGCGGACATTCGGCTTGTAGAGACGGAAGTTGCGATTCGTCGGCGCGTATTGGCGTGGGTACAGCTCACCGTGCCAGATCGTGGGGTCCGTTGTGCGACCGTCGACGTTGATCGACTCCTGCGCCCGGCTGTTGGCGACGTTGTCACGAACCTCCAGGGCGAAATCGGCAACCAACAAAGCCGCCGTCACACCGATGCATGCGAGACCGATCGCGAACATGGTGGTGGGCGGGATGACCCGAGCCGCCAGCGGCGCGCGCGGTACGGCAGCGATGACACCCATGCCGACGCCGAGCAGGCCGACCAGGCCCACCATCCCGATCCGAATGCTTCCAACCGTCGTCTCGAACAGAAAGGCAGCGCTAAGATAGGCCCACAGGATCGCGAGGCCCATGACGAACACTCTCGGCCCAAGACGTTCGGGGAGCCGGGAAGGGGTTACGGATGTCGTTTGATCCATACAGCTACGAATGGCGAGCCAACACAGACCCTTTCGCAGAGCCGCATTGTTGTTGGCCGTCGTCGCCCTGGCGTCGTGGCCGGTCGTGGATAGGGCGGTCGACGAGCGAACGCTCTGGAATCAACCATTCGAGCCGTTCCGAATCATCGGCAACATCTACTTCGTCGGCGCGTCCGATCTCAGTTCCTTTCTGATCGTGACGCCGCAGGGCTCTTACCTGCTCGATGGCGGGTTGAGGGATACGGCGCCTCTTATCGCTGGCAGTGTGGCGAAGCTGGGGTTCCGCATGGAGGACGTCAAGTACCTGCTCAATAGTCATGCGCACTACGACCACGCCGGCGGTCTCGCGGAACTCAAGCGCCGATCCGGAGCCACGATGGTCGCCAGCGAAGAAGATGCACCGGGTCTGCGATCGGGCAATCGCGACGTTCCGCCGATCGTTGTCAATCGGACCATCGCCGACGGTGAGACCTTGCAACTGGGTTCCACGCACATGACCGCGCTCATCACGCCCGGACATACGCAAGGCTGCACAACGTGGAGCACGACCGCCACCGAGAACGGACGAGACTATCGGGTGATTTTCTACTGCGGCACTCGTGTCGTGAGCCGCCTGATCGGCAACCCCTTCAACCCAACGGCCGCGACCGATTATCAGCACACGTTTCAAAGACTGCGAGACGTCCCCGCTGACGTATTCCTGGCAGAACACCCGCGATCGTTCAACATGGCCGAGAAGGTCAGGAGACGACGCGCCGACGGGCCGAACCCTTTCATCGATCCTGGCGAGATGCTGCGGTTCGTCGATCGATCCGAGCAGGAATTCCGAGCTGCCCTGCAGGCAGAGCAATCTGCTGCCTCTCACTGAGCGCTACTGCTTCTTCGCGGCGAGCTTCTGAAGAATGATGCGCTTGAAGGTGGCGAAGTCCTTGTACATGTCGATCGCCTCCTCTGGATCCACATCGACGCCAAACTCTTCTTCGAAGCCCGACACGAGCATCAGGTGCTGCATCGAATCCCACTGCTCCAGGGCGCCAGGCTCGCTGGCATCGCCGATCTGGCTCGCGGGCACCTGAAGAATCGTGGCAAACAGCTCGCGGATTTGTTCCTCCACACTTCCCCCTATCACGATCGTCAACGTCGACTCACACGTACGGCGGTCCGCCGCCGGTGACCATTACCTTCTGCCCTGTCGTGAACGACGAATACGAAGATGCGAGGAACACGATCGCACGGGCCACGTCGACGGGCGTCGCAGGCCGGCGCATCGGAATCTCCTGCGCGATCTTCCGGCGGAAACCTTCGGGCACGTGCGCGACCATGTCGGTCTCGACAAAGTTCGGCACGACCATGTTCACGAGGATGTTTCGTGACGCGAATTCAACAGACAGGCTGCGCGTCAATCCGACGAGCGCGGATTTGGCCACGACGTACTTCGTCTGATCGGGTGGTGGGTTGTCCGTCGCGACGGTCGACACGTTGATGATCTTGCCGCCGCCCTGCTCGAGCATCAGCGCGATCGCCTCCTGGCAGCAGAAGAACGCGCCTTTGAGGATCACGTCCAGGTCGCGCTGCACTTCGTCCCAACTGAGTCGCAGGAACGGCGACGGACGGAAATCGCGGGCGGCATTGTTCACGAGCACGTGAAGCGCCCCGTAGCGTTCGTGCGTCTGGCGCACGAGCGATCGGACCTGCTCGACATCGGACACGTCCGCGGGAATCGCCACCGCTTCTCCACCGCCGTCGACGATTTCTGCAACAACGCGGTCGGCATCGTCAGCACCATGACGGTAATTCACGACGACCTTCGCACCGTGAAGCGCGAACAACTTGGCCGTGGTCTCGCCGATGCCTCGACTTGCGCCCGTTATGAGCACGACCTTGTCGCGCAGCTCGAAGTCGATACCGACCTCACCGAGTTCCTTGAGGCTGGGCATTCGGCGCGATGGCGATGCCACCAGCGTCGACGTTTTCCCTTTCACGACGACCTGCTCGGCACCTCGGGCGGTGACGAGCAGTTCCTTCTTGATAATGCGGGTCGCGCCCGACCGGTGCGTGATCCGGCCTCGCATCGTGTAAGGAACGTTTATTTCGACTGGATGCTCACGCTGCGCGGAAAACTCGAGGAAGGTCGCTGATCCGCCCGGCAGGCTGACACCGAGGGACGTCGAGTAAAGGAGCATCGACAGCAGTGCCGGCACGTCGAAGCTGTCACGGACCTCGGAGGCGAAGTCCGGAGAGGCGTCGCTCCCGGACGCCAGGAGCGATACGAACTCAGACACCGCTGCGGGCGTGACCATGAAGTCGAGAGAGTCGGTTGCGCCGAGATCGATCTCCTCCCACAGATGGTGGCTGCCCTTCATCTTCGGGACGAGGTACGCCTCGCCAGTGCTCGCGCCGGCCTTCGTCGCGCCACGAGCGGCTGACGCTCTCGCTTCATAAATCGCTGTGACCGTGCCACTGGTGACGACCGTCGATCTCACGTCGTGTGCGGTCTCGATGGCGTAGTCGAAGGCCACGCGAGCGCCCGTGCCTTCAACTCGGGGAATGCCAACGGTCAGTCTCAGCGGTGTGTCGGTGAAGACTGGTGCGGCGAATCGGCTCGTGAGGCTCACGGGTATGCATCGATACCCGTCGAGATGAAGAGGAGCGAGCAGCGGCAAAAACGAGAGCGGGAGCATCCCGTGAACGACCGGCCTGCGATATGAGGACCGTCTCGCGAACGTCTCGTCGACGTGCAGGCGATTCCAGTCGCCGGTCAGCGCAGCGAACCGCTCGACCAACTCTGGTGAGAGCCGGAGGTCGATGCTGGTCGGCGCAGCCCCGAGTGCCGCGTCCGGAATCACCGGCGCTCCAGTTTGTTGTGACATGCTCGTGCCCATTGGCGCAGAGTCAGACTCGCGCGCTCACATCACGTCCGCGCGAGCCTGAGCGAGATCCTCCGGCGTAACGCCTCGCAGCGTATCGAGGAGCCAGCTGTCCTTCACTTCTCGCTGCGCCTGGCCCCACCACCACGTCTCGGCATACGGGAAGTCAGGCTGCACGAACCACGACTTCGGGCTGAGATCGCGCATCAGCTTCGAGATCAGGATGTCGACCAGCTCGATGTTCTTCGAGCCAAGTCGATCACGGGCGGCAAAGAACTCGTCGCGCAATGTCATCTGCCCGTCGGTGGTCCCGCTCAAAAAGTCGCGTCGCGTCCACCCTTCGTGATTGACCAGGCGGAAGACCGTGCCGGTGCGACGCAAGCACCGCAGCATCTGCTTACGCGGCAGAATCGGCGATTCGATCAACTCGTGCGGCTCGCGCTCCGACGAGAACACCATCTGATGCTTCTTCGCCTGTTCGATGAGCTCGGTTCCCGGGAGACCACGCATGACGTGGCAGCACAGCAGGTGCGAGCGGCTATGCCGCAGCTGCTCGAGGAAGTATTCGAGGGTTTTCGTAATCGACGCGAAGTCCTCACCGGGCAGGCCGATGATCAGGTCGATCTTGGTGAAGATGTTGCGGGCCGACAGCAGATCGAAGGTTTTGACAAACCGGTCCACGCGGATGCCGCGCTTCACGCTGCGCAGGATGTCGTAGTTGATCGTCTGGACGCCGACGCCGATCGTGATGTCGTTCCACTCGTGGAGATTGTTGAATTCCTGGAAGAGGTCGGCCATCTCTTCGTCGATGAATCCAGGAATGAGCTCGAACATGAGCCGCGCTTCGATCTTCGCGTCGATCAGGCCGCGCATGATCTGCTTGGCGAACGGAAGATCCGACGTGAAGTTGGCGTCGACGAAACGGATGCGCCTCACTCCCCTCGTGAGGCTGACGAACTTCGCCTCTTCGATCACGCGATCGACCGCGTTGTACGTGATCTTGGGCATGTCCTTGTGGTAGATGCAGTACGTGCACTTCAACGTGCATCCACGCTGGGTCTCGAGGTTCGCCTCCAGCTTGGGTCTCGCCAGGACTTCGTCGTCGACAACGCCGTTCAGGTATGGCGACGGCAGCCCCTGCAGCGACTTGAACAGCGGTCGCGGATCGTTGAGTTTGAATCCAGCCTTCGGGTCTGGACGATAGGCAAGACCACCGACCTCCTGGATCTCCAGCGGACCTCCGCCCAGATGAAGGAGCAGATCGCGGAAGGTCGCTTCGCCTTCGCCGAACACCAGGTAGTCGGCCTCGAAGTCGTCGTACTTCCCTTCCCTGATGTAGTCGGAGGCGATCTCGGGCCCGCCCATCACGATCTTGGTGTCCGGCAGCAGCTGGCGGAGCGTCTTCGCGATGCTACTGAACACGTTGACGTTCCACATGTAGACGGAGAAGCCGACAAGGTCGGGCTGACTCTGCACGATCAGCTCGACCGTTTGAGCCGTCATCTGCTCCGCCACCTGCGAACCTGGGGTAATGAGCTTGCGCTGCAGGATGTCGATGTCCCACCTGTCTGCGACACCTGAGTCGGTCAAGAGTGCATAGGACTTCAGGTTGTACAGCGAGAGCGACATGGCATTGAACGACCCCGCAATACCAACCAGCGTGGCTTTCTTCTTGCCCACCGCGACAATTCCGTCATCACCGTTCAATGGAGGCATAGCTTCGCCCTGTGAGTCACATCTTCAAACACGAGTTGCCGAGTTGAACGCCACCAGACTCCGGAGGGTGGCGCGTGGGTATCCGGCTGACTCAGAGCAAAGAGCCTTCCGCCGAGCGCACACCCCGTCCGTCGTGACAAGTGGTGCTTTCTCAGTGTTTTATAGGGAAATGGACCGATGGGGTTCTCTGGCGGCAACCAATAGTCAGCCCGGAACGAGATTTTTCTCTAGATAATCGGCGTGTCCTACTTGCCTAGACGGAAGCCAGACCCCGAGAAGGCCACTGGACGCTCAGGGCAAGCTCCTGCCGGAAGTAGTCGATCGTCCTGTTTACACCCTCGCGCAATTCGACCGTTGGCTGCCAGCCAAGTAACGTCCTGGCACGCGTGCTATCCGGCTTGCGAACCTTCGGGTCGTCGGTCGGCAACTCCCGGTAGTCGAGGGGACTGCTCGAACCAGTCAGCTCCAGGACGATCTTTGCGAGCTCCGCGATCGTGAACTCGTTCGGGTTGCCGATGTTCACAGGGTCCGTCTCGGAACTGTTAAAGAGCCTGTAAATCCCATCGACCTCGTCGTCGACGAAGCAGAACGAGCGCGTCTGACTGCCATCGCCGTAAATGGTCAACGGTGCGCCGACGAGCGCCTGCACGATGAAATTGGAAACGACGCGGCCGTCGTTGGGTCGCATGCGCGGGCCGTAGGTGTTGAAGATGCGTACGATGCGCGTGTCGACACCATGCGCGCGGTGATAGGCCATCGTCATCGCTTCGGCGAAACGCTTGGCTTCGTCGTAGACGCCTCGCGGCCCGATGGGATTGACGTTTCCCCAATACGATTCGGGCTGTGGATGAACGAGCGGATCGCCGTACACCTCAGACGTGGACGCAAGAAGGAGTCGCGCGCCCTTCGCTTTGGCAAGACCGAGGGCATTGTGCGTACCGAGCGCTCCGACTTTGAGTGTCGCGATCGGATGCTCGAGATAGTCGATCGGGGACGCCGGCGAGGCGAAGTGAAGGATGCCGTCCAACTGGCCCGCGACATACGTGAACGTCGAGATGTTGTGTTGAACAAACTCGAATCGCGGGTGCCCGGTCAGGTGTGCGATGTTGGCCGGACGGCCCGTGAGGAAGTTGTCCAATCCCACGACCGAGTGACCTTCGCGAAGAAAGCGATCGCACAAATGTGAACCGAGAAAGCCAGCGGCACCAGTGATCAAAATCCTCATGATTTGCGTCGACTCCAACCTGATCACTGGCAAGCTGCATGCCCCGTCCGGGAGGGCAGGAGATGGGGGAAATCGAGGGATCTGTTCGAAAGTACGCGAACTCGGCGAGTTTCTACCTGTTCATCGCAAGCCTTCGCGCATTCCGTTCAGTCCTACGCCTTGCGAATCTTGTCCCGTCCTCGCACCACGCCTTTGGTCGCGTTGCGCGTGTCGAGCACGAACTTCGAGTGCTCGACGATGAAGGCGTAGTCGTAGGAGGAGTGATCGGTGGCGATCAGGACGCAGTCCTGGGCCGCCAGATACGCCGGGGTCAACCCCTGACTCGCCATCACTGGCAGGTCGGGATAGTGGCGCATCTTCGGCAACGACGGCACGTGCGGATCGTTGTAGGTCAGCACGGCGCCGCGCTCCCGCAGCAGTTTCAATAACTCGAACGACGGACTCTCGCGCGGATCGTCGACGTCCTTCTTGTACGCCATGCCGAGAATGGCGATGCGGCTGCCGTTGATCGGCTTGCGCTGCTCGTTGAGAAACTCCCCCAGCCGGTTGATCACGTACTGCGGCATGTGCGCGTTGACTTCGCCGGCGAGCTCGATGAATCGCGTCTGTTCCCCGTGCTTGCGCGCGAGCCAGGTCAGATAGAACGGATCGATCGGGATGCAGTGGCCGCCGAGTCCCGGGCCGGGATAGAACGCCTGGAAGCCGAATGGCTTCGTCTTCGCCGCATCGATCACTTCCCAGACATCGATGCCCAGCTTGTCGTACAGAATCTTCAGCTCGTTGACGAGCGCGATGTTCACCGCGCGATAGGTGTTCTCGAGAATCTTGCAGGCTTCAGCGACTTCCATGCTCGAGGCACGGATCACTTTGACGACCGCGTGACCGTACATCGCACACGCCAGATCGCCGCTGCTGTCGTCGAAGCCGCCGACGACTTTCGGAATCGTCGCGGCCTGGAAATGCGGATTTCCTGGATCCTCTCGCTCGGGGCTGAACGCGAGGAAGTAATCCGTTCCGCACTTCAGACCTGTCGCCTCGAGCACAGGCAAGACATTCGTACGCGTCGTCGTTGGATGTGTCGTGCTCTCGAGGACAACGAGCTGGCCTGGACGCAACGTCTTCGCAATCGTCGCTGCCGTCCCGTCGATGTAGCTGAGATCAGGATCCCGGCTTTCGTTGAGCGGCGTCGGAACGCAGATGATGATGCAGTCGGACTCTGACAGCCGCGTCATGTCGGCGGTCGGCTCGAACTTCTTTTCCTTGATCAGCGTCGCGAGCGCGCCGGAGTCGATGTGCTTGATGTAGCTCTGACCCGCCGTCAGCTTATCGACCTTTGATTGATCGACATCGAAGCCCATGCACCGGAAGCCGGCCCCCGTGAACGCACGGATCAAAGGCAGTCCGACATAGCCGAGCCCGATCACGCCAATGACGGCGCGCTTCGTGTTGATCAGTTCGGCAAGTCGAGCGTGACTTGCCGAGACGCTATTGTCCGAGACGAGTGACCGAACCATTTTGCGATGATAGCTGGGCTGGAGAGAGGGGGCAATGCTCAACCGCAGCACTCAGCGGCCGGCAATTGCACTTCACACTTTGACGGCGTCTGCCGCGGGCATCCGTCCGATCGATTCGTAGACAAATCCCATCGATCGCATTCGTTCGGCACCGTAGAGATTGCGACCGTCGATCACGATCGGTCGTCGCAGCGTCGACTTGATGCGATTGAAATCGGGATGGCGGTACTCGTTCCAGTCCGTCACGATGACAAGTGCATCGGCGCCGTCGAGCGCATCGTAGTTTGAGTCGGCGTATCGAATGACGTCACCGAGACGTCGCTTGCTCTCTTCGATCGCCGCTGGATCGTGAGCAGCGACGGTTGCACCAGCAGACAGCAGCGCCTCAATCAGTGTGAGCGCTGGCGCCTCACGCATGTCGTCGGTGTTGGGCTTGAATGCGAGTCCCCAGACTGCGATGTGTTTGCCTCTCACGTTCCCGTCCAGCGCGGCCTCGAGCTTCTCGAAGAGACGACGCTTCTGTCTGCGATTGGCGTCTTCGACAGAATCCAGGACGCTCAGTGCGACGCCGTACTCACGTGCGGTTCGAATCAGCGCCTGCACGTCCTTCGGGAAACAAGAGCCCCCGTAGCCAGGACCCGGAAACAGGAACGATGGCCCGATGCGCGTGTCCGATCCGATTCCCTTGCGAACCAGATCGACGTCAGCGCCAACGCGCTCACAGAGCGCAGCGATCTCGTTCATGAAGGAGATTCGCGTGGCGAGCATGGCGTTCGCCGCGTACTTCGTCATCTCCGCAGAGGCGATGTCCATGAAGATGATCGGCTTGCCCGTGCGCACGAACGGCGCGTACAACTCCGCCATGACGCTTCGTGCGTGATCCGATTCGGCGCCGAGCACGACGCGGTCCGGTTTCATGAAGTCCTCGACGGCGGCGCCCTCTTTCAGGAATTCCGGATTTGAACACATGTGGAAGGGATACTGCGCCGCGCGCGCCACGACTGCACGCACACGTTCCGCAGTACCCACTGGCACCGTGGATTTGGTGACGATGACTGCCTCGCGTTTGAGGTTCTGGCCAATCGCTTCAGCGACGGTCAAAACATGCCTCAAATCCGCGGACCCATCCTCATCTGGCGGTGTTCCCACCGCGATGAAGATCACTTCGGCTTTGGCGATGGCGCTGCCCACGTCGGTCGTAAAGACGAGCCGGCGCTGGGACTGATTGCGTTCGACGAGATCCTCGAGGCCGGGCTCGTAGATCGGTATGTGATTGTCACGAAGGGAGTTGATCTTGCCGGCGTCGACGTCCGCGCAGGTCACGTCATTCCCGGTTTCGGCCAGACAGGCACCCACGACGAGCCCGACATACCCAGTTCCAATGACCGCAACCTTCACCGGCGACTCCTTTTGCACACGTCCGCAACCCGCACGAGCTTGAGAACGCTCGCAAATGCAAACGGGTCGCCAGCATTTCAGCGGCGGTTTGCCGTGTACGGCGTGAAGAATTAGTACGTTGCTTGTAGAAACAGGCAACTGCCTGCCATCTGTGGCAGTTTTCGGGAAGCTAGTGACGGGCCACGACGGTGCCTGCCAAACGCAGAGCCAGCTGCCCGATTGTGAGACCGGTATTGGCGTAGGAGTGTTCCTGTATGACCGAACCGTCACACACGTAGACGTTGTCGCAGAACCTCAGCTTGAGGTTCGCGTCCACAAGGTCGTGTGCTGTGTGGCCGAGCGATGTCGTACAGGAGTGGTGGGCACCGGACCAGAGCCAGTCGTCGGTCAGATCCGTTTCGATGTTCACGCGCTCGGCAACATTCGCGAGGAGATCACTGAGCTTGCGCAAGAGCGAACGGTAGACGGACAACTCCTCGTCGGAGATGGACCAATCTACTCGCAGACGATTCCCGTCGTAGTAGACGCGACTTCGTCCTCGCCTTTGTTCGCCGACAAAGAGGACGTTATACGTCCGGCTTGGAATGTTCACACCCAGCGTGTGGGAGAACACTTCCGCGATGATGTCCGGGTGAAAGAGCTTCCAGGAGAACGCGTTCCGGATTCGCGTGAGGCCAGTCGTCGCGCCCAGGAGCGACTTGTATTTGTAGATAGACAGACTGTTGTGAATCGTCAACGCCGGACGGAGGAAGACGCAGCAGGTGTATCGTCCGCAGTCACTCTTCAAACGAAGCGCACTTCGAACGACGTAGTCGCCTCGGTCCTGCATCGAGAGCTGGTTGATCGCGTCAATCGTGTCTCGCTTGAAGCGTACCTTTCCGACAAATCCCAGCGGATGATCGATGAATCCCGCGCCGAGGCCGTCGAACTTCCCGCCGGACGCGCCGACGATGTCGCGCAGCACTTTCGGACTGCCCATCGCCCCCGCGGCGACGATGACAGCGTTGGCATCAACGGAATGTTCCTGTGAATCGATAGCGTAGGTGACGCGCGTGATCTTTCCACCGGCAAACGCGAACCGAATCCGGTCGACGCCATACTCGGCACGCACCCGCGAGTCGACTGTGAGCTTGTGAAACTTCTTCGGGTAGAGGAGGCAGTCGACGCCATCAGCCGCGATCCCGGTGTTCGCCGCGATCGTCGTCGCCTCTGACACGGCATTCCGATACGCGCGCTCGTAGTCGCCCTTGAAGAACAACCGCGCGGCTGCATCGTTCGTGAACTTGCGCGAGTCGGTCAGCACATCCCGGAAGTCCTGGCTGACGACGTCGTTCGGGCTGATGGGGATCAGGCCGTTGTGCCACAGGTTCGTCGTGCCGCCGCCGCCGAAGCAGAACGTCTTGACGTGACCGAGCGCCTTCTTGTCGTATCCAACGTCCGGATAGTGAATGCGATCCTTTTGACCGATCTCGAGCAGCGTGACGTCGGCGTCGCGCGCGAGCTCATTGCAGATCAATGAGCCGGCGAGGCCTCCGCCGATCACGACGATGCTGCGTGTGCTCATGCGTGAAATAGAAAAGCCCGTCGTGAACTCTCACGACGGGCTTAGTGTCTATCAGAACGACGTGACGTCGTTCCGTCTGAAAAATAATCCCGGCAGCGACCTACTCTCCCACACACCTGCGCATGCAGT
>JGI10216J12902_101918795_pt1 | contig 12048 bp, 9 predicted proteins | sample KanNatreferecore_FD_12902 | JGI IMG/M metagenome (IMG submission 12902)
CCGCCGCCGGTGCGCTGGTCGACGACCACGGCCGCCTTCCCTCCGGCCACCTCGTAGACCGCGCGCCGCGTCCGGCCGGCCCCTGGCGTCCAGCGGGTGAAGACCTCCCACTCGCCGGAGATCGGCAGCGGTACGGTCCACCTGGCGGGCACGGGCGAAGCCCCGGGCGGCCTCCAGGCGATTGGGCGCGCCCCGGACTTCATGCTCCAGCCGGGCGCCTCGAAACCGGCCGCGGACGCATCTACGACCAGGTCCCACGGCCGCACCTTCAGTGCGAGGGTGAAGGTGGGGCCGAACGGCACGGGCTGCTTCGGCACCACGGGCACCTTCACCAGGCGGAACTGCTCCGAGACGGTCCCGTAAGTGCGCGGCCCGAGGAGGGTAACGGCGAAGGTCGCCTCCTGCCCGGGCGCAGCCTCGGCGGCCGCGGGCGCCGCCATGCGAGGGCTGGTCCAGGAGCGGGGATCATGGAAGGGGCTGATGATCCGGGCCGGTGCGGGCGCTTGCGGCCGCACTCCCAGGTAGACCGGGCCGCGCTCCTGCACCGCCGGCTCCCTTTGCCCGCCGCGCTTCACCGGCCAGGCGTCGTCGCCGAGGTTGACGAACGTCGCGGAGACGGCAAGCTTCTCGCCGGGGCGGATGCTGGTGGGCGCCCGCAGCGACTGCAGCCGGGCGTCGTTCCGCACCAGCGCCATGTAGTAGTCCCAGTCCCAGTACGGACCCGGGTCGGTGTGCGCGTTCCGTCCCCCAACCCGCGCCGGGTCGGTCGGGTGCGGCACCTCGGCGTGCGCGATGATGTGGGCTCGGTCCCGCGGAATTGCGTGTCGCGAAGTAATCGAGCGCACCAGCCGCGCGGAGGCCTCGTAGGCGTCCGCGTTGAAGAAGCCGGGCCGGTAAGCGAACCCCTCGTGCTCGATGCCGATAGAGCGCCCGTTAACGTCGCTGTTGCCGGCGTGCCAGCCGATGTCCCGCTCCTTCACCTGCTGCCACACCTTGCCGGCCCCGCTCACCACGTAATGCGCGCTCACCCGGGCCTGTGGGTTCTGGAACCACCGGACCGCGCCCTCCGCCGTCCCCTCGATGTCGTGGATCACCACCATGTCGATGGGCCGCTCCGCCGGGCGGTTGGCCGGCTGAAAGTTCGTCGGCGCGGCGGGAGCCCAGAGCGCGTCCGGCTCGTCCGGAGTTTCCCCGCTTCGATCGGGCGCCGGGGACTGCGCCTGCCCCCAAGCCGCCGCCGCGGCCAGGACGGAGACCAGGAATACAGCCCGTCCATAGAGCGTGCGGCCCGTCATGGCCTGGGCTCATCCGCATTGGCCGTCTGGGCGCGCTCCTCCTCGTCGGCCCGCGCGTCATCGAGGTGGAAGAAGCGCCAGAGGAGGAGGAGTGCCGCCGTGAAGATCGGCACCAGGGTCACCAGCAGCCAGGCAGAAGGGTCCATCGGGTTCTCGATACGGGCGGCGACGTCCCTTCAATGATAGCGCCTGCCCCACGCTCGCGTCTCTCCCCCGCGCCGTTCGCAGGAGCACGCAGCGGCCTAACGCAGGTTCCAGTAGACGTAGCGGTCGTTGCCGAAGAGATGGGTGCCGTCTTCCTCCTCCGCCGTGCGGGAGACGAACTCCTGGCGGTGGCCCTTTACGTGCCCGTCCACCCATCCGACTACGGCCTGGTCCACGTGGCGGTAGCCGCCCTTGCTGCCGAGGTAACCCGCCCATTCAGTGAGGTCCACGTCCCCACCGATGACGATTCACCCGAACTCCTGGTCGGTGCCGGCCGAGTCCATCAGCGCGATGGTTTCGGAAGGCTTCGCGATCGCGGCCAGCGAGGTGCTGTTCAGGAACATGAAGTTGTAGCCGTAGCTCACGCTGGTATCCGTCGTCGTGCCGTCCCACGTGTTCTGCGGGTTCGGGTCGGACGGGCACTTCCACACGCCGCCGTTGCGGATGTACGGGTCCAGCTCGTACATCCATGAGGCTCCGACGATCGAGAGAAGGTCGAAGTGCTGGTGCGGCAGGGTCTCGTCGTTGTCCTGGGCGTACATGTTGACCGCCGTGATCAACTGCTTCGCGTTGGAGAGGCAGCCCGTCTTCCGGGCGGCCTCCCGGGACTGTGCGAAGACGGGGAACAGCATTCCCGCCAGGATCGCGATGATCGCGATCACCACGAGAAGCTCAATGAGCGTGAAGCCGGACGGACGGCGGCGCGGAGCGGGTCCCATCGTTAAAGCCCTCTTGGGCCGGGGGCAGCCTGCCGGACACGGCCGGCGGAGCTGCACGGCGTTTTCATTCAGACTCGGACGGCGCCCGTTTTGTTGCATACTCCCGGGTGGTTAGCCGTTTAGCGATCCACCGACCGCGGGCGATAAGGAAAGCGATGAACGACCAGCCGACTCCCTTCGACGACGCCGAGCTCTACGACCGCATTTTCGCGGAGCTCGACTACGGCCTCGATTTCTACCTGGCGGAGGCGGCTGGGGCCGGAGGACCGGTGCTTGACCTCGCGTGCGGGACGGGCCGCATCCTGCTCCCCCTCCTGCGCGCCGGTGTGGACGCGGATGGCGCCGACGGCTTCGCCCCGATGCTGGAGCGGGCGCGGCTCAAGTGTGCCGCGGAGGGGTACTCCCCCACCCTGGCTCATGTGGAAATGCCCGAACTGAGGATGCCGCGCCGCTATGCGCTGATCGTCATCCCCTTCAACTCGTTCGTCCACAACCTCACCGCCGACGATCAGGTCGCCACGCTCCGCGCCTGTCGCGAGCACCTGCTTCCGGGCAGCAAGCTCGTGTTCGACATCTTCTTCCCGGGCCCGGAGTACCTCTCGCAGCCCCAGGACGTGCCCGCCCTGGAAGGCGAGACCCTCGATCCGGAGACTGGGCGCACCCTGCAGATGTTCGACTTGCGCACCCTGGACCTGGTCGAGCAGCGGCAGCACTCCGCCAACGAGGTCCGCGAGCTGGCCCCGGGGGGCGAGGTTCTCGCCAGTCACCGCTTCGAGACGACCATCCGCTGGGCCACCAAAACGGAGATGGAGCTGCTTCTAAGGCTGGCTGGCTTCGCCCGATGGGAGATCGCACGGGGGTTCGACCGGGCTCCGCTCTCGGGCGCCGCGGAGCCGTTGCTCGTCAGCGCATGGGCGTAGATCCAGCCGGCCGGTTCTCGAAAACCCTAAAGGAATTCTGAACGGAGATGAGAAACTCACCTTTACCCCCGCGACGCGGTCACAGCGAAGGGGTCGGTTCGGAGTTTCGCCGTCTCTTATGCGCCGCTGGATGCTGGGGTGTCTTCTGCTCTCGGCGGCGGCGCTGGTCTCAGCCGGCGTTTGGAGTGCCGTCAAACGCGCCGTAGGCACGGCGGCTCCGCCTGCTCCCCTCGCGCCCGTGCCGGGCACTCCGTCCATGCCCATGACCCGGCGTTTGGAGGTTCTCCCTCTCGCCGTGGTCCCCGACCGGATTCTCAGTTTCAACCGCGAGAAGTCCGACCGCCTCAAGAAGCAGGTCGATGCGGCACCATCCGCGCACCAGCTTCTCGCATTGCTCCCACAGTACGCCCAGCAGCTGCTTTATGCCGGCCGCACGATCGAGGCGATCAAGCAGCTCAACCGGCTTGAGAAACTCTGGAAGAGCATCGCCCCCGCGGATTGGGCCGCAAACCGGGCGGGAGTGCGGATGGAGCTCGCGGTCGCCTATCTCCGTCTGGGCGAACAGGAGAACTGCCTGCTCCGGCGCTCCTGTGAGTCATGTATCCTCCCGCTCAAGGGCGGTGCTGTACACCGGGCGCAGCGCGGCTCCCGGAACGCGATCCCGCTGCTCGAAGAAGTTCTTCGGGGTGATCCCGGCGATCTCTCCGCGAGATGGCTCCTCAACATTGCCTACATGACCCTGGGGGAACACCCCGCCAAGGTGCCGGCGCGGTGGCGCATCCCCGCGGAGGCGTTCCGGTCCGACTACCCGCTGAAGCAGTTTACGGATATCGCGGCGCAGGTCGGGCTGGACGTGCACGCACTTTCGGGCGGCGTCATCCTGGAGGACTTCAACGGAGACGACTGTCTCGACGTTCTCACCTCCTCGGTCGGTCTCCGGGACCAGCTCCGCTACTTCCAGAGCAGTGGAGAGGGGCGATTCGTGGAGCGAACCAGGGAGGCGGGCCTGGCGGGACAGACAGGCGGCCTCAACCTGATCCAGACCGATTACAACAACGACGGCTTCCCGGACGCCATGGTCCTGCGCGGCGGCTGGTTCGGGGATCAGGGGTGCTGGCCCCTCTCGCTGCTCCGGAACAACGGGAACGGGACGTTCACCGATGTCACGGAGCAGGCCGGCCTCCTCCGCTTCCATCCGACCCAGACGGCGGTATGGTTCGACTACAACGCGGACGGTTGGCTGGACGTCTTCGTCGGGAACGAATCTCCGGCGGGCATGGTCCACCCCTGTGAGTTGTTCCGCAACAACGGGAACGGCACGTTCACCGAATGCGCCGCGGAGTCTGGTCTCGCGATCGTCGGGATGGTCAAGGCCGCCGTCGGTGGGGACTTCAACAACGATGGCCGCCCCGACCTCTACCTCTCCATTCACGGTGGCGAGAACATTCTGCTGCGAAATGACGGCCCACGCGGAGGAGACCGCTCTGCCGGCCTCTGGATGTTCGCCGACGTCACCGCGCAGGCCGGCGTCAGTCAGCCGAAGGACAGCTTCTCGTGCATGTTCTTCGACTACGACAACGACGGGTGGCAGGACCTGTTCGTCACCGGCTACCGGTTGAGCGGCAGCGGCGTGGGAGCCGTGGCCGCGGACTACCTGGGGAAACCCACGAGCGCGGAGCGGCCGCGCCTCTACCGTAACAGGGGCGACGGAACGTTCGCCGACGTCACCGTCGAGGCGCGCTTGAACAAGGTTCTCTGGGGCATGGGAATGAACTTCGGGGACCTGGACAACGACGGGTGGCTTGACTTCTACGTCGGCACGGGCAACCCCAACCTGTCCGTCCTGGTCCCGAACCGCATGTTCCGAAACGCTGGCGGGAAGCGGTTCCAGGACGTCACTTCCTCGGGCGGTTTCGGCCATCTCCAGAAAGGTCACGGGATCGGCTTCGGGGATCTCAACAACGACGGCGCGCAGGACATCTACGAGAGCATGGGCGGGATCTACGACGGGGACACCGCCTTCAACACACTCTATGAGAACCCGGGTCACGGCAATCACTGGCTCACCCTCAAGCTGCAGGGCGTCCGTAGCAACCGCGCCGCCGTCGGCGCCCGCATTCGCGTGACCGTGGAAACCCCCTCCGGCCTGCGCGATATCTACAAGACGGTCGGCAGCGGGGGCAGCTTCGGCGCGTCGCCCTTCCGGCAGGAGATCGGCCTGGGCGATGCGCGGCACATCGAGCAAGTCGAGATCCGCTGGCCCACTTCGGGGCGGACTCAACTCCTTCAGGGCCTCGCGAAAGACAGCTTCTACCAGGTCCGCGAGGGGGAGGCGGCCGCACGAGTGCTCCCCATCCGCCCCTTCCGGTTCGCGGGCCCTTCGCGCGGTGCGGCACTCACGAGCACCCACTGAGGGCGCAAAGCTTGACGCCCACCGGACCGTTTCCTATAATGGGGCGCCACGGGCCTGTGGCTCAGCTGGGAGAGCGCCGCGTTCGCATCGCGGAGGTCAGGGGTTCGAATCCCCTCAGGTCCATCAGCCTCAATCCCTCCGCCCGGCACCTCCGCGCCCGGCGTGATCGCTTCCGACTTCCTCCTGGGTAAACCCCACCGGCGCACGAGGGTGGCGCCGGAGGAGGACACGGAATGCGCACGCGAGACATCGTCCCGCTGCTGAAGGAGACCTTTGCGAGCTGGCGCGAGGACAAGGCGCCCAGGCTTGCCGCGGCGCTCGCTTACTACACCGTTTTTTCGATCGCTCCGCTGGTGATCATCACGATCGCCGTAGCGGGGTTCTTCCTGGGACCGGAAGCGGCCAGCGGGCAGATCCAGCGCGAGATCCAGCACACCCTGGGGCCGCAGTCAGCCAGCGCCATCAACGACATCGTCGAGAACGCCGCCCGGAACAAGGGGCACGGCGTGGTGGCGACGGTGATCGGGATCGCCGCGCTGCTCCTCGGTGCTGCCGGGGTCTTCGGCCAGCTCAAGGACGCGCTCAACACGGTGTGGGGCGTCGAGCCCAATCCGGAGCGCGGCTTCAAGGGCGCCGTCATCGACAACTTCCTATCGATGAGCATGGTGCTCGGCATCGGGTTCCTGCTGCTGGTGTCGCTCGTGCTCAGCGCCGGCATCGCGGGCTTCGTCAAGTTCGCGGGCGCCCTGCTTCCGGCGCTCACCTGGCTGGGACCGATCCTCGACCTCGTCCTCTCCGCCGGGTTGACCACGGTGCTGTTCGCGCTGATCTACCGGGTCCTTCCGGACGCGCAGATCCAGTGGCGCGACGTATGGGTCGGCGCGTTCATCACCGCGGTGCTCTTCACCGTCGGCAAGTTCCTCATCGGCCTCTACCTGGGGCGAAGCAGTGTCGGCTCGGCTTACGGCGCAGCCGGGTCCCTGGTGGTGCTGCTCCTGTGGGTCTACTACTCCGCACAGCTTCTGCTATTCGGCGCGGAATTCACGAAAGTCTACGCCCTCAAGTTGGGCTCGCGAATCGTCCCCGAAGACGGCGCGGTAGTGGTCACCCGAGAGGCGCGCGCGGAGCAAGGAATGCCGGAGAGGAGGGCTGCTTAAAGCAACTCGAGTAAAAATGGGCGATCCGGCGACGGTGGAAACTCCGGCCGCGTATGCTATGCTGAGCTATGGAATCGACGGCGCGGACGGCGTTCGGTTTTCCTGCCGCACCGCACCAGGAGAGCAGGCCGGCAGTGATGCACGCGCCCATAACCGGGAACACGGACTGGCGGGAGATCCTCGCCAACCCGGGCGAGCGGGACCACACGGTCCAGCTCTATACGGACGAGGGATTCCTCACGAATGCCGTGGCCCACTACGCGGCCGCGGGGCTCGCCCGCGGCGAAGGCGTGATCTTCGTCGTTACTCCGGAGCACCGCGATGCCTTCCAGCGCCGCCTGGTGGCGGAAGGTCTCGAGGTCGCGGCATTGATTGAGCGTGGACAGTTAACGGTTCTGGATGCCGCCGACACCCTGAGCAAGTTCATGACCCACGGCCAGCCCGAGGCCCGGCTCTTCATGCCGCTCGTGGGCGGGCTGATCGACGGCGTCGCCGCGCGCTTCCCCAGAGTCCGGGCTTACGGTGAGATGGTAAACCTGCTGTGGAAGGACGGCGACCTCCCCGCGGCGCTGCGCCTGGAGGAGCTGTGGAACGACCTCGGGCGCGCGCGGCCGTTCTCCCTCCACTGCGCCTACGCCATGGACAACTTCGACCGGGCCACGCACTGCTGCGCGCTCCAGGGGGTCCATCACAGCCACTCCCATCTCATTCCCGTGGAGGACTACGCCCGGCTGGACACCGCCCTGAGCCGCGCGCTGTCGGAGGTTCTGGGGCCCACAGGCGCCCTCGTCATGAAGTCCGTGCTCGTCACGCGCCACCAGTCCGGCTCCAGTATGCCGGCCTCGCAGGCGGCGATGCTGGGGCTGTCCGAGCTCCTGCCCACGGCCGCCGACGCGGTGTTCGAGCGGGCGCGCCGGTACTACGAAGCCGCTGCCGCCTAGCCCGCCTCAGGTAACCCGGCCAGCAGTGCCAGCAGTTGCGGTACCTCCAATGGCTTCGTGAGATGGTGGTCAAAGCCCGCCTCCTTCCCCGCGGTACGGTCCTCTACCCGGCCGTAACCCGTCACCGCCACGAGCACGATCGACGAAAGCTCAGGCTCGGCCCTGATAGCGCGTGCAAGCTGGTAGCCGTCCATCCCGGGTAGGCCGATGTCGAGGAGTGCGATGCGGGGTCGCAGCGAGCGCGCCTTCTCTAACCCCGCTTGCGCGTCGAACGCCACAAAAACCGTGTGACCCTCCAGTTGGAGCAGCATCCCCAGGGTCTCCGCCTGGTCCGTATTATCGTCCACCACAAGGATGGAACAGCCGTTCGCGGAACGAGGGACCTGGCGCTCCACGGCGGCGGCGCCCTCAGCCGCGGTCGGTGCGCGCATCAGGGGAAGTGAGACGACGACCTCGGTCCCCAGGCCCCGGCCGGGGCTAGTGGCCTCGACGCTCCCGCCGTGCATTTCCACCAGTTCCCGTACCAGTGTGAGCCCGATCCCCAGCCCGCCGGAAGAGCGGTCCAGCATCTGCTCCCCCTGCTCGAACAGCTCGAAGGCCGTCGTAATCGCCTCGGGGGCCATCCCGATGCCGGTGTCCCGCACGGCCACTCGGGCGCTCTCCCCCTCCCTCGAGACCTCAAGCCAGATACTTCCTCCCGGCTCCGTGAACTTCGCCGCGTTGTTCAGGAGGTTGGTAAAGACCTGGGACAGGCGGACGCTGTCCGCCTCCACCAGCAGCACGGCGTCCGGCACCGAGACGTGCAGATCGTGTCCTCGTTCGTCGATGTGCGGGCGGCTTGTCTCCACCCCCGCGGCGAGGACGGAAGACAGGCTCACCGGCTCTCGGATGAGCTCGATTCTCCCTCGCGTGATCCGGGAGACGTCCAGAAGGTCGTCCAGAAGGCGCTTCATGTGGCGGATCTGGCGGGCAATGACCTCCCTCTGCTTGGCCAGAATCGGGTCGGCCGGGCCGCGCCTCCGCAAGATCTCGATGGCGGTCATGATCGGGGCCAGCGGGTTGCGCAGTTCGTGCGCCAGCATCGCGAGGAACTCGTCCTTGCGCCGGTCCGCCGTCCGCAGCGCCTCCTCGGCCCGGACCCGGTCCGTAATGTCGAACGCCATCCCGCCGATCGCGGTGACCCTCCCGTCGGCATCGAGGACGGGGAATTTACTCACGATGGAGTGGTGGACGAAGCCGTCGTCCTGCTCCAGCGTTTCGACCACCAGGACACCGCGGCCGCTCTCGAGGGCGTCCCGGTCGTTGGCCTGGAACTGCGCGGCCGTTTCCGGTGCGAAGATCTCCGCGTCGCTTTTGCCGTGCAGTTCCTCGGGCGACCGGCGAAACGCGCGAGCCGCCGACGCGTTGACGTAGACGTAACGGCCTTCGGGGTCCTTCATCCAGGCGAGGCCCGGCAGGTACTCCATAAACCGGGCGAACCGCTGCTCGGACGCCCGCAGCTGGTCCTCGGCCACCTTGCGCTTCGTGATGTCCCGCATGAACCCGCGGGTGTGGATGAACCGCCCTTCGAACCACAGCACGCTCGAGTCGATCAAGACGTGCCGGACCGAGCCGTCCTTGTGGCGGAGGCCAGCCTCGCAGTTGCGCACCTCCGCGCCGGCAGCCAGCCGGGTCAGCAGGTTGTCGACCAGGGCCTGGTCGACGTGGAAATCCCGGATAGACCGACCGAGGTACTCCTCCGGCTCGTAGCCCAGGAGCTCCAGTTCCGCGCGGTTGGCCCAGAGGATCGTCCCGTCCGGGCCGACCCAATGGAGGCCCTCGGTAGCGCTTTCGAAGAAATCCAGGAGCTCCTCCCGGCTGCGGCGCAGCTCCTCTTCGGAGTGGCGCCGGTCGGTAACGTCCCGCAGATAGAGACAGTAACCGCCGTCCGCTGTTGGACGGCCCCGCACCTCGGTCCACCGCCCGAAGCGCTCCTGGTAGGCCTCGAACTGAACCCCCTTCCCCTCCGGGATGGCGCGATCCAGCGCGGGATGGTGGAGAAGGGGAAGTGCATTGAGATCAGAACGGCTGCGGCCCACCAGCTCTTCGTGGCTGCGGTGGAGGAGCCGCCCGGCAAGCGCATTCGCGTGGGTGCAGCGTCCACTCGCGTCGAGCGCGATGAAGCCGTCCGGGAAACTCTCGAGAATGGCGACGATTGCGGTATCCACACCCATCTCCAACCGCGGCGGCCTCGGCGTACGGTAACCGCGCCCCTCACAGGTGTATTATCCAACTGACCGCCGTGCGCGAGTGGAGAAGGCGGATCAACTCGCGCGCACGCCGCGCAGCCGGCGCCCGGCCTCGTCGAGCGTCTCCGGCTTCTTCGGAAAGGCGAACCGGATGAGCCGCTTCCCGTCCTCGGCGCCGGCCGGATAGAAGCTGCTGCCCGGGACCACGGCCACGCCCACGTCGCGCACCAGATACGTCGTGAACGCAACGTCGTCCGGATAGCCGAAGTGGCTGATGTCCGCCAGCGTATAGTAGGCTCCCTCCGGTGGGTAGGGGCGCATGTCCGCCTCGACCAGCATTTGGGTCACCCGATCACGCCGGCGGGTGTACGCCTCGACCATTTGCTGGTAGTAGGTGTCCGGCAGACCCAAGGCCACCGCTGCCGCCTCCTGGAGCGGATGAGGCGCCCCGACGGTGAGGAAGTCGTGGACGCGGCGGATGCCCACCGTGATGTCCTTCGGCGCGATGGCCCAGCCGAGACGCCAGCCGGTGACGCTGAACGTCTTGCTGGCGCCGCTCACGGTCACCGTGCGCTCCCCCATCCCCTCCAGGCTCCCGATCGAGACGTGCTCCCGGCCGTCGTAAAGGATGCGTTCGTAGATCTCGTCCGTGATCGCGAGGCAGTCGTGCCGGAGGCACAGCTCCGCGATGCACTCCAGCTCCTCCCGGGTAAAGACCTTCCCCGTCGGGTTGTGCGGCGTGTTGACGATGATTGCCCGAGTGCGATCAGTGAACGCTGCGGCCAGCTCCTCGGGATCGAAACGCCACGCTGCTCCGGCGCCCCCGGCTCTCGGCTGCTCGGGAGGGTGCAGCGGCACGAACACCGGCCTGGCCCCGGACAGGATCGCGTCGGGGCCGTAGTTCTCGTAGAACGGGGTGAAGATGACCACCTCGTCGCCAGGATTCGTCACCGCCAGCAGGGTCGCGATCATCGTCTCCGTGGCGCCGCAGCAGACGGTGACGTTGTCAACGGGATCGGTCGGAATCCGGTTGAAATCGGTGGCGTGCCGGGCGACGGCCTCTCGCAGCCGCGGAGCGCCCCAGGTGATGGCGTACTGGTTGTAGCCCTCGCGCAGGGCCCGGCAGGCGGCCTCGATGATCTCCGGCGGCGGCTCGAAGTCCGGAAAGCCCTGCGCCAGGTTCACCCCGCCGTGGATCTGGTTCAGCCGCGTCATCTCCCGGATGACGGACTCCTGGAAGCTGGCGGCGCGTTCGGAGATTCGCTGCGACATACGGAGGAGAGTTTAGCCCGGAATCGACGCGATGGACGCCAACTCGGCTGCTGATCACTCCCCGGCGCTCGCGAGCTGGTACCGCCGAAAGTGGCCCTCGATCAGATTCGCCGATTCATCCTCACCGAGCGGCGCGCCCGGCGGCATCGCGCGAAGGGTCTGCAAGTAGAAGCCGATGGTCGGCAGGTGGACCGCGTACAGGTTCCCGCGGGTCCGGCCGTCGTGGCAGCCCGCGCACCGCTCGTCCTTTAGGGAGGGCCCCAGGCGGGCGCGATCGATGCTGTCGCCGAAGTCCGCCGCCCCGTAGGAGAGGAGCTTTCGGTTGAATTCGCCCAACCGGGTGGTGTCGACCTTTTGCAGGTCGTAGGTGCGGACCAGGCGCGGGCCGCTGGCGTGGCAGGAGTAACAGCTCTCCTTGCTCTGCCGGTAGATCCGCCGGCCGTCCTTCCAGCCGTACTCGAAGAAGTAGACCCGCCGGGACTGGCGGTGGATCGCCATCACGGCGTCGAAGCCGCGGGAGCGGTCCTGCAGGAACCACTGGTCGTACTCGCCGTGGCTCCTCCACCGCAGCTCCCGCTCGCCGTTGATCTCCACGTTGTTGAACCGGAGCACCGGCAGCGGGGAGAGGTCCTGCGGGATCTCCTTGGCCTTGAGAGGGATCGACGCCGTATAGTCACGGTCCGGTACCGCCCAGCCCATCGTGCGCCCGGCCAGCTCCGGGGCGTGTGGGAAGATCAGCCGCGCCCAGCCCGCCGGCGACACCGGTACCGGCACTCGCTGGCGGCGGTGCTGCTGGGCCGCCTCCGCGTAGCCGGGGGGCGCCGGAAGCAGGCACGCCGAGAGGACACCGTCCGCCTCCACTGCCGTCGTCGCGGCCTCAGGCGCGGGCAGGCCGATCG
>JGI10216J12902_100654307_pt1 | contig 12030 bp, 8 predicted proteins | sample KanNatreferecore_FD_12902 | JGI IMG/M metagenome (IMG submission 12902)
TGGCCCACCCCGAACGGACACAAGATCACCATCTTCCTGGAGGAGACCGGCACCCCGTACGCCATCAAGCCGGTGAACATCGGTCGCGGCGAGCAGTTCGACCCGGACTTCCTGAAGATCGCGCCGAACAATCGCATGCCTGCCATCGTCGATACCGCGCCGGCCGATGGCGGCGAACCGATCCCGGTGTTCGAGTCCGGGGCGATCCTGGTCTATCTGGCGGCGAAGACCGGCCGCTTCCTGCCGCGAGACACGCGCGGCTGGGTGCAGGTGATGGAGTGGCTGTGCTGGCAGGTCGGCGGCCTTGGACCGATGGCGGGGCAGACGCATCACTTCCTGCACTACGCCCCGGAGAAGATCCAGTACGGCATGGACCGCTACGTGAAGGAGACGTCCCGCCTGTATGCGGTGCTGGACAAGCGCCTTCAGGGTCGGGAGTTCATCGCCGGCGAGTATTCGATCGCAGACATGGCCTGCTATCCGTGGATCGTGCCGCACGAGCGGCAGAACCAGAGGATCGAGGACTACCCCAACGTGCAGCGCTGGTTCGAGGCGATCAAGGTGCGGCCGGCGACGGTGCGCGCCTATGAAGTCGGCAAGGGCGTGAACAGCAGACCGACGGTGGACGAAGAGGCGAAGAAATTCCTGTTCGGCCAGGACGCCGGGACGGTGCGGAGGTAGGTGCATTGGTCCCGGCTTTCGCCGGGACGACACACTCTGCCTCAGCCGGCGGAAGCCGGCGTCCCCTCATTTCTTGTACGCCGCCACCGGCAGCATCGGCACTTGGGCGAAGTTCGCCGGCACCTCGCCGGTAAGGGTCTCGAGGAAGGACACGATGTCCCTGACATCGCCATCGGCCAAGTCGCGCCCCAGCTGCAGCCTCGCCATCACGCGCACGGCATCGCCCAGCTCCGCCACCGAGCCGTCATGGAAGTACGGCGGCGTCACGGCGACGTTGCGCAGCTGCTGGACCTTGAACATGAACGCGTCCGCTTCGTCCTTGGTGTCGTGGAAGCGGCCCTTGTCGCGGCCCTTGAGGAGCTCGACCTCCTTGCTGCCGGTGAGCGTCCAGTAGTCCGCCGTGATGCCGAACTTCTGGTACATCCCTCCGCCGACCAGCGCACCGCTGTGACAGCCGGCGCACCCCACGTTGATGAACTTGTCGAGTCCCTGCTTGGCCTGGGCACTGATTGCGTTCGCATCGCCCTGAAGAAACTTGTCGAATGGCGCGGGCGTGATCAGGACGCGCTCGTAGGCCCCGATGGCAAGCCCCCAGTTCTTCACGTTGACCGGCTCCGCCTCGCCGGGGAAGGCCTTGGCGAACATCTCCGCGTAGCCCGGAATGGCACGCAGGCGCGCTTCGGCTTCGGCGTAGTCCTTGTTGCCGTAGGCCAATGCGCTGATCAGCGCCTTCACCGCCTGTTCCTCGACGTCCACGCGGTTGCCGCCGTAGTGCTGGACGAACTGCAGCGCGGTGTTGAACACGGTGGGCACGTTGCGCGGCAGCTGCTTGCCGCCGTTGCCGACCGACTGGCCCAGGGAATCGCTGCCGTAGAAGAACGGGTTGTGACAGGCGCCGCAGCTCTGCCGTCCGTCGGTCGACACGCGCGTCTCGAAGAACAGGGCGCGGCCCAGTTCGACGCGTTCGGGCGTGAGGGGACGCTCGAGTGTCGCGGCGTCCGCGGGCAGCGGCTTGAAGATCGCCTGCGCGCGCGCCAGCAGCGATTGCTCGGCATCCTCGGCAGCGATCACGCTCGCGGCGCCGGCGACCAGAGCGGCGCCAATACCCATGATGAGTGCAGTCTTCTTGTTTGCGAAACGCATGTGTTGTTCTCCCTCTCTTTGCCCGTGCGCGATCCGCGCATCCGATATGCGGTAAGGGTAACGGGTCCGACATCGGTGCGCCAGTGTTGCGCACGCAAGACCCCGCCAGGCCAAGGGAGACAGCGGGTCGGGTTACACTAGCCGGCCCGGCGCTGCCCGCGCCGGACATCCGAAGCGAGCAGCGCAATGGCCGACCTCTCTCTGCAACTCGAACACGTCAATCTTCCTGCCCGCGACCCCGAGGGCCTGGCCCGCTGGTACGCCGATACGTTCGGGCTGCGCGCCGATCGGCACCTCGTGCGGGGACCGGGCGTGCTGATAGCCTTCCAGAAAGGCGAACCGATCGACCGGGTTCCCGATCTCCACCTGGGCTTTCGCGTCCCCTCCCTCGAGGCGCTCGATGCATGGGCGAAGAAGTTCGACGTGCAGACCAAGGTCGGCCCGGAGTTCACCACCATCCGCGTGCACGATCCGGACGGCAACTGCCTCGAGCTGTATACGCCCTCCAACTGAGGCTCTGGCATCGCGCAACACCGCTGCGCGTTCCACGGCCGCGAACTCGACACGCAAATGACCATCGGCTTTCGCATCCTTCCCTCGCCTGCGCTGCCACCGGCCGAGCTGATCGCCGCGCTGCGCCAATTGGCTGCCGCCAATCTCACCGACAGCATGAACTTCACGCGCGCCGTGTCCGGCGCGTTGCGTCCGATGCACAAGGGCGGCGTGCTGTGCGGACCGGCCCTGACCGTGCGCGTGCCGCCGAACGACAACCTGATGGTGCACAAGGCCGTCGATGTGGCGCGCCCCGGTGAAGTGATCGTCGTCGAAGCCGGCGGCAGCCTGGACGTGAGCGTGGTGGGCGGCATCGTCACCGCCTATGGAGCGAGCCGTGGCGTGGCCGGGTTCGTCATCGACGGGGCGATCCGCGATCTGGCCGAAATCGGCGCCGGCACGCTGCCGGTGTTTGCGCGCGGCATCTGCGCGCGCGGCCCGCGCAAGGAAGGCCCCGGAGAGATCAACGTGCAGATCGCCATCGGCGGGGTGACCGTCAATCCGGGCGACATCGTGGTGGGCGACGAGGACGGCCTGGTGATCGTGCCGCTGGCCGATGCGCAGGAGGTGATCGAGCGCACGCGCGCGCTCGCGCAGCGCGAGCAGGACATCATGCAGAAAATCGCGGCGGGCACACTCGATCGCAACTGGATCGATCAGACGCTCAAAGCCAAGGGCTGCAGCATGTAGGCTGCGCGCGCGCATGGGAAACAGGAGAGTCAGATGAAGATTGCAATCGTGGGCACCGGCGCGATGGGCAGCGTGTACGCCGCCCTGCTCGGTGCGGCGGGACACGACGTGTGGGCGATCGATGCGTGGCGCGAGCACGTCGATGCGATGCGCACGACCGGTCTGCGCCTGGAAGGCGCCTCCGGCGACCGCACGGTGAAGCTGCACGCGACGACGAATGCAGCGGAAGCCGGGCCTTGCGACCTGGTGATCATCGCCACCAAGGGGATGCACGTGGAGCAGGCGGCGCAGTCGTCCAAGCCGCTGCTCAAGGACGACACCGTGGTGCTGTCGATCCAGAACGGCCTGGGCGGACCGGACACCGCTGCGCGCGTGCTCGGCCGCGAGCGCGTGATGGTCGGCGTGGTCGGGGGCTTCGGCGCGTCGATGCGCGGTCCCGGGCATGCCCACCACAACGGCTGGGAACTGGTGCGCCTGGGCGAGTTCAGCGGGCCGATCACCCCGCGGCTGGAGAAGGTAGCGCAGGTGTGGGAGTCGGGTGGTTTCCGCGTGAAGTGCTTCGACGACATCGACCAGCTGGTGTGGGAGAAGCTGATCTGCAACGTGTGCTTTTCCGGCACCTGCGCCGTGACCGAGCGCACCATCGCCGAAGTGATGTCCGACCCGGACACCTGGGACGTGGCATCGGGATGTGCACGCGAGGCCTACGAGGTCGCGGTGGCGCGCGGGGTGAAGCTCGACATCCAGGATCCGGTCGAGTACGTGCGCAACTTCGGATCGAAGATCCCGAATGCGCGCCCTTCGATGCTGCTCGACCACATGGCCGGGCGCATGTCGGAGATCGATTCGATCAACGGCGCGATCCCGCCGGCGGCCGCGGCATTGGGGTTGAAGGCACCGTACAACATCGTCATCAGCGCGCTGGTGCGGGCGAAGGAAAGAAGGATGGGCGTGCGCAAGTGACGCGCAAATCGAACGGAGGAAGCATCCAGTGAAAAAATATCAGATGTACATCGACGGCAAGTTCGTCGATGCCGCCGGCGGGCGGTGGTTCGACAGCTACTACCCGTTCACCGGAAAGGTCTGGGCGCAGGTCGCCCAGGGCGACGCGCAAGACGCCGACCGCGCGGTCGATGCCGCGCACCGCGCGTTGCAGGGCCCCTGGTCGCAGCTCACCGCCAGCCAGCGTGGCCTGCTCATCCACAGGCTCGGCGACCTGGTGGCGCGCGACGCGAAGAAGCTCGCCGAGATCGAGGTGCAGGACAACGGCAAGCTCATTGCCGAGATGCAGGGCCAGCTCAACTACATTCCGCAGTGGTACTACTACTACGGCGGCCTGACCGACAAGATCGAGGGCGCGGTCATTCCGCTCGACAAGAAGGGCTACTTCAACTTCACGCGCCACGAGCCGGTGGGCGTGGTGGTCGCGATCACGGCCTGGAATTCGCCGCTGCTGCTGCTTGCCTACAAGCTCGCGCCCGCGCTCGCCGCCGGCTGCACCGTGGTGATCAAGCCGTCCGAGTTCACCTCCGCCTCGACGCTGGAGTTCGTCAAGTTGGTCGAGGAAGCGGGCTTCCCACCCGGCGTGGTCAACGTAGTCACTGGCTTCGGCAAGGAAGTGGGCCCGGCGCTCACCGGCCATCCGAAGGTGGCGAAGGTCTCGTTCACCGGCTCGGATGCCACCGGACGCGCGATCAACGAAGCGGCTGCGAAGAGCCTCAAGCGCGTGACGATGGAACTGGGCGGCAAGTCGCCGAACATCGTGTTTGCCGATGCAAACATCGAGGACGCGGTCAACGGGGCGGTGTCGGGCATCTTCGCCGCGGCGGGCCAGACCTGCATCGCCGGATCGCGCCTGCTGCTGCAGGAGAGCGTGCACGACCAGTTCGTCGAGCGCCTCACCGCGCTGGCCAGGACCGCGCGGATGGGCGACCCGATGAGCCCGCAGACGCAGATCGGCCCGATCGCCACCCAGCCGCAGTACCAGAAAGTGCTCGGCTACATCGACATTGCCAAGAAGGAAGGCGCGGCACTGGCGATGGGCGGGAGCGCCGCCTCGGGCGGGGACTGCGGCGAAGGCTGGTTCGTGCAGCCCACGGTGTTCACCGGCGTAAAGAACAGCATGCGGATTGCCCAGGAGGAAGTGTTCGGGCCGGTGCTGTCGGTGATCAAGTTCAAGGACGAGGACGAGGCGCTGGCGATCGCCAACGACATCCGCTTCGGCCTCGGGGCAGGGGTCTGGACCAGCGACATCGGCCGCGCCTTCCGTATGTCGGAACGCATCCAGGCCGGCACCGTGTGGGTCAATACCTACCGCGCGGTGAGCTACATGTCGCCCTTCGGCGGGTTCAAGGACTCTGGCTTCGGCAAGGAGAACGGCATCGCCGCGATCCGCGAGTACCTCCAGCTGAAGAGCGTGTGGATCAACACCGGCGCGGCGACGGCGAATCCGTTCGTGATGCGCTGAAGGAGAATAACCATGCAAGGCGTCGTATTCCTGGGCGAGCGCAAGCTCGAACTGATGCAGTTTCCCGACCCCACTCCGGGGCCGGGCGAGGTCGTGCTGGAGATCAAGGCCTCCGGGATGTGCGGCAGCGACCTGAAGTTCTATCGCGCGGCGGGCGGCGCCTCCTCGCTCGGGCTGGGCGGCAAGAGCGGACCGACCATCGCCGGTCACGAGCCCTGCGGCGTGGTGGTCGCGGTGGGCCCCGGCGTATCGGACAAGCAGGCCAAGGTCGGCATGCGCGTGATGCAGCACCACTACCGCGGTTGCGGCGTGTGCGAGCACTGCTCCACCGGCTGGATGCAGATGTGCGTGGAGGGTGTGGCCGAGGTCTACGGCATCACCGGACACGGGGCGCACGCGAAATACATGAAGTGCCCGGCACGCACGCTCGTGCCGCTGCCCGACGAGCTGAGTTTCCAGGCCGGCGCGGCGATCTCCTGCGGGACCGGTACCGCCTGGGGCGCGCTGCATCGCATCGGGCTGTCGGGCGATCACACCATCGCGATCTTTGGCCAGGGCCCGGTAGGGCTGTCGGCCACGCTCCTCGCGGCCAAGATGGGGGCGCGCGTCATCGCGCTGGACACGAGCGACGAACGGCTCCAGCGCGCCAAGCAGTTCGGAGCGGACGTGCTGATCAACCCGAAGACCACGCAGAACGTGGTGCAGGCAATTCGCGACCTGACGCACGGACGCGGCGCGCACTCCTCGCTCGATGCCTCGTCCTCGCCCGAGGCGCGCGCCCAGGCGGTGCGTTGTGTGAAGAGCTGGGGCACGGCCTGCTTCGTGGGTGAGGGCGACAGCGTCACCCTGGACGTCAGCAACGACATGCTGCGCCGGCAGGTCAGCGTGATCGGCTCGTGGACCTTTTCCACCGTCGGTCAGGCCGACTGCGCGCGCTACATCGCCGACCGCGGGATCAAGGTGGACGACCTGTTCACGCACCGCTGGAAGCTGGAGCAGGCGAAGGAAGCCTACGAGCTGTTCGACGCGCAGACCTCGGGCAAGGGCGTGTTCGTGCCGGCCTGAGCGCAAGTGTTCGAGGGCTTTCAACCACGCAACATCGTCGTCGGCGACGTCACCCTGCGGGTGCGCGTCGGCGGCGAGGGTCCGCCGCTTCTGCTGCTGCACGGCAATCCGCAGACGCACCTGATGTGGCATGCGCTCGCGCCGGCACTGGCGCAGCGCTTCACCGTGGTGGCGAGCGATCTCACCGGCTACGGCATGAGCAGCAAGCCGCCCTCGTCCGCCGATCACGCAGCCTACTCGAAGCGGGCGATGGCGCGCGATCAAGTTGCGCTCATGCGCGCGCTCGGCTTCGATCGTTTCCACGTTGCCGGCCACGACCGGGGCGGCCGGGTGGGCTACCGCATGGCGCTCGATCATCCGCAGGCGGTCGAGAAGCTTGCCGTGCTCGACATCGTCCCGACCTTTGAAGCCTTCGCGCGCGGCGGACGCGACTTCGGCATGGGCTACTACCACTGGTTCTTTCTGGCCCAGCCGGCCCCGCTGCCCGAGCGCCTGATCGGTGCTGATCCCGACTGGTGGTGGCATTGGCATACCAACCGAGGACCCCGCGACGACATCTTCGTGTCGCAGGCGCTCGACGATTATCTGACCTGCTTCCGCAACCCCGAGACCATCCGCGCGATCTGCGAGGACTACCGTGCGGGCGCTGCGATCGACTGCGAGCATGACGAGGCGGACAAGCGCGCGGGTCGGAAGATCACTTGTCCCCTGCTCGTTCTCTGGGGCGCCAATGCCAGGCTCGAGGCCTGGTACGACACGCTCGGCGTGTGGCGCGAGTGGGCCGACGACGTCCGCGGGCATTCGCTGCCCTGCGGACACTATCTGCCGGAGGAGTGTCCGGAGGAAACGCTGGCGGCGTTCCGGGCTTTCTTCGGCGACAAGTAGGCGTCGTACCGGCGAACGCTGACGCTCAGCACAACCCGGGATTCATCGGTTCACGGGCTTCCACCGGGATTCGCCCTGCCGCACAACACCCTCATTGCGCCTACAGCCGGGATCGATACCTGCTGAACTCGGTGGATTTTCCATCCGAGAGTCATGCATGGCCGCGTTCCGATGCGCGACGCCTGCGGCGTTGCGCGGTCTTTTGTTTGCCTTTTTGCTTGCGATCGTCCTGAGCGGATGCGATCGTGGCTCGGACGCGGCTACAGCCCCTCCGTCCATCGAAGTCGGCGTGGTCAAGGTCGAGTCCGGCCCGGTGACGGTCTACGAGGAATACGTCGCGCAAACCGAGGCGCCGGACACGATCGAGTTGCGTGCGCAGATCACCGGTCTCCTCCAGCGCCAGGTCGTTCCAGACGGCGCGCAGGTGAAGGCGGGCGACCTGCTCTACGAGATCGACCCGCGCCCGATCCAGGCTGCGCTCGAACAAGCCACTGCGAACCTTGCACAGGCGCGCGCCGCCCTGACCAACGCACAGCAGACGCTCGACCGCTACCAGGAACTGGTCGGCCAGGGCTTCGTCAGCAAGCAGGCCTTCCAGAACGCGCTCGCACAGCAGCGCGGTGCCGCGGCGGCGGTGCAAGCCGAGCGCGCGCGCGTGCGCGAGGCGAAGATCAACCTCGGCTACACGAGTATCCGCGCGCCGGCTGACGGCTATCTGAGCCAGTCGCAGGTACGCCCCGGTTCGCTCGTCACTGCCCAGCAGACCCTGCTCAATACGCTGTATTCCAGCGATCCCATGTACGTCTACTTCACGCTCTCGGAGGAAAAGCTGCTTGGGCTGCAGAAGTCACAGCAGATGAACAGCACGCAGGATCGGGAAGACCGGCGCTTCCGCCTCACCCTCACCGACGGCTCGGAGTACCGATTCCGCGGCACGCTCGATTTCGTCGACACCGCAGTCAGCCAGCAAACCGGAACGCTGCGCGCGCGAGTGACGGTTCCCAACCCCGATCGCGTGCTGCGTCCCGGCATGTTCGTGCGCCTGAAAGTACCCGCGCTCGACAGCGGCGATGCCATCACCGTTCCGCAGAAGGCGGTGACCGAGTTGCAGGGCCTCAAGACCGTCTACGTGATCGGAGCGGACAACAAGGCACAGGCGCGGCAGATCGTTGCCAGCACGCGTGCGGGCAACGACTGGGTGGTGGAGAAGGGCCTGCGTGCCGGCGATCTGGTGGTGGTGGAGGGACTGCCCAAGATCCAGTTGATGCCGGATGCACCACTGAAGCCGGTGATCGTCGCCGGAGCCGGCGCGCAGCAACAGGCCGCGCAGACGGACACACCCATCGCGGGCGAACCCTCTGCTCCGCCGCGCTGAGTACTGCATGTACAACTTCTTCATCGAGCGCCCGGTCTTTTCCACGGTCATCGCCCTGATCATCGGGCTGGCCGGTACGCTCGCCATGTTCACACTGCCAATCTCGCAGTATCCGCAGGTCGTCCCGCCGCAGGTCACGGTCAACAGCAGCTTCCCCGGCGCGGACGCCAGCGTGGTGCTGCAATCGGTGGCCTCGCCGATCGAGCAGCAGGTCAACGGCGTCACCAACATGCTGTACATGGATTCGTTCAGCGGCAACGACGGATCCTACAACCTGTCGATCACCTTCGACGTGGGCACCAGCCAGGACCTCGCGGCGGTCGAGGTGCAGAACCGCGTGTCCGTGGCGCAGAGTCAGTTGCCGGCAGACGTCACGCGCAACGGCGTGAGCGTGCGCAAGGTGTCCAGCGACTTCCTCATGGTGGTGGCGCTGACCTCGCCACAGGGCCGTTACGATCAGCTGTTCCTCAGCAATTACGCGCTGCTCAACCTGTACGACGCGCTCGGGCGCGTGGAGGGCGTGGGCAACGTGCGCATCTTCGGCCAGCGCGACTACAGCATCCGCATCTGGCTCGATCCACAGCGCATGGCGCGGCTGGGCATCACTGCGGCGGACATCACGCGCGTGGTGCGCGAGCAGAACACCGTCGCGCCGGCGGGCGGCGTCGGACTGCCGCCCGCACCCAGCGGACAGGAGATGCAGTACAGCGCGCGTGTGCGCGGCCGCCTGTCCGAGCCGGGGGAGTTCGCCGCCATGATCCTCAGCGCCCGGCCCGACGGAAGTGTCGTGCGCCTGGGCGACGTCGCGCGGGTGGAACTGGCGGCCGCGGACTATTCCATCAACGCCGCGACCGACAACATCCCGTCCGCGCTGGTGGGCGTCTTCCTGCAGCCGGGTGCCAACGCATTGCAGACTGCTGAAGGCGTCCGCCGCGTCATGGACGAGCAGGCGCAGCGCTTCCCGCAGGGCATGGTGTATTCGGTCCCCTACAGCACGACGCCGTTCGTGACCGCCTCACTCAAGGAAGTGGTGAAGACGCTGTTCGAGGCGTTCGCCCTGGTGTGCATCGTGGTGTTCCTGTTCCTGCAGAGCTGGCGCGCGACGCTGGTGCCGATCCTGGTGGTGCCGATCTCACTGGTCGGGACGTTCGCGGCGTTCGGCGCGCTGGGCTTCACCATCAACACGCTCACGCTGTTCGCACTGGTGCTGGCGATCGGAATCGTGGTGGATGACGCGATCGTCGTGGTGGAGGCGATCCAGGACCGGCTCGACCGCTTTCCAGAGATGACGCCGATGGAGGCGGCGAAGTCCGCCATGGCCGACGTGGGCGGACCGGTGATCGCCATCACGCTGGCGCTGGTCGCGGTCTTCGTTCCGGTCGCATTCCTCGGCGGGCTGACCGGGCAACTCTACCGCCAGTTCGCGCTCACGCTCACAGTCTCGGTGACGATCTCGGGAATCTGCGCGCTGACCTTCACCCCGGCAATCGGCGCGCTGTTGTTGCGCCGCGTGACGAATGACCGCCTGCACAGCGGCCGCATCGGGCGATTCTTCGGCGGATTCAACCGCGGCTTCGAGCGCTTCCGCAACAGCTACATCTCCGCGAACCAGAAGCTCATCCGGCACTCCTTCATGGTGTTGCTGACTTTCGGCGTCATGCTGGTGGCGGTGTATGCGCTGGTCGCCACGCGCCCCACCGGTCTCGTTCCGCAGGAGGATCAGGGCTACCTGTTCTCGGTGGCACAGTTGCCCACCGGCGCCTCGCTCGAGCGAACCAGCGCGGTGATGGCCACGCTGGCCGAGGTTGCGCGCAGCGAGCCGGGTGTGGAAGGGGCGGTGACCATCGCGGGATTCAACCTGCTCACCGGCCAGGCTGTGTCCTACAACGGGACGATGTTCGTGCGGCTGAAACCGTTCGACCAGCGCACGGGCGAGCAGTCCGCGCAGGCGCTGCTTCAGCGGCTCATGGGCAAGCTCAACGGCGCGGCGCGGGAAGCCGGCGTACTGGTGCTCAACCCGCCGCCCATCCGCGGCATGAGCACCGCCGGCGGCTTCACCTTCGTGCTGCAGGATCGCACCGGCGGCAGCGCCGAGCGATTGTCCGAAGGACTGCAGACCTTGCTGGCGGAGGCGCGCAAGCGGCCCGAGATCGGGTCGGTGTATTCGGCCTTCGATCCGCGCGTGCCGCAGATCCGCTACGACGTCGACCGCGAGCAGGTGAAGACGCTGGGCGTGAGTCTGGACGAGGTGTTCCAGACGCTGCAGGTCTTCCTGGGCGGCTACTACATCAACGACTTCAACCGCTTCGGCCGCACCTTCCGGGTGGTCGCGCAGGCGCAGGGCCAGGCGCGCGCCCAGCCCGAGGACATCAACAACTTCCACGTCCGCAGCGGCGATGGCAGCATGGTGCCGCTGTCCACGCTGGTGCGCATCGAATCGATGAACGGCCCGCAGTACTTCCAGCGCTTCAACCTCTACAACGCAGCGACGGTGAACGGCTCGGCGGCCCCGGGGTTCAGCACCGGCCAGGCGATGGACGCGATGGAGGAGATCGCAGCGACGTTGCCGCCGGGCTTCTCGTTCTCGTGGAGCCAGGCGAGCTTCCAGGAGAAGGCCACTTCCGGCCAGACCGGCGTTGCCTTCATGCTCTCGCTGCTGTTCGTGTTCCTTGTACTGGCCGCGCTCTATGAGAGTTGGGCCATGCCGATCGCCATCCTGCTGGTGATCCCGTTCGGGATGCTCGGCGCATTCCTGGGCCTGCTGCTGCGCGGCATGGAGAACAACGTCTACACGCAGATCGCCCTGATCATGCTGATCGCGCTGGCGGCGCGCAACGCCATTCTGATCGTCGAATTCGCCAAGCTGGCGCGCGAGCGCGGACGGCCGATCGTGGAGTCAGCGTTGGAGGGCGCGCGTCTGCGCCTGCGGCCAATCCTGATGACCGCCTTCGCCTTCATCTTCGGTTCGCTGCCGCTCGCCATCGCGGCCGGCGCAGGCGCGGGCGCGCGTCAGTCGCTCGGCACCGCAGTGGTGTTCGGGATGCTGGTCGCGACGTTGCTTGGCATCTATTTCATACCGACCTTCTACGTCTGGTTGCAGCGCATGGCGGAGCGCCGCTCGCCGTTCCGCGAGGCGCCGCACGAGCCGCCAACCGGCGGTGGCAGCGCGCGG
>JGI10216J12902_100253803_pt1 | contig 12029 bp, 10 predicted proteins | sample KanNatreferecore_FD_12902 | JGI IMG/M metagenome (IMG submission 12902)
CTCGACGCGCTCTCGGCGCTCGATTCCAACCGCGACCGCAAGCTCGACGCGACCGACCTTCGCTTCGGCGAGCTCAAGGTCTGGGTGGATTCCAACCGCAACGGAATCACCGACGCCGGTGAGCTCAAGACGCTCCAGGAGCTGAACATCGCCTCGATCGACCTTGCCGGCTCGGCGACCCAGCAATCGGTCAAGCCGGGCGAGAACATCCTGCTCGCGACGGGCAGCTTCACCCTCAACGACGGCACCGTGCGTTCGCTGGGCGATGCGGCCCTGGCGTTCAGGCCGAGCGGCGGCGGCGGTCTCTCCGCGGCCGCGAGCGCCCTGGCGAGCGCCATCGATCTGGGCCTGGAAGGCTTCCGGACCGGCTTCCCCCGCCAGCGCACCCGCGATTTCCGGCCGGAGATACTCGAGCTGATGGAAGCTCAAAGGGCGGCGGACGACAGCCTCGCCAATGGCATCGGCGACGGCCTTCCCCGGCAGATATCGGCGCTTCAGGAGAGCATGGACGCCCAGTCGGGCCTGACCTCGGCTCTTCGGGCCGGCCTCGGCGGCAATCGCCTCTCGGTCGGCTCCTCGGGCCTCTCGCTGGGGCTCCCGTCCGACGTCGATCCGTTCGACCATTTCGCGGACCTGCCCGGCCAGACCGCGGCGGACGGATCGGCCGGCGTCGGCCTTCACCGCCAGGACATTCCGCCGATGCAGCTGCTCGCCGACGACGGTTCCGACGCGCCCGCGGCGACGGCTTCGGCCGACGATCTGAAAGTCGCGAGGATTGTCCAGACGATGGCCTCGTTCGGCCGCTCGCAGGGCGAAGGCGAATGGTCCAACCGCCACCGCGACGCCCCGCGCTTCGACTATTTCGCCTGAGTTATCGGGCCGTCTTGCGGCGTCCGGCAGAATGCCATTTGCAGCGCGAAGCCAACCTTAGGCCGACAACCTCGGCCGCCCCGAATCGCCCGAGACAATCGGAGCGTGCCCTTAAGCGAGTCGATCACAAATCTGCGGGAAAAGGTTTGCCCGGTGTCGCCTCCCGGCCTGCGTTCTAAGTTCCTGCGTGAGAGGATGGTTAGCCCTTACCCCACCAAGAGTCCATTTTGGATTGGATTATGCGGACTGGTATAAGTACCTCTTTTCATTGGCTTTAAATTTGTGTATGTGCCGTTCGAAGGTGCCGTGCGTGGGCGTGTCACCGGTGCTGGCACTTAGGGTGGCCGGCATTCCTCATATCAGAAGCCGTGGGGGGCCAATGATGCGCGAATGCGATTTGGATGACGGCAGCACGCGCGCTGAGCAGCGTCTTCAGACCTTGAAAGTGGAAGTTGGCCAATTGGCCGAAGCGTTGGGTGCGATGACCTTCGCTGCGGCCAGCGCGCGGCGGGCAGCCGTGGCTTCACAGGTCAGCCCACATCGCATTCGTGCGATGATCAAGGCGCGGAGCATGCGCTCAGCTTACATCACCGACGTACCTTTGGGTGATCCGGCTTGGGAGATTTTGCTCGACCTGCTTGCAGCCCGTCTGGAGGACAAACGGGTTTCCGCCTCGAGTCTCTGTATAGCCGCGGGCATTCCCTTGAGCTCGGCGATGAGGCTGATCGATACCCTGGCGACTCGGGGAGTAGTGACTCGGACGCGCGATCCGCAGGACGGCCGGCGCACTTTCGTAGAATTGTCGCATGCTTCCGAGATGCAATTGCGCAATTATCTGATGATGGCGCAGAAAATGTCTACTCCGCTCATCTAAGTTCAATAGCTGCTTTTCAGGCCGATTGCAGGGCGGTCGCGATCCTCGGCTTGAAGCCGCCCGAGTCCAGTTCCTGCAATTGCCCGTTCGCCAGAAAGAGGACACGATCTGCATTCCGGATCGTCTCCGTCCGGTGAGCAATGACGATGCGTGTTATTCCCATAGCGGCTATGGAAGAATTCACGCGGCTCTCGGTGGCCGCGTCCAGGTGCGCCGTACCCTCGTCCATCAGCAAGATCTTGGGTTTGCGATACAACGCCCTCGCCAAAAGAACGCGCTGCTTCTGGCCCCCGGAGAGACTGCTTCCGCCGTCCCCAGCGAGGGTGTGGTATCGCATCGGCATGGCCAGGATGTCGTCGTGGATCGCGGCCATCCTGGCCACCTCCTCTATCCACGCCTGGTCCGGTTCCCCGTCGAAGAGAGCGATGTTATCCGCCAGCGAACCCGAAAAGAGTTGATCCTCCTGGAGCACCGCGGCGATCTGGGAGCGATAGCTTTGGTAGCCGAAAATATGGAGCGGAACCCCATCCACGCGGATCTCGCCGCTATCCGGCTCAAGGAGACCCAGCAAAATTTTCACAAGCGTCGATTTCCCGCCGCCAGACGGGCCGGTGATTGCGATATGCTCGCCCTCCGCAATCTGTAGGTTCGCTCCGTTGAGGACGAGCGGCTCGGCAGCACCGTAGCGGTATCGGATATCGCTTATGCAGATTGCGCCTTTGAGCTCGTTATAGGCGTCAAATTGAGGCGCGAAGCTGGGATCGTCCGTCTCCAGCGCGATGTCTCCGATTCGTTCAAGATGAAGCCCCAGCATGCGCAGCAAGACCATATTATCGACGAAGGCGGTCGCGCGCTGAACGAACTGAGCTTTGTAGGCCAGGAAGGCGAAGACCATTCCAAGCGAAAAGCCGCCGGCGAGCGCGGCACGGATCGAGAGATAGATGACGATGACGTTTTCGAGCCCGAAGATAAGGACGTTCGCGGCATTCTGGATGGCGCCCAATCTCGCGGAGGAAAGCTGCGCGTTGGTCGCATCCGCGAGCCGGTTTTGCCATACTGCAAGACGTTCGCTCTCGCGGCCGAACATCCGCAACGTCACGACCCCCCTGATCGCCTCGATCATTGTGGAGGACTCCCGCGCGCCGGCAATCAGGGCTTCGTGATTCCGGCGGCGCTGCACGGCAAAAAGCGCGGCACGCGTTCCCGCGTATAAGAGGAAGGCGACAAACACCACGAGCGTGAGGAGGGGGCTGTAGACCGCCATCATCGCCAGGGTGAGAATTGCGAACCCTCCATCGACGACACCCGCGGTGACGCCGGTGGTCAGCCCTTCTCGAATTGGGTTGATGGCGGAGAATCGGGACAGAATATCGCCTACCTGACGGCGCTCGAAATAGCTGATGGGCAGACGAAACAGCTTGCGGGCGAGGTTGATTCCCACCTGGAAGCTGACGCTCGTCCCGGCCTGAAGCAGCACAAACGACCGCAATATCGTCGTCCCGGCGTTGATCAGGACCAGGAGCATGAATCCGGCCGCCAACAGCAGGAGGAGATCGACGTCCGTCGCCGGAAGAACCGAGTCGATGGCGACCTGCATGTAGTAAGGACCGGCCAGTGCCAGGATCTGGAGCACGACGGTCAGCGTCAGAACCTGCAGAATCGCGCGCTTGAGGCCTATGGCTCGAGTCCACAGGCTGGAGAGGCCCAGCCGATTTCGCTCCTCAATGGGCGTGAAGTTCGCCGTAGGCCGGATCTCGAGAGCAACTCCCGTAAAATGCTTCGAGGCCTCCGCGATCGGGATCCACATCCGCCCGGCGTTCGGGTTGTGAATGAGGATTGCCTTGGCGGTGACCCGCTCCAGCACCACGAAGTGGCGCAGGTCCCAGTGGAGAATTGCGGGCAGCTGCAGTTGCTGCAGCGCATCGAGGGGAAGCTTGAGAGGCCTTGCCGCCAGTCCAGCTTTGTCGGCGATTGCGATCAGATCGCGCAACGACATGCCCCGCTGCGTGATCGGAAAGCGGCGCCTGAGCGATCCAAGATCGACTTCCGATCCGTGGAAGTTGGCGATCATGGCCAGGCATGCGAGTCCGCATTCGGCGACCTCGCTCTGGCGGATCGTGCGGACGGCGCGGCGCCCGGACAGGTTGAGCTGCTCGATGCTCATATCCGTTCCCTCACCGCGAGCAGCGGCTCGAACAGCCACTCGAAAAGGGACCGCTTCGCCGTTACGATCGAGGCGGTAAAGGTCATCCCCGGCTGCAGCATGTGCTTTGAGCCAAAGGCACGAACCGTCGGGTCCTGGATCTTGGCGGTGACCAGGTAGACAGGCTCGGCCTTGGCGCCCGCGTCGCCCTGTGGGCGCGACACGGCGACAGGGAGCCCGCTGATGCGCGCGGTTATCGTTCCGAAGCGCTGAAAGGGGAACGCATCGACCTGTAGCTTCACTTCCTGGCCCAGAGCCAAAAATCCCGCTGCCCGGGTCGGCACCTGCAACTCCGCCTCGATCGCGCTGCCGTCGGGAATGATGGCCATCGAGACCTGCTCCGGTATCGCGAGCTGACCCGAACGTGCCCGGACGGCGGTGACACGGCCCGAGACGGGCGCGACGATCGTGTAGCCCTGACCCCTTTCGAACTCGAGGCGCCTGCGGCTCAACTCGGATCTGGTTGAGGACAGGCGGGCAATTTCGCCTGCGTTGGCGAGCCCTCGCTCGGCCGCCGCCCGCTCCAACTGCGCCAGCTGCGTCCGAAGAGATGCCGCCTGCCGTCGCAGAGTGAGCGCTTCCTGGCGCCGCGCGTCGACGACGTCGGCCCGACTCTGGCTTTCGCGCTTCGTCACGAAGCCGCTGGCGACTGCTGCCTGCACGTCTCCATACTCGGCCTCTGCTTTGGCTACCCGCTCTTCCTGTCGCGCGATCTGGGTTTCGAGAGCGGCGAGCTCCAGGCGGACTCCATTCGCTTCGGCCTGCTGGCGCGACAATTCCGCCGCGCCTTGCTGTCGGAGCAGGCGCGTTTGGAGTTCCATGCTGCCTTCCTGTTCGCCGAGTGATTGCCTGACCGCCGCGGCCTCGCTCTCGCCGCCTCGCATGGCCTGTTCCGCGCTCACCTCCATCAGGGGAGTTCCGGCGCGAACGATCATACCTTCGGTTACGAACACCTCGGTCACGATCCCGGGTCGGGGTGGCGAGATCGTTGCCGTGCCAAGGTTGGGACTGAGAACGCCGGTCACCGTCTCCGTTCGGACATACGAACCCATCGCAAGGAACGCGGCGGCAAGGATCAGGCTGCCGAGCAGACCGAGCGTCAGGGTCCACCAACTTGTCGACATCGGCACCACGACGGTGCCTTCCAGGCGAGCCGTGGCATGCTCGACGGCTTCAGGCCGGAACATAAGACAGCTTCCGCCGCGACGCGCGTTTGCCTTCAAAGGTTGATTTGCCAGCCATCAGCCGCCCCCGATTTGATGCCGGCTTGGCGGCACTGTTCGCACCCAAAATGAGAATATTTCTGGGGAGTGTCAATTATATCATGACGCCTAAGTGTATGAAAAAGGCCCATTTTGAAAGCATCGGCGTTTGACGCTGCGGCCCGTGGCATCGGACAAAAGGGCGTCGAATCTTGGTGCGAGAGCGCGGGGGGGTTCACCTGCTCTTCATAAGAAGGGCCCCGCGCGTCGAGCGTCTCGCCGAGACAGCAAACAAACCCAAAGAGGGAGGATCACATGCTTCAATCCAACGGAACTGCGCCCGCTTTCGGAACCTCCATGATGGAGCTGACCCCGGAGGAGCTCGATCTGGTCGGTGGTGGCGAAAAGACCATGGTCATGGTCTGCGAGATCAGGGACTACGAAGTCACGTCTTGCACGGTCAAGGAAGACTGACCCTAGCCGAACCCAATTTAGGCTTTTCTGCCAAGGGTCGATCGACCCTTTGAAACGAGGAACTGAAATATGCTGAATGCCTTAACTGTCATGCCGGGAACCTCCGTTGCGGAGCTGACCCAGGAAGAGCTGGACCTGGTCGGAGGTGGCGCGACCCTCGAGGTCGTGATGAAATGCGAAATCGACGACAGCGGTAACGGCACTTGCACGACCACTTACAAAGAAGACTGAGTTGACGGGGCGCTCGCTGCCTATGTGCGAGCGCCCCAACTCAAGCAGCAAGGCTGAACATGGCACCCCGAATCATTCTCCTCGGATTCAGCAACCTGGACTTTTCCCAGGCCCTTTCCCGAGCCTTGCTGGCAGCCGGCGCAACGCACGTTGTGCAGCAGGCGGATCTTCGCTTGAGGGCGCCGACCTTCGAGGAGAATTTTACGAGGGGCGACCTGTTCGTCACCAGGTTCAACCATCGACCGCCGCACGCGACGATGCCGACGGTGCTCCAGAGGTTTTTCGAGCGTGAGGAGTGGTCCAACGCAATTTACGGCCTTTGCCACACTTTGGGGGAGGATCGATTCTACAACCCGCCGATGAAGGTGAGGATCGCCTCTTCCAAACCGGCTCAGCTTCGGCAGGCCCGGCAGCTCGGTTTGCGCACGCCCGAGACGCTGATCACCAATTGCCGGGACTCTGCAGCTGATTTCGTAGCGGGGCTGCAGCGGCCGGCGGTGATGAAGCCGATAGATTGTTCGGCTGCCCCCAACCCCAGCAATCCGAACGACACGCTCCTGCTCTTCACGCGCGAGATCGCGCCGGAGCAGATCGCCGCGATGAGCGAGGCCGATTTCGCGGGCAGCCCGATCATTTTTCAGGAACGCGTGGCGAAGCGCCATGAGCTTCGAGTGGTGGTTTGCGGCGAGAAGGCCGTGTCGGTCGTCGTCGACTCGCAGAAGCATGAGTCCTCCGCGGTGGACTGGCGTCGCCGTCAGGCAGACGGCTCCATGTACTCCTATGGCGAGCTCGATCCTTCGCTGGTCCGGAAGCTCTCCAGCTATCTCGCCGCGTTCCAGCTCCAGAGCGGCGTTTTCGATTTGGCGGTGACGCCCGAGGGCGAGGTCGTTTTCTTCGAGTGCAACGTGAACGGCCAATGGCAATGGTTGGATGAGCCGCTGGGCGGTCGTGTGATGCGTCTCTTCGCGGACAGCATAGTTGATTGTTCCGGCCAACGGTCGCAGATAAATCAGGGCTCGCCGCTGGCGGCATAGGCTTCAGCTTCGATGATGTCGCAACAGAAGGCTGGATAATGCGCGTAGGTGAACGTGGTCGTCGCGCCAGTTGTCTCTTTGCGATCCCTGGTTTGGTCGTTTTAGCCTGTTCCTCGCTCGGAAACGCCGCGACGACCCCAATTCCCGCTCCAGATCAAATGCCTGAGACATTGGCGCCTTTCATGGTGAATGGGCGATTCCACCCTGGCGGCTTCGAATGGCTGCGCTGGCGTTACAGCGCGGATCCAGAAGAGAGTGCGAGGTGGAAGCAGGTGATGCGTTGGGCAGGCACGAAAAGCGAAGCTCGCAAGAAGGCCGTGGCCGCCTCTCTCGCGGCCGCCGGCGTCGACCCTGCTCGCGCACGCGGAGACTGTTTCGATGACGAAGCCTGCAGCTGGGTCATGGTCAGCGGGTTCCTGTCCGGATTGCCGTCCTGGGCTGTGGCCAAGAAGGCGATCGACGAAGCTCGCCCGGCGGCAGAGGGATACATCCTGGCCGTCAATGCGATGGAGCGACAGGCAGAAGAGGATCCAGCCGCCGGGTCCGCGGCTCACGAATTACTGACCAGGGCCAGGGTAGAGCAGACGCTCAGAGCAGCGATGGCGGACCCGCTGGCGATCCCCGCGCAGCTGTCGGACGAGGGCAAGCGTGCTTGGCAGATGTTCATTTGGCGGGAAATCGCCCGGCGGGATAATCAAAACACAGGCTGGCTGAAGACGAAAGTGGCTAAGGGGGGATGGCCGAGACGTTCCGCCGTGGGCCCCGATGCGGCCCGTGCGGCTTGGCTCATCGCTCAGCATGCAGATCGCGATCCGGCTTTCCAGATTCAGGCGCTGCGCTTGATGGAGCCCTTGATCGCGACCAATGAAGTCTCACCCCGCGATTACGCCTTTCTCTACGACCGTGTTTTCGGTGAGCTCCGCGGCCGGCAGCGCTACGGCACGCAAATGATCTGCACAGCCGGCAAGCTCGTGCCTCAGCCGATCGAGGATGCGGCGAATGTCGATAAGCGTCGGCTTGAGGTTGGACTGCCGAAGATGCGCGAGCAGCTCTCGAAATATACCGACCGCACCTGTTGAGGGGATTCCCGCTGCCAACCTGGTCAGCCATGTCCCTGATTTCAGGCGGGAAGAGGCCGGGCAGACACTTATAATGAGCAATGCTTCGGGCGAACCGCCGCTTCGCCAGCTGACGCGGCTCAGGAGCGAAATGCAAATCGCCACCGCTCAGCTGACCGCCCGGCTGTTCCCCGAGGACCCGTTCCTGGGGATGGAGTTCGGAATTGTCGCGCGCATCTGCCTGCCCGACTGGACATTCGGAGCGAGGGTGGAGCGGCCGGAGCGAGCGGCGCGGGCCATCTCCGTTCGCAAGATGGCGCTTTCGCTCGGCAATTCGTTCGAAACCACGCGCCGCCATTGCCGCCAGCTGATCGAGCGCGGCGCGTTCGCAGAGTCGCCCCAGGGTGTCTCGCTTGCGCCTGCCGAGTCGAACGAGGCGCTGGTTCGGTCCTACTATCTGGGCGTCCACGACCGCTTCGTCCGGTTGATCGAGGATGTTTCGAGAACCTGCGACGTCGACTTTCCGGTTGCGCGCGGCCGGGACTTCGAAATGGCCGGCGTGATCGAACGGGGGCTCGACGTCCTGCTCCAGCCGGTCGACACGTTCCGACTGCTGGGGACGAACAGGGTGGCCCACCTGCTCTGGGGAGCGCTGGCCGTCGTCGCGGTGCGCGGCGTGACCTACGATCCGCTGCTGTGCCGGCGCTTCGGCGCTTCGATCCCGCCCGACGAGGTTCGAGCCGCAATCTCGCTCCGCCGCCTGGCGGCGGCCCTGGCGATTCCCTACGCGACCGCCTGGCGGCAGGCGCAAAGGCTCGAGGCGAGGGGGCTCGTCACCCGCGTCGGCAGCGACCGCTGGACCGTGCTCCAAGGCAATCTCATCGCCCGGCATGTCCAGGAGATCGCGATTTCGCCGACCCTGCTCATGCTTCCCAAGATTCGGGAGCTCACCCGCCTCGGCTTCGATCCGGCCCGCGCCGCCGAATATTATCGCGAGGGGCGGCCCGAGCTCGCCGACTTCGGGGCGAGCGCCGGGCAGAAACCGCCTCCACCAGGATAATGCTATCCACTTTGGGTCACTGTCCGCTCTACTCCAATCTTTTCAACGGCTAGGTTCGAGCATGTGGTCGGGGGGCCCCGGGTTCGGGAAGTCCCTCTTTGGGGGTATCGGTATCGTGCCGCGAACGCGATCCCGATTCTGGGGGAGGTTTCGCCATGTACAATGCATTCAGCGCGGCCGAGTCCGTCATGGAAACCTCGCGCCCGAGAGACACCGACAGATCGTCCGCGGCCCATCGCGTCGAGTCCTGGAACGAATGGGATCCGCTGGAGGAGGTCGTCGTCGGCCGGGTCGACGGGGCCTGCTTCTCGCCGACCGAGCCGGGGTACCGCGCGGAGATCCGCGACCCCGTGCTCGCGCGCACCATCCCCTGGCCGCGCGGCCCGAAGCACCCGCGGGTCATCGATGCCGCCAACCGACAGCTCGATGCTCTCGCGGCGGTGCTCGAGGGCGAGGGCGTCAGCGTGCGCCGCCCCGCGGCCGTCAAGTGGGACCAGCCGCTGCGCACGCCGACCTTCGAGGTCGAGAACATGTATTGCACCGGCTGCCCGCGCGACGTGATGATCACGATCGGGCACGAGATCGTCGAGGCGACCATGTCGCGGCGCGCGCGCTACTTCGAGCACCTCGCCTATCGCCCCATCGTCTACGAGCTCTTCAACGCGGACCCGCGCATGGCTTGGACGTCCGCGCCGAAGCCGACCATGGGCGACGCAATGTACCGGACGGAGTTCTGGGACTATAGCGACGAGGAGCGGCACGCCCGAATGCACGACTTCGAGTTCGCCGTGACCCAGGACGAGGTCATCTTCGACGCGGCCGACATCACGCGTTGCGGGCGCGACCTCTTCGTCCAGGAGAGCATGACGACGAACCGGCCCGGCATAGCGTGGCTGAAGCGCCACCTGGAACCGCGCGGCCTCCGGGTGCACCCCGTCCACTTCCCCTACGACCTGTTCCCGAGCCACATCGACTGCACCTTCGTGCCGCTCCGCCCGGGGCTCGTCCTGACCAATCCGGAGCGCCCCATCCTCGAGAGCGAGGCGACGCTCTTCAAGGCGAACGGCTGGCGCTTCGTCGACGCGCCGCAGCCGGTGAGCACCAATGACGAGATGCCCGCCTTCTGCCAGAGCAGCAAGTGGCTGGCGATGAACCTCCTCTCCTTGTCGCCGACCACCGTCGTCGTCGAGGCGGGCGAGAAGCCGCTCATCCGGATGATGAAGGGGCTCGGATTCACCGTCATCGACCTGCCCTTCCGCGACGTCTTCGAGTTCGGCGGCAGCCTCCACTGCGCGACGTGGGACATTCGGCGGCGGGGCGGGCTCGAGAGCTACTTCCCTTCGCTCGACTGAGCATTTCCAGGAGGATTCATCATGGCGTATCGAGGTCTCGTCTCCGGCGCGGACAAGGCAAGGTGGTCGTCGAAGCCCGAGGCGCTCGACGAGGAGAGCCTCCGAATCGAGGGGCATCCGGTGATGGAGGCGTGGGAGGCGCCGTACATGGCGATGCTCGCCGCGGCGGTCGCGTCGCCGGGCGCCCGAATCCTCGAGGTGGGCTTCGGGCTCGGCCTCGCCTCGCGCGCGATCCAGTCTCATGCCCCGGCCGAGCACGTCATCATCGAGGCCAATGGCGACGTCTACGGCCGGCTCGTCGCCTTCGCGGCGGGCGCGGCCGGGAAGGTCACGCCGCGCTGCGGTCTGTGGGAGGAGGTCGTCCCGACGCTCGAGCCCGCTTCGTTCGACGGGATCCTCTACGACACTTACCCACTGTCGGCCGAGGACCAGCACACCCACCAGTTCGCCTTCATCCGGGAGGCGATCCGCCTCCTGAAGCCGGGCGGCAAGCTCACCTATTGCAACCTGACCTCCACCGGCCTGCTGAAGGAATCCTTCGCGACGTGGGACGCCCTGTTCGAGGAGACCCAGCGGCCGCGGCTCCGGGAGGCCGGAGTGAGCGACGGGGAGATCGTCGGCTATTCGCTCTTCCCCGTCTCGCCGCCCGCGACCTGCGAATATTTCCGTCACGACCATGCGCTCGTGCCGGTGCTCCGCGCGTCGGGCGCGGCCTGACGACGGTCCATCGCGGCGCAGCTGATCCAGGTAAAGGGAAACGGCGGTAGTGTGCGTTTGCGGGAAGCCTGCGCCTCGTATCCCTCTGCAGGCATGCGGCGCAACAGGTCATACTTGCATGAGATTGCTCCCCTGCCGGGGGGCATGAGCATGGCTTTGCGCCGCTGTGCTGAAATCGGGAGGGGCGAAAGGCGGACTCTGTCGGCCGGCGGGAGAATGGGGGCGGCCGATGCGGCCGCCCCCATTACTAGACGGCGAGGAAGGTGGCGGCGCCCACCGTCACGACCTGCTGGGGAGGCACGGGAGGAGGGCGGCTGGGGCCGGCATGGACGACCGCGCGGGCGATACTGCCGGCGAAACGGCTGTCGAGCGCACCGCTGGCCAAGGCCGTCTCCAGCTCGTCGTCGGGCACGACGTAGAGCGCGCTGAGGGTGACCGTGCTGCCGGCTGCGGCGGCCCCGGCTTTGCCGCGCCAGCACTGGACGGACAAGGTGGCGGCGAACCCCGGCGGCAGCTCCACGCTCAGAGAGAGCATCGACGTGCCCAAGACCGTTGGATTTATGACAATTGGCCCGGTCGGGAGGAAGCGATTGGCGATCATCGCGACCGACCAACCTTCGAAGCCCGATGTGCCGAGCGTGATCATCAGGTTACCGGTCTTGCCGACTCCGGGAGGAACCGTGATGCCGATGTCGTGGGCCCATTCGGAGGCCTGGCCGTCGACATGCGCCACCGTCAGAAAGCCGAAGTTGAGCTGGTTGCCGAGCATAGCCGCAACGTCCAGCCAGCCGCCGTTGCTTACCGCGGCGGCCGTATCGGCCTCGGCCTCGGCCACTAAAGTGTAGAAGGAGCTGGCTCCGGGTGGCGCCGGATCGTTCCAGGCGAAGGGTTCCGCCCCGACCCCCCAGGCGCCGGGAGCTGCCGAGATCGGGAGCGAGTCGGCGCCCGCGGCGG
>JGI10216J12902_102097591_pt1 | contig 12028 bp, 6 predicted proteins | sample KanNatreferecore_FD_12902 | JGI IMG/M metagenome (IMG submission 12902)
CGCAACCAACGCCTTAAAAGGGCGCTGCTCTACCATTGAGCTACCAACCCATCCCCTCGCGGAGGGCGGAGAGGTACGCGTAGAGAATTCGTTGTGCAAGTACAAGGTTTCATTAGTGCGCGATGGCATCCAGACTGCTAAAGCGAAACGTATGCTCACCTACGCCTATCAAGCGCGCGACTCCGCCGGCAAGATGGTCTCCGGCATTCAGGAGGCCCTGAATGAGGAGAACGCCATCAATACATTGATGTCGCGTGGTTTGATGGTGCTTTCCATTCAACAGAAGGCGGGCGGCAAGGCTACGGCTCCACGAGGCAAGGTCAGCGAGACGGATCTGGTGCTCGTCACTCGGCAGCTCGCCACGATGGTCGATGCGGGTCTTCCACTCGTTTCCGCACTCACAGCCCTTTACGAACAGGCCGATCCCAAGAAGCAATCGGGACTTCGACGCGTCATCGGTGAGGTAAGTGCCTCCGTGCAGCAGGGCGAGACGTTCAACGAAGCGATCAGCCGGCACCCCAAAGTCTTTACCCGACTCTACACCGCGATGGTGAAAGCGGGTGAATCAGGCGGTCTGCTAGCCGAAATCCTGGATCGTCTCGCCAGTTTCCTTGAAGCCGCTGCCCGGTTGAGGAAAAAGATCAAGTCCGCGATGACCTATCCGGTCATCGTGGTCTGCATAGCGATCGCAATTACGACCTTCCTCATCGTGCAGGTCGTCCCGGTCTTCGGGGAAATCTTCAAGGACTTCGGAGCCAAACTGCCCGCTCCAACTCAGTTTCTTATCGATCTCTCCGATTTCATCCGCGGTTTCTGGTGGCTAATCGTGATGGTTGTCGTCAGCATTTTCGTCGGCATACGGATGTTTCTGGCCACCGAAAAGGGGACGCGCTTGTGGGATAAGTGGAAGCTCAAGCTCCCGGTTTTCGGCACACTGGTTCACAAGATCTGTATGACACGTTTTGCGCGGACGTTCGCTCAGTTGATCCGCGCGGGTGTGCCGATCCTGGAAGTCATGGATATCGTTGGTGACACCTCGGGCAACTCCGTCGTCACCGATGCCATCAAGCTGGTCTCAGTCGACGTCGAGAAAGGCGATCACCTCACGAACGCCATGGCTCGCCAGCCTATCTTTCCGCCCATGCTCGTCCGCATGGTCGGCGCCGGTGAATCCACCGGTAAAATTGATGCCATGCTCGAGAAGATGGCAGACTTCTGGGATGAAGAAATCGAGGCGATTCTCGACGCGTTGACCTCCCTCATCGAGCCCATCCTTATTTGCGTCCTCGGCGTTATTGTCGGCGGCATCGTCATTGCGATGTTCCTCCCGATCTTCAAGCTGAGCGACGTGGTGTCAGGTCATAACACCGATTAGCATTAAAGAAGCGCCGTCACGTGCGCCGAGCTGGCACTGGCCAGTCCCGTGAGCGAGTAACCGCCTTCGAGCAGGCTGACGATTCGTCCCTGCGCGTGCGTATCGGCAATCTGGCGCATGAGCTTGGTCAGGTCCCCAAAGTCTTGATCCGTTAGAGTAAAGCGACCGAGCGGATCATCGACGCGCGAGTCGAAGCCCGCACTCACCAGGACTAGCTCGGGCTTAAACTTTTCCATCGAAGCGACAAGCTTGGTCTCCAGCGCTCCGAGAATCTCTGAGCGTCCAGCACCGGCAGGGAACGGAAAGTTTACCGTAGTCCCGAGGCCCGCATTGCGACCGGTCTCCTCTATTGCTCCAGTTCCTGGATACCACGGGCTCTGATGCGCGGAGCAGAAGAAGACCGAGCCGTCTTCATAGAAAATGTCCTGGGTGCCGTTCCCGTGATGCACGTCCCAATCGACGATCAGCACCTTACCGATGCCGTGCTTCTTCTGCGCATAACGCGCCGCCACCGCGATATTGTTCACCACACAGAACCCCATGCCGTACGTCGCGCCCGCGTGGTGCCCAGGGGGCCGCACGAGCGCAAACGCTCGCGGCGCCCTTCCTCCACACACCGCATCGATCGCCACCAGCGCACTGCCCGCCGCGCGCATCGCTGCTCCCCATGAATGTTCTCCGACTTGGGTGTCACCGGTGGACAATTGGTCCCGCCCATGATGAATTTCCTCTTCGGCCAGCCGTATGTAACTCCTGGCGTGGACCAATTCGAGTTCCTCGTCCTTGGCGTCCCGCGACTCGATTCGCTGTAGCTTTTCGATCAATCCTGCCTTGGTCAGCCCGTCAAGCACGGCGCGGTAACGCTTCGGCTGCTCAGGGTGACCAGGACCCGGGTCGTGAGTTTCACAAAGGGAATCGGCGATGAGAGCGGTTTGCACAGACGCAGGTCTAGCCAACGGAACCCTTGCGCCAAGAACGGCTAACCGTTGAGGAGACGACGCTCCCCTTTTGTTCGGAGTACAATCTTCTTGATGGGAAGACCCTGCCTCGTTGCGACGAGGTTCACGACTCAGCCCGCGCCAGATAGCGTTCGGCCAAAGTTTTACGGCTGATTTTGCCGCGCTCATTCACGGGAACCTCCCGCACCACCCAGATATCTCGAGGTACTTGCCAGGCTGGGACCGCCTGGGCGAATTGCTTGAGCAATCGCCCTGTATCGATCCCCTCTCCCACCACACAGGCGACCGGTTCTTCGCCGCGTTGAGCCGATGGCACGCCGAACACAATTACCTGGCCCACGCCGGGCAGTGACGACAGCCGCAGTTCGACCTCCAGCGGGTTTAGCTTCCGCCCACCGACATTGATGAACTCGCTCGCCCGCCCGGCCAGCACGAGACCGAACGGCTCCTTTCGCGCCAGATCACTCGGAACAAAGCACCCGTCCCCGAGTATATCGCGATCTTCATCAGGATAATACCCCTCGCCCACTGCTGCGCTGCGCACTTCGATTCGGTGTGTCTGCGCGAAAACATCGACGGCAACCCCGCTCATCTCCCGACCCACAAAGCCGTCGCACCGCAGTACCCCCTCGCGATCGTAAGCGATTCCGCCGCATTCGCTTGAGCCGTAGAATACGTGAATCCTCAACCCGAAGCGCGCCCAAAACCGCTCCCAAACCGTTGTCGACAAGGGCGCGCCCGCCGAAATGCAAAGCCGGAGACGAGATGGCGTGCCGGCTGAAAGATCCGCCAGGTGTTGAAAGAACACCGGGGTGCCGGGAAACACCGTCGCGCCCGTTTGCTCGATCGCCGCGAGCATCGCGCGGGGTAGGCGGTCCTCCGTCACAACCATTGGCACCCCCTGCAGCAACAGCGGCGTGACCAGGTTGCTGAAGCCATAACTGTGCGACAACGGAATCGCAGCGAAGTTCAGGTCGCAGGCCGAAATTCCCATTGTCTCGCAGATCTGACGGCAATCCGCCGCAAGCTGGGCTTCGGTAAACCGAATCGCCCTCGCCGCACCCGTGGTGCCGCTCGTCATCTTCAGCAACACCGTCGACTGCGGCAGGTCCGGTCGTACGCCCGCAACAAGCTTCCGTAGCGTGAGGTCTGGGCCAACCACGGCATCCGTCAACGTTGGTATCTGGGCGTCCAACGGTAAGGGAAGCGTTACATACCCGAGTCGCAGCAGCGCCATGAAGGCCGCCGGCCACGACGGCGAATTCCCAATCCGTACGGCAACGATCGCCTTGCTCTTCAGCCCACTCCATCGCTCCGCCAAACCCTTCGCCTCCAGATCCACGTCCCCGAAAGTGCGTGCCACTTCGCCAGATGCGGCCATCAAGCCGATGTCGCCGCGTCGGTTCGCGCAGATCTGTTGCCAGCCAGTTTGGAACTCAGACACAGGGCGTTACGTACATCGCTTCAGAAGCTCGCATTGCCCACCTGTGGAAGTCACCCCGAAAATCCCCGACATTTTAATTGCACAAAAGAGCAATGCATCTAGGTTTCGCGCTCCTTTTTCCAAGCCATGAAAGACGGCATTCATCCCGATTATCGCGAAACCACGATTCACTGCGCGTGCGGTGCGTCCTATCAAACCCGCTCCACTCGCCAGAACCTGAAAATCGGTATTTGCGCCGCGTGTCATCCGTTTTTCACGGGTGAGCAGAAGTTCGTCGATACCGCAGGGCGGATCGACAAGTTCACCCGGCGCTACGCGAACGTGGCCAAGCACACGGCGAAGAAGAGCGCAGGCGCTTCCGCCTAGCTTCCAGTCCGACTTTTTCCAGAACGGTGAAGGCGCGTCTTGCTGCCTTCACCGTTTTGTTTTGTCCGTTTTCTCCCCGCTGCTGACGCCTAACCCTCGCACTCTCTTTCGTCATGGATTTCGCCCCGCTTGTTGCCCGAAAACGCGAACGCTTCGCCGAACTCGACGAACTCATCGCCTCGGGAACCATTTATTCTGACCCGAAGAAAGCGAAGGACACTCTGCGAGAGCACACCCGCCTAAAGGAACTCCTTGCCAATTGGAAGGCCTTGGAAAAGGCGCGTTCGGAATTCGCCGAGAACACGGAACTCGCCAAGGGAGCGGATGAACTCGCCGAGATGGCTCAGGCTGAGCTTCCTGACCTCGAAAGGAATATCGCCCAGAGGGAACGCGACGTTCAGTTCGCTCTGCTGCCCCCGGATCCAAACGAGGATAAGGACGCCATCTTCGAAATCCGAGCCGGTGCCGGCGGCGACGAGGCAGGGTTATTCGCCTCCGAACTCTACCGCATGTACATGCGCTACGCTGAAACAGCCGGACTAAAAGTAGAGCCACTCGAGTCCAGCCCCGGCGAGCTTGGTGGATTGAAGGAAGTCATCTTCAAGGTCACGGGCGAAGGCGTGTTCCGCAAGCTTCGCTACGAGAGCGGCGTCCATCGCGTTCAGCGCGTCCCCGCCACCGAAGCCCAAGGCCGCATTCACACCAGTACCGCGACAGTTGCTGTGCTCCCCGAGGCGGAAGAAGTGGATCTCGAGCTAAAGCCTGACGAAATCCGCATTGAAGTCTGCCGCGCCGGCGGGCCCGGTGGCCAGGGCGTGAACACCACGGATAGCGCCGTCCAAGTCCTGCACATTCCCACCGGCACCATCGTCCGATGTCAGGACGGTCGCAGCCAGCAGAAGAACAAGGAAAAAGCCCTCACCATCCTCCGCACCCGATTGCTCGAGGTGAAGCAACGTGAGGAAGCCGAGAAATACGCTGCCCAACGCAAGAGCATGGTCGGCTCTGGCGATCGCAGCGAAAAGATCCGCACTTATAACTTCCCCCAGAATCGCGTCACTGATCACCGCATCGAAATGACGCTCTACAATCTCGATCGCTTCATGGAAGGCGACATCACCGAGATGACCGAGGCCCTTCAACACGCCGACATGGAAGACCGCCTTGCCGCCGCGACTGGCGATAACTAACGGCCCGCGCGCCCACGGCGTTGCCGGTATAAATGTGGTGGGTCCGCGATGATCGCCCGCTAAGGGCTTGGATTGAGTCGCAGGAATAGCCGGCTAAAAACCAACGCGGAGTCTCCACTCGCTGACGATTTTCGCCGTGACCAAGGCCCGGCCCTTCAACAATTCCTCCTTCAATACCTGCCCAGCCTATAAGCCGAGCTGACTCCAGAATCCGTCGCTCTTCTGCTTTTGTGCGGGCTTGGGCTCCGTACGCGAGGCGAGGGGTTGCCGCTGCACTCTCCCGCCGGGGACGACGAGCTTCTGACCGACCGCGAGCTTCCGTTCGTCGCGAATGCGATTGGCAGACTTCAATGTGTCGACGGTGACGCCGTATCGCGTTGCAATCCCACCAAGCGTTTCGTTTTTCGCAACAACGTGAGTGATCGATGCGGACGCTGTTTTCCGAGGTGCTGCCGGTTTTGCGGAGCGAGCCGATGATTCAGGTGCCTTGGGAGCCGCTTCCGAATTGCCAGGAGTATAGCCTTTGAGCGTCGGATCGATCTCGACAATCCGATCTGCGAGCTTTCGATCCGCCGCATCATAGGCAGCTCGCACCTTGGGATCGCGCAGGGCAATCCGACGCACCGCTTGATAATCCGAAGAGCGATTCGTGGGGGCAGCCTGCAAGCCAATGGGAAGCGACAACAAAGCGAGGGAGAGGAGAGCCTTTAGCATCATCCAACGCCTGCTAACGGGTCCGTTGGTCGACGGCAAGCGCCGTATTGCAGCGTCAAAAGGCGACACCGAAGCTGAAGTGAAACGCTCCGAAGTCTTCGTCCTGGCGTCGGTCGGGATTGACGCCGTAGTCGAGGCGAATCGGACCCACTGGCAGCGCATACCGAAGGCCAACACCGAGGGCGTACCGCAATTCACCGACGCCCCATTCTTCATGCCCGCGTAAATTCCCGGCATCTGCGAAGACGGCCCCCTGCAGACCGCCGGTAATCGGGAACGTCAACTCCACGTTGAACACGGTGAAGAATTCCCCGCCCAATGGATGACCTTCGTCGTCTTTTGGCCCGAGATCCCGCTCGGCAAAACTTCTCACCGTGGTCGCGCCTCCGTTAAAGAAGCGCAGATCGATGGGGATCGACTCGGTCTCAGGCTGAATGATTCCCGCACGTGCGCCAACCGACAGCTGCATCTTCCCAATCGGCCGATAGTACGAAAACCGCCCCACACTGCGAGTGAAGGCCTTTTGGCCATCGATCGTTCCGATGTCGACGGCCGTGGAAAAGATCCAACCTCGGGTGGGAGAAATTGGGTTGTCGCGATAATCGGTGGTTTGAATCAACCCAAGGCTGACGAATTCATACTCCGTGGGACCGAGCAATAACGGATCGATCTCGGCCTCGGTTATCTCAACTTTTGATCCTTGGACAAACGCTCCGACCTCAAGGTGCGGCATTGCCTTCCATCCCAACTCGAAGCGCGCGCCTACTTCGTTCTTCATGTAGCCCTCCTCGGTGCGGTCGGCGGAGTAGATTTTGGCCCGCATGTTCAGGCGCGGGTGATCGAGGAACCACGGATCAAAATACATCAACTCCGCGTCGAGACCGCGCTGGGAAAAGTCGGCGTCAAACGTGAGCGGGCGGCCGTTGCCGAAGAGATTTCGATCGGCGAGTCGCATACCGACCTTGAAACCATCGTATGTCCCGAATCCAATCGTGAAGCCGACCTCGCGAGCCTTGGCCTCTTCGAAAGCAAAGTCGAGCCGAACGGTGTTATCGGGCAGAGGCGTTGGACGATAACGCAGATTAGCGAACAACCCCGAGCGCAAGAGTTCCCGGTACGTTTCATCCACCTTTTCCGGACTGTAAATCTCACCCTGCAAATGCTGAAACCGGCGCGGCAAAAAACTCTCTCTCAGCCTCCCGTTGGGAGTCTGGTTCTGCGCGTTGACGCCATCAAAACGATACATCTCCCCCGGTTTGATGGTGAATCGAACGGGAACACGCCCGGCCTTGGCCTGCGTGGGATCCGCGACGAGGTCCACCTCCACCATAAAGTATCCGCGCGTCCGGTAGAACGACTCAAGGTTCCGCTGCATCGCGATCGCCTTGGTCCGAGAAAACGCACCATCAGTCTTCTCGCGCGTGGCCGCAATTAACTCGCTCCGGGAGAAGAGCGTTTGCCCGGCAAATACAATGTCCCCGAACGTATAGCGCGTCTTCTCTTCGATCCGAACCACGACTGTTACCGATCGTCCGTCACGCGAGAACTTCACCTGTGAAGCGTCCACAGCGGCGTTGAGATAGCCTTCACTGACATAATACCCACGTACGCGGTCCGCTCCAGCATTCACCTCGTTTTGATTGTAGGGGAATAGCTCAGGATCCTTTTGCAAACGCGCCAGGGGCGCCCCGATCATGTATTCGAAAAGGACGTCGTCGGAGAAAGCGCGGTTTCCAACGAAATCGAGGCCACGCAGCAATGAGCGTGGCCCTTCTCGAATTTGTACCGTCACTCGCTTTCCGTTGATTAGGTAGGTGGTCTCCACCCGGGAATAGCCGGCCTTTCGATAGAAGGAAGCCACGTAATAGGCGGCATCGTCGGCCCGCGCTGGGCTCGCACCTTTCTCATCAATTTCGCGGACCTGCTCACCGATCGCCGCGCGAATCTCCTCGTCTTTGAAACTGCTCGCACCCGCGAACTGCACGTTAGATTCGCCTGCAGACCTGACCGTTTGAAGCAACAGATTGGCCCCCGCAACTGCACCTTCCGTCTGAGGGTTCACCTGGGCACACAGTAACCGCGAGGTGACCAACCAACTCAAAACGATGAGAAGGGAAATAGTCCGGTTAATCATCACCGAAAACGCAGCAGGTATTTGAGCGCGCCCGTGTAACGACCCTGGGTATCCAGTTCGCCGACAAGGTAGAGTTGATCATTGATTCGGATCTTAGTCGTCGCCTCGCGTGCTCCGGTCACGACATCGGCACCGCCGAGTTCGAGGTCAAAGCGATCGCGAAATGCCTCGTTCCCCTTCCCGTCCCGCTTGTTGGCCACGAGCGGCGCACCCTTCTTTGGCTTGAAAACCTTTCGCCAGATGGACTGCAATGCGAGCAAAGCCGCGCGGCTCGCGAGCACGTCGGCGTTCCCAGAGATATCAGATGTCGTCGAGCCCGTCGCTAAAAGTGAGATAATGTCTGCGTGCGGCAGTGGAGGCTCGCTGCTAAACGTAATCTGTGGCTGATAGGCGCTGCCAAAGATGTAAGCGGTGACGGTGTAGTCACGAATCCTGGACTGCGCCTGGATATCGAGAACAGGACGAAGCGGATCGTTCTGCGTGAAATAGACGTGACCTCCTTCCACCGTCAGCGTGCTGAACGGGAGATTTCCGGTGAATTGATCGATGTTGACCGCGCCATCCAGCCAAGGTTGCGAACCAGTGTTTCCTACACGCACGTCTATGCTCACGGACCCGTTCGCGACATTTCCGCGAACCAGAAACGGATCCTTGGGACGCGTTATGATTCGCAGGTCGATCTTCCATTTATCCAGCGGTGGCGGAAGAACCACCGACGGCTCGCTCGGCGCGGACTTGGGAGCGGGCTTCGGCTTGCCAGGCAAGCCGATCGGGAGAATGTCGATCTCTTTGAAGAATCGGCTCTGCGTGATCGCAATCTCTCCGGTCAGCGTGCCAGCCTTCAACGTTCCACCCACCTTCACATCGGCATCGGAGCGGATGGTGATGGAATCATCCCGCTTCACGAGCACCTCTTTTGCCTGCAGGCGAAGATCGAAAGCCGGGTCGTCCAGGCGCACAAGTTTGACCGAGCCACCAAGATCGAAGTTTCCTCCGCCGACCTCACCCCGGAATTGTTCAAAGCGCAGGGTGTCTTCCGCGAACACGAGGCGGGCATCAAACTTTCCAATCCCCGGAACGTTTTCGTTGGTAAGCCGAGCCTCCTTGATCGATATGAGCGCCAGGCCACTCAGCACCGGCTTCTCGACCGTTCCACCGAGCCTCACATCGATCGACGCGGTGCCGTCAATTCGCCGAACTTGTGTCGAGACTTTCGTCAGAACGGCCAGCGAACTGGGCGGCAGTTTGACACTCGCATCCACAGGCAAATCTGACGGCAGCTTCTTTTCATTGATAACCCGTTCCAGGTCGAGAGGTGCTGATGCTTTGATTGTCAGCGGTTGAATTAAAGGCTGCTTCGCAGTGGCATTAAGCACGAGCGCCCCAGGCTGATAGGTAAGCTTGAGATCCAGCTCTGCGGGATCGTAATTAGCCGCCGCCTTCGCCTTCAGTGCCCGAGCCGCGACCGACAACTCAATCTCCGGCCGCACAATGGTTCCCGCCGCAGCCAGATCCATCGTGACCTGGCCTGCGGCCGGCGCAGGACGATCGAGACTGGCAAGGATCTTCTCGATATCCAGCCGATCGGTGTGCAAGGACACCCGCAATGGTTGTCGCAACGCGTCGAACGGCTTCTCCGGCGCTGATTCCAAGGAGTAATCGATTTCTCCCGTCAGCGCACGTTGTTCTCCTTGGAGCAGATTAATATCGCGCAGCTTAACCCATTGCTCAGCCCACCGGATCTGGGTGGAAAGTTTTGTCGATCCCATGACGATACGCAAATTTGCATTCGCGTCGCTCGACCCATAGCTACCCGCCAGTAGCACCTCGTCGATTTTGATCTTTCCGTAGGCACCGCCCTTCAATTCCACCGAGGGTTCACCGCGATGCCTCCTCTCCTCGATCACGCCATCTCCTTTCCAATTAACCTTGAGTGACCCGTGCACCGACTCCTTGATTTTAAATGCGGCAAGCAACGGTTTCAAAACGGCCAGGTCCTTGAATCCTAGTTGCACTGCACCCTGATAGACATGCGGCGGATTTGCCGTGGTTCGGCCCTGGATTACCAGGCGATCACTTCCTCTAAACAGCAGCGACAATTCGCGGACCTCGATGGTATCACCAGTTAGCTGAATCTTTCCAGCGAGCGGTCCGGTCTTGAAATCTCCTAGGCTAAAATCTCCGCCGTCGATATTCACGTCACCGGTAAACTTCCGCCCGGCCGCAGTAATGTTCGCTGAAGTGTGCAGCGCGCCTCCCACGATATGATCGCCCGCGGAAATCCCAAACTCAGCGAGTGCAGGTACCTGAATGTCCAGAGTCGTTGATCCAGTGATCTGCTCTGTTTGCGACAAGTCATCCGGAAGCCGGGCATCGATCGTCGCGTGAACGAAGTTAACTCCGCGCTTCACTCCGAATTCGCGCACGTTCACCTGCCCGCCCAGAATCGTCGCGTCTACCAACGCCGAGTCGACGGTGAACGTTCCAACCCTCATCCGCTTCGATTCGAGTTTGATGTCCGCTTTCAATCCCGCAAGTGGACGCTTCTCCTGGGGATCGATCGGCCGTGATCCGTTAATCCGGGAATCTACCGATTCCAAAACAAACCGATCGAACCAGGCGTCACGCGCCTTCAATTCGAGATTGGCGGAGACAACCTTCGAACGCAGGCCAAATTTTCCGTTCGCGGACACCGTCCCACCCCCTTGCTTCTTCGTCAGCGATCCCACCAATTCATCCAACGCAGGAACCTCGATTGCAAGAGTCCCGTCCACTTCCGACGCGAGCCAGTCGGAGACCAACTCGGGCGTTTGCACGTTTGCGTTCAAGCTCACCTTGTTCTGCCCGACTGCGACCACACTATTCAAAGTTGCCAGACCCTTCTGGAAGCTTGCCCGCACGGTGATCTCGGGAACCTTCAAGTTGCCGGCATCCAGATTGTCCACGCGAGCGGTCGTCGTCCCTTCCCAGGTGCGCGGTTTCTCGGGGTCACCATCGAAATCTATGTCGAGCTGACCTAACTTTTCGAATGGCACGTCCCCGCCGCTGAAATATTTTACGGCGGCGCGCACGCCGACATCGCGAAGCCTCACCTTGAGGTTCGTCGTGTACCGATCAGGCAAATGCTCGCCTTCACCAGGCAACTCTTTGCCCGTGAGGGCTACGTTCGCCTCTCCACCAAAGGCTTGAGCTTTCAGGGTAATCGAACCGATCCCTTCCGCCCTCTGAGAGACATCGAAGTTTAGTTCCTCAATCAGCAGATCGGGGGTTAGCCGTAGATTCTTTTGATAAAGGTTCCGATGAACGTAGCTCGTTTCCGATTCAAGCTTCTCCCAGGTCGGCAAACCAGGAATCTGAATGCGTTCGATCCGCATGTAACCGGGATCCTCCGGATGCAGGAGTAAATTTAAGCCCGATATTTCCGTGACTGCTTTCGGCGAAGTCACCCGGAGATTGAAGTCTTCGATCAATACACGATCTGAATACGCCGCAGGTTGCGTCAGCACCGTTCGCAGCGTCTCCGCGATTGACTTCTTCGATTCGCGTTCCTCCTTCGTCTTGCTCGGGAGCGCAACGAATCTGAGGTCCGCGTGGTGGATCTCGTAGCTTTCCACAAACCAACCCACACCGTCACGAACCAGTCTCCACAAATTGTAGTCGAAGCGCAGGCGATCGATCGTGATCGACTCCACGGGAGTGGGCCCGCCACCCGTCGGCATGGCCTTAACCTGCGACACAGTCAGATTGGAAAAGATCGACCCTGACAGCTTCAGGGAAACGTCGAGATGCCTGCTCTTCGCCAGCGCCCGCGCGAGTGCAGGCCCGCCGATTAGAATCAACGGACGG